>Ga0209254_10007055_pt1 | contig 10360 bp, 10 predicted proteins | sample FrelakmetDIP11DI_FD_187148 | JGI IMG/M metagenome (GOLD analysis project Ga0209254, IMG submission 187148) | Freshwater lake sediment microbial communities from the University of Notre Dame, USA, for methane emissions studies - DIP11 DI (SPAdes)... | ecosystem: Environmental > Aquatic >... | reverse complement strand
CTTACAGCGCCTGGTAGACGCCGGCAACAGCGTGCTGATCATCGAGCACAACCTGGACATCATCAAAGTCGCCGATTATATCATTGACCTGGGTCCGGAGGGCGGCGATCGCGGCGGTGACATCGTCGCCGAGGGCACACCCGAGGAGATCTGCGACCGGGATGATTCCTACACCGGGCAGCACCTGCGCCCGTTCGTCTGCAAGAAATAGTTACTGGAGGTGTTGGTGGACACTCCTTTGGATCGATTCATCACGGGGGAAATCATCATTCCAGCCAGCCTGGACGAGGTCTGGCAAGCCTGGGCCACCGAAGCCGGAGTCCGCTCTTTCTTCGCCCCGCGCGCCCGCCTCGACTTGCGTCCCGGCGGCACCTATGAAATGCTCTTCGACCTGGAAGCGCAACCCGGCCAACAGGGTGGGGAAGGCATGTATTTGCTGGCTATCCAATCCAAGCAGATGCTCTCATTCACCTGGAACGCGCCTCCCGAGCTGCCTGCGGTGCGCGTGCAGATGACCCACGTCGTGGTCCGCTTCTATCCGCTGGCAGAAAAATCCACCCGGGTCACCCTCCAGCATGATGGCTGGGGCAGCGGCGGCGAGTGGGACCAGGCCTTTGAATATTTTGAACGCGCCTGGCTCCAGATTGTTTTTCCGCGCTTGAAATATCGCTTTATTGTTGGTCCAATAGATTGGGGGAGTCCACCTACCGCACCAGAATTAACAAAATATTCGGATTCAACGCATACCTGAGGCATACGTTCCCCTCGCCTTGAATATCCTCCCGCTTTCCCGAAACGCGCCGGAAATATCCGGGCTTGATCTCAGCGCCGGATCACCGGCAAATAAACCGGATAGCCGTGCGTGATTAGCCACGGCACCATGCGCGTGTTTGTAGCGCTGCGCTGATCGGAGATCACACCCGCTATATAGCCATGGGCGCCAACCATATCCATGTGACCAGGATGACCTTTTATCGAGTCAAACACCTGGCTGACCCCTCTCCCTGGAACATACATGAAGGCATCCAGCACATCATGGGGGGCTTCGAAGTCCCATCCGACGACCGCTAGACCGCCGCCATTGACAACAAAGAGATCCCACACTAAAGCTGAGTTCACTGAGGCGATATGAGCGAGTGTCGGGGTGGACGAATAGGTGTATAAAAGTATGCGGTAATAAGGTCCAGAGGCAAAAAAAGTCAGATACACAATATTCCCGATGCCTACTGAGGCAATACGATAGACATTCTCATTGGCGTATGCGGAATAATCTACTTCCTGAGTTACCTTATCGGTACAGCCGGCAGCTGTACAGTTAAACAGGAAAAGGCGGTCCTTATCATAGAATTCATCGTAGTATGTATACGCCAGGCTTACCCGCTCTTGGCTCCCGCTGCCATAGACTGCCAACGATGGTTCAAAATGAACAAGAGCTTCTTTCGAGAATGTGACCTTCTGGTTCATGTTACCCGATCCATCGACAGTGGCGTTGCTGTTGTAGACAACCGTCGATATGGTATCCGTTATTACTTGAAAAGCCACATGCAGATACCCAGCCGAATCGATAGCCAGATTAGTATCCATGACAAAACAGGATGAGCAAATCCCGCTATGGACGATGCCCTGGCTGGTCCCGCCGGCCAGCTGTTTATAATAGACCGTATCCGTAGTTTCCAGGCGGTCGTACACCGCATACACATCCTCACCCCTGGCGACTACTTTTGGAGCCATACTGCCGACCTGTCCAGGTCCATCGAGCGGGTCTACCATGAACCGGGGTACCAACCCCGCTAGAGGAGGCGTAATGGGTATAAAGCTTGTATATTCATGGATGCCTGTGCTGATATCGTCTGTAGGGCTGCGTCTCCATACTATGTAGACGGTATTGTTGCCTGCCACTGCCACATTGGGTATATAATAGCGTCCCTCTTCGAGCTGTTCGGAAAGCGTCAGGCGCTCTTCGCCGAAGAATGTGTAATAGTAAAAGAGTTCTTCCGTATCGGGATGTATCCAGACGATGTGCTTCATGCCATCCGGACCGATGTCCATATCTAAAAAGCCTGAATTGCCGGCGCCGGCTACCTCGATCGGATGCGGAGGTAAAACCGCGACAGTGCAGGCCGCCAACAGCAAGTTTGTCAGAGTGAAAAGACTGCCCAAAATGAGACCAGATTTGCCCATCTGACGCTCCTTTTATTCGAAATAATGGGAGGCGGTCGAGGGGAAAACCCCATCTGGGCTGCATGAACCAGCCGCATCCCTTTTATACGAGAGTCAGAACCTTGCCGGCAGCTTAGAATGATCTGTGTGGGGAATGAAGAATTTGTGGGTTCTTATAATCACTATAGCATATTCGGCGGGTGGAATCAAGTAAATTTGTAGCCCCATCACTGCTCTAGTCCAGTAAGAATGGCTGCATGGGCGCCCAGGCGGCTTTCCAAATGGATGTGGATCAGATGTGTCGCTTTCACAATTGTAAGCACCCTCTACGAGCATTCATTACCCTTCATATAGTATAATTTTCCATTAATATGGATGAAAAATCTTACGCTGACTCGATTCGGAAATGGCGCCAAGACTATGCCCAAAAATTGATGTCTCCCGAGGGTTGGTTGGCCATCTCCGGTCTCTTCTGGCTGGACCAGGGCGAGAACCGCATGGGAGCCCACCCATCCAACCGGATCATCTTACCGCCTCATTCGGCGGCAGAGTCCTCGGGAATATTTACCTTACATGATCGTGAGATCTCCCTTCAGGCGGCCGACGGCGTACAAATGACGATCAATGACCAGCCTGTTACGACCACTCAGATTGTAATAGACAGTTATGGCTCTTCCGAGTGGATTGCATTAAATGATCTGAAGATCTCGGTCATCCAGCGCGGCTCGCGTTACGGGGTGCGTATTTACGACAAAAACCATCCCCAGCTTAAGCAATTCGTGGTGCTGCGCTGGTTCCCGATCCAGCCCGATTACTGCATCGAAGCGAACTTCATCCCCTTCGAGCAGCCAAAACCCATGTCCATCGTCAACGTATTGGGCGATACGCTGGAAATGGAGAGCCCGGGCTACGCAGAGTTTCCATTGCAAGGGCAGGTCTGTCGTCTGCACGCTGTCCCGGTAGAAGAATCGGACCGGCTATGGTTCTTGTTTCAGGATGTCACCAGCAGCGATGCGACCTATCCGGGGGGCCGGTTCATGACAACAGAGGCTCCCGACAACGGGCATGTCACTCTGGATTTCAACAAGGCCCACAATCCGCCTTGCGCTTATACGGACTTCGCCACCTGCCCGCTGCCTCCATCTGTCAACCGCCTGCCTGTGAGTGTCTCAGCGGGAGAGTCAAGATATCCCAGGCCGGTAAGCCACGGGTAAATAGATCCGGTTTTCTGGCTAAGCGGGTAAATTATTCACCTGGTAAAATTCCTACCACTACTGGCCAGGCATTTTGATTGATATTGACTTGATTGCCTGAGCCAACTTTTTCTTCTTGCACAGCATGGCACACCGTATTATACTAATGCGCATCTGGCTGCACCATTTTTATATCTCAGACAATTGGCGGATTGGAGGCCCTCGATGATCTCACCTGAGTTCTTGAAACGCTTCGACTTTTTTGGACGTTTGAATGATGATTCGCTAAAAGCTATTGCCATGATCGCCGAGGAAGAAAAAGTCGCCCCGGGGACCACTTTATTTGAAGAAAAACAACCTGCCAATGCCTTTTATTTCTTGATCGAAGGCTATATTGATCTCTATCAAAGGACTTTTGATACCTATTATCCAAGAATAAGCAAAGATCTGCTGGTTGGCTCGGTCCAACCGCGTGAAATCTTTGGTCTGAGCGCCATCGTGGAGCCTTACCTGTATAACTCAACTGGTCGCACAGCTCAACCGTCTCATTTCATCAAGATCGATGGACCGAAACTACGCGAGCTGATCGATGGTGACTGTGTATTGGGTTGTATCTTCTTGCGTCAGATCTCGGTGGCGCTGACCGAACGCCTGATGGACACGCGCGTCCAACTGGCAGCCGCCTGGGTAGACAGTCAAAAGCAATGAAATGGAACCGCCGCCGAGAGGCGGCGGTCTTCTGAATTGCAGCCTTACAATTTGACGGCTTGGCTGGCGTTCCCGCGATTGTTTATACCGGGGACGTTTCTTCAATTGGTACCGGTATAAACTTCCCCCGACCATTCGGGAACCCATCCCCATACAATATAGAAGTCCCTGCATGCTCTTGACTTTCCACTGGCCATTGCAGGCGATCGATCTGTTCCAGCCGGGCGTGCGAGACGCCGGCATAGATCGGAGTCAGCTCAGCAACTTCCTCCATAATTTGTGATGTGCTGTTGTAATCCCATTTGGCGTATCTGCCATCGCGGACCGCGCTGCTTGAAGAAAGGCGCTGCGCCAGCTCTACCAGGATCTGCCAGTCAGGACGGGCTTCGCCCAGCGGCTGGATCGCCTGGTTGACCAGCTGGATGCGGCGTTCCGTGTTGGTAAACGTACCAGATTTCTCGGCAAAGCTGACACCCGGCAAGAGCACATCCGCATAATGCGAGGTTTCGGATAGAAAAATTTCTTCCAGGATAACCAGGTCGCAGGCTTGCAGGCTGCGGCGAAGCTGCGGGCTATCCGGAGCGCTCGCCACCAGATCCTCCCCCAGGATGAATAGCGCCTTCAGCTTGCCTTCCCCGGCTGCGGCGATCATCTCGCTGGCACTCAAGCCAGCCTTGCCCGGCAGCATAGCTCCCCAGGCTTTCTCGAATTTTAGCCGGGCTTCAGGGCTATCAACCGGCTGGTAGCCGGGGAGATAGTCCGGCAAGCCGCCCATATCGCAAGCGCCCAGCGAGTTGTTCTGGCTGCGCAGCGGGATCACGCCACCGCCGGGAACACCCAGGTTGCCCAGCAGCATCTGCAGGTTCGCCAGGCTCATCACCGCTTGCCGGGCTGCGGGTTGCTGCACCAGGTCCACTCCCCAGATCACTGCCATCGGGTCGTTCGTAGCCAGGATCTCGGCTGCCTGGTATAAGGTTTCCACTGGCACGCCGGTGATTTCTGCTACGTGGTCGGGCGTATATGGATCGATGGCGGCCTTGAACTCCTTAAACCCTTCTGTGCGCCTCAAGATGAATTTTTGGTTTTCCCAACCTTTATTGAGAATGATATGCATCAGACCGTTGATCAAAGCCACATCGGTTCCGGGTTTGTGTACGATGCGCAACGCAGCATATTCCGACATATTGATGAAATCGGGGTGGGCAACTACCAGCTTAAGTCCCCAGCGTAGCACTGCCTGGCGGATTTTGGCGCCGAAAACCGGGTGTTGTTCGGTGGTATTGGAACCGATGATCAACGCCGAGCGCGAGAAGTTCACCACATCGTCCAACGAGTTGGATTGGACACCCAGCCCGAAGCAGGCGACCAGCCCATCTACCGTGCTGGAGTGATACACATGCGAACAGACGTCGATGTTATTTGTGCTCAACACTTGCCGGCTTAACTTATTCATCAGGAAGTTTTCTTCGTTCAGGCTCTTGCCCGAAGTCAAAAGGCCAACGCTGTCGGGGCCGTATTTCTCGCCTCTCTCACGCAGGCCATCGGCAGTAATCTTCAGCGCGGTATCCCAATCTACCTCCACCCACGGGCCGCGGTTCTTGGGACGCGGCGTGCCATCCAGCAGGTACTTGCGGACGCGCGGCCGCAGCAGCCGGTTGGAGGCGTGGATAAAGGCATAGCCGTAGCGACCTTTTAAGCACAGGTGCATCCCGTTGATTGGAGCTTGCGGATTAGAAGTAACCCGCAAGATACGCCCACCAGGGACGTCCTCTTTCACGTTCAGGTTGAGCTGGCAGCCCACACCACAATAAGCGCAGGTGGTACTCACCAGTTTGTCCGGCTGACCCAGGCTGACGGACATTTTATTATCTAAGGCCCCGGTGGGGCAATATGCCACGCATGCCCCGCATGATTCACAGCGCGCCTGGAGCATGGTGGTATCGGCCCCAGCTACAATCCGGGTGGTATAGCCGCGGTTCGCCTGCGCCCATACGAAACGACCCTGGATCTCCGCACAGGCGCGCACGCAGCGCGTGCACAGAATGCACTTGTTCATATCCACCCAAACAAACGGGTTCGGGTCGCTGTCGACCGGGCAGCGTGGCTGTTTGGCCATGCTGCTTTTGACATCGATGCCGTAAAAATTTGCCCAATAAACGAACTGCGTATCTTGCGCCAGCCCTACAGAACCGTTCGAGCGGGTATAACTGGCGTCATAGTAGTTAAAGAGCAACAACTCCAAAATGGCGCGCCGGTAGCGGGTCAAGTTTGGGCTTTCGGTCTGCACGACCATCCCCCGGGAGACCGGCATGGTGCAGGAGGTGGTTGGCAGGCGCGCTCCCTGTACCTCAACGACGCACAGGCGGCAGCCTCCATAGGGGGTCAGGTCTTTATGATGGCACAGGGTCGGAATGATAACGCCGGCCCGTTCGGCTGCCTCCAGCACGGTCGAGTTGGCGGGGACTTCCAGGGTTTGACCATTGATCGTCAGACTGATCATGGTTTTCTCTCCTTAATCACACATGATGAGACGGTTGTTAAACCAGATACTGGGCAGGCGTCAACTCGGCTACCGGACATACGCCCACCGGGCAATTATGGGAGGTGATATGCTCTTCAACTTCTGCCCGGAAGTGCTTCAAGATATCGCGCACTGCTGTAGAGGCGGTCTGTCCCAGGCCACAGTTGGAAACTTCAGTCATATGTTCTCCGAGCTTCTGCAACACCTCCAGCTCGTCTAGCGAGGCTTTGCCCTCCGAAATGCGGCTGACGATGTCGTAGGAGCGCTGGGTGCCAACCCGGCAGGGCGTACACTTGCCACAGCACTCGAAGCGGAAGAATTGCATCAGAACCTTCGCCAGGTCTACCACGCAGGTATGCTCGTCGCAGATCAGCAGCGCGCCCGACCCTAATGAGGCGCCCGCGCTACGCCATGATTCAAAATCCATCGGCGTGTCTTGCAAGCTGGCAGGGACGATCGAGCCGCTAGAGCCACCAGTTTGCACCAGCTTGAGCCGGGCGCCGTTCTTCATGCCTTTGCCATAAATGTCGATCACTTCACGCAGGGTAATCCCCATTGGCACTTCGATCAGGCCGGTAAAGTTGACGTTGCCCAGGATGGTGTATACTTTTGTGCCGACGCTCTTGGGTGAGCCGAACTGGTGGTACCAGTCCGCGCCATTACGGATGATCGGTGGAACGTTCGCCAGGGTCTCCACGTTATTCACCACGGTTGGCTTGCCAAACAAACCGAAGGTGGGTGGGTAGGGTGGGCGGGCGCGCGGCATACCTCGCTTTCCTTCGATTGATTCGATCAAAGCAGTCTCTTCACCGCAGATGTAAGCCCCGGCGCCTGCATGCAGGTGGATATGGAAATTGAACTGGGTGCCAAAAATGTGCTCGCCTAACAAATTTTGCGCCTCTGCCATGTGGATGGCGTTTTCCAGGCGTTTGTAAGCCAGCGGGTATTCGCCGCGGATATAGATATAACCTTCGTGAGCGCCAACTGCATAACCGGCGATAGTCATGGCTTCAACAATGCTGAACGGGTCGCCCTCCAGGATCAACCGGTCTTTGAAAGTACCAGGTTCGCTCTCATCTGCATTGCAGATCACATACTTGGGTTCGCCGGGCGCGCTGACTACAAAGCTCCACTTGCGCCCGGTTGGGAAACCTGCCCCGCCACGCCCCTGCAAGCCGGCCTTATCGACCTCAGCGATCACTTCCGCGGGCGTCATCTGGGTTAAGGCTTTCCCCAACGCCTTGTAACCATCGTATACCACATAATCTTCCAGGCTTTCCGGGTTCACCAGACCGGCGCGTTCCAAGACGATGCGTTTTTGGGCTGGCAGCGAGCCTTTGCGACTGTTCAGCCAGGCAATCTCCGGCAGAGGACCGTGCATTACCGCCAGCAAACCCGGGACCACCCGCCCTTTCTTCAAATGCTCTTCGACCAGGATATGCACATCATCCATTCCTACTGGCCCATACACAGCGGCGTCCGGATAAACGATTACCAGTGGCACATCCTCTCGGCAGCCCACATCGGCGATCGTAGTTAAGGAAACCTCTTCAGATAAGTCAAAAGCCTCGATCTCTTCCTGGAACTTGCGAAATACCTCTCCCGCTCCGCGCTCCAGGCTAACTGGATCGCTTGAGACCAGTACCATCATCCGGATAGACTTTCGGGATTTCGTTTCCGCCATCTTTCACCTCTTCTCGCTAAGATTGGCTCTGCGTGACCTCAGCGGTGTTACTGGTACCGCGCAAGGATTTCATGCACCTGATCGGGTGTGACATTTCCGATTACATCCTCATCAACAATGAACACCGGCCCGACTCCACAAATGCCCAGGCAGCTGGTCATGATCAGCGACCACTTCTTATCGGCGCTGGTCTCACCCGGTTTGATGCCCAATTCATCTTGCAGGGCTTTGATCACCTGGCGCCCCCCCTGGACATGACAGGGAGCGCTTTCGCAGAAACGCACCACATGCCGACCCAGCGGGTGGAGTGAAAACATCTGGTAAAAACTGGCGACCGAATAGAGATGGCTGTCAGCCAGGAACACGCCTTCATCTGGCTCGTGGATGCGCCGGCGGATTTCGGGCAAGGCTTCGGCCGGGATAAAGCCAAAAGCACGGTTGACTTCACTCAAGACCGGTATCACGGCATCGCGCCGCGTGCCATGTTCTTCGATTGCCTTTTCCACTACGCTAACAATGTCCAATTCTTTTACCTCTTGGTTCATGTCTTCTGCTCCTGGACAGGTTCCTGTAGTCCCTGTAGATTGCCTGGATAGGAGTGTCAGGCCTCGATGACATACTCCTGGACGACTTTACCGCCCATGACATGCTCACGCAATATCCGCTGGGCTACCTGCGGGCTGACTTTCCCATAGGTCACTTTGTGCTGCTCGCCGATGATCACCTGGACAATCGGCTCTGCTTCGCATAGACCAATACAGCCGGTCTTGGAGACCTGGATACCTTCCAGATGCTCGGCCTCGGTCTGTTCCAGGATCGCTTGCATGGTATGCAGCGCGCCGGCTGCAATCCCGCAGGAGCCCAGGCTGACGATCACCTGGGTTTTTCCGAGTTTTGCGTCTTGTGCTTTCTTCTCGAGCACTTCTTCCCTGAACTTTTTCAGGTCATCGAGAGAACGGATAGCTGTCATAGGTCTCTTCAACTCCTACACTTCTTTATAACAATCATTTCATAGAATTCATTTTACAAACATTCCCAATTGCATTCGGTCTGACCCAGGCATTCATATACCCGATCCACAGCCAGTTTCACACTGGCGGACACTGGATAGCCGAAGGCTACTACATCGGGTTGGATGCCGAGCAGGTCGACTTTGGGCACGAATTCCCGTAGCGACTGCATCAGGTAGGTAAGCGGCAAGGTATGGGTGGTCATAAAGAACGGGTCTTCAATCCGGTCATCGCTGATCAGGCGGATCTCGCCGGGCGCCAGATCCATGTCGGCTGCATCGACGATCAACACTTGCTCGGGCGCCATTTCCCGGATCAGGAACAGGCTGTTCTCCGGCGCTGAGCCGCCATTCAGCGTCTCCCATCCGTTCAGAGGCGCCAGTTTCAATTTCTCGGCCAGCAAAGGTCCTGCGGCGTCGTCGCCCATCATGCCGTTCCCGACCGTCACCACCAGCTTCTTCTTCATGCTGCCTTTCTCACCATCAAATACAGCGCTGGTTCAGCTATCATATTATGCAGGCACTGAACCAACACGCCGGACCAGTGCGTCTCAGCCGCGTTCATTTTTGCCAGTCCGGCATTTATCGCGGAGACCAGCTCGGCGGTATGGCTGCTGTTGATCTCGATCTCGCCCCATTTCAGCACCCCCTCCAGCTTATGCCGTCCCGTCCCTTCGGGTAGCCGGGCGATCCATAGCCGGTAATCATCGAGCGGGATTTCCATCAGGCTCTGGAAGCAATCCATAACACCGATGTGGTGACCGATCGCCAGCGAATAGTAGATCACCTGCCGGGCCTCCTCCGGTATGGCTTTCTCATCATCGACGAACTTATGCGTCAATTGATAAAAAACAGCCCGCTCACTCACCGGTCCTGTTCCTCCATGACTGTCTGCTCTACTTCCTTTCAGCCTGGTAGATCTGCTGCAGGCAGGCAAAAATTTCGGTCAGGCGCGGATCATCTTGCTGGCTCAAATAGGCCTGGATTTCCTGGTCAACTTTGCCAGCCCCATCCGCCTGGTGCGCCACCAGTAGATCCAGGAACGAGTTGGCGATCTTCTTGCCGTGCAGGTAACCAGCCATGCG
>Ga0209254_10007054_pt1 | contig 10360 bp, 8 predicted proteins | sample FrelakmetDIP11DI_FD_187148 | JGI IMG/M metagenome (GOLD analysis project Ga0209254, IMG submission 187148) | Freshwater lake sediment microbial communities from the University of Notre Dame, USA, for methane emissions studies - DIP11 DI (SPAdes)... | ecosystem: Environmental > Aquatic >... | reverse complement strand
CCCGCCACCATCACGAGTGGTGGAACGGCAAGGGCTATCCGCACCGCCTTGCAGGAACCGGCATTCCGATCGCGGCGCGTATCACCGCGATCGTCGACGTGTTCGACGCTTTGACCCACATCCGCCCTTACAAACCGGCCTGGCCGGTGTCGCAGGCAATGCACGAGATCCGTACGCTGCGCGGTGTGCAGTTCGATCCGGACGTCACCGATCTGTTCATGCAGCTGGTGCCCCGGCTGCAGCGCGAGGTCGGCGACCTCGACGAGTACCTTGGCGCCGAAGCGAAGAACTCGCCGTTCATTCAGGCGCGCGCCAAGATCGCCCGTGCCCTCAAGGGCGAAGACGGCGGCGGCATCAACGTCAGCTTCGACGTGCGCCGCTAAGCGCGTTTCCACTGGCCTGCGCCTGGCGCGGCTTGCGCAGCGGTGTCATCGCCCCTACATTCGACCAGGCAAAGTCCGCCGGGCGATCGCTGGTGGCCCCGTGCCACGAGAGGAACGTCCGGACTGCACAGAGCGGCGTAGCAGGTAACACCTGTCCACCGTAAGGTGAGGATCAGAGCAACAGAGACGAGTCGGCCCGGCACTGCGGTGCTGGGCCGGGTGAAACGGGCAATCTCTACGCGCAGCAACACCAAATAGGCAGCCTGCGATCCTGCTCGGGGAGGCTGCGGGTAGGTGGCTTGAGCGCGCGCGCGAGTGCGCGCCTAGACGAATGATCGCCGCGGCGGGGCGACCCGCTGCACAGAATCCGGCGTACAGGCGGACTTTGCACTTCCGCTTAGCCAACCCGAGGGCAACCGGGCCGGCAGTTCCCCTGAAACTCTTCACCACGAGGCCGCAATTTCTGGGGCCGCGTGGCGCATTGCGTCGGCACGCACCGCCCCTTCGGCTGCCACTCAGGACCGCCACTATCCGTGCCGGTCAAGAGGGGACGGTGCGCTTCTCAGAAGCTACTTCCACTTTAGTGCGTATGTCTTTCATTCGACGCGAATTTGTCGGTCTGGGTCGGTTTTTGCGCTGTGGATAAGTGCTTGTTGTAATTAAAAAAAAAGTAGTTTCGCTTGACCCTCTCTGAGGCCTGCTCTAAAGTCGCGCAGTGGGGAAATGTGGGAGTTAGTGGAGCAAAGTGTCTCCGCTGGCCTCGGATCGTGGTGCACACGCCGCGAAGGGGCATCTCACAGCCTGAGCGGGGCGGGCGCGTGTACCAAGGGCTGTCGAAACTGACGCTGGATGCGAAGGGGCGGATCTCCGTGCCGGCCCGGCATCGCGACGCGTTAGTTGCGCAATGCGATGGGCGCGTGACGCTGACCCGCCACCCTGACGGCTGCCTCCTGCTGTATCCGAGGCCTCGCTGGGAGCAGAAGCGCGCTGAACTCGTCCAGCTGGCCCACTCGCGCCGCGTGCTGCAGCGGATCCTGATCGGCAGCGCAATCGACCTGGAACTCGACAGTTCGGGCCGCATCCTCATTTCGCCCGAGCTGCGGGCAGCGGCCGGACTGGAGCGAGACGTTTTCCTGTCCGGCGTCGGCGAGCACTTCGAACTGTGGGAGCCGACGCGGATGGAAGAACTCGAGAAGAAGCAACTCGCCGAAGGCGGCCTCGACGCCGCCGACGATTTCGCGGTCTGAGCGAGTGGGCGCTGGTGGTGTCCTCGAGCGCGCCGTCGGCGCATCTCACCGTGCTGGCGGCGCCGGCGGTCGAACACCTGGTGACCGATCCGCATGGCGTTTACGTCGACGCGACCTTCGGACGAGGCGGTCATTCGAAGCCGATCCTGGCGCGGTTGTCGGCGCAAGGCCGGCTCATTGCGATGGATCGCGATCCGCAGGCGGAAGCAGCGGCCGCGGCGATCGACGACCCGCGATTTCACTTTGTCCACACACGGTTTTCACGGCTATCGGCGACGCTGGCGGCGCTGGGCATTACGCGCCTGCAGGGACTGCTGCTGGACCTCGGCGTTTCTTCGCCGCAGATCGATGCGGCGGAGCGCGGTTTCTCCTGGCGCGCCGACGCGCCGCTGGACATGCGGATGGACACCAGCAGCGGCATTACCGCGGCCGAATGGCTGGCCTCGACAACGCTTGAAGAACTGACGCGAGTGATCCGTGAATACGGCGAAGAGCGGTTTGCTGCATCGATTGCAAAGGCGATTGCGGCTCGTCGCGACGCAGGCCGGCCCGTCGTCACGACTGCGGACCTGGCCGCGCTCGTTGCCAGCGCAATCCCCGTCCGCAGCCGCGGGGATGCGGCCCAGCATCCGGCCACGCGGACATTTCAGGCTGTACGGATTCACATCAATCAGGAACTCGAGGAGCTGGCGCTAGTGCTCGAGCAGGGACTCGCGTTGCTCGCTTCAGGCGGCCGGCTGGTCGTGATCAGCTTCCACTCGCTCGAGGACCGGCTGGTCAAGCGCTTCATCGAGGGACACGCACATCCCGAGCGGGCGTTCGGCCGACTGCCATTGCGGGCCGCCGAGCTGCCGCAGCCGCGGCTGCGGAGCATCGCACGCGTGAAGCCGGATGCGGCAGAAGTGGCGGCCAACCCGCGTGCCCGTTCGGCGGTGATGCGGGTCGCCGAGCGCACCGCGACGCAGCTGGCGACGGAGCGTGCCCAATGACCGGGCGGGCGATCAGCAATACCGCAGCCGTCTTTCTGCTCGCGGTGCTGCTCGTGCTGGCCTGCCTGTCGCTGGTGACGTCGCAGCACCGTGCGCGGGGCCTGTTCGTCGAGCTCGGCCGGCTGCAGTCGCAGGCGAAGGACCTGGAGGCCGAAGGCAACCGCCTGCGCATCGAACTGGGCAAGGCGGCGCAGCCGGCGGCGGTGGCCGGTGCGGCGCGCCACCTCGGCCTGCGGCCGACGGAGAGCAAGCAGACGGTGTTCCTGCCTGAGGCGGCGCCTGTCGATCTGGCTGCGGCGGCGGCCGGGGAAGCGCAGCGATGATCAGGGCGTTCGGCTCCAAACGCGCGGGGCGCAACGCGGGCGGCGGGCGGGCGCGGGCCGACCGCGTTTCCTACTCCGCCAACCCGCTGCTGGTGGTGAAGCTGCCGGCATGGCGCTCGCGCGTGCTGCTGCTCCTGCTGTTCACCGGCTTCCTCGCGCTGGTGATCCGCGCCGTCTACCTGCAGGGCGGTGTCGGCACCAACTTCCTGCAGCGACAGGGCGAGGTGCGCTACGCGCGCACGCTCGATGTGCCCGGCACGCGGGGAAAGGTGCTCGATCGCAACGGAGTCGTCCTCGCCGCCTCGGTGCCGGCGCGGGCGATCTGGGCGATTCCGGACGATGTCGACGCCACGCCCGAGCAGCTGGCGCAACTGGCCCGGCTGCTGCAGATGCCGCTGCCGGAACTCAAGCGCAAGCTGGCCGACGACGACCGCAAGTTCACCTTCCTTCGCCGTCAGGTCGACCTGGAGGTGGCAAAGAAGATCCAGGCGCTGAAGCTGGCCGGCATCCACCAGAGCCCCGAGTTCAAGCGCCACTATCCGGAAGGCCCGGCGGTGGCGCATGTGACAGGCTTCACCAACGTGGAAGACCGCGGCCAGGAAGGCGTCGAACTCGCCTGGGAGTCGGTGCTCGCGGCGCGGACGGGCAGCCGGCGCGTGATCAAGGACCGCCTCGGCAACGTGGTCGAGGAAGACTGGCTGCTGGCGCCGGCCGACGGCAACGACGTCCGGCTGTCGATCGACAGCCGCATCCAGTTCATCGCCTTCAGCGCGCTGAAAAGCGCCCTCGACACGCACAAAGCGAAGGCCGGCGCGGTGATCGTGCTCGACACCATCACTGGTGAGATCCTGGCGCTCGCCAGCTTGCCGAGCTTCGACCCGAACACCCGCGGCCAGTGGCATAAGGAGGCGGTGCGCAACCGCGTCATCACCGACACCTTCGAGCCTGGCTCGACGATGAAGCCGTTCTCGATCGCGGCGGCGATCGAGGCGGGCAAGGTGAGCCCGCAGCAGACCATCCAGACGGCGCCGGGCAAGCTCACTGTCGGCGGCCGAACGATCGGCGATGCGCACGCTTACGGGCTGCTGACCGTCGCCGAGGTCGTGGCCAAGTCGAGCAACGTCGGCACGGCAAAGATTGCGCTCGACCTGCCGGCGGAAACGCTTTGGGATTTGTACACGAAGGTCGGCTTTGGGCAGGCACCGCGAGTTGCCGTCGGCGCCGTTGCGGGGCGGCTGCGGCCGGCCAGCGCCTGGCGGCCGATCGAGCAGGCGACCATTGCCTACGGCTACGGCGTGTCGGTCTCGCTGCTGCAACTGGCGCGCGCCTACTCCGTGTTCGCGCGTGACGGCGACATCGTGCCGCTGAGCCTGCTGAAGCTCGATGCGCCGCCGGCATCTATCCCGGTGCTGCGGCCGGAAACTGCGGCCGCGATGCGCAGCATGCTGGAGATGGCGGTCGGCAACGGCGGCACCGCACCGCGCGCCCGCATCGACGGCTATCGAGTGGCCGGCAAGACGGGTACGGCACGCAAGCTGCGCGACGGGCGCTACGTCAGCGAATACGTGGCGTCCTTCGCCGGCTTCGCTCCCGCGTCAAAGCCGCGAATCGTCATTGCGGTGATGATCGACGAGCCCGATGCGGGACAGTTCTACGGTGGCCAGGTGGCCGCGCCCGTGTTTGCGGAAGTCGCCGCGCGCAGCCTGCGCACCCTGCAGGTGCCCCCGGATGCGGCGCCGACCGTGGTGGCGCGCAGCCGCGCCGAGCCGCGGGAGGGGGCACTGTGACCGCCCCGCGCGCCGAAGTCGCGCACATCCTCGCTTGGCTGCGGACCCACGCCTGCGCAGCTGCCGCTCACCGCGGCCACCTGCAACTGGACAGCCGCTGCATCGGGGCTGGCGACATCTTCGTCGCCCTGCCGGGCGCCGCGGGCGGCGGCGACGACGGCCGCCGCTACCTGCAGGCGGCGCGCAGCCGCGGAGCAGTAGCGGGACTGGTCGAGGCCGACGGCTTCGATGGCGCCGATGCCGGCCTGCCCGTGCTGGCGGTGGCCAAGTTGCGGCATCTGCTGGGCCAGGTGGCGGCGAGCTACTACGGACAGCCCAGCGAGTCGATGCAGGTCGTGGGCGTCACCGGCACCAATGGCAAGACATCGACCGCGTTCTGGATCGCGCAGATGCTGTCGCGCGCCGGGAAGCGCTGCGCGGTGCTGGGCACGGTGGGCAGTGGATTTCCGGGCGAGCCGCTCGCCGATTCGGCGCTGACGACGCCCGATGCGATCGCACTACAGCGCGAAGTGCTGCGGCTGCGTGATGCGGGGGCGCGCGCGCTGGCGATGGAAGTCTCGTCGATCGGGCTGGAGCAGGGCCGTGCCAACGGCATGAGCTTCGACGTCGCGGTGTTCACCAACCTGACGCGTGACCATCTTGATTACCACGGCACGATGCAGGCCTACGAGGCTGCCAAGGCGCTGCTGTTCGACTGGCCGACGCTGACTGCCGCCGTGCTGAACCTCGAAGACCCGGCGGGGCGCCGGCTGCTGTCGCGACTCGCTGGGCGCGCCCGAGGCGGCGCGCTGCAGATCACCGGTTTCACGACTGCCGCCGGCGAGATTGACGCAGCCGGCTCCGCAGCTGTCGAAAATCTGCTCGGCGCGCGCGACATCCGCGTCGGCGCCGATGGTCTCGAGTTCACGCTTCGGTGCGGGCGCAGCGAGCACAGGATGGCCGTGCCGCTGGTCGGCAGTTTCAACGTTTCCAATCTGCTGGCGACGATCGGCGCGGCTCTTGCCTGCGGCACTGATCTCGAGGCGGCCTGTCGCATCGCGCCGATGCTCGTGCCACCGCCGGGTCGCATGCAGCGCGTGCGTGTGCGAAACGGCGACGGGCCCCTGGCGGTCGTCGACTACGCGCACACGGCCGACGCCATCGAGCAGGCCCTGCTGGCGCTGCGGCCGCAGGCGGCGGCGCGTGGCGGCAGGTTGTGGATTGTCTTCGGCGCCGGAGGCGATCGCGATCCCGGCAAGCGCGCGCCGATGGGCGCGGCGGCAGGCCGCTGTGCCGATCGGGTGGTGATCACCTCCGACAACCCGCGCCGCGAGGATCCGTCGCTAATCGTCGCTGCTATCGCTGCCGGTGTGCCATCGCGGGACTGCGTGGAACTCATCGTCGATCGGGCCGAAGCGATCGCGCATGCGCTTGCCGCTGCTGACGATCGCGACGTGGTGCTGATCGCCGGCAAGGGCCACGAGGCGACCCAGGACATCGGCGGCGTGAAGCGGCCGTTCTCGGATGTCGAGCAGGTGCGGGCGGCGCTCAAGGCGCGAGCGAGGGTGACATGCTGAGCGCAGCCGAACTCGCGGCCAGCATTCCCGGCGCCGTCATTCAGGGCGATGCGAGCGCGCGCTTCACGTCGGTGTGCAGCGACTCGCGGCAGATCCGGCCCGGCTGCCTGTTCGTCGCCCTGCGCGGCGAGCGGTTCGACGGGCATGCCTTCGTCGCCGAGGCAGCGCGCGACGGCGCTTCGGTGGCGCTGGTCGAGCAGCCGGTCGATGCCGCGCTCTCGCAGGTGATCGTGCCGAACAGCCGGCGTGCGCTTGGCCTGGCAGCGGCGGCATGGCGCGCCCGCTTCCGGTTGCCGCTGATCGCGGTCACCGGCAGCAACGGCAAGACGACCGTAACGCAGATGCTGGCGAGCATCCTGGGGCGCGCATTTGGGCCGGCGCGCCGGCTGGCCACGCGCGGCAATCTGAACAACGACATCGGCCTGCCGCTGATGCTGTTCGACCTTGCTGCCGGCCACAAGGCGGCGGTGCTCGAACTCGGCATGAACCATCCGGGCGAGATCGCCTATCTGGCTCAACTGGCGCAGCCGACCGTGGCGCTGGTCAACAACGCGCAGCGCGAGCACCAGGAGTTCCTCGGCAGTGTCGAGGCGACAGCGCGCGAGAATGGGGCCGCGATCGCCGCCCTGCCGCCGGAGGGCGTCGCGGTCTTCCCGGCCGAAGACCCGTGCGCGCCGATCTGGCGCAATCTCGCGGGCACGCGACGCGTCATCGATTTCGCGCGCGTCGCCGATGCGACCGTGACGGCGGAATACACGCTGCAGGCCGATGGCTCGGAACTGGAGATCGCCACTCCGGTTGGCCTGATCAGGACTCGCATCGCCGTACCGGGCGAGCACAACGTGCACAACGCGCTGGCGGCGAGCGCCGCCGCGCTGGCCATCGACGTGCCGCCGAGCGCCATTGCCACCGGGCTGGCGATGTTCACCGCGGTCGGCGGGCGCGGGGTCCGGTCGCGCACGGCGGGCGGCGCCGAACTGATCGACGACACCTACAACGCCAACCCGGACTCGGTGCGCGCGGCGATTGACCTGCTCGCCGCCGCCGCGCGGCCGCGAGTCCTGATCCTCGGCGACATGGGCGAGGTCGGCAGCCGCAGCGCGGAGTACCACCACGAGGTCGGCGCCTACGCGAAGAGCCGCGGCATCGACGTGCTGCTGGGCACGGGGGCGGCGATGCGCGATGCCTGTGCTGCCTTCGGCGCCGGTGCCGAGCACTTCGCCGACATCGAGGCCCTGCGCGAGCGCGCGCAGGAGCTCGCGAAGCCGGGCACAGCGATCCTCGTCAAAGGGTCGCGCTTCATGCGCATGGAGCGCGCGGTGGCGGCGCTCGGCGCGGTGATGGTTGGGGCGCACTGATGCTGCTCGAACTGTTCGAATGGCTGGCGCGCGACATCCGCGCATTCAACGTGTTCTCCTACCTGACGCTGCGCGCCGTGCTGGCGGCCGGCACGGCGCTCGTCATCGGCCTCGTTGCCGGGCCCTGGGTGATCCGCAAGCTCACCGAAATGAAGATCGGCCAGGCGATCCGCACCGAAGGGCCGCAGTCGCACCTGTCGAAGTCGGGCACGCCGACGATGGGCGGGGCGCTGATCCTGATCTCGATCGGCGTGACGACGCTGCTGTGGGCCGATCTCGCCAACCGTTTCATCTGGGTCGTGCTGCTGGTCACGCTCGGCTTCGGCTGGGTCGGCTGGGTCGACGACTACCGCAAGGTCGTGCGCCGCAATCCCAAGGGCATGAGCGCGCGCGAGAAGTACTTCTGGCAGTCGCTGATCGGGCTGGTTGCCGCCTTTTACCTCGCCTTCGCGATCGCCGCGCCGAACACCGAGAAGCTGCTGCCGCTGATGTGGCAATGGGTGGCGAGCGGTTTCGAGCTCGACCTGCCAAGCCGGTCGGACCTGATCGTGCCCTTCTTCAAGAACTACGCGTACCCGATGGGCGTGTTCGGCTTCGTGATCCTGTCCTACCTGGTGATCGTCGGCACCAGCAATGCGGTCAACCTGACCGACGGGCTCGACGGCCTGGCGATCCTGCCGGCGTCGATGATCGGCGCGGCGCTCGGCATCTTTGCCTACGTCATCGGCCGCGCCGACTTCTCGCGCTATCTGTTCTTTCCGTTCATTCCCGGTGCCGGCGAACTGGTGATCATCTGCGCGGCGATTGCCGGCAGCGGGCTGGCGTTCCTCTGGTTCAACGCCTATCCGGCGCAGGTCTTCATGGGCGACGTCGGCGCGCTGGCGCTCGGCGGCGCGCTCGGCACGATCGCCGTAATCACGCGGCAGGAGATCGTGCTGTTCATCATGGGAGGCGTGTTCGTCGCCGAGACGGTCTCGGTGATGCTGCAGGTCGGCTACTTCAAGCTCACCGGCGGCAAGCGCATCTTCCGCATGGCGCCGCTGCACCATCACTTCGAGCTTTCCGGCTGGAAGGAGAACCAGGTGGTGGTCCGCTTCTGGATCATCACCATCATGCTGGTGCTGGTCGGCCTGTCGACGCTGAAGATCCGATGATCGACGTTGCCGGCCAGACTGCGGTGGTGCTGGGCCTCGGCCAGTCGGGGCTGGCGATGGCGCGCGCGCTTGTCGAAGGCGGCGCGACGGTCCGCGTTGCCGACACGCGCGCCGAGCCGCCGATGCTTGCCGTGCTGCGCGCCGGACTGCCGCAGGTGTCATTCAGTGGCGGTCACTTCGAAAGCGCCTTGCTGAATGGCGCCACGCTGCTGGCGTTGTCTCCGGGGCTGTCGCCGACGCACTCGGCTGCGGCGCCGCTGGTCACTGCGGCGAAGAAAGCCGGCATTGACGTGGTCGGCGAGATCGAACTGTTCGCCCGCGCGTTGGCTGCCTTGAAGGCGAGCCGCGACTATGCGCCGCGCGTGGTTGGTGTCACCGGCACCAACGGCAAGACGACCACGGCGCGGCTGGCGGGCCTGCTGATCGAGCGTTCGGGACGTTCCGTCGCCGTGGCCGGCAACATCTCGCCGACTGCGCTGGACACGCTGCGCGAGTGCCTGCGCGAGAACCGTCTGCCCGACACCTGGGTGCTGGAACTGTCGAGCTTCCAGCTGGCCACGACGCGCTCGCTCGTCTGCGATGCGGCCACGGTGCTGAACATAACGCAGGACCACCTCGACTGGCACGGCAGCTTCGACGCCTATGTCAAGGCGAAGGCCCGCATCTTCTCGCCTCGCACGGTGCAGGTGCTCAACCGCGACGACTCGGTCGTTGCGGCGATGGCGAGGAAGTCGTCCCGCGTGGTGACGTTCCGCCTGCAGCCGCCGACGCAGGCCGACGAGTACGGCCTGCTCACCGACAGCGGCATCACGTGGCTCGCCTACGCGGAAGACCTGGCGCATGGCCACCGCCGTCGGCGGCCCGAAGCCGAGCAGGAAGTGGCGGCCGAGCAGCTCTTCGTGCACCGGCTGATGCCGGCCGACGCGCTTGCCATCCGCGGCCGGCACAACGCCGGCAACGCGCTCGCGGCGCTGGCCCTGGCACGGGCGATCGGCTGCCCGCTGGCGCCGATGCTGCACGCGCTGCGCGCCTACCGCGGCGAACCCCACCGGGTGCAGCTGATCGCCACTGTCGGCGGCGTCCAGTACTACGACGACAGCAAGGGGACCAACGTCGGCGCCACGGTAGCCGCGCTCGACGGCCTGGCTGCCGACGGCCTGCGGCTGGTGGTCATCCTCGGCGGCGACGGCAAGGGCCAGGACTTCACGCCGCTGGCCGCACCGCTGGCGCGCGCTGCCCGCGCGGTCGTGCTGATCGGCCGCGATGCCGCTCTGGTCGAAAAGGCAATCGGTGCAGGCGGCGCGCCGTATCCGATCCTTCACGCGCAGTCGCTGCCGCAGGCGGTCGACCTCGCTGCCGGCGAGGCGCGCGAAGGTGATGCAGTGCTGCTGTCGCCGGCGTGCGCCAGCCTCGACATGTTTCGCGACTATGTCCACCGTGCCGAGGTCTTTGCCGAGGCAGTGCGCGAGCGGGCGCCGCTGGAAGGCCAGCCATGCTAGGGCGGCTGTGGCCCCGAATCGCAGCCGGCGGCGGGGCCGACGCTGGTCGCCTGCCGATGCGCAC
>Ga0209254_10007053_pt1 | contig 10361 bp, 7 predicted proteins | sample FrelakmetDIP11DI_FD_187148 | JGI IMG/M metagenome (GOLD analysis project Ga0209254, IMG submission 187148) | Freshwater lake sediment microbial communities from the University of Notre Dame, USA, for methane emissions studies - DIP11 DI (SPAdes)... | ecosystem: Environmental > Aquatic >... | reverse complement strand
GCGGACGTCCGGCCAACTCGAAACCGGCTGTTTTCTGCTGAGCGAGAGGCGCCAACCCCAGGGCCGGCCGGATGACGTCGGGAGAGAGCTCACCGGTCGCGGGAATGTCCCCCGAGAGCTTGCCCTTGATCGTCTTGCCGTGAACCCCAAACAAGCCCTTCAACGCCCGCTCGATCAAGGGATAGCCTTCCTCGACAACGATGACCGTATCCACTCTGCCGAGTAAGTCAGCCACCAGGCCTGTGGGGGTCGGATAAACCGATATCTTGAGAATCGGGGGGCGATGCTTCACGTCCTGCAGATTCTCCATCACGTAGTTGTAGGCGATGCCCGAGGCGATGATGCCGATGCGGTCCCCATTGCGCCCCCCGCCCCGGCTCTCGGCCTCGCCCGCCTTGCCCGCCTTGCCTGTCTGGCCGGCCTCCAACCGGTTAAACTCCGACCCTTCCGACATCTTGACCAAATCGGCCTGCTTCTCGACCAGGGCCTTGAACCGCTTCCGGGCGTTGATGGGAAGCAGCGTCCACTGGTCCCAGGCCCCGTAGCCGCTCTTGTCGGCGGCCGGCTTGTTCTCGGGCCGCGGCTCGCGCGGCACGACACTCGACCGGCTGTGGGACAGCCGCGTCACCAGCCGGATCAAGACCGGGATGCCGAACTCCTCGGAGACGTCGAAGGCTCGGCGAGTCATGTCATAAGCTTCCTGGTGATTGGACGGCTCGAAGCACGCGATGCGGGCGAAATCGGCATAGTAGCGGTTGTCCTGTTCATCCTGGGAACTGTGCATGCCGGGGTCGTCGGCGGAGACCACCACTAGCCCGCCGCCCACTCCCGTCAGGGCTGAGTTCATGAAGGGATCGGCCGCCACGTTGAGGCCAACGTGCTTCATCGAGACCATGGTGCGCAGGCCGGCGAAGGAGACGCCGAGCGATTCCTCGTAAGCCACCTTCTCGTTTATGCACCAGGCCGCCCGGAACCCTCCATCGCGCCGCGCCAGCTTCAGCAAGTACTCCATGATCTCCGATGCCGGCGTGCCGGGGTAGGAGTAGGCCGCGGTGAGACCCGCGTGAACCGCCCCGAGTGCCACGGCCTCGTCGCCCAAGAGAACCTCAGGTTTCATCTCGCTTGAGCCCCTTCCATCACTTCTACCTCAGCGCCGACTCCAGATCCGCGATCAAGTCCTCGGCCCCCTCAATTCCGACCGAGAGCCTTACGAGGGAGTCCGATATGCCCGTTTTCTGCCTTATCTCGGCCGGGATGTGCGAATGGGTCATGATCGCCGGGTGCTCGATCAGCGACTCGACGCCTCCGAGACTCTCGGCGAGGGCAAAGAGCCTCACCCGCTCCAGGAAACCCCGCGCGGCCTCAAGACCGCCCCGGATCTCAAAGGAGACCATGCCGCTCATGCCCGACATCTGGCGCCGCGCGAGCTCGTGCTGCGGATGGCTCGGCAGCCACGGGTAGATCACCCGCGCGACTCGCGGGTGTCCCTCAAGGTACTTCGCCACCGCCAGCGCATTGGCCATGTGTTCCCGCATTCGGACGGCCAGCGTTTTGATGCCCCGGAGCACAAGCCACGCATCCATGGGGCCCGGCACGCCGCCCACGGCATTCTGGCAAAACTTTAGCCGCTCGTGGTGTCCCTCGTTGGAGGTGATCACCAGGCCGCCTACGACGTCACTGTGCCCGCCGAGGTACTTGGTGGTGCTGTGAACCACTATGTCTATGCCGAGATCCAACGGGCGCTGGAAGTAAGGTGTGGCGAAGGTATTGTCCACCACGGTTATGAGGCCCCGTTCGCGGCCTATCCGGGCGACCGCAGCCAGATCGGTTAGCCTCAAGAGTGGGTTGCTCGGCGTCTCGAGCCATACCATCCGCGTATTCTTCCTGATGGCGGCCGCCACGTTGGCCGGATCGGTAGTATCAACCAGCGAAAAGTCCACCCCGTAGTCCCGGTAAACGTGCTCCAGGATCCGGTAGGTCCCGCCGTACATATCGTCGGTTGCCACGATGTGGTCGCCGGTCTTGAGCAGGTTAAGGACGTTGTTGATGGCGGCCATGCCTGAGCCGAAGGCCAGCCCGTACTTGCCGTTCTCCAGGGCCGCGGCGCACTCCTCGAGGGCCTGACGCGTGGGGTTCTGGGTTCGGGCGTAGTCATAGCCTTTGTGCCTGCCGGGGCTTGCCTGCGCAAATGTCGAAGTGAAGTAAACCGGCACGATCACCGCGCCGGTAGCCGGATCGGGTTCCTGGCCTACATGTATCGCCTTGGTCTCGAATTTCATCGCTGGCCTCTTCCTCATTCCATGCTCATATCACAGCCTATTATCCGGTGTCGTCCGGGCTCTGTCAACCATACACCCGTTCTGCTAATATACTCTTTCCTAAGTACCGGCTCTGGTGTATAGTCCACGTTTGAACGTGTTGTGGAAAGGGAGGTGACAGGACACCGCCTATGGTCGTTCGAGGATCATCCATCAAAAGCTCAATGGTCTACAGGAGGCAACCTAACATGAAGATCAAGCTCTCTAATGGCAAGACGATCCCGGTCGAGACGCACAAGATCCGCATTGTCCAGCAGGTCAGTCTGCAGCCGGTCGGCCGGCGGCTTGAGGCCATACAGAACGCCGGCTACAACACTTTCTTGCTTCGGAGCCGGGACGTGTTTCTTGACATGCTCACCGACAGCGGCACCAACGCGATGAGCGACACCCAGCTCGGCGCGATGATGATCGCGGACGATGCCTACGCAGGCTGCGAGAGTTTCTACCGGCTCGAGAGCGCGGTGAAGGATATCCTGGGCTTCGAATATACGGCCCCGGTGCACCAGGGTAGAGCGGCCGAGCATCTCCTGGCCAAGATCTTCATCAAGCCCGGCGATGTCGTAATAATGAACTACCACTTCACCACCACCAAGGCTCACTTCGTGCTGGCGGGCGCGACGGTGCTCGAACTGTGCCGTGACGAGACGCTCAATGCCCAAAGTACCGACCTCTTCAAGGGCAACATGGATCTCACCAAGATGCAGGACGCTATCAAGAAGCATGGTGCCAAGAAGATCCCCTTCGTCCGGATGGAGGCTACCACCAACCTGGTCGGCGGCCAGCCCTTCTCGCTCAAGAACCTTCGCGACGTCAAGCAAATCTGCGCTGCTAACGGTATCCCGCTGGTCTTCGACGCCAGCTTGATCTCCGAGAATGCCTATTTCATCAAGACCCGGGAGAAAGAATACGCCGACAAGTCGATTCCCGAGATCATCAAGGAGATGACAAGTTACATCGACCTTCTGTATCTCTCAGGCAGGAAGAGCACTTCGGCTCGCGGCGGTCTCATGGCCACCAACAAGAAGGAGTACTACGACCGGATCCTGGACTGGCTGCCGCTGTACGAAGGCTTCTCGACCTACGGGGGCATGACCGCCAAGGAGATCGAGGCCATGGCGGTCGGTATGAGAGAAATGTGCGACTTCAACGTGGCCGGCGCCACCCCTGAGTTGATCGAGTATTTCGTCGGCAGGCTCCTGGAAACGGGTATCCCGGTTGTGACTCCTGCCGGCGGCCTGGCCTGTCACGTTGATGCCAAACGCTTTGTGCCCCACATCCCGCAGTCGGAGTATCCAGCCGGTGCGCTCACGGCAGCGATTTACATTGCCTCTGGCACGCGGCCCATGGAGCGCGGTACGATCTCCAACGATCGGGATGAGAACGGCAACGAAGTCTACGCCCATCTCGAACTGGCGAGGCTTGCGGTGCCTCGCCGCGTCTACACGATGTCGCACATGGAGTACATGGTGGACCGGTTGGGCTGGCTCTATAAGCATCGCGAGTTGGTCAAGGGCCTCAAGTTCGTGCAGGAACCCAAAGTGTTGAGGTTCTTCTTCGGGAAGCTCGACGCCCTCGACAACTGGGGCACCAAGCTGGCAAAGGCTTTCGAAGCAGACTTCGGCCCGAATTACTAGCCCGGCGAGCCATCCGGCATATTGCCGGTGGCGGTCAAGACAAGAGGGGACAGCTTTCTGCGGCTGTCCCCTTCCGTTTTGCAGAGTCTACCGGCGATCATAGCCGAAGCCTTTCTCGGTGGCAAGCGGCGGCTCCGTGATGATGCCGGGCCGGGTGCGGAGTTCTCCCCACTGGATTGGAAAATGCAACCCCGGATTGCATTCCGCAATTGCCGAACTGAGCATGCCCGCCGGGCGGCGGTGATAGCGGACTAAGGCGTTCCACAGCAAGGATATGTCCGGCCCTTTGTCGCGCCCAGCGCATCCCCCGTGGCATGAACTATGCACATCGGTCACGGTGGAAAGGTGGAACAAGGATATGAAACGACACGAAGGCTTCACCATCATCGAACTCCTCACAGTGGTGGCCATGATCGGCCTCATGGCAGCCATGGGAGTCCCGGCGATCAGATCCTTCAGCAGGTCAACTGATGTCAAGGCCGCTGCCACCCAATTGGCGGCTGACGGGTGGCTCGCCCGGCAGCGTGCTATCGCCACCTCCGATCCCCACTCGATCCGCTTCGATCCCGACGAGAACCGCTACAGGGTTTTCAGGGACGACGGCAATGGCACTGCCGGCAACGCGGCCAATGGGCAGATTGACACCGGTGAGGAAGTCCTGATTGACCGGCACCTCGACGCTCGATTCGATCTGTCGGATGTGAATCTTGATCCCGCCAACGCGGCGATTTTCATGCCCAAGGGGAGTCTTAAGACCGGGACGGCAGGCGGGCAGCTGATGATAACCGGCGAGAACGCCTCTCGTACGGTGTTCATAAGGCCCAGCGGCATGTGCAAGGTGGAATGAACCATGATGACGCCAATCTTTCGAAGAAGCGAGCAAGGCTTCACCCTTATTGAGGTGGTTGTGGCCCTCTCTGTCCTGGCAATAGGGATTGTCGGCTTGTCGGTGGTATTCCCGCTGGCCATGAGGGACGTGAGCAAGTCTGGTGCGACTACAAAGGCCGTGCAACTCTGTCAGCAGAAGCTGGAGGAGTTCCAGATGATGGCCTACGCTGCGCCTGATCTCGACCAGGGCTTCACTCACGATGATGACGCCAACCCGATAGACGGGGTGTACGAGAGGACCTGGGAGGTCACCGACGACCAACCCATGACCGGCTGCAAGCTGGTCGAAGTGACTGTCTCGTGGCAGGCCAGGCGAGAAGAGAGCGTCATGATCTCGACCGTAATCGCGCAGGCGGGAAGGTAGGGTGGCATGAGACCGAGATCACGCATAATCAACTTAGGCAAAGTCGGCAACGACAGGGGTTTCACCCTGATCGAGCTCATGGTCGCCAGCCTCACTTTGATAGTGGCTCTGGGCGTGCTGATCTCGTTCCTGCGCAGGGACGAGCGGGCTCGCGAGATCTCCACTCATGTGATCGAGTCCAGGCAGAACGCCCGCTGCGCGCTCGACTTTATCGTCTCGGAGATCAGGATGGCGGGCAGCGGAGTCGCAATCGCGGTGGTTACATCAACTTCCTCCGGAGACTCGGTGCTATTGTACCCCGTCACTCCTGACAGCATCGATGGACGGTACGAGATGCTCACCTTGCTCGAACAATCAGGTGATACCGAGACGACCCTGAGTTCCGCCATGGTAAATGCGAGTTCTATCATAACCGTGGCGGACACCACCGGCTTCGCCGAAGGCGACCTTATCGTTGTGACCAACGGGTCGTTTGCTGACATGTTCGAAGTAACGGCGGTCGACGGCGGTGCAAGGCAGTTGGCCCACGATGCCAGTGCGTCTTACAACCAGGCTGCCGGACACCGCCCATGGCCTCCCGGAGGCTACGCCGTGGGCAGCCGGGTGGTGGACATGGATGTCATAACTTACTATCTGGACCGCGCGGATTCGACCTGCCCGACGATCGTGCGACAGGTGGGAGTCGGCGACCCCAGAGTGATAAGTGACTTTGTCACGGCGATGGAGCTTCGATATGAAATGCAGGACCTCTCGATCGTCACCATGCCCGCCAATCCGATGTTGATCAAGAACGTTATTGTCACAATCGAGGCTGCCTCCGACGAGCCCGGTGGACGGCACGTAACAAGGCTGGTCTCTTCAGCTAAACCGAGGTGCATGTAACATGGTACACGCGAAGCTCAAAGACGAATCGGGCGTTGCCCTGCTGATCGCGATGTCGCTGGCCCTGGTCATCTCCAGTATGGCCCTGGCGATCGTCGCCGTATCCATTACCGAGAAGGGCATAACCCAGAATGAGCGGGCGGCTTCACAGTCCCTCTACAGGGCCGACGCGGCCGTCGAGGTTGCCAAGCAGCACATGGCGACCTTCAGTCAGGCCAAGATGGAGAGCCTTAGAGGTGTCTGGCCCGGTACTGGTCCCATCATCACCGACCCGGTCAATTTCTTTCCCGGCGATGGCCTGGCCTTCAACGACGAAGATCTGCACCTCAGCGTCACAACGACCTTCACCTTCGTTGACAGCCAGCTGGTATCAACCAGCCAGACTTTCAACTTCCACTACAGGTCGGTTGCGCAGGGAACCGGAGTCCTGGGCGGCGAGAAGAACGTGATATCCGAGGGCAACCTGAGGTTGAGCGCTTCCCGAGGCTCGTTCGCGGACTTTCTGATCTTCACCGATATCCATCTGACGCCGAGTGGCAGCAATATTTGGTTCTACACAAGCGGGCGCTTTGACGGGCGCGTGCACAGCAACGACAAGCTGCGCTTCGCCCAATTCCCGACCTTTGAGGACCTGGTCACCTGCGTGCCCACGCAGGCAGCCTACTACAACAACGGGAGCCCCAGGGACCTGGCTGCGGACAGGAACGGCAACATCGATGTTCCCAACTTCTACGGCGGCTTCACTCGTGGCGTCGATCGCATAGATCTTCCCAGCAACTCCTTCAGCCAGGAAAGGGCCGCTCTCGGCTTGTCCGCCGTCGACACAACTGCCGTGCCGCTGGCCACCAAGAAGACCATGCTTGGGCTTGATCCTGCGGATCCGAATCCCATACCCAACGGCATATACATGCCGAACAACGGCACCACTGTTACGGGCGGCATATACATTGTCGGGAACACCACCGACTTCAGGATGTCGCTCGATGCTTCCGGTTTCCAGCAGTATCAGATGACGGATGAGGGCGGTACGACCAAGCGCATCGTGCTCGATAAGATTCACAGCAGCACCAAGGTCTACCAGGGTACGGACTCAACTATATTTGCAGGCCTTCCCAGGGGAATCGCCTATGTGGCGGGCAGCATAACCAATCTTGGGGGCGATGCTCGGGTCAGCGGAACTCCACCGCCTGCGATCGAAGACGACACCAAGCTCACCATAGCTGCCACGGGGGACATAATAGTCGACCGGGACATAAGTTATGAGCATTTTGATGGCTCCGACTGCGTGCTTGGGCTCTACTCTGCGACCGGCGATGTCCGGATAACGACGACTGCCCCCAGTAACCTGCTGATGGATGCGTACGTGATAGCCACGGGTGATCATGGGGCATTCCGGGTCGACAACTACGACCGGGGAACGTATCGCGGGCAGGTTCACCTGAGAGGCGGGTGCGTGCAGCGCTATTACGGCGCGTTCGGCACCTTTGACTCACGTGGCAACCAGACCGGCTACGGTCGGGATTTCCGGTATGACCGAAGGGGTATGGCTCCACCCTACTACCCTCTGACCAGCGTGTTCAGGGTCGATAGCCCTGTACCCCATCCTTCATCGTGGAGGGAAGTATGAAGAGGGCAACATCGAAAGGAGCGAAGCGGCAGCAGGGCACGCCTACAGCACACGTGGTTCTGGGCGCCCTGGTCATCGTGCTGCTCTTGATTGTTTCGGCCTTAGCTAAGAACGCGTACAAAGAGGGGCCCATTGTTGCTGCTGCTCCCGTCGAGCAGGTGAGGCACAGGGTACCGGCGCATCGGCCGGCCCCTCCAGCCGAGGAGCCCAACCAAGCTCCGCTCGCAGGTGGAACCATGTAGTCTGTGTCCAGGGTTCTGCTTGTCCGACAGGCCTGCCCCCGGGCAGGCCTTTTGCTAGCCCGCACCCTAGGCCCCACCCCTCAAATAGCTTGAACCCAGCCCCCGAAGTGCGGTATAATGGAATTGGTAAAGGATACCTCGTCTGCCTCTGTGGCCGGCGGCACAACAGGGAGAGATTCGCTCCTGGCCGGAAAGGGGCTGCCCGATGCAACGCTTTGTTATTGCTGCAGTTATCCTTGCTATTGGCTCCGCCACAGCTGTGTGCGCGATTGCAGCCTCCGACGACAGCCGCTACCCTACTCAAGCCGAACTCGACCGGATTGCAGGCGTCCGCCAGATGATAGCCGACAGGGGATATAGCTGGGAGGCAGGCGTTACGTCGGTCTCCCACCTCACCGATGAAGAGATGAATCGGCTCTGTGGTTTGAAGATCCCTCCTGATCTTGAAGCCAGGCGTGCCCAAGCCAGGAAGGAGGGCAGGATGATCGAGGAGATTCCCGGCATGTTGTTCCCGCCGACCTTCGACTGGCGCAGCCAGGGCGGGGTGACCCCCGTGAAGAATCAGGGCAGCTGCGGGAGCTGCTGGGCGTTCTGCGCGACTGCGGCCTTTGAATCTCAAGTGCTCATTCGTAGCGGACTCGAGGAGGACCTTTCTGAGCAGGCCGTGGTTTCGTGTAACACCACAGGCGACGGCTGCGACGGTGGGTGGATGGAGACGGCCTATGAGATGTTCATGAGTCCCGGTGCGGTCAGGGAGTCCTGCATGCCTTACCACGAGGTCGATACGGATGCCTGTATCCAGGGCTCCTGTGATGTTGCAGCTGCGCTTGACGGCTACTATGCGGTGGATAACACCGTGAACGCCATCAAGACAGCGCTGCTCGATGGCCCCGTGGCTTCGGCGATAGCCGTCTGCAGCGGCTTTCAGACCTATACCGGCGGCTGCTTCGAGGATGCCTGCACCGACATCAACCACGGTGTGTTGATCGTAGGGTGGGACGACACCATGTGCGGTGGCGCGGGCGCCTGGATCATCAAGAACAGCTGGGCGCCGACCTGGGGCGTCAACGGCTACATGTACATAAAGTATGGAACCAGTGAGATCGGCTACGGCGCCGAGGCCCTGACCTACACCCCCGGCCAGACGGCGCACTTCTTCCATGATTCGCACCTGATAGATGATGGCGGCGGGGACAGTGACGGCTTTATCGATGTCGGAGAGCCGATCTTACTCCCGGTCACCATTCTCAACATCGGAGCCACGACCGCAACGAGCGTCAGCGCCAAGCTCAGGAGCCTCACCGCGGGAGTCACCGTCACCGACAGCATGGCTGCCTTTGCTGATATGCCCAAAGGCACAACCAGGCAGTCGGACGCTCCGCATTTCGCCTTTGTGGTCACGGGCGCCGGGCCCTCATGCGGGGCCCTGAGCTTCCAGCTGGTGGTTTCTTCCGCTGAAGGCAGCTCGTCTATCAATATCACGGTTCAGGCCGGCGAGGTGACAGCCGCGTTCCAGGACGACTTCGAAACCAACAAGGGATGGAGCACCGGCGCCACGGGTGACAACGCGGCAACCGGCACTTGGACTAGGGTCGATCCCAACGGGACCTGGTGGGGGAATCTGCCGGTGCAGCCCGAGGACGACAACACGGCAGCTCCGGGCAATACGTGTTTTGTGACAGGTCAGGGGACAGTGGGCGGCGCGCAGGGCGCTGCGGACGTGGACGGCGGCAAGACGACCCTTACGAGCCCCACGATCGATCTTTCAGGCCGCAGCTCGGCGCTCGTCACCTACTGGAGATGGTACGCCAGCGACACCGGATCGGCTCCCAACGATGATGATTTCGTGGCTGATGTATCCAACAACAACGGGTCGACCTGGACCAATCTCGAAACCTTGACCTATGGCGATCGCCTCTGGAGGAAGAAGGAGTTCTATCTTGAGGACTTCGTCACCCTCACCAGCCAGATTAGGATACGCTTCATAGCGCAGGACAACACTCCGGGCTCGATTGTCGAGGCGGCGATTGATGATTTCATGGTGAAGGCTTGCAGCAGCGTAGCGCCCGACGCGATCCCGCCCTCGGTCGCAGTAATCTCGCCCAATGGCGGCGAGACCTTGGTCTATGGAACGCAGTACAATTTGAGATGGGATGCGACCGACAACGTGGGCGTCACCTCGGTCGACATTTACCTGTCGACCGATGGTGGAGCAACCTACCCTCGCACCATCGCCACCGGGGAGGCCAATGATGGGGCCTACCTGTGGACGGCCGATGATCTTGATTCCAAGACGGCCCGGATCAAAGTCGAGGCGTTTGATGCCGCGCACAACAAGGGCGTGGATGAGAGCGACGCCGATTTCGTTCTCTGGGGATCGATGTCGGGCGTGACACCCAGCCCGAC
>Ga0209254_10007051_pt1 | contig 10363 bp, 10 predicted proteins | sample FrelakmetDIP11DI_FD_187148 | JGI IMG/M metagenome (GOLD analysis project Ga0209254, IMG submission 187148) | Freshwater lake sediment microbial communities from the University of Notre Dame, USA, for methane emissions studies - DIP11 DI (SPAdes)... | ecosystem: Environmental > Aquatic >... | reverse complement strand
CCTTGAGGTATTCACGATAGGTCGGGCAGACAGCCAGGCATAACCCGCAGCGAATACAGTTCAGGTAATCAGTTTCACCAGGTTTTTCAATACCGACAAGTTGATCCATAGGTTCAGCTTTATCTATTAAGATTTTTACCAGCCAGAGGCATCCAGCAAGGCTTTTATGATGCCATCTTCCCGTCGCTCATACAGGCTAAATGCCTTCTCCGCCTCTCGGATCGGCAACCGGTGCGTCACCCACGGCTCTAATTCCTCTCGATGATTGGAGAATAAATCCCTGGCTCTTCCCAGGTATTCTTGCCACTCCGGCGTGACGGTCGCCATCAGTACAGCATTCTTGCGGAAGAAAGTTTCATACTCTATAGCATACACATTATGATCCGGCACTCCAAAGGCAACTACAGTGCCTCGTTTGCGGACCAGCTCAAAGCAATCGTTGATGGTATCCATCTGGTGCCCAACGGCTTCGATGCAGATATCGGGCGGCTCCCATTCGTCGGGACTTTGCCGGGCGAGGTGTATGACTTCGATGCTGCGCATCGGATACACTTGGGCAGCTCCCAATTGCTCAGCCAGGCGGCAACGGTGCTGGCTGGGATCGATGCCCACGATACGTTCCGCGCCCCGCATTTTCAGCAGCCAACAGAAGAAAAGCCCGGTCGATCCCAGGCCTATTACAGCAACGGAACGCCCCTCGATATTTCCCAGGCGGTCGACAGCATTCAGGACGGTTGATAGCGGCTGGATGAGGCAGCTGCTATCCACACTGCCCAGCTCAGGGGGAAGCAATACGCTCCGCGTTGTGCGGGCGATAAAATATTCTGCCAGCGCCTGGTTACCCTCAGGGATCGCGATGATTCGATCGCCTGGCGCAAATTGGCTGGATGTGCTCTCGACCACTTCCCCGATGCATTCGTGAATTGGCGCGCCAGGAAGGAGCGGGTAATTTTTAGAGCGTTTACTGCCAGTAAAAAAAGGGATATCACTGCCACACATCGAGACCCAGCTGGTTCGAATCAGCAGGCGGTCTGGAGTGCCGTCGCTCAGGCTTGGAACGGGTACCTGCACCGTTTTAAAAATCCTCGGGCTAACTAATTGTAAGGCTTTCATCATCACTGGATCCGGCTATTTCCTGAGGCAGATCGGACGTAACGAGATCGGAAATTCTCCCACCGCTACACTCATCCTGTAAATTCCGACCGGATCACCGGCAGGGTGAGCAGCGCATGGGGCACGATCAAAACTTTGCAGTTGTTTCCCATCTCGCCAATGGTAATATCGAGAGCCTGCTCCATGGTGGGTGCTGGGATCATTTTACATGCCGCCACCAGATCGGGGCATTCGCTGCCCACGATAATGACGCGCGCTTTTTCCAATACCTTAGCCAATACAAAGGCTCGCTGCTGCCCGGGAGGATAACCGTTGCGCCTTGCGTCATCCAGGATAAACTGAATGTCAGGGGCATCTCGCATGGCGCTGAGAAAGCGTTGCTCTCCTACACCATCACCGACCCCTTCTTCGCAGCGAGCAGGAATGATCAAGTACCCCCCCGTGCGCACAACCGGGACCGGAGCAAAAAACAAATAGGAGGGCGCCCGGCTGGCCTGGTAAAGATTGGTATCTTTAGGAAAACCAACGCCGCCAATCGCAATATCAACTTGATCTGTAATCGGCACCTCATAGATCGACCTGGCAAAAGCCACCAGGTCGCGGTAAGCCAATTCTGGGTCGCCCGCTCGAATCCGTAAGATATGCTTGTCGCCATCCAGGACCACATTCAAGATGAAGCGCAGACCGGCACGGCGGGCAGCTTCGGTGACTGCCTCGTGGAAGGGATTGCCATCCACCCTGCCCAGGCGCGTGCCAGGATGATCTACAAATGCAGGTCCGTGCGTGTGAGCGATCAGCGCCTCGCCCGCAGCGCCGACTGCCAGAGTCTTACTCCCACCTGAATAACCGGCGTATTGGTGCGGTTCCACAATACCCGTTGCAATGAGGAGATCTGCCTCCACGGCCGCGCGATGAGCCTGGACTGGCACCCCATTTGAAGTGACCCCCAGGTCAATCAAAGCCGCTGCATTTTGGGGTTCGTTGTCAAGAACGCGATAACGAGCCACAAGACCAGAACCCAACTTGGTGATCTTCTCATCTTGCGTAGAAGGGCGGTGCATGCCGGTGCCGCACAAAAGGGTGATATTCTCATCCTTCACGCCAGCTGCTTCCAGCTCCGCCAGTAAGGCTGGAACTAAGAGGTGATCTGGACAGGAACGGGAGCTGTCCGTAAACACGATGCACACCCGATCTCCTGATCTGGCAAGCTCTCGCAGGTGCGAGGAACCAACTGGGTGCTCAAGCGCTTCCCGGATGGCGCGCCCAGGGTCCGCTACCGGATCCACTGTCCTTGAATCGGCAACAGTGACAAGCATCTCAGAGGGGAGGCTGAACTCCAGGGAGGATTTGCTATACGGGACGCGGTAAATCTGTCGGGTCATCTTATCGCCACCAATTCAGGATTCTACACTCTTTTCAGCTGTACCGAGTCCATAGTGAATGAGCCAGAAACACAGTTTCATCTGACGAAATTATGTTTCATAATAAAGGATAACACCTCTCACCTTCAGAGTCAAGTTACAAATATCACATGGCGAGCACCCCAAGCTCTCCTTTCTCCGCCCGTGAGGCGGATGGATCATTGCGCTTTCATCTTTGCGAAAACCCTGTTTCATTGCGCGAAAACGATTGACATCAGTTGAAACTGATGCTATACTCAAAAATGAAACCGCGTTCTGTTATGTGAAACTTATCAGCGTCCATATCGCAAACGGAGTCTCGAATGACTGACTCGGTTCGTTCGGTTGAACGGGCACTTGATATCCTCCTGTGCTTTAGCCTGGAGAAACCCAGCTTCTCTCTAACTCAAATTGCCGAACAAGTCGGTATGCACAAGAGCACCATCCACCGGCTTTTGACTACATTGGAAGCGAAGCGCTTCGTCACCCGAGATAAAGCGACTGGAATGTATCAATTGGGCTTTCGATTTCTCGAATTAGCATCCATCATGCTTCAAGACATCGACATCAATCGGTGGGCTCAACCTTATTTGCAACATCTTGCCCGTTTGAGCGGGGAGACGGTCGACCTGGCAATGCTTGATAACGATCATGTGGTCTACCTGCAGGTTGTTGAAAGTCCCCAACGAGTCAAAATTGCCGCTGCTGTAGGAGAGCAACTTCCTGTGTACTGCACTGCGACAGGCAAAGCCTTCCTGGCCCACTTACCAGAATACCAGGTAAAAAAGATACTTGCCAAAGGGATGGTCAAGTACACCCAACACACCGTCGTCTCGGAAACGGATTTGTATCAGGACTTGCTAAAAATCCGAGAGCGAGGTTTTGCGATTTCAATAGAAGAGTACGAGAAGGATATCAATGCAGTTGCTGCTCCGATTTTAGATGAAACCGGTTGCCCAATGGCTGTAATTGCCATCGTGGGACCATCATTTCGCCTATCTTACGACTGCATGATGATGTTAGGCCAAGCCATCCTGGAGACAACTTCAACCATCACCCGCGAGGTAGGTCTCTCTGCTCTGCCTGCGATCCTTCCCAAGACCACTACTCCCTGCTTGAAGAATCCCAAAATTAATGAGGTCTAAAACAATGGCTAATCTACCGTTTGTAAAAGCTGCGGACGTTGAGGGTGAATACCGGATCCCGCCGCGCGTTTCCAAGCTATTGCTTGCGCCCAAGTACGGCGGGGTCGAAAATGTCTCAATGGGGATGAACATCACTGAGGTCGGCAGCATGATCCCCGATCATGTCCACGACGAATCCGAAGAGGTACTTTTCCTCATCAGCGGACGAGCCAAAATCGTAATCGAAGGCGAGGGTGAGTGGGAAATCGGCCCAGAGACCGCCTTTTACTCGCCGCGTGGGAAAAAGCACCGTGTAGAAAACATTGGCGATGAGCCGCTCAGGATTGTATGGGTGTATAGCCCGCCCTTGCCAGCGCATCGCCGCTAGCTCATGATCAATATTTCACTACGGAGAAGAAAACTATGTTTGAAGCAACTCGTGAGTACTTAAAGAAGATCGGAATGCCGACCGGGGATTTGTACGATATGCCAACCTCGACGGCGCGTTTCCCGGATGGCGGCGCTTATCGAATAGAGGTTCCCACGGTGAACTCAGCCGAAGCCGTGGCTGCCTTGCTCGATACAGCAACCAAGAATGGCATCACCATTAATCGGGTGACGGAGACCTATGGCATGTTCCGTCACACGGCTGCGGAAATCAAAGAGTATTGCCGCCTGTGCTACCAATACGGCGCTGAGCTCTTGCTTTCGGTCGGCCCGCGCGCCACCTACGACACAGGCGCCACGGTGCTTTCGCCCCAGGGTGTGCGCATCAGCTACCGCCTGCGCGGTATGGAACAGGTATTGCGCGGCGTTGAGGATATCAAGCGCGGCTACGATCTCGGTTGCCGCGGCTTCCTCATCTACGATGAAGGTATGTTATGGCTCATCGGCCAGATGAGAAGGGACGGCGCGCTGCCCAAGGACATCATCTTCAAAACCTCCGCCCACCTCGGGCAATGCAATCCGTGCTCTTTTAAGTTGCTGGAGAGCCTGGGCGCCGACAGCATTAACCCGGTTCGCGATCTGCAGATCCCCATGATCGCTGCGCTGCGCGCCGCGATCAAAGTCCCCATCGATGTCCATACCGATAACCCGCCGGGGTCTGGCGGATTCATCCGCGTCTACGAAGCCCCGGATATCGTTCGTGTGGCCGCTCCGGTGCATTGCAAGACTGGCAACTCCGTTGTTAGCGGGCATGGCGAGCTCACTTCAGCCAGCGACGGTAAGAAAATGGCTGACCAGGCAGCCATCGTCGTCGAGATGGTCAGCAAGTATTATCCCGAAGTCAAGCAATCACCAATTCGATCCAGCGATTTGTATCTCCCTGTTGCTTAACCGTATCCATCAAAAAGCGAGCTGAAAGGTATGTAGGAGGTCAATATGGGCGAATGGAAATTCCCGGCAGAAAGTGGGCACATGGAACGCCCTACAGGCGTGTACTACCAAACCATGAATATGACTGAGATTAATGAACGCCTGAAGAATAATGATGTTTTGCTCATTCCTCTAGGTAGCACGGAGTGCCATGGAGCAGGTCAACCAACTGGGGAAGACACCTTCCTGGTAACCCGCATGGCCGAGCAGGTAGCACTCAAAACCGGCTGCACTGTGGCCGAGCCGGTCTGGTATGCATCCCATCCTTATGCCCATCTGGGGATGCCTGGAACGATTGTCGTTCCTGAAGATACTTTTATCGACAATATTCGTGCCATCATCGCAGGATTTTGGAACACGGGCTTCCGCAAGCAAATTTTTCTCAACGGGCATGGCGATGAAGAGGTTATTCCTTTAGCCTTGCATCAATTTGCCAAGAAATATCAGGTGCCCTGTGTCTTAATCTCCCTTCACTGGCCCACGGTGATTCATGAATATCTCAAGGACAAGGCTCACGGCGGACCATTCGAAACGCCATTCCAACATGCCTGTGAAGTTGAGGGCTCTTACTCGCTGGCTCTGTTCCCTGAATTTATGCAGATGGACAAGGTTGTAGACACCAAGCCAGAAGGCTTCCTGCCCCCCGGTCATGTGGACAAGGGCGGCGAAGTTTATCATGCGCCTATCAAGGGGCATGAGCATATCGGGCTTGGTGGCATTGAAGTACTCAATTATCCCGAAGGCGTGATCGGGCGGCCCACACTGGCAGATGCCGAGAAGGCCAGACCTGGCCTGAATGCTCTCTTCGATTATATGTGCAAGCTGATTGATGATATCTTAACCCGCTTTCCTGCCGGGCAGCTCCCGCCAGTGGACAAAGTGACCATGCGCGATGCAAATGAGATCGAAGCATTGCTCAAAGGACCGTTGAACGGTGGCAAGCATCTCTACACCGTCGCCTACCCGCCATAAACAATCGATTTGAAATATGCAACAAGAGGCGCTGGTTTCTATGCCATGGACACAAATGCATTCCTGCAAGCGCTCATCTTGGATAGCGAAAAATGACAGGCAGTGTTTGAGGAAGGATTGTTTCCTTCTCAAGCGCTGCCTGCTGTTCTCTAATCGACTGGTAATGGAGCTCCAGGACTGAGATGAATTCCGCCGTCCGCCAATCCTTGCCCATACTGAGCCTGGTAGTGGTGGGATTCCTGCTTAAGCAAACCGGGCTGATCCGGTCAGGAGATAGCCAGGTTATCGCCCGCCTGATCATCAACACCACGCTACCGGCGGTTATCTTCTTATCGATTGCGCGTGCCAATGTCACCCCTGCAAAGATGGGGCTGCTCGCGTTATGTGGTGCGCTGGTATGTCTGGCTTCAAGCATTATCTCAGGGTTGGTGGTTGGTTATTTGAACTTAGAGAGGCAGGTAGCTGGCGTGGTTATCCTGGCCACGATGATCCTCAATATCGGCTTTTTCCTCTTTCCGGTCTTCCTGACAGTATATGGGCAGGAAGGCATCAGCCGTCTGGCAGCCTTTGATTTGGGCAACTCCCTGGTTGCCCACAGCTACGGATTTTATCTCGCAACCCGTTACGGGAACAGACCGCCGAGTGGAATCTGGCGCAGTTTACAGCGCGTGCTCTCTCTCCCAGTCCTCTGGGCGGTGCTCGCTGGCCTGGCGGTCAATCTACTCTCCATCCAACTTTCTCCCTTTGTAACAAAGATACTGGAGCCATTAGCCGCAGCCAACATTCCCCTGGCAATGCTCACCCTCGGAGCTTTTCTTCAGCTCCGCTACACAAATTTGCCTCTCATGGGGCTCACAGTCGCTCTGAGAATAGGTGGAGGATTTCTCCTGGGCCAGGCGCTTGTCTACTTAGCCCATCTCCAGGGGTTGGACCGGGCTGCGGTTAGCATCGGCTCGGCGGTGCCTACGGGTATGGCGGTTATGGTTTACGCGGCGAGCGAGGGAATGGATGCCGAGTTTGCCGCGGGTACGATCTCCCTGTCAATCCTGGTGGGGTTAATCGTATTGCCGGTTCTGTTATCTCTATATTGATATGCTTTATTGTTTAGCAATTTGTTGAATCTATTGGAGAACATATGAAGCTGCTGCGTGTGAACATGAGTGCACATCAAGTTCACTGGGATGCGGTTCCCCCAGTTTATGAGCAGTTGGGAGGTAGGGCTCTGATTGCCAGGCTGCTCCTTGAAGAGATACCGCCAACATGCGATGCATTAGGTCCGAATAACAGACTGGTATTCTCACCGGGTTTGCTCGGCGGAGGGGGTGTATCGACCGCTGGACGATTATCGGTTGGTGGCAAAAGCCCGCTAACTGGAGGTGTGAAGGAAACGAATGCAGGCGGCACGGCTGGAGATACCCTGCCCAAGTTTGGGATAAAGGCGATCATTATCGAAGGCCAGCCTCAACCCGACGAATGGTACCTGCTGCATATTACGGCTGACTCTGCCGACCTTTTGCCCGCCAACGACCTAAAGGGACAGGGCACCTATGCTACCGCCGACCGGTTGCAAGAGCGATATGGCGCTGACTGTACCGTCATCTGCATCGGCCAGGCGGGCGAGTACTTGATGCACGGGGCAGGGATAGCTGTCACTGGCGAACGTGATCAGCGCAGCAATCACGCCGCCCGGGGTGGCCTGGGGGCAGTGATGGGCAGTAAGGGTCTAAAGGCTATCATTATCGACAAGCCGTTGGGCAAAACAATGCCATTTGCTGATGCCGAGCTCTTTCGGGCATCAGCTCGCACCTTTGCACAAAAGTTAATTAACGACCCCAAGCTAGGCACAAAAGGCTCCCAACACCTGTATGGTACGGCTTCCATTGTTGGAGCGGTAAACGAGATTGGATCGCTACCCACCCGAAATTTTAGCAGCGGCAATTTTGAGGGCGCTGCCGACTTGCGCGGAGAGCATTTACGCGAATTGATCTTAGCACGAGAAGGCAAAGTAGGCACGCGCTGCATGCCAGGCTGTGTAATTGCCTGCCGCAACTCCTACGTAGATGACGAGGGGAAACCGATTGTCGGAACATTGCAGTACGAGACAATAGCCCTGATGGGTTCCAACCTTGGACTGAATAATCTCGATGATGTCGCCCACCTCAACTACATGTGCAACGATTTTGGAGTTGACACGATCGAGACCGGCGCGGCATTGGGTATAGCTCTTGAGGCCGGCCTGGCTAAGTTCGGCGACACAGAAGCTATCCTGGCTTTGCTGAGTCAGGTAGGTGAAGGAACGACATTAGGCAGGGTGATCGGGAATGGAGCGGTAATTACCGGGCGTGTTTTCGGAATCCGGCGCGTGCCGGCGGTACTGGGACAGGCAATGCCGGGTTACGATCCGCGCAGCCTGAAAGGGAATGGCGTCACGTATGCCACTTCACCTCAGGGCGCCGATCATACTGCTGGTAATGCCTTTGGCGCTCGAAAAGAAGTGAATCCGCTCGGTATTGAAGGTCAGCGGGAGCTTTCCCTGAAATTACAGATCATCTCAGCCATGCTCGATAGCACAGGCTTGTGCTTGTTTGCTCGCCCGCCTGTGATCGCCGATCCACAACTCATGGTGGATATGATCAACGGAATTCATGGATGGGGTTGGACCAAAGAAGATCTGGATCGCTCCAATCGCGATGTCCTGCGTACTGAGCTCGAGTTCAATCGTCGCGCGGGGATCACGAGCGAGGATCATCGCATTCCCGAGTACATGCGCCAGGAACCACTGGCGCCCCACAATACCACTTTTGATGTCCCAGATTCTGAGCTGGATGCTGTCTTCAATACCTTATAGGTAACGCTTTGATAGTTGAAATTGAGCTTTTTGGGCAACTTGCACCTGGCGTGCAACGGCTACAAACTCTGACCCTGGAGCATTCGATGACTGTCCATGCGGTCGCCAACTTATTAGGGCTTGATCCCGATGAAATCGGGTTGATCTCAATCGACGGAGTCCAGAGCGAGATGGATGATCCTGTCCCGCCAGGCTGTCGCTTGTGCTTCTTTCCTCCCATGTCTGGCGGATAAATTGTGCAAACATTGCCTGGATCGATTGGATTGGAAATAACAATGACTAATGGCGGAGGACTGGCATGAGCTATTTACAAGTGGAAGGACTGAACAAATCTTTTGGGGGATTAAAAGCAGTCCACGAAGTGGGGTTTGCTGTAGAGCAGGGTGAAATCCTTGGTCTCATTGGTCCCAATGGATCAGGTAAGACCACTACTTTGAATTTACTGACCGGGTTCTTAAAGCCCGATTCCGGCATCATTATGTTCAAGGGGCAAAATTTAGTGGGACTTCCACGTTACCGGGTTTGTAAAAAGGGGATAGCCAGAACGTTCCAAATCATAAAACCGTTCCTTCAATTTACAGCCCTGAAAAATGTGATGGTGGGCCAGGTATACGGTCAAGAACCTGCCAGGAATCTAAAGGTTGCGACTGCGGAATCCAGGAAAATCCTTGCAATAGTGGGGCTTTTGGACAAAGCAGAAATATTAGCCAAAGACCTGACCCTTATGGAAAGGAAGCGAATGGAATTGGCCAGAGCCCTGGCAGCCAAACCTCAATTACTTATATTGGACGAATTGATGGCTGGCTTGAATCACGCTGAAGCCGAGGATGCGATGCAATTGATCAGGCAGATAAAGGATGATCTAAACCTGACCATTTTGATGGTAGAGCATATCGTTAAGGCAATTGTAGGTCTCTCTGATCGCATCCTTGTATTGAACATGGGCGAAAAGATTGCAGAAGGTCTTCCCCAGGAAATCATCCATGATCCTAAAGTTATCGACGTGTATTTAGGAAAACCCCATGCTTAAAGTAGAAAATATCAATGCTTATTATGGAGATCTCCAGGCACTCTGGGATGTTTCCCTAGAGGTTAACGATGGAGAACTGGTTGCCCTGATCGGCCCCAATGGCGCCGGAAAAACCACTACCCTAAAGGTGATTACCGGTTTAATAAAACTTGCCTCAGGAAGTGTCAGCTTTGATGGCAACAACCTTGGCAAAGAAACAGTCCATAAAATTGTAGAGCTGGGCATATCGCAGGTGCCCGAGGGTGGCAGGATTTTTTCCGGGATGAGCGTCCTCGAAAATCTAGAGCTGGGGGCGTTCGTTCCCAAAGCCAGAAAAGTGAAAGATCAAAGTATGAAGTGGGTCTTTGAGATCTTCCCGCGCCTCGAGGAAAGACAAAACCAGCAGGCTGGAACTCTGAGCGGCGGTGAGAGGCAAATGTTAGCTATCGGCAGGGCAATGATGTCAAAGCCCAAACTTTTGATGCTTGACGAACCCTCGTTTGGTCTGGCTCCTATCCTG
>Ga0209254_10007050_pt1 | contig 10363 bp, 11 predicted proteins | sample FrelakmetDIP11DI_FD_187148 | JGI IMG/M metagenome (GOLD analysis project Ga0209254, IMG submission 187148) | Freshwater lake sediment microbial communities from the University of Notre Dame, USA, for methane emissions studies - DIP11 DI (SPAdes)... | ecosystem: Environmental > Aquatic >... | reverse complement strand
TCCCGTCCTCACCTGATAACCGTATACCCGAACCGCTGCAGGATGCGGATGACCTTCTGCTGCCACTCCTCATCATCGGCCGAATCCATATTCCGGATTCGGGAGTCCCAGATATGCCGCAGGAGATCGTCATCGAACGAGACCGAGCTGCCGTGCATCACCCGCCCTGCCCTCCGTCCCCGCCAGTCAAGGATGAGCATCCTCCAGCACCCGTAGATCCTGCAGAGTTCCGGGCGGGTCTGGTGGACCGTGCAGAAGGCTTTCCCCTCGGTGCGGTCAATCCTGAGAAAGGGGCAGGCCCTGGGGAAAGATTCAAAAACACTCCGGTCCTCAAAGAGGGGAACCATATCCGGGGCGACCGTGACCCGGCTCGTGTCCCCAAGGTACTCGTTTTTCACCAGGTACTCGTAGTTCCCGTACTCTTCAGTGATTGCGAAAACATACCCCATCTTCGTGCAGCACTCACCGCATTGCTGACAGGAAAAAGGCATGGATAGTATCCCGGAGATATCCTGCCGGCCAATTCTTATAGGTTCTGGTGAAAAACACCGGCCGGGAAAGGGCAGCATGAGGATGTCCTGTCAACCACCAACGGTTGACGAGGCGACATCGTATTGAAAAAATTCCTCCCCCTGCCGGAGCGGAGGCTGGAGAGGGAAAAATTATGTCTTCCGTTTGCTGACAGCAAAGGCCAGGATGCCAAGCGTAAGAATAGCAAGGCCCGGCCCCGGTCCGCCCTCTGTAGGGGTTGGGGAAACCGGTGAGAGAACCGCTTCTACCGAAACCGTCTGCCCGGTGGAGACCTGGACGCTTGTCAGCCAGTCTGCATAGCCGGAAAGCCGGACCATTACCTGGTGAGATCCTGCGGTTACCGGGGGCGTGGTAAGCGGGGTTACTCCGATGAAGAGATCATCGACGTACACCTGTGCACCAGCCGGGAGCGATACGACCGAGAGCAGGCCGGTTCCCGGCCCTGTCGTGGGACGGGCGGTTGGCCCGACCGAGAGGGTCTGGCTCACGGTGGTGGTCGATCCGGCAGTTACCAGGACCTGGCCGGCCCAGTCCTGGAATCCGGAGAGGGAGAAGCGCACCTGGTGGTAACCGGGTGAGAGGCCGCTTGCCAGCTGCGGTGCGGGGCCATAAGAGATCCCGTCAACGGAGACACTGGCTCCCTGGGGAAGCGAGACCGCATAGATAGTGCCGGTTGCGGGGGTAACCGGTTCAAGTTTGGCTGAGACTTCGGTGTTCATCCCGGCTGCAACGGAAACGTCAGCACTCCAGGATGAGTATCCCTGTTTATTCACCCGGATGTTATGCTGACCAGCACTGACACTGGAGAAGGTGCAGGGCGTGATCTCCGTGTATCCCCCGTCCAGGACAGCGGTGGCCCCTGACGGGGATGATGTAACAGAGATACTACCATAGGAAGAGACCGGCGTGAGATATGCCGTCACCGGGATGGTCTGGCCATCAGAAGGGTTTCCGGCAAGACGGGTGGTCCAGTCCTGGTAACCGGAGAGGGAGAGCCGGATTGAGTGGCCCGGAGTCCCGGTACTCGAAACTTCTATGGTTGCCGGGCTGAGTCCCCGGTAGCTGCCATCAAAATACACGTTTGCCCCAATAGGGGACGAGGAGATGACATAGTACCCCTTTCCGGCCCCCGGCAGAGGGGTGACGGGCTGGGTGACCGGAGTGAAGACCAGGTCTGCACTGACCGTGATGGTCTCTCCTGCAGCAGGATTCTCATTATAGGCCCGCATCCATGGCTGGTATCCTTGCCGCGAGAGGCTGATGGTGTGCGAGGGGTTGCCGGTCGTATAAACCGGCACGGTGACTGGCGTTGTGCCCCGGTACTGGCCATCAAAATAGACCGTGGCACCGGAAGGATTTGAGCTGATGGCAAAATATCCCTGGTCACCGCCAATCCCCACTGCGGCATTTGCCGGTGAAAGGGCAAGGACGGATATGATCAATACCGAAATAACAATGGCTGAACCCTTCATGATTCTGCTCCAAAATACTCTGAGGAGAGGGCTTGATCATAGAGCAATATAAGATCTCCTGGTTCTCCACCGGGATCCTGAACGGTCTTTTTCATGATCCCATACCCTCTTCAAGAACCCCCGGGTGGAGCCTGCCTTTTTTGCCTGCCACATCCGCAGGAGTAATCCGGCAGATCCTGGAGATCAGAAGGTAACTCTCACTGAACAGATCGAGACCCCCCTCGGCAAAATCCTCCATCGTGAGGGAGATCCAGGGCGAATCAGAGGGGGGTCTGCTTGAGACAGGGGAGACGATGAGCTCCCCGTTCTCCCCCCTGTCCATGACCACCACCGGACGGATCTTTTTCTCCCCTCCCCGGCCGAACCTTACCGGGGCAAGAAGGACATCCCCCCGCACATAGCTGCCCATGGAATCCGGAACAGTATCGGAACCTTCAGGGGATAAGGAGATCGACTGGCACCGGAATGAACCAGGCTGGTAGCCGGTCTCTCAGAGATGCAATCCTTATCATGGCTGGGGCTGTTCTTTTCTTCATGAAACGATTGTACCGATCGCGAGGTGAACGGATCCTTGGGGGGGTGTGCGGGGGTATTGGCACCTACGTTGATACCGACCCAAACATCATTCGTATCCTCTGGATTATTCTCACGCTCGTCTCGATCGGGATCGGGGTCGTGGTGTATATTGTTGCCTGGATCCTCATCCCGGGAGAGCCTGAACCTTCCGGGACCATCATCATCGATGCAGAGATCATAGAGGAATGAGGATTCCGCTTCTTCATCCGGGATTTTTTTCTGGAATCGATAGATTAAAGGTGCCTGCGCCCGTTCTCTTAACCCTTCAGAAAAACTCTTCAGACGAAGGTTTGTCTGTCGTCCGGCCCATGGAGTTGTTTGCCTGCCACCCCCGCATAAACCAGGAATAAAAGGACCCGAACCAGAAATTGTCCGCGTACGGCTGCCGAGAAAGAGAGACCAGGAACAGTTTGCCCGTGCAGAATCGATGCTCGGGGCCAGTCATATCTCGGTCCGCTGCTCTGACGGGATAACCCGGCTGGGACGGATCAGGGGCAAGATCAAGAAACGCCTGTGGATCCGGGAGGGGGATCTCCTGATCATTGTCCCCTGGAGCTTCCAGGACGATAAATGCGATATTTTCTACCGGTATACCCGGCCACAGGTTGAATGGCTGGAGCGGAATGGTCACCTCCGCTGATCGATTTCACCCTATTCCAAAATTCTCACCCTGATTTTTCCACCAGCCGAAATTTTCGAAAGGAAATAGCTCACCGTACCGGGCAGGATGCTCGAAACCCGCTCCTTCTGCCAGGAAATGACTTATCCCTCATGGAATCCTATGATGAGGATATCATCCATCGTTCCCGGCTCTGGCTATCCCCCAGGAATATTCACAATCCATCCATGCTGACAACACCATTAAGAAAGGTGTGGCCGCCAGGAAGAACAGAATGACGACTCCCCAACCCGGTCACGGTTCCACCGGTTCCTTTCATCCCGATGCAGGACAGGAGCACCGGGCAGCAATAACCAGGGGTGTCTCGCTGATGACCGGTGATCCGAGGACCGCCATCTGGATGCTCTCCGGGCCAATGATGATGGCCATGCTCCTGATGTCCCTCTACAACCTGGCGGATGCCATCTGGGTCGCCGGCCTCGGGCCTGATGCCCTTGCCGCCGTCGGGTTCATCACCCCGGTCTTCATGATCTTCATCGGCCTCGGAAACGGGCTCGGGGCCGGGATCTCTTCGGTAATCGCCAGACGGATCGGGTCCGGCAACCGGCCCGGCGCAGACAGTGCTGCCATGCACGGCCTCATCATCTCCCTGGTTACCGCGGTAATCCTGACCATCCCCCTCGTCATTTTTGCAGAACCGGTAGCATATGCCCTCGGTGCCGGGGCGGTTGCCCCACTCGCAGCAGAGTATGGGCGTATCCTCTTTGCCGGCACGGTATTCATCCTCTTTACCAATACCGCCTACGCCATACTCAGGGGAGAGGGTGATACCCGGCGGACGATGTACGCCATCGGCGCTTCATCGGTTCTGAATGCCGTTCTCGATCCCATTCTCATCTACCGGGCAGGGCTTGGCATCGCCGGGGCGGCAATAGCAACCGTGATTTCAATTGCCGCCGTCACTGCGGTTCTCCTGTACTGGTTCCTGGTAAAGAAGGATACCTATGTCACCTTCTCCCTGCAGCATTTCACCCCTGAACGGGATACCGCCGGGGATATCCTCCGGGTAGGCCTCCCGGCAAGCGTCGAATATTTCCTGATGGCAATCCTTGCCATCTTCATCAATGGTATTCTGGTCCTCATGGCAGGGACTGATGCCGTGGCCGTCTATACCTCCGGCTGGCGGCTGGTGATGTTTGCCATTATCCCGGATCTTGCAATCTCCACCACCCTCATCTCGGTGGTCGGTGCTGCATACGGTGCCCGAAACTTCCTGAACCTGAAGACAGCCCATACCTACGCTATCCGCCTGGGAACCCTGATTGCCATCGGCATGGCGGCAATCATCTTCATCTTTGCCCCGCAGATCGCTGTCCTCTTCACTTACTCAGCGGAGACTGCTTACCTTGCCCCCCGGATTGCCTCGTTTCTCCGGGTCATATCCATCCTCTTTTTCTTCATCCCGGCAGGCATGATGTCCCTTGCAGTATTCCAGGGCACCGGCCGGGGACTGACCTCCCTGGTCATCAATGTCCTGCGGAACCTGGCATTCGTGGCAGTGTGCGTGGTAATCCTGGGGATACTGCTCGGGTATGGCGAAACCGGGGTATGGTTCGGGATTGTCCTTGGCAACATTCTCGGTAGCTCCGTTGCCTATCTCTGGGCACGGGTCTACATCACCCGGCTGGTTGCACGCGAAGCAGCAGCGTAAGGGGGTTTTCTGCCGGCCGGTCTTTTTCGATGAGCAGATACCTGTTTTCCCGGACTTCCCTGCATCCTCAAATTCAGGATTTCTGCCGGCAGATTACACCGGCCATTCCCGTACCACCGTGGATGCCTCCTTGTCATCACGCAACCCGATGAACCGGGGGTGCCGGAGTTTTCCGGCTTCTGTCCATCCGGTGAACGCAACCTCGCAGACGAGTACCGGGCTGACCCAGTGCTCTCCTTTCTCCCGGTCTGCTTTATCGGCAAAGGGAGAGTTCTCCTGCCCGAGAGAGGTGAGGACGTCCCCGGTACGGGTGAGCATCCGTTCATCAAAACCGGTCCCAACCCTTCCGGCATACCTGAGAAGGTCGCCATCGTAGTACCCGATGAGCAGGGCCCCGAACCCGGCCCGTGATCCCTGCGGGTCCGTAAAGCCGCCGATAACAAACTCCTGCCGGGCAAGACAGGGAAATTTCAGCCAGTCAGCAGACCGGCGGTGAACATAGCGGCTGGCAGCCCGCTTGGCAATGATACCCTCCCAGCCGCTCCGGCATGCTTCCCGGTAGCATCCAATCCCGTCGCCGGCCCGGTGACGTGCATACCGGATCGGGCCACCGTAGGAGATGGCATGTTCAAGGAGCGATTTCCTGGCACAAAGCTCCATTCCGGTCGTATCATATCCATCGAGATAGAGGAGATCAAAGAGACAGATGGTCACGGTCACCAGGCTCCGTTTCGCTTTTTCAGGGTCGGTGATCCCCATCCGTTCCTGCAGCCGGGAGAACCTGGTGACATTTCCCTCCCACGCAACAATCTCCCCGTCCACGATGAAGTCACGGGCTTCCTGGCCGGCAAACGCTTCCACGAGTTCCGGGTAGGTGGTGTTCAGCACCTTCCGGTTCCGGGACATGAGCCGGAGTCTCCCGTTCTTTCGGAAGACCATGCATCGTTCTCCATCGAATTTTCGTTCAAAAATCCAGGCATCTTCCGGGATGCGCCGTTCCGTAAGGGTTGCGAGCATCGGGGACACCCGGTCCGGCTGCCCGCGTTCAACAAGCTGTTCCCGCTGGTCAGCTGCCAGATTCTCAAGGAGGGGGTGCACGCGGTCACCCCACCGGGAAACTGCGGAGAGATGACCGTTTTCCGGGAATTCTTCTTGAAGTTCCGGTCATGGTTTCCATCTCATGACTGGTGGAAATATCCAGGGGAGGGGGCATCCGGAAAATGAAAGTATTCCGGGAAGCCTTGCTCACCGGTTCAGAGGACCAGCTGTCCCGATCCCCGGGCGATGTTGTGCTGGGTGGTGGGGACATCGGCATCGGCCATGGCCCAGATGAACCTTGTCGTGCTGCCAGGAACAAGCACCCTGTCGAACCGGTCACCGGTATTCAGCTTCCGCGAGAACTCAATGACCGTCACACCGCCTGACTCGGATCCGCCGGATTCGAGGATATCAGAAGTGCCGCCAAGCTCGGTGTCAGACGGATGCGGGCCGAAGGTCCCGGTAGCATGCTGGTCAAGGACTAAAACCCGTCCCCCTGAGACGTAGCCGAGGATCATATCAGCATCCTTCATGCCGGTGGTGGGTTCAAACCCGATGGCGACCCAGCCGGTGACCTGCCCCCGCAATCCCATGTGCAGGGTATCCCCCTTGTTCTTCCAGTACACCCCCATTCTCCCGTTCGCGACGGTGACTTCATTATCATACTCCCTGGTGGTGATGACGCCGTCTGCACGCCATTCCGGTGCAGATGATGGTACTGATGGTGCAGTCTCTCCCGGTAGAATTGTTGTGGTTCCCGGCATGGCAGGCGGAGGCGTTGTACCAGGAGTTGTTGGCGGTGCCTGCTGAGCAGGTTCCCGGCCGGTGCAACCTGCCCCGATAAGGAGGCAGGCGAGAATGATGAGGAGGAGAAGGTATCTCATGGAAAGAGGCTCTGGATCTGCAGCATCTTAATCATTACTCTCCCGAACAGGGAGATATGGGGGAGCCGGATGGTTGTATGAGGGGAAAAAAAGAATTTTTCAGTCGGAAAAAGAGGGGAAATTATCCTTGCCGTTTCCGTGCTGCAAGGAACAAAACACCGATCCCGGCAATGATCGTTACCGGCAGAAGCCCGGTCTGGGTCGGGGTGGGTGTTCCCGCCGGAATAAGGGTGGCTGAGAGCTGTGCCGTCTGCCCGGCGGTGGGCTGTGCGGTCGACTGCCAGTCCTGGTACCCGGAGAGTTTCAGGATGACGGCGTAGGAACCCGGAGCAAGGCCGTCAAGGGTGATGGGGGTGAGGCCTCTGAAGACATTGTTGAGGTATACCTCTGCACCGCTGGGGGCAGAGATGACTGAAATCCCACAGGTCGTCGGGTTCTGGACCGGGTTCAGGGTTACGGAGACGACATAGTCCTGGCCCGCTACCACGCTCTGGGTGGCTTCATAGTCCTGGTACCCGGACTTGGTGAGGAGGAGGGTGTGAATACCGGGCTTGACGTTGGTGAAGACCAGCGGGCTTCCGCTCCGGGTCTGGCCAACGTAGACCCCGTCCCCATACACATTCGCCCCGGCTGGGTTGGAACTGATGCTTACCGTGGCATACTGGGGCTGCGGGTTTGTCACCAGGGTCGGGCTCAGGTAGGTGGTGGCACCGGATGCAATGCTGGCTGTCCCCGTCCAGTCCTGGTACCCGGCCTTGGTGAGCTTCACCGAGTGTTGCCCAGGGTAGAGGTTCCCCACGGTGGTCGATGTGACACCCCGGTAGTTCCCGTCTACGTATACCGCCGCTCCGCTCGGGCTTGAGCTGACATCCAGGATCCCGGTCGTGGTCACGGGATTGAGATTTGCGTTGACGTAGGCGGTCTGGCCAGCATAGACGCTGACCGTGGAGTAGAAGGTCTGGTAATTCGGATAATTGATCGAGACCTCATGGGACCCTGCCGGGACATAGGTGAACGTGAAGGGGGTTATGGCCGATTGTCCGCGATCCAGGGTTACCGTTGCCCCGGAAGGGCTGGATGATACCTGGATGTTCCCGGTCTGGGCACTGGGCGTGAGGGTTGCCGTGATGTAGATGGTCTCCCCCGCTCTCGGGTTGCCCTGGTAGGTCTGGGTCCAGGTATCATACCCCCCGGCGCTTATCCTGATTGAGTGGCTGGGGTTTCCAGTCGTGGAGACACTAACCGTTACCGGGGTCTCACCCTGGAACGTGTTGTCGAAATAGCAGTCGGCACCGGACGGGATGGACTGGATGAAGAAATAACCCTGCTCTCCTCCGGGCGGAGCGGGGAGGGTGACAACCGCCGCTCCAGCTGCCGCCGTTAATGCGGCAAGGAGAAGGATGATAATGGAAATTCCATGAAAACGCATGTTCTCTACCTCCAAATAGTACACCGAAAATCCCGTCTTATAACTATTTCAATCTGCCGATTAAAAAAAGGACGACGGAATTCCGGGAATCCTTTGCATTTTGTAAAGCAGTAATCCTCCAGCAGTCCCGGGAACCAGGGATTCTCAGGGAAGCTCAATCTCGCCCGGGAATGCAGTGCCTTACCCCTTTTCGTGATTCTGAGGCGGGGGATATGTGCAGTAGTCTCCCTTGAAGAACCAGTTCCGATAGATGATTGGTGTAATCAGCGTGGTGAGCAGGCTCATCAGGATGAGGGTCACATAGATGTCCTGGCCGATGGCTCCCGCATTCAGGCCGATCAGGGCGACAATCATGGCCACCTCTCCCCGTGGCGCCATACCGAACCCCAGGATGAGACTGTCCTTGGTACAGAGGCCGGTCAGCCTCCCGGGTATACCACAGCCCACCACCTTGGTGACGATTGCCACGATGGTGAGCACGACCAGGAAGACCAGGACAGCAGGGGTCACAGCGTGGATATCTGCCAGGATACCGAGCGAGACAAAGAAGACCGCCGCAAAGATCATCTGGAGGTACTCGGCCCCTTCCTTGACGTTGTGACTCCGCTTCAGGTTCACTCCTACGAATGACACACCAGCGATAAACCCGCCCACAATAGCCGATAAACCGACCAGCTCGGCACACATGGCATAGAAGAACGCAAACATCATGGCAAAAATAAATACGAATTCCGGGTATTTTGCCGCAATATTCGATTCATCCATTTTTACGATGAGGCGGCTTACATAGTTCCTGCCGATATAGACCCCTCCGGCAACAAATATGATGGCAATGAGTATGAGACGGCCGATTGAAGATATGCTGATAGCCCCATTGACGGCTTCGGTCGTCACTGAGAGGGCAATCAAACCGAGGATATCATCGATGACTGCTGCCCCGATAATGGCCTTTGCTACTTCGGTATCGAGCTTTCCCATTTCCTTCAGAATACTGGCGGTGATAGCAATACTCGTCGCGGTCAGGGCCGTCCCTATGAATATGGCGCTTGCCGTACCATATCCAAAGACGAGGGAGATCCAGTACCCGCCGATCCATGGAACAATGACCCCGGCAAGGGCAATAATCCCGTACCGGACCTGGAAGATATCCTCGATCTCGAACTCAAGGCCGATGACAAAGAGGAGGATTACAGCACCGAGCGTGGCAATACTTGCGACGAAATCCGTATAGGTGATCAGGCCAAGCACGCTCGGCCCCACCACGAGCCCGACCAGGATCTCCCCGATGACTGCTGACTGGTTGATCCGGGATGCCAGAAGATAACCGGCGAGTGCTACGAATAACAGCAGGCTCATCTGGAACTCAACCGATGCAAGCACGTCACCGTACATGCTGAGCAGAAATGATGTAGAAAGGCATAAAAATTACGTGGTGGATTGGCCCGCTGGCTAAAAAAAAGTCAGGAAGGACTGATGTTCTGGAACGGCACCAGCTCATCTCTGACGGTGTAAAACGAACCATCGATATAGGTGACATTCACGATGACCCGGTCGGGCCTGGTCGTCCCGTCAAAGAAGAACTCTGTTCTTTTTGGCGGTTCACGGGCCGATTCCTGCTCTGTAATTCCATCGGAACGGATGACGGTCGCTTCTACCAGGGAGGGGAGGACGAGCCCGGCACCCCCTTCATACACCACCGAGATCCACGGGTCCGTAGAGACGGTATTCTTCTGGATCTGGATGCTGACATGATAGATGGGGGGGACAACGCTGGTAGGGAGGGGGTTCAGGTCTGGCGTTGTCTTCGGCAGAACCGTTGGCCCGGGGGTCGGTTCCGGGAGAGGAAGGGGATTCACACATCCGTCGATAATGAGTGCCGCAATGCAGAGGCAGAGGGGGGAAAAATCGTCTTCATGCTCATACCATATCCGACCATCTTTAAATTTATTTTGAGCTTCCCGGTTGCCTGGGAAGTCCGGAACGATACAAACAAGGTCCCCCTTCATTTACGCTCCTGGAATTTTTTTTCTTCTGGAGAAAGTAACCTGCCTGCCGGTATATGCTTCTGCAGAAAAGAAAGGACGGACCCTGAGGAGATTCCCC
>Ga0209254_10007049_pt1 | contig 10363 bp, 12 predicted proteins | sample FrelakmetDIP11DI_FD_187148 | JGI IMG/M metagenome (GOLD analysis project Ga0209254, IMG submission 187148) | Freshwater lake sediment microbial communities from the University of Notre Dame, USA, for methane emissions studies - DIP11 DI (SPAdes)... | ecosystem: Environmental > Aquatic >... | reverse complement strand
CGGCCATGCCGTGGCGTCTCGGGGCGCCGGCCGGGGGCAAGGGGCGCGCGAGACGCCACGGCATGGCCGTCCCCGTGCCATCCACTTGCGGTACACTCTCCCCCGCGCCACACGGCGCGAAGGACGACGACCTCCACTGCGGGGAGCGACCATGACACTCAAGATGGGTCTGCCGAAGGGAAGCCTCGAGGCGGCGACCCTCGACCTCATGCATCGCGCCGGGTTTCTCATCACCGTGGCGCAACGCTCCTACTACCCCGCCATCGACGACCCCGAGGTAGAGTGCATGCTGCTGCGCGCCCAGGAGATGGCGCGATACGTGGAGGACGGCGCCCTCGACTGCGGCCTCACCGGCTACGACTGGGTCGTCGAGAACGAGGCCACCGTGCACCCCGTGTGCGACCTCGTCTACGCCAAGCAGAGCTTTGGCAAGGTACGCTGGGTACTGGCCGTGCCGCAGGCGTCGGATATCCAGACGGTGGCCGACCTCGAGGGCAGGATCGTGGCCACCGAGCTCGTCGGCGTCACCAGGCGCTGGCTGGCGGAACGCGGCGTGAGCGCCCGGATCGAGTTCAGCTGGGGCGCCACCGAGGCCAAGTTGCCCGAGCTCGCCGACGCCATCGTCGAGGTCACCGAGACCGGCTCGTCACTGCGCGCCAACAAGCTGCGCGTCGTCGAGACCGTACTGGAATCCACGACGCAGTTCATCGCCAACGTCGACGCCTGGCAGGACCCCGAGAAGCGTCGCAAGATCGAAGACATCGCCCTCTTGCTTCAGGGCGCCATCGCGGCCCTCGACAGGGTCGGGCTCATGCTCAACGTCAGGGTGGAGGACCTGGACGCCGTCCTCGCCGTCCTGCCCGCGCTCCGCAAGCCCACCATCTCGCACCTCAGCGACGAGAACTGGCTGGCGGTCAACACCATCCTCGAGGAGCGCGTGGTGCGCCGCATCATCCCGCGCCTCAAGGAGGCGGGGGCCGAGGGCATCGTGGAGTTCCCGCTCAACAAGATCGTCATGTAGGCGCGCCGGGCGCGCGTCTACCGCGCGCCGAGACCGGCCAGGGCCGCTTTCGCGGCCGGCACCGTGAGCGGCGCGTACTTGTCGCGCAACTCGTGCGCGGTGACGGGCAGCCAGATGGAGCCGTCGCGCCCGTCACCCAGCGGCGTCGCAAGGCCCTGGACGAAGCGCCAGGCCGTGAACGCCGCCATGAGGGCGTCGAGCGAATCGTGGTCGAAGTAGTCGTCCCACTGCAGGCCCAGACGCCGCAGGGCGAGCACGCGCAGGCGCAGCCCTGCGCGCGTGCTCTTGGGCGGCGGCGTGCCTCCCAGCAGCGTCACGAAGCCGGCGTGCGGATACACCTCGAGGACCGCCGGCGCCTGACCGAGCTCGCCGGGCAGCGCGCCCGGGTTCGGCGGCTCGTAGCCGCGCCGGCCGAGGTCCTTGAAGTACGCCCAGCCGGTATGCATCCAGGCGTACCGGCGCGCGTTTGCCTCCGCCTGCGCGCGCGTGGGGACCTGGTACACGGAGATGCGCCTGTGCAGCAGCTCGGCGTCGCAGTCCCGGGAGTGCGGGGCGCCTCCGGGAAGCGCCCGCTTGGGCCGCTGCGGAGCGTCGACGCCGACGACGACCGGCCTTTGCGCGCCGACCCACTCGAGCAGCCGTCCCCGGTCGCCGGGCTCGCGCTCGTCGGCCTCTCTCCACTCCACCACGTCGAGCGTGCGCCCGCAGCGCACGGCGACGGCCACGCAAGGGCGGCTGGCGGCGATGTCGATGCCGATCACGAGCGGCGCGGCGTCCATGCCGCAGATGCTACCAGACGCGGAGCGGCCCAGGCCCGCAGTGCCCGCGACGTCTCAGGCCGACAGCGCCCGCGACGTCCTGACCACGAACTGCGGAGGGTCCTGGATGTGGCGCTTCACGGTGCACTGGTCCACCGCCCGCACGATGGCCTGCTCGTACTTCTCCGGGAAGCCGTGCGGCAGCCGCAGGTCGAAGGCGATGCGCCCGATCATGCCCTTCTGAGGGTCGGCCTCGGTGGTCATGGCGATGCCGCTGCCCGCCGGATCGATGCCGCGCTGCTTCATGAAGGCGAGCATGAAGATGCCGGCGCACGTGCCCAGGGACGCCAGGAACAGATCGAACGGCGCCGGCGCGGAGCCGTCCCCGCCGCCACTCGGCGGCTGGTCGGTCTCCACGGTGAATCCCTTGTACGCGGCATCCACCTTGAGGTTCCCGGGGAACGTGATCTTCATCTTCACGGAGTGATCCTCCTCACGGCTTGACGAGGGTGAAGTCGCGCACGCCCCAGCGTTGCCAGTGCGGCGCGTCACCGCGCGCCACGAAGCCGATCACGTTGCGGCCCTTGGCGTTCAGCATGCTCGCCGGGATGGCGAGCGACCTCACGCCGCTCCATTTCCCCTTGGGACCGCGGTCCAGCGCGCCGCCGTCCTGCCAGTTCACGAGCAGCCTGACTTCGTCGGCCTGCACGTCCCACAGGCGGAAGTGCAGGATCCGCTGGCCGTTCTGCTTGGCCGCCTGGTAGAAGACCTCCTTGGGGTGCGACGCATCGCCGGGGCAGTTGCCCAGGGGCGCGGCGTAGCCGGCGTCCCTGGGGAGCGCCGGCGTCTGGATCTTGTTGAAGCGCACGTTCGCCAGCGGCCGCCAGTCGGCGTCGTTCGTGGTCGACCAGTCGTACATGCTGCCGCCGAGGCACCCGGTCTCGCGGAGGGCGCGCACGTAGGCGGTGGTCTCGCTGCCCGACGACTTGTCCCCGACGCCGGCGATCACGTGGATGGGGATCGTGGGCCGGCCGGTCTGCTCGCGCACGATGCTCACGTTCTCGCGAGTCTCGTTGTAGGCGTGCGTGTAGCCGTCTCCGTGATAGGTGTAGTAGCCCATCGCCACGACGACGTCGTAGACGGCGGCGACGTCCTTGTAGGGGAAGTCGGGCCAGTAGCTCGAGTTGATCTTCATCCCGGCCGGCGAGGGGATGATGCCGCCGAGAGGATAGGTCTTGCCCACAGCCTTGCGAATCTTCGCCGACAACGTCTTGAGGCGGGCGCTGCGCGTGCCGGCCGGTTTGACGGTGCTGTCCTCGATGTCGAGGGCGAACGAGTCGAACCTCTGACCGTCGGGCGTGCGGAACTCGATGGCCGCCATGGCGCGCCTGTAGTCCTTGGCGAGGTCCCTGAAGCCCGGCAGGTACCAGGCCACGATCTTGATCTGACGCGCGTGACACTGCTGGATGAAGGCGGTCAGCGCGGCCGGCTTGAACAGGGACGCCGACTGCGGCTTGTGGTAGTTGGCCGTCTCGATGTACAGGGTGCGCACGCCGTGAGAGGCCATGTCCTGGACCGCCGCGGCCGGATCGTTCCAGGCCCGCGGATCGTACATGTCGACCCACGTGCCGAGACCGCGGTACGCGCTGATGGAGGCCGCGGCGGCGGCGGAAGCCTGCGGCCGCGCCGCCGCTATCGCGAGGCCGATGAGAACGGTGAGCCCGGCGACGAGGAGCATGCGGCCGGGCCTTCTGAGCCTGTATGGGAGAGTGTGAGAAGGGCGAGGCGTCACGCGTGGACCCCCTGGGTGGCTGTCGCGTTCGTCCCCAAGTATACGACGAGGGCGGCGAGCGGGCCTCCCGCCCGCCGCTCTCCCCGCGTTACGCTGCCCGGCCTTCGTGGTAGGTTGCTGCCGACACGACGGCGAGGGAGGCTCCGTGAGCGTCGAGTACCTGAAGCAGCAGCTGGGAGACAACGAGAAGATCGTCTACACCGAGCGTCACCACTGGATCTTCCCTATCGCCGAGATGATCAAGTGGATCCTCTTCGCCGTCGCGGTGCTCGTGGTCATCGTCCTGCTGAAGAGCTGGCAGCCGGGATGGTCGTGGGTCAACTGGCTGTTCATCGTCTTCGTCGTACCGGCGTTCCGCATCGCCTGGGGTTTCATCTCGTGGCGCATGAACGTGTACGCGCTCACCAACCGGCGCGTGGTCGAGGTCACCGGAGTGGTGAACAAAACGGTCGCCGACTCATCGCTGGAGAAGCTCACCGACGTGGTGCTCCGGCAGGGATTGTTCGGGCGCATGCTCGGCTACGGCGACATCGAGGTGCTCACCGCGGCGGCGGGCGCGGGCATCAACTACCTCAAGCAGATCCGCAAGCCCATGCAGTTCAAGCAGGCCATGGTCAACGCCAAGGAAGACCTCGAGCACGAGATGGGCCAGAGCCGCTGACCGGGACGGCGCGGCCGAGGGACCGAGCTCAGCCGCCCCGCCGGGCCCGCCGCAGGTCCTCGAGGGTCGGGAACGAGATGGCGCCGGCCTCGCACAGCGTCGCGCAGTGCGCGCAGCCGGCGACGCAGTTGTTCTTGTGAGAGACGATCACCTTCTCGTCCGCCCAGGCGAAGACGTCGTTGTGGCAGAACTCGATGCAGGTGCCGCAGCCCGTGCATGCCGCGGTGTCTATCGTCGGGCCCCACTCGATGATGGTCCCCACCGGTTTCGTCGTCACGTCGTCTCCTTCGCCATGAGCCGCGCCGCAGCGGTCACTCTGAAAGGGGATCGCAGCCGACCTCGTCGCGGCCGGCGGCCACCGCCGCCGGAACCGGCTCGTCGGTCAATCCCCAGTACCTGCGCCCGAGCCAGATAGCCACGCTCACGAGACCGATGAGCACGGGTACCTCCACAAGAGGCCCGATGACGCTCGCGAAGGCTTCGCCTGAGTTCAGGCCGAAGACGGCGACGCTGACGGCGATCGCGAGCTCGAAGTTGTTGCTCGCGGCGGTGAACGACAGCGTCGCGGTCTTGGAGTAGTCGGCGCCGATCTTGCGCCCGAAGTAGAAGCTCACGAAGAACATGATCAAGAAGTAGAGCAGCAGCGGCACGGCGATGCGCACGACGTCGAGCGGCAGCTGCACGATGAGGTCGCCCTTGAGGCTGAACATGACGAAGATCGTGAACAACAGCGCGATGAGCGTGAGAGGGCTGATGCGCGGGATGAAGCGCTTCTCGTACCACTCCCGCCCCTTCGTTCTCAGCCCGACGAAGCGGGTGATCATGCCGGCGATGAACGGGATGCCGAGATAGATGAAGACGCTCCTCGCGATCTGCCCGATGCTCACGTCGACGGCCGCGCCTTCGAGCCCGAACAGGGGCGGCAGCACGGTCACGAAGAACCAGGCGAACACGCTGTAGAACAGCACCTGGAAGACGCTGTTGAAGGCGACGAGGCCCGCGGCGTACTCCGTATCTCCGCGGGCCAGCTGGTTCCAGACGATCACCATGGCGATGCAGCGCGCCAGCCCCATCATGATGAGCCCGACCATGTACTCCGGGTAGTCGTGCAGGAAGATGATCGCGAGGAAGAACATCACCCACGGGCCGATCAGCCAGTTCTGGACCAGCGACAGCCCGAGGATCTTGTAGTCGCGGAAGACGTCGCCGAGCTCCTCGTACCGCACCTTGGCGAGCGGCGGATACATCATCACGATCAAGCCGACGGCGATGGGTACGTTGGTGGTGCCGATGCTGAAGCGATCGATGAACGACGGAATGCCTTCGAACAGCCAACCCAGGCCGACCCCCGCGAACATGGCGAGGAAGATCCAGAGCGTCAGATACCGATCGAGGAACGAAAGACGCCTCATGAGCCGGCCTCCTGGGGACCTTCGAACGTCGTGACCAGCGACGTGGCGGCCAAGGCAGTCCGCAGACGCTCGTGATCGTAGGAGACGCGCACGAACTCGACGCCGGCCCCACTCTCGTCGAGCCGGCTCGGGTCCACGATCGCGTAGCAAGGCCGCCAGTCGCCGTCCTTGGGGCGGCCCGCGCTGCCCACGTTCACGAAGAGCGTCGCCCCGCCGGGACGCGCGACGCGACGCGCATACGGCAGGTGCGTGTGGCCGAAGAGGATGGCGCGGTAGGGGTTCTCTTCGGCCATGCGCGCCATCGCCGACTCGGGCCGGTCTTCAAAGAGGTACTCGTTGATGCGCCGTGGGCTGCCGTGCACGGCGAGCAGCTCGCCGCCCGGCGCCGCGAGGACGAAGTGGTCTTCGAGGGTGCGCAGATAGGCCCGCACATCGTCGGCCGTGACCGCCTCGGTCCAGGCCAGCGAGACTGCACCCTCGGCGCGCTGCTCGTCTGTCTTGTAGACGCACCCGCAGTCGCCGGTGGCGAAACCGATGCCCTGATCGTAGTTGCCCATCAGGCAGGGAATGCCGCGGTCGCGCACCAGCCGTGCGACCTCGTTGGGATACGGTCCGTAGCCGACGAGGTCGCCGAGACAGATCGTTGTCGGCACGCCGCGGCTCTCGAGATCCGCGAGGACGGCTTCGAGCGCCGGCAGGTTGCCGTGCACATCGGAGAACACGGCGAACGGAGTATCCAAGGTCAGCATCTTCATCTGTCTGCGTTTATATAAGCATGGATTGACCATAAAGGAAAGTGGATGTAAGATCGTCGCACGATCGACTCTGCCCTGCTCTTGAGGAGACGCCGTGGATCACGGCTTCGACCCGCAGCCGCCGACCGCCATCGACGACTTCGTTCCCTTCTTCAAAGCGTTCTGCAACGCCACCAGGGCAGGCCTCGTCGAGCAGCTCCTGAGCGGCGAGCGCTGTGTCTGCGAGCTCACCGCGGACGGCGACGCCAGCCAGCCGCTCGTCTCGCATCATCTCGCCGTCCTGCGGGACGCCGGGTTCGTGCGCACCAGGAGCGAGGGCACGCGCACCTACTACTCGATCGACTGGGAGCGCTTCGACGCCTCCCTCGAGGCGTTCCGCGACTTCGTCGCCGAGCGGCGCGCCCGGCCGCAGCCGGGCCCGGGCTGCTGACCGGCGGCGGCGCAGCCGGCCCGCCGGCTCAGGCCTTCGCCTCGTAGTCCTTGCCCACGCTCCAGCACTTGGCCAACGGCTTGCCCAGGCCCCAGTACTTCTTGCTCGACATGTCGAAGAGCAGCGGCTTGAGCTTGGCGATATCGACGATGCCGTTCGTCAGCACCTCGATATCGGCGTAGGTACCGACGACCTCGCCGACGAAGAGATCGTGCGTCGGCATCTCGATGTGCTCGATGAGCTTCAGCTCCATAGTGACCTTGCACTGCTCGATCATCGGCGCCGTGTCGAGCTCACCGTAGAAGACGTCGAAGATCTCGCTCTTGTCCTCCTTGCGGCCGCTGACCATCCCGATGTGGTCGGTGACCACCATCATGTCCTCCGACGGCAGGTTGACGCTGAACGTGCGGTTGGCCTTGATGCCTTCGTTGGTGAGATGGATCCTGCCCATGCCGAGCGTGATGCCCTTGAGATGAGCGATGCCCACGTGGGCAATGGTGGCGAAATCCGGCTTGCCGTCGACGGCCGCGCCGACGATGGCAGTGACGAGCGGGTAGAGAGCGTTGGTGGCGCCGAGCTTCTCCTTCACGGGAAACCTCGCTGGTCGGAGTGGAGTGGTCTGTGCACGGTGCATACCCACGCCGGCCACGCGGGCAACCCGCACCCGCCGGCGCTTCGCGCGGTGCCCGGTTTCGCAGGCGGCCGGTCAGGCGTCATGATGAGTGCGTGGCGACTCGCGAGACAGATGCGAACGGCGGCGGCGGCACCACTCGCCAGCCGTCGCGCCGGCATCCGCGCCGGCCGCGGGTGCCGGCCCTCGTCGTCATCATCGGCGTCGGTCTCGCCGCGCTGGCCGTCGTCTTTGCGCTCGCCAGCGCCCTCGAGGACGAGCGCCCGCACGGCCCCTACCTCATCGGCGCCTGGACCTTCGGCGACCGCGACTCGCTGGAGCGCGCGTTCGACGCCGGCGCCATCGACGAGGTGAGCGTCGACTGGCTGCAGTCGCGCGCCGACGGCAGCGTGACGGCGCCCAAAGCCGATGCCGGCTTCATCGCGGAGGCGCGCGACAAGGACTGCCGCGTGATCGTCACTCTCACCGACTACGACGAGGCGATCCTCCAGTTCGACCCGGCGATCGCGGCCGCGATCCTGACCACGGCGGAGACTCGCCGTCGCCACGTCGCGGCCGTGGCCGACTGGTGCCGCGACCACGACGTGGACGGCGTGGACGTCGACTGGGAGGCGCTCACGGCCGGGCAGCGCGACAGCTACTCGACGTTCGTCGAGGAGCTCGCCCGGCGGCTCCGCAAGGATGGGCGCCTCATCGCCGTCGATGTCTACCCCAAGACCCGCGAGCCCGGCGGATGGAACGGACCGCGGGCCCAGGACTGGCGGCGCCTGGGCCGGGCGGTCGACCAGTTCCGCGTGATGACCTACAACTTCTCGGGGTCCTGGTCCGGGCCCGGCCCGCTCTCACCGCCCGCGTGGATGGACAGAGTGCTCGGTTTCGCCGAGACCCAGGTGAAACCGCGCAAGATCGTCATGGGCGTCGGCCTCTACGGCCGGGACTGGCGCGGCGCCCAGACCACCGATCTGGTGTGGACGGACGTCGAGCGGATCCGCTCGGCCGACAAGCCGCGCGCTGCGCGCGGCCCCTCGGCCGAGCTCACGCTCTCCTACAGCCGGGACGGCGCCCCGCACACGGCCTTCTTCCCCGACGCCAAGGCCATCGACGCCAAGCTGCTGATGCTCCTCGAGCAGCACCCGCACATCCGCGGCGTGTACTGCTGGACAATGGGCCAGGAAGACCCTGCGGCCTGGAAGGTGCTGCGCAAGCGCCTGCACTGACCCGTGGTGCACGAGAAGCGGCCGGCGGCGCCTGAGGCGCCGCCGGCCGCTGTGCGGTGTGCGTGAAGCGAGGCGTCCTTACATGGCCGGCGGCACGAGCACCGTGTCTATGACGTGGATGACGCCGTTCGACGTCTCGATATCGGCGGTGGTGACGGTCGCGTCGCCGATCATCACGGTGCCGTCGGCGTTGATCTTGACCTCGAGCTGAGCGCCGTTCACGGTGTCGATCATCATGCCGTCGCTAAGATCGCTCGCCATGACCTTGCCCGATGCGACGTGGTAGGTGAGGACGTCCGTCAGGGCGCCCTTCGGATCGGCAAGCAGGGCGTCGAGGGTCTCCTTGGGCACGGCTGCGAAGGCCGCGTCGGTCGGGGCGAAGACCGTGTAGGGACCTTCTCCCTTGAGCGTATCGACCAGGTCAGCGGCCGTCACGGCGCTCACGAGGGTCGTGAAGTCGCCGGCCTCGACGGCGGTATCGACGATGTCCTTCAACACCATCGACGGCGAGGGAGAAGCTGCGGGGGTTGCTTCGTCACTGCTGCTGCCGCAGGCGGCGAGGACGAGCGGTACTGCTACGAGGAGTGCGATGACGACTGCGATGGACCAGCGCTTCATGGTGGACCTCCATAAATGTGTGTCCGCAGCGTGGGAAGACGGGACCACCTGCGGTGGTGAGCTGAGCCGGGAGGACCATCTCAGTGCCTCTGACGGCGTCGCCTGTACCTCTTCTGCCCGCAGACGGACAAACTTACACATCTATGAAGTAACGCTTCTTTCGAGTATCTTCATTGAATTGATTCAGCAGCGAACCGGCGCTGCTTGGACCGCGCCTCAGGAGCCCGGCGGCTCCCCGTCCCAGTAGCCGCAGAGCTCGAGCCGCCCGGTCACGCCGAGACCGCGAAAGCGCACCTTGCCCGAGCGTGGGTAGTATGTCATCTCGTCGCTGCGCCGCTCTCCGTACGCGAGAAGAGTGAGGCCGAGCGCGTTCGCCAGGAACGCGTGGGCGACCCCGCTCCCGGCGGGACGCACCAGCAGGTCGCCGGCGCTCACCGCGTAGAGCGTCGGCGGCGCCTGCGGCCTTGTGTCGCAGTCGTAGAGCAGCAGGTTGCCCTCGCCCTTCAGCACGACGAACATCTCTTCTTCCGCCGCGTGGACGTGCGGCGGGCAGTTCTGACGGTTGTGCACGACCGTCACGTGATTCAGCCCGGTGGCCCGGGACCCACCGGCGCGGCCGAGTGCTCGCTCCTTGCGACGGGTATCGCCGAAGGCGGTCTCCACCTCATCGACGGCGTTGACCGACACCACGTTCGCCGGCCGCTCGCCGGGCTCGGGGACCACCAGTTCGCCGGCGGCGACCTCGCGGCCCCAAGGGTGCGGTTCCCCGCCGATCTCGACCCAGCTCTGTCCGAGCCAGGACACGCCGGCGCGCGGCAAGCGCGCTATGGGCGCCGCCCGGCGCGTGCCGAACACGAAGACGTCAAGGCCCTGCTCGCCGGCGATCAGCGTATGCGCCGCCCCTCCGGCGACATGGACGATGCAGTCGCCGGCCATCACCTTGCACGTCTCACCGTCCTGCCAGCTGAGACCGTCTCCGCCGAGGACGTAGAAGATCTCCTCCTCGGCGTCGTGGACGTGGGCCGGCGTCGACCGCCGGCCCGGCTCGATCTGGATGCGCTTGAGGCC
>Ga0209254_10007048_pt1 | contig 10364 bp, 12 predicted proteins | sample FrelakmetDIP11DI_FD_187148 | JGI IMG/M metagenome (GOLD analysis project Ga0209254, IMG submission 187148) | Freshwater lake sediment microbial communities from the University of Notre Dame, USA, for methane emissions studies - DIP11 DI (SPAdes)... | ecosystem: Environmental > Aquatic >... | reverse complement strand
TATCTGTCCGACAGGCCTGGCGTAAGGATATTCAATCGCAGCGATTCGAGGAATGCCTTCGGCCCGGGTAAATTCCCAGGTCGGACTGAGAAGCAGGGTGGAAAATCCTACCTCCTCCAAAACCCTTGCAGCCAGTCCAACGGACTGGCAACAGAAAGGTCAGGCAGGGGTGAGAAAAACAGCCTCCACCCCTTCGTGCTTCATGGCTTTTGAGATGGGTTCAATCGCCTCTTTGAGGAATTCAGTATTCTGCCATTGAAACCCGTAGAACGAATAGGCTGTTGGAGCAAGACGGCCAATGATTCGCTCCTTTTCAAACTCGGCCATCCGTGCCAAAGGAAGGATCACATTGATGTCCTGTTTGACAAGGTTGGTATTGATATGGAGGTGATTGACATCGATCTCTTTCTCAGTTGTGCCCCGAGGGATCTTCCTGTAGGAACGATCGCCCCAGATGGGTTCTCGCTTCTCTCTTTCCATATCAAAGGGAGGATCTGTCTTTAGACTGATGCCGGCGCTGGTCACAAGGGCGAGGGTCGTCTGATTTAATGGTTTCGACATCGGCGTCCAGGGAATCGTTCTTTTAAAATCTTCGTCGGGAATGAACGTTTTCACCCATGCCTTAAGCCCGGGCGGAAGAAACCTAAACCCATCCACCATCTTCATTTGCTCCATATGATTCCTCCTTTATTAAGGGTCTTAAAATGGAATTTATATAGATTAGAAAATCTCCCCCTGCCTACCGGCAGGCAGGCTCGCCCCTCTTTGCCCTCCGGGCCAGAGGCCCTATGGGCCGGAGGCTAAAGAGGGGAATTATTCCTCCCTTTGGCAAAGGGAGGAGAGGAGGGATTTTATGAAATAAGTGTCGCTACTATTATGAAAACGTTAATAACACGAAGCGTGTTGTAATTTTTTACTTTATATTATAACCGCCACCCAATAATCAACAAAAAAAAGAAGCGCTTGAATCTGAACGCATGTCCAATTAAAATTTGATCATATGGCTCAAGACCCCCAAAACCGATCCAAATCTTCCATCTCCTGGAAGAAAGCCCTTATTCTCCTGATCTTTCTTGGAGGGTTTTCCGCCTTCTTCCTCCTGGGCGGCGATCAATACTTAAATTTCTCGACGCTCAAGACTCATCGAGACAGGTTATTGGCCTATACCTTGAATCATTATTGGTCAATCCTCATAGGAGCCATGGCCATCTATTCGGCTTCAACGGCCTTAAGCCTTCCCGTTGCAACCCTCCTCTCCCTTACCATTGGTTTTCTTTTTGGTTTATGGGTTGGAACTGCCATCATCCTTTTTTCCGCAACCCTGGGCGCTACCCTCGCCTTTCTCGCCGCCAGGTATGTACTGGCTGATGTAGTTTCCCGGCGCATGGGGATGATGGCTAAGAAATTGATTGCAGAGTTTCACAGAAACGATTTCAACTATCTTCTCTTTTTGAGGCTGGTTCCCCTTTTTCCGTTCTGGCTGATCAATCTGGCTACAGCCTTCACGCCCATCAAAGTCAAAACCTACGTGTTGGCCACAGCCCTCGGCATTATCCCGGGTGCCTTCGTCTTTACCAATCTGGGACAGTCCCTCGGCCGGATCGATTCACCCGATCAACTCCTCTCGTTCAAAACGATCAGCGCCCTGATGCTGCTCGGCATTTTTGCCCTCATTCCTGTCTTTGTGAAAAAGTATCGATCGATCAAAACAGGGAAAGGAGAGGTGAGATGACAGGTTTCCCAGTGATCAGACGAACCCATCTTGAAATCCTGCAGGTGAACCTCGGCTACCGGTGCAATCAGAGGTGCATCCACTGCCATGTCAATGCCGGGCCTGAAAGGACGGAGATGATGGATCGGTCAACCATCGATCAGGTGATCGCTTTTCTTGCCTCATCCAATCTCCGTCAGCTCGATCTGACCGGCGGGGCCCCTGAAATGAACCTTCACTTCAGACACCTCATCCGTTCCACCCGTGCGATGGGCCTCCATGTTATCGACCGTTGTAATCTCACCGTCCTCGAAGAGCCCGGAATGGAGGGATTGGAAGAATTTCTCGCCGACCAGAAGGTGGAAATCATCGCCTCCCTGCCCTGCTACTTGAAGGAGAATGTCGACAATCAACGGGGCAACGGAGTTTTCGAGGCCAGTCTCCGTACTTTAAGGAAGCTCAATCATCTGGGTTATGGCCAAAAAGATTCAGGGCTTTCCCTCAACTTGGTCTATAACCCGCTGGGTCCTTTTCTCCCTCCTCTTCAAACCCTCTTGGAAGAGGATTACAGGAGAGAACTGGGCGAGCGTTACGGCATCTTCTTCAACCATCTCTATACGATCACCAATATGCCCATCCATCGTTTTGAAACCTTATTGACTTCGAGAGGCGAGCATTTAAGTTATATGAACCTCCTCCAAGGGGCGTACCGGGAAGAAAATCTTGAGTCATTGATGTGTCGGAGGCTGATCAACGTTGACTATCTGGGCTATGTCTACGATTGCGATTTCAATCAGGCGCTCGGCCTTCCCCTCCAGATGGAAGGAAGGTCCCGGATCCATCTCTCGGAATTGATGGAGATCGATCTAAAGGGAAATCCAATCCCACTCCTGGGACACTGTTACGGCTGCACCGCTGGCCAGGGAAGCAGTTGTACGGGAGTTTTAAATAGTCCAATAGCTCAATAGTCTGATAGTCACATAGTCGTATAGTCAACTACAGGACTATTAGGCGAATGACTATAAGACTAAATCGAATGATGAAGATTTCCATCATCATGCCGGTTCTGAACGAGGCACCGGCAATCGCCCAGACTCTCATTGCCCTTCAACCGCTACGAGAGGCAGGGCATGAAGTGATTGTCGTCGATGGCGGAAGCGATGATGATACAATCACCGTCGCGAACCCCTATGCGGATAAGATCATTCAAGGTCCACGTGGCCGGAGCCGTCAGATGAATGCCGGAGTGAAACTGGCAAGCGGCGAGATCCTGCTCTTCCTACATGGCGATACCTTCCTGCCCGGAAGAGCTGACCGGTTAATCATCGAAGGGATGAAAAGGAAGGGGCGTAGATGGGGCTGTTTCGATGTGAAACTCTCAGGAAAGCATTCCCTGCTCCGCATCATCGAGTTTTTGATGAACTGGCGGTCGCAGCTTTCCGGGATCGCCACTGGCGATCAGGCTATCTTTATAAAGCGGGATCTCTTTGAGAAGATCGGCGGTTTTCCGGAGATCGACCTCATGGAAGATATTGCTTTGTGTAAGGTTTTGAAAAGATTTGGCCGACCCCTCTGTCTCCATCAATCCGTTCTGACCTCCAGCCGTCGCTGGGAGGAGAAGGGACTCATTCGCACCGTCTTTCTCATGTGGTTTCTGAGACTGGCCTATTTTTTCAAAGTAAATCCGAGCCGACTGGCCAAGCTTTATTATCCGAAACACGAATAGCACGAATGATATCGAACGACACGAATTGCAGAGTCATTGTCTTTGCAAAAGCCCCCATCCCTGGAGAGGTAAAGACCCGTTTGCTCTCCTCTATGGATGTCCTGGCTGTTACAGCCCTTCATGAAAAACTTGTTTTTCATTCTCTGAATACGGCAGTAATGTCGAAGGTGGGATCAGTTGAACTCTGGTGCACTCCTTCGGTGGATCATCCTTTCTTTATTCAATGTGCAAACAAATCCCAGATCGAGCTCCACCAACAGACAGAAGGAGATCTCGGGAGAAGAATGGGTCATGCTTTTAACGAAACTTTTAAAAAAGCTCCTATGGTTCTGCTCACCGGTTCGGATTGCCCATCCCTTACTCCTGATGATTTAAAAGAGGGAAAAAAAATCTTAGAGCAGGGCGTGCCTGCCATCATCACTCCAGCGGAGGATGGCGGTTATGTCCTCATCGGTCTCCGTCAATATGAACCATCACTCTTCGAAGGAATCTCCTGGGGAACTGGTTCTGTCATGGAAGAGACAAGGGAGCGGCTTCGCAGATTGAGATGGAACTGGCACGAACTCCCTCAGCGATGGGATGTGGATCGACCCGAAGATGTGGAGAGGTTAAAGGTTGAAGGATATCTGGACTCGAAGGACATTGAAGAATGGTTGTCAAGGTAAATTTTTTATTGGTTTTGTTGCTCCTTTCTGTCTTGGCCCCTCTCGCCCATTCACAACAGGTGATTGAAGTGGGGAAGTTTTCAACGGAAAAGGTGGAAAACAACATCCCATCCAATTGGAAGCCTCTGACCTTTAAGAAGATCGAAAGTCATACGACCTATTCCCTTGTAAAAGACGAGGGAACCATTATGGTGAAGGCTGTCTCCGAATCTTCGGCATCGGGACTGGTCCGGGAGATCAAAATCGATCCAAAGGAATATCCCACCGTTCAGTGGCGCTGGAGGGTGGAGAATATCCTGAAAAAGGGAAATGTCCATATTAAGGAAGGAGATGATTACCCGGCACGACTCTATATCACCTTTGAATATGATTCCTCTAAATTGAACTTTCTTGAGAAGGTAAAGTTTGAAGCGGTTAGACTTCTCTATGGCCAGTACCCACCCATTGCTGCCATTAATTATATTTGGGAGAGCAAGGCTCCCGTGTTCACCTTCGTCCCCAATCCCTATACGGATCGGGTGATGATGATTGTGGTTGAAAGCGGCGAATCCAGACTGAACCAGTGGGTGAATGAAGAGAGAAATCTCTATGAGGATTTTAAGAAGGCCTTCGGTTATGAGCCGCCGATGATCTCGGGTGTGGCCATCATGACCGACACAGACAACACGGGTGAATCAGCCATTGCCTATTATGGCGATATCGTGTTTAGAAAGTGACCCTTCAATTTACCCATTTTCCCACTACTGACTTCCTTCCTGAAATGGTGATTTTGGAGATTTCCCCAAGAATGCTGCATTTGAAGTGTAAACGTACCCAAGCGGTTTGTATTTGGAATATCATTGAAAAAATGTTATATATTTGAGAGAATTGGATCCAAAGGAGGTTTGAACATTGGATTATACCTTTGAAGCCATTTACGAAAATGGAGTTTTAAAGCCTCTGGAGTCTATTAAACTGCCTGACCACCAGAGAGTCATGATAACGGTTCAATTGCCACCGGTGGAAAACCCGGATGAAGAACTGGAATCATGGCACCAGGTATATGCCGGCCTTTCTGATTCGGACATCCGTGAGATTGAATCAATGGCTCTTGACCGCAGTCACTTCATGGCTCAGGAGACCTGATTGTGCCCGCCCTTGCCCTGCTCGATACAGATACCTTGTCAGAGATAATGAAGGGCAAGAACACCTCTATCGAAACACATGCCAGGGAGTATCTTAAGACACATGGCCGATTCCGCTTTTCCGTCATCACCCGCTATGAAATTCTCCGTGGATTAAAAGCGAAGCAGGCTGCCCGACAATTGGCAATTTTTGAAGACAAATGTAATAGAAGCTATTTATACCCTGTGACAGATGAAATCGTCATCCAGGCTTCCGATATATATGCTCACCTTCATCAAAAAGGATTACTGATTAGTGATGCAGATATCCTTATAGCATCTACTGCTTTGGTGCATCATCTCACGTTGATCACCGGGAATACCGATCACTTTAGTCGCATTCCCAACCTGCTTTGCGAAAGCTGGAAATCGCTCTGATTATCCAAAAACTCTATGAGGATTTTCAAAAGGCCTTCGGTTGCGAGCCACCGATGATCTCGGGTGTGGCCATCATGACCGATACGGATAACACGGGTGAGCGGGCCATCGCCTATTATGGGGACATTCTATTTGAAAAAGATGGAAAGCGAAACTCCCACTAATTTCCTCCCCCTTGATGCCTGCCTGCGCGAAGCCGCTTCGGCGAAGGCAGGGGGGAGGGCGAGCCTGCCTGCCGGTAGGCAGGGGTGGGGGTGATTAAAGGTTTTAAAAACAATGAATGATTTTATTCTTGCCAACGAAGGGTTTATCCGCCTTCTCTTCTTCCTGTCCATCCTGATCGTCATGGCTGTTTGGGAAACCTTTTCTCCCCGCCGTCCCCTCAAAACGTCGAAGACGATGCGATGGTATGGCAACCTGGGGCTGGTCTTTATCGATACCCTTGTCTTGCGGCTATTTCTGCCAATCCAGGCGGTGGGAATAGCTTTCTATGCTCAAAATCGTGGGTGGGGATTACTCAATAATGTTTTACTCCCTCACTGGCTGGAGATCGTCATTGGTGTTTTAGTTCTCGATTTCGTCATCTACCTTCAACACGCCATGTTCCATTTCATCCCTTTGTTCTGGCGGCTTCACCGGGTCCACCATACCGACCTCGACTTCGATGTCACCACCGGAGTCCGGTTTCATCCCGTTGAGATTTTTCTCTCCATGGGGATTAAAATGATTGCTGTCATCCTTCTTGGTCCGTCCGCCCTGGCTGTCGTCCTCTTTGAAATCCTCCTCAATGCCACGAGCATGTTCAATCATGGGAATGTCCGGCTGCCCATTTCAATCGATAGGGTATTAAGACTCTTCGTGGTCACACCGGAGATGCATCGGGTCCACCATTCCGTATTGATCAAAGAATTCAATAGCAACTTCGGCTTCAATCTCCCCTGGTGGGACAGGCTCCTGGGCACCTATCGCGCCCAACCTGAAGCAGGACACGAGGCAATGGCCATCGGCCTCAGCCAGTTCCGCAATCCAAATACACTTACCCTACCCCGCCTTCTCATCCTTCCCTTTCTCCGAAAACCTTGACAATAGACTGCACTCTGACTTATATTTTGGCTTAGATTTCAGATATTTATTTGACGCCAAGGGGAGCGAACTTGTCTCTTTTCATCACCTTTGAAGGGGTCGAAGGAAGCGGAAAGACCACTCAGATTGAACGCTTAAAAAGATACCTGAAGCGAAGGGGAGTTTCCTGCAAGGTGACGCGGGAGCCGGGAGGACCCCCTATTAGTGAGAAGATCAGAAAGATCCTCCTCGATCCGAACCATCGAAAGCTGATCCCTCTTAGCGAACTCCTCCTTTACGAGGCAGCAAGGGCACAGCATATCTATGAGGTGATCAAGCCTCTTCTCAAAAAGGGAACCATCGTTCTCTGCGATCGTTTCAATGATGCCACGCTTGCCTATCAGGGCTACGGCCGCAAAATAGACCGGGAACTGATCCGGAAACTCAACCGCCTCTCCTCTCAGGGGATCAAACCCGACCTCACCTTCCTTCTGGATTGCCCTTCGGATTTGGGATTGAAGAGGGCGCTTCAAAGAAATCGACTATCGAGAAATGAGAAGGAGGGGCGTTTCGAGAGAGAGAAGATCCAGTTTCATCATCGGGTGAGGAAGGGGTATCTGGCAATTGCAAAGAAGGAACCTCATCGGGTGAAAGTCATCGACACCCGCGCAGGCGAGAAAAAAGTTTTCGAGAAGATCCGTGAAATTGTGGATGATTTATTAGTTCGGAGTTCGGAGTTGGGAGTTCGGAGTTAAATCAAAATCTTTTCCTAAGATTTCATTTTTTTCTCCGAACTCCGAACTAATTACTCCGAACTCTTTTTGAAAAAAAAACCATGTCCTTCAAAGACGTCATGGGCCATGAAAGGCCAATAAATTTACTTCAGCGGGCAATTGTTCAGGAGAAGGTCGTCCACAGTTACCTCTTTTTAGGCAGCGAGGGAATTGGAAAGAGCCTGGTGGCCCTCCAGTTTGCCAAGGCCCTCAACTGCCTCGAAGGAGAGAATAAACCGGATGGATGTGATCGCTGTCTCTCTTGCAAAAAGATCGATCACCGTCTCCACCCTGATGTCTCGCTTATCGAACCGGAGGGCCAGACCCTCAAAGTGGATCAGGTGAGAGAGATGCAGAGAGCTCTTGCTTACCGGCCTTATGAGGGAAGACGGAGGGTTTTCATCCTGACAGCGGCGGATCGAATGGCACCCAATATGTCCAATACGCTTCTTAAAACGCTTGAGGAACCCCCTTTGCATACGATGATCATCCTTCTGGCAAACAGCCCCAAATGGGTTTTACCAACCATCCTCTCCAGGTGCCAGTCGATTCGCTTCAACCCACTGCCCTCCCATCTGGTCTCTGACTGGTTGGCAAGGGAGAAAGGTCTGGAGGAAAAAGAGGCCCACCTTCTGGCCTCTCTTTCAGAGGGAAGCCCTGGAAAGGCTCTGGAGATTAAAGAGGAGATAGCCGGAATTCCAAGAAAAGAGCTTCTCATGGGATGGATGGGATTAAAATCGCTCTCCATAGAAGAACAAGAGGGCTGGGTCGAATCCCTTCCCTCACAGAGAGAGAATCTCCATCTGATCCTTGAGATGGCCAAGACGCTTTTGAGGGATCTCATTGTGGTGAAGACATCAGTGGAGGGTTCAAGATTGATTCACTCCGATCTCACGGAAGAGATGGAAGAAATCGCCGGGGAATGGGATCTCTCCTCCCTTTTAAGACGGATGGAGATCCTCCATCAAACCTCTCAAGCGATTAAAGGCAATGCCAATACGAGACTGTCACTGGAGGCGATGATGATCTCCTGGGCTGAAGGATAGAGAAGATGATTCGAATGGTCCATGTCAGATTGGCTAATTGCAAAGCAGAAGAGTTCGATGCCGGAGACCTTCCCTTTGGGGCGGGGGAGCCGGTCATCGTGGAGTCGGATAAGGGATTGGTTTTGGGAAAGGCTCTCTCCGCGCCGCAGGATACGGAGAAACGGTTCATCCTGAAATCTCCGAGAAAGGTGGTGCGCAAAGCCACTCCCGAAGATCTGGAGCAATTCGAGAGAAACCAGCAATTGGAAAAGGATGCTTTTCAATTCTGCCTTGAGAAGGTCAAGGAGAAGAACCTCCACATGAAGCTGGTCAAGACAGAGGTTCTCCTGGACCGCTCCAAGATTCTCTTCTACTTCACGGCGGAAAAGCGAGTCGATTTCCGGGAACTGGTCAAGGATTTGGCCGCCCAGTTCAGGATGCGGATCGAGATGAGGCAGATCGGCGTGAGGGATGAGGCCAAGATGATCTGCGGCGTCGGAAGTTGCGGAAGAGAGCTCTGCTGTGCCAAATTTATGAACCGGTTTGAATTGGTCTCGGTCAAAATGGCTAAAGAGCAGAACATCGCCCTCAACCCGACAAAGATCTCGGGCATCTGCGGCCGTCTGATGTGCTGTCTGGCTTACGAATATCCAACCTATATGGAACTCAAGAAGGATCTTCCAAGGGTGGGAAAACACATCGTCACCCGCTCGGGCAAAGGAAAAGTGATCCGCCAGAATGTGCTCAACCAGACCGTCACTGTTCAACTGGAAGAAGGGGGAGAGATCACGATCCATGTATCAGAAATCTAAAGGCGCTTTCTACATCACCACTCCCATCTACTATGTCAACGATATTCCCCATATCGGTCACGCCTATACGACCATTGCGGCCGACATCCTCACCCGCTTTAAGCGACTCGAAGGTTATCAGGCCTTCTTTCTCACCGGCACGGATGAACATGGTCAGAAAGTGGAGAAGGCCGCACAGGAACGGGGAGTCGATCCGAAGGCTCATTGCGATGAAATGGTCAAACGGTTCCAGTCCCTCTGGCAGAGGTTCAATATCTCCAACAACGACTTCATCCGCACCACAGAGGTCCGCCACAAGAAGGTTGTTCAGAAGATCCTTCAGGATCTTTACGATCGAGGCGAGATCTATCAGGACAGCTACGAGGGGTGGTACTGTGTCCCCTGCGAACGGTTCTGGACCGAAAAGGATCTTGCGGAGGGGAAGTGTCCCGATTGCCTCCGCGAGGTAGCAGAAATCTCTGAGAAAAATTACTTTTTCCGAATGAGCAAATATCAATCATGGCTCATCGAACATATCGAAAAGAATGAGCGGTTCATCCTTCCCTCATCAAGAAAAAATGAGATTCTGGGATTCCTCCAGCGCCCCCTTGAAGACCTCTGTATCTCAAGGCCCAAGAAGCGTCTGAGATGGGGAATTGAAATCCCCTTCGATACGGACTATGTGACCTATGTCTGGTTCGATGCCCTGATCAACTATGTGAGCGGGATCGGCTATGGCTCCGGGGAGAATTCCTTCTCCAATCTCTGGCCCCAGGCCATCCACCTCATCGGCAAGGATATCCTCACAACCCACACTGTCTACTGGCCCACCATGCTCAATGGCATCGGCCTCACGCCTCCTAAGATGGTTTTTGCCCATGGATGGTGGACAGTGGAGGGAAAGAAGATGTCCAAATCGCTCCAGAATGTGGTGGAGCCGAATCGTCTGATCGATACCTATGGCGTGGATGCCGTCCGTTACTTCCTCATGCGGGAGGTCTCTTTCGGGATGGATGGAGACTTTTCCCATTCCGCCATGGTCCACCGGATCAACAGTGATCTGGCCAATG
>Ga0209254_10007047_pt1 | contig 10364 bp, 8 predicted proteins | sample FrelakmetDIP11DI_FD_187148 | JGI IMG/M metagenome (GOLD analysis project Ga0209254, IMG submission 187148) | Freshwater lake sediment microbial communities from the University of Notre Dame, USA, for methane emissions studies - DIP11 DI (SPAdes)... | ecosystem: Environmental > Aquatic >... | reverse complement strand
GAGAACACACATCAGCGGCACCGCGAAGAGCGACGCGATGCGACTCCAGAACGCCACTTCGTAGCTGCGGGCATCCAGTCCGCTGCGCTTCAGGTATTGCACGTAACGCCACAGGGCAGCGCCGCTCATGGTTGCTTCGCGCACAACCGTCAGGCCAAGGAGATCCGGGTTGACCCCCTCCAGTGCCAGAAACTCCCCTGCCCGGCTCGTCTGAATGGCGGTAGGCGTAAAACGGCTTTCGGCATAGTTGCGGAGGTACCAGCGCTTGTCCGAGTCTGCACGCACCGACTCTGCACGGCCGATTGCCTCGAGCACACCATTCTCGCGGAGGCGGAACACGTAGACACTGCCGGCCGGATTCTCCTCGCTCGGCGGCACCACGTTGAGGATAGTCCTGCGGTCGCGGATCCAGGCACTTTCGCCCGAACTGATGCCGGCCTGACCGAACCTGGCCAATTCCCGCTGTTGGCGGGAGAAGCGCTCCAGCGGCGGCGCGAGATACAGGCTCATCACCAGGCCCGCCAGTGCGAGAACGATTCCGGTCACGAGCACAGAGCGGGCCAGGCCCCGTGGGGAGACTCCAGCTGCCCGCAGAACGATCAACTCACTACGGCCCGCCAGTGAGCCGAGTCCGAGGAGCGCACCGAGCAGCGCCGCTATCGGCAACATCTGGGCGATGATGGTCGGCATCTGGAGCAGCACCCAGACCAGTGCATTCAGCAGTCCATAATCCCCAGTGCCGATGTCATCCAACTGGCCCACAAACTTGATAAAGCTGGCGAGACTCAGTAGCACAGCCAGCACGAGCCCGGTGGTCCCAAGGATCGTGCGAAACAAGTAGCCGCGGAGAATTCTCACCGATTCACCGCGTGCCACCGGACAGCTACCCACTGCCTCCACAGGCCCAGCTGATAGAACAGCATGAGGCCCGCGGCCATCAGGAAAAGGCCGTGTACCCACCAGAGCCCCAGAGCTGCCGGGACCTGTCCGCGCTCAAGCCAGCCGCGCCCCGCCGCGAGCAGATTGGCATAGATCAGATACACCAGCACAGCTGATGCGATGCCGGCGAAGCGCCCCTTCCGCGGCTCTGTCCTGGCCAACGGGACGGCAAGGATAGTCAGCACCAGCAGCGTCAAGGGAACACCCACACGCCAATGAAACTCAGCCCGGTCCGCCAGATCCGTCGATCCCAGCAAGGCTGCCGTGGGGCGAGCCTCGCTGCTCAGCCTCAAGGGGCGATCTGCGGGCAGCTCGAAAGGAATGCCGTGCTCCGCAAACTCGACCAGTCGGAAGCGTGCCTCTCCAGGCTGGCCTTCGTAGCGATGCCCCCGGGCGAAGGTGAGAACGCGGACTCCGCTGCCAACATCTTCCTGCCAGGCCTCGTCGGCAACAATCACTTCAACCTTGTCGCCGGTGCGGCGCTGGACGAACACGTTATGCAGGTGGCGATCGGGCGTAAGTGACTCGGCATACAACGCAGCGGTACCGTCGGCGAAGCTGACGAAGCGTCCCGCTGCGAGCAGACCGAAACTGGCGTCCCGTTTTGCCTGGGCGGCCAAAGCCTCAACCTGCCGTAATGCTGCAGGAGAAACGACGAGAGCGAGCACTCCGACGACCACGGCAAGGCCTGCACCGAGCGGCAACACCGCCCTGTAGAGCTGCGCCGGCCCGACTCCACAGGCCATCATGGCGGCCATTTCGCTGTCGTGGTAGAGCCTGGCAAGCGCAAGCATGATCGCGAGAAAGAAGCCCACCGGAATCAGAATGGTGAGGTACTGCAGGCTCGTGAGACTGAGTACCTGCAGAATTGCAGCCGGGGGCACCTTGCTGGCTGCCGCGTCACCGAGCACGGATGCGAACTGGCTGGTGACCAGGATGAAAAACAACACCAGGGTAACAACCAGCCAGGTGTGTAGTGTCTCGCGCAAAACGTAGCGTCGGAGAAGGTCAGTCACGGTCGCGGCAACCTTGGCCCGCCTCCGGATGAATCGAGTACACTAAAGGGCCTTTTACAGTGTTATTCATGGGACGTGCCAAGGGCAGGTCAAGCGCGGGCCAACCTTGGATTACAGGTCGCATGGAGTCAAGCGCCCGCATATCGAGGTCAGAATGCAATTCCAGGTGAAAACGGGCAGCGCGAGCCAGCAGCGGACCGCTTGCGCCATCGTGCCCATCTACGCCGGTGGGGAACTCTCGGCCGCAGCCAGCAGCATTGACACCGCTGGTGCGGGCCTGATCGCCCGGGTAATCAGGAATGGCGACATCAAGGGAGAACCCGGCGAACTGCTGTTACTGACGGACACGGGTGATCTTCCCTGTCAGCGTGTCCTTCTGGTGGGCCTGGGCCCGAAAGCCAAGCTCGACCGTCGGGCCTGGAGGAAGGCCACGCGGGCCGCCCTCGCCGCAGTAGCACGCAGCAAGTACGGGGAAGCCACTTTCCACCTCACTGCTGAGCCCGTCAGTGACGCCGACGCGTACCGCAAGGCGCGACTGGCAGTGGAAATATGGCAGGAGGTCAGTTACCGCTTTACCGCGATGAAGTCTGAGCCAGGCGACAAAGCAGCGACTCTAAAGCGCCTCGTCATTGCCAGCAATGGCCGGACTCAGCGTCAGACGCGTCAGGGCATCGCACATGGCGAGGCCATCGGCCGGGCTGTGGTGCTGGCCAAGGATCTGGGCAATCTCCCGCCCAACGTCTGCACTCCGAGCTACCTGGTGGAGAGGGCCCGGGCCATCGCCAAGCAGGGAAAGAAACTCACCCTGAAAGCACTGGGACTCGCGGAGATCCGCAAACTGAAAATGGGGGCCTTTCTGGCCGTCACGCAGGGTGCGGCGGAGCCCCCTCGCTTCATCGTGCTCCAGTATCGCGGCGGACCCGCCGCCGCCAAACCCATCGTCCTCGTCGGCAAGGGCATCACGTTTGATTCCGGAGGGATCTCCATCAAGCCAGCTGGTGGGATGGATGAAATGAAGTACGACATGTGCGGCGCGGCCACCGTCCTCGGCGTACTGCAGGCCGTCTCGGAACTCGGCCTGCCGATCAACGTGGTCGGCGTCGTGCCGACCTGCGAAAACCTGCCCAGCGGCACGGCTACCAGGCCCAGCGATATCGTGCGAACGATGTCGGGTCAGACGGTTGAGATCCTCAATACAGACGCGGAAGGCCGCCTGATTCTCTGCGACGCCATTACTTACGCACTGCGCTTCAAGCCCTCGGCTCTCATAGACATTGCAACACTTACGGGTGCCTGCCTGGTGGCCCTCGGGCGCGTACGGTCCGGACTGCTCGGCAATTCAGATCAGTTGGCCGACAAACTGCTCGCGGCCGGCCAGGCTGCCGATGATCGGGCATGGCGGCTGCCACTCGATGAGGACTATGCCGAACTGATCAAGAGTCCGTTTGCAGACGTGGCAAACGTAGGAGGCCGTGATGCCGGAACGATAACCGCTGCCAGCTTCCTGGCGCGCTTCGTGGGCAAGACAGACTGGGCACACCTCGACATCGCCGGTACCGCATGGAACCAGGGCAGCAACAAGGGCGGCACCGGTCGGCCAATTCCGCTGCTGATGGAATTTCTGCTCCACAGAAAGTGATCGGCAAGTTCTCCCCGGCAACAGCGAGTCAGGCAGAGATGAGTACAACGCGAGTGTCCTTCTACGTGCTGAGCGGCGCGGAGTCCAACACGCGTCTCGGCTATGCCTGCCGGCTGGCCGAGAAGGTGTACAAACTGCAGAACCGAATCCATGCCCATGCGGGCGATAGCGCCATGGCGAGGAAACTGGACGACCTGCTGTGGACATTTCGTCAGGGCAGCTTCGTTCCCCACGAATTGCTGTCCCCCGTCGGCCAGCCGACGGCGCCGGTCACTATCGGCTCGGCTGATGCGGACGGACCCGTCGAACTACCTGCCGCGGACCTGCTGATTAATCTCGCCGACGAGGTGCCCGCATTCTTCAACCGCTACCCGCGGATCGCGGAAATCATTGATGGGAACCCGACGAGCCGCGAGGCCGGCCGGGCGAGGCACCGGTTCTATCGGGAACAGGGCCTGGAGCCGGAAACCCACGAGGTGACCTGAACATGGACCGCTCACGCATTCCCGTACTCACCGATGCCGTCGCTCGCCCCCGGCGCAGCGCGGCGGACGATGTGGCGCGCCCCACCCTCACCGAGTCAGAGCTGGCCGAACTGCAGGTCCGGATCGCCACGGGCAGCTTCATGCTGGTCGAGAAGCTGCTGCATCAGGCCTACAAGGAGATGGAGGCCACGCTCTTCGATGAAGTGGTCGGTCGCCTGCGCCATGAACTGCCCGAACTGATCGACCAGACTCTTCGCGAGCATTTCGAAAAAGACCTCAAGGATGACTGAGTGACAGAGGAAACAGCCGGCGGCCCCGCCGCCCCGCTCGACAAGGCTTATCAGCCCGCCGGCATTGAGCAGCGCTGGTACGCGCACTGGGAGGCCGCGGGGTATTTCGCCCCAGCCGGCCGCGGTGCGCCCTACTGCATCATGATTCCGCCACCGAACGTGACCGGCACACTGCACATGGGCCACGCGTTCCAGCACACGCTGCAAGACGCACTCACCCGCTACCACCGGATGCGCGGCGACAACACGCTCTGGCAGCCGGGCACCGATCACGCGGGCATCGCCACCCAAATGGTCGTGGAGCGGCAACTCAACGCCGAGGGCAAGCGCCGGCAGGATCTGGGGCGGGAGGCCTTCGTGGCCCGCGTCTGGCAGTGGAAGCAGGAGTCGGGCGGCACTATTTCCCGCCAGATGCGCCGCTTGGGCAATTCGGTGGACTGGTCCCGGGACCGCTTCACGATGGACGAGAGCCTGTCGCAGGCAGTGACCGAGGTCTTCGTCCGCCTGCACGGGGAAGGGCTGATCTATCGGGGCAAGCGTCTGGTGAACTGGGATCCGGTACTGCACACCGCCCTGTCCGACCTGGAGGTCCAGTCGGAACCGGAGCAGGGTTCACTGTGGCACATCCGGTATCCCCTCGCGGATGGCAGCGCGCAGCTCATCGTGGCCACAACCCGGCCGGAGACCATGCTCGGGGACACGGCCGTGGCCGTGCATCCCGGCGACGAGCGCTACCGTCAGCTTGTGGGCAAGCAGATTCGCCTGCCGCTGACTAATCGGCTCATTCCGGTCATTCCCGACGAGTACGTGGACCCAGAGTTCGGCTCGGGCTGCGTGAAAATCACTCCCGGCCATGATTTCAATGACTACGAGATGGGCAAGCGGCATCAACTGCCGCTCATAAACATTTTCGACCGGGACGCGCGGATCATCAGCAAGGCGGACGCCGCGGGCTCCGGCTACGATCCAGCCCAGGCACTCGCCGAAATCCCCGCGGAGCTTCGGGGCCTCGACCGCTACGAAGCCCGCCGGCGCATCGTGGCGCTGCTCGAGGAGCAGGGCCTGGTGGAGCGTATCGATGCACACCCGCTGCAGGTCCCCCGCGGGGATCGCAGCGGCGCTGTCCTCGAGCCCTGGCTGACTGACCAGTGGTACGTGAAGATCGCGCCGCTGGCAGCGCCTGCCATCGCGGCTGTTGAAGACGGCCGCATCCGCTTCGTGCCCGAGAACTGGGCGAAGACCTACTTTCAGTGGATGAACAACATCCAGGACTGGTGCATCAGCCGCCAGCTCTGGTGGGGCCACCGGATTCCCGCCTGGTATGACGCCGGGGGCCGGGCCTACGTGGGTCGCAATGAGCAGGAGGTGCGGTCCGCTAATGGGCTGGGGGCAGACGTGCTGCTGACCCAGGACGAGGACGTGCTCGACACCTGGTTCTCGTCGGCGCTCTGGCCGTTTTCAACACTCGGCTGGCCGCAACAGACCGACGCGCTGAAAGCCTTCTATCCGAGCAGCGTGCTCGTGACGGGCTTCGACATCATCTTTTTCTGGGTCGCGCGGATGATCATGCTCGGCCTCAAGTTTGCCGGCGACGTCCCGTTCCGCGAGGTCTACATCACCGGACTGATCCGGGACGAGAACGGCGACAAGATGTCCAAGTCCAAGGGCAACATCATCGACCCGCTGGATCTCATTGACGGCATCGATCTGCCCAGCCTGCTACTCAAGCGCACGAGCGGCCTGATGCAGCCGAAGCTGAAGCCGCAGATCGAAAAGGCCACGAAGAAGCAGTTTCCTAACGGCATCCCCGACTACGGCACCGACGCACTGCGCTTCACTTTTGCGGCCCTCGCCAGCACGGGCAGGGACATTCGCTTCGACCTAAATCGCGTCGAGGGCTACCGGAACTTCTGCAACAAGATCTGGAACGCCGCGCGTTTCGTGCTGATGAACGTCGAGGGCCGTGAGCTCGCGCAAGGCCCGGCTGCCGTCGCAGCTCTCAATCTGCCCGACCGCTGGATCCTGTCCCGGCTCAGCAAAACCATTGAAGCAGTCGAGGGGCACTTCACCACGTACCGGTTTGATCTTGCGGCTCGTGCGCTCTACGAGTTCATCTGGAACGAGTACTGCGACTGGTATCTGGAGCTAACCAAACCAATCCTTCAGGACCCTGCCACGCCCGCCAGCGAACAGGCTGTAACACGGCGCACGCTCGTCACCGTGCTGGAAGCCCTGCTCCGCGCCTGTCACCCGTTCATGCCCTTTATCACTGAGGAAATCTGGCAGCGCGTGGCTCCACTGGCGGGCACCTGTGGCGAGTCGATCATGGTGCAGAGCTGGCCTGACCCCGCGTTCTTTCCGGTGGACGACGAGGCGGAAGCGGAACTGAGCTGGATTCAGGGATTCATCCTTGGGGTTCGGCAAATTCGCGGGGAAATGGACATCCCGCCCGGCAAGCGGATTCCCGTGCTGCTCCAGGATGCGACGGCGGATGACGGCCGCCTCCTTGCCGTCCACGACCGCTACCTGCGGGAGTTGGCGCGGCTCGCGAGCATCGATACGCTTTCGCCCGGCAGTCAGCCTCCACCCAGTGCCACCACATTGGTGGGGAGCCTGAAGCTGCTGGTGCCGATCGCCGGTCTGATCGACGTGGCGGCCGAGCGCGCCCGGCTGACGAAGAATCGCCTTAGGACGGCTACCGATCTAGAGCGGGTGGAGCAAAAACTGGCCACCGAGACGTTTATCAGCCACGCGCCGGAAGCAGTGGTCGCGAAGGAACGGGAGCGGCAGGAGGCGCTGCACCGCGACCTGGCGAAGCTGGATTCCCAGCTGGCGCAACTGGCCTCGCTTTAATTCAGAGGTACCGGGTTTGCAATCTTGCAACTTGGAAGCCAAGTTGCAAGATTGCAAACCCGGTACCTCTTAAATCCTCACCGCAGCTCAGGCAGGGGCTCGCCCTCCGGTATGAACAGGAGCGCCAGGCCGTTGTTGCAGTAGCGGAGCCCGGTCGGTGCTGGTCCGTCCTTGAACACGTGACCCTGATGACCGCCGCAGCGCGCGCAGTGGTACTCGGTCCTGGGCACGATAAGGTGGAAATCGCGCTTGGTGCCGATGCTGGCCTCGTTGAGTGGCTGAAAAAAACTGGGCCAGCCGGTACCACTGTCAAACTTTCCAACAGTCACAAATAACGGCGAGTGACAGGCAGCACAGACAAAGGTGCCGGCCCGCTTTTCACTATTCAGCGGACTGCTGAACGGCCGCTCCGTGTTCTCCTCAAAGAGAACGCCGAAACGATCCTGGTCCAGTACTGCGCGATACTGTTCGGGCTTCGACTTGTTCGGGTCGCGGGTCATGGTTCGCTCCGGGGTGAGACCGCTGCCCTGAAGTATGGCGCAACCGGCCCAAATCTGTGCCCCAGTTCGCGATCCAGCCCGCGGGGTTCCGGCAAGATGCCATGGTATCTTCGGCAGCAGAACACCCCGATTGGAACGCAGCATGGCGGCGAACGTCACGGCACTGCCGGGCAAGGACGACCTGCACCAGGCTCGTCAAATGGCCGATCGGGTCGGGTCTGAAATTGGCCAGGTGATCCTCGGCAAACAGACCGAGATCCAGCTGGCCTTTACCTGTCTCCTGGCTGGCGGGCACCTGTTGATCGAGGATGTACCCGGAGTCGGCAAGACGCTGCTGGCCCGGTCACTGGCCGGTGTCCTCGGACTGTCCTTCCGGCGGATCCAGTTCACCAGCGACATGCTGCCGGCAGATATTGTCGGCATGTCGATCCTCGAACAGGCCACGTCCACCTTCCGGTTTCATCCCGGGCCGATATTTGCCCACGTCGTCCTGGCTGACGAGATCAACCGCGCCACGCCCAAGGCCCAGAGTGCATTGCTCGAGGCCATGGAGGAATACCAGGTCACGCTCGACGGGCACACGCACGCGCTGCCCTCGCCCTTCTTCGTGATCGCCACCCAGAACCCACTGCACCAGACGGGCACCTTTCCGCTGCCCGAATCGCAGCTCGACCGCTTTCTGATGCGCATAGGACTTGGTTACCCGGGCGAAGCGCTCGAGCGCAAGCTCCTTAAGGGTGACGATCGCCGGCTGCTGCTCGGCGAACTGAACCCCGTCATCGACGTCGCTGGGCTGTCTGCGCTGCGTGCGGCCGCGCGGGCACTGTTCCTGTCGGACGCCCTGCTCGACTACGTGCAGGCTCTGGTGCGCTTCACGCGCCAGTCGGCCCAGTTTGACCTGGGCTTGTCCCCGCGCGGGGCCCAGGATCTGGTCAGCGCAGCACGCTGCTGGGCACTGATTCATGGGCACCCGGGGGTACATCCGGAGGACGTGAAGGCCGTTTTCCCCTCTGTTGCCGGCCATCGCCTGCGCCCACGGCAGGGTGGCACCGCAGCCCTTCGCGACCCGGCACGCCTCGTGCTGGAGTCCGTGCCGATCCCCTGACGGGGGGCCCAGTGTGACCAGCGTACGTCGTCAGAGCAGGCAACCTCGTTTCCTGCAACGTTTCTTTCAGCACTGGGCGCGCCGTCGTCAGGGCCCTGATGGTGAGGTCGTCGAACTCCACCAGCGCCGCGTCTATATCCTGCCAACGCGAAGCGGCCTGGTCTTCGGCCTGGTGTTTTTCACCATGCTGCTCGGTGCGCTCAACTACAGCAACAACATGGGCTTTGCCCTGGCGTTCCTGCTCACTGCCGTTGCTGTGGTCAGCATCCATCACTGCCAGCGCAATCTCGCCGGATTGCGGCTGTCGGTCAGCGGCTGTGATCCGGTTTTCGCGGGCGAGCCTATGGAGTGCACCGTTTACGTCACGAACCCCGGCCGCGTAACCCGGTGGCAGATTGCGGCCGGGCCGGCGGCGGAACGCACGCCTGCTGTTGATGTGCCGGGCGGCGGTTCCGCTGCGCTGAAGCTGCGTCTGGCAACGGATCGCCGTGGCAGGCTCCGCTGCCCGGAGATCCGCGTGAGCACCCGTCACCCTCTCGGCCTGTTTGAGTGCTGGGCACTGCTCTATCCCCAGCGCGAGCTACTCGTTTATCCCTGCCCGGCAGACAGCGCAACCGTGCGCCTGCCACCCGCTGAAGCGGACCTCGAAAATGCCGGTGAGTCCGTCCGGGGCACCGACGAATTCGTCGGCCTGCGGCCGCCCCTGCCTGGCGAATCGCTGTCACGCATCGCATGGAAGGCCTGGGCGCGCACCGGCATGCTGCTGGCCAAGGACTATCGTAGCGGCGCGGGCTCGTCCTGGCTCGACTGGAATGACCTGCCGGCTGCCGATCCGGAAGAGCGCCTCTCCCTCCTCACCCGCCTCGTCATGGACGCCGAGGCGGCTGGGCAGCGCTTCGGACTGCGCCTGCCCGGAATCGAGCTGCCGCCGATGGCCGGACGAGACCACTTCCACCGGTGCCTCGCGGTACTCGCTACCTATGAATTTGAAGGGGCCGGCCTTGCGCCCTGAGTCAGCTGTCGCCACAGCAGTGTTGGGGGAGTCCCCACAGGGCTGGGAGGCGCCTGAAACCAGCAACGGACCGCGGGGCAAGGGCGAGTCGACTTTGGGTCAGCTCGGCTGGCTCACGCTGCTCATCGCCGTTGCCGTCGCCCCGCATGCAGGTTCGATTCACCCCTGGGTCATTGCGGGTCTCGCCGGTTCGGTCGTCTGGAGGCTCGGTGCAGCCTACTCGGGCTGGCAACTCCCCGGCAAACTGGTCCGCGCAGCCTTGACGATTCTGGGCTCGTTTGGGGTCGCCATTACCTACCAGCGCATTTCCGGGCTGGATGCCGGCTCCGCCCTGCTCATTCTGATGCTCGCGCTGAAGCTGCTGGAAACCCACTCGACCAGAGACCGGAGCATCGTGATCCTGATCGCCTGGTTCGTGCTTTTTGCCAGTTTTCTCCGCGAGCAGTCGGTGGCATCCATACCCCAGCTAGCCGCCGGCGTGGTGGTGGGAACGCTGGCTCTCGTGCAAAGCGCCCGTCCCTCAGG
>Ga0209254_10007046_pt1 | contig 10364 bp, 9 predicted proteins | sample FrelakmetDIP11DI_FD_187148 | JGI IMG/M metagenome (GOLD analysis project Ga0209254, IMG submission 187148) | Freshwater lake sediment microbial communities from the University of Notre Dame, USA, for methane emissions studies - DIP11 DI (SPAdes)... | ecosystem: Environmental > Aquatic >... | reverse complement strand
CAGCCTGAGCGCATTCGCATTTCGGTGCTCCCCTGATCGATCGTCGTCGCCTGAGCGAGTGGCGACGCGTTGCCGGATCGGCAGCGTAGCCACTGCGTAACTCTTCTTGGCTTCGTTGGACTCGTTTTAGCCTTCGTGCCGCTGCTCTCGAAACTTGGCGTGTGTTGCAAGAGTTTGATTGGGAATAAAATCTCAATTGTCCGACCGGGCTGAAAATCCTTGTGTCGGTGGTTCAATTCCACCCTTGGCCACCAGTTTTTCACCGTTGATTTAAGGGGTTGCAGCTAAAGCCTCCTCTTGTCATCCCCCGTTCGGGGACACTGGTGGGACAGCGAATCCAGTTAACTGTCCGCCCATGCTCCAAGGTACGCAGTCACGTTGAGATCGATCGCGCAGCACGCCCACGGTGGGGCCGATGCGCAACCGATTCCCGATCCGCGCTGAATCCGGGGTGTGTTCCATCGCACCAGGATGACTGCTATGCCTGCTATCGAAACCCGCATTGCGCCCGACGGCGCCAAATCCTATCGCGCCAAGATCTGCCTGAAGGGCGCGCCGCAAATTTCTGTCAGCTTCGACCGGCGAACCGACGCCAAGAAGTGGGCGCAGGATACGCAATCCGCAATCCGCAATGACCGCTACTTCAAGAGTTCGGCGGCTAGTCGTCATACGCTCGCCGAGGCGATTGATCGCTACGTACGCGAGGTGCTACCGCGCAAGACACGCACTGCTCCCTTTCAAAAGCGCCAGCTCGACTGGTGGCGCGCGGAGCTCGGAAGGACGGCATTGGGCGCCGATCACTCGGCAAAGGGCGACGCGTAAGGGGCGTCATGCCGGCCTGGCGTCGCCAACGTACTGCAACAAACCAAGACGGGCGCCGCACACTTGGGCGGCATGGGACGCACTGTCGCCCAGGCCGACCGTCGCTGTATAGCGGAAAACCAACATTTGCATCTGCGGTTTTTCGAGCGCCTGCAACCGTCCACTGGCGGTGTCTGCGCCGCTGCTTCAAGGTCGCAGTCCGGCCAGGAGCCGTCATGCGAGTCGGCAGCAGAATTTGCTCCAATCTGGTTGTTCATCAGGCGACATGGGCGCCCTGCGCACTATGCGCGCGTTCGCGCACCCGGCGCTTGACATGCGTGGACACGAGCATATAATGCTCGAAAACAATCAACTCGAAGGTCAGTGATGGCTGCTGCCTCGCCTACTGCAGGAAGTTATCAGGAGGACCTTCGACCGGCTCCGCGCCGCCAGGCGCGCCTGCTGGAGTACGTCCGCTCGCGCCCGTTTGTCGACGCTCAGCTGCTGAAAGACGAACTGGGCGTTTCCATAGCGACAATCCGTCGCGACCTCACTGAACTCGAGAATCAGAAGTTGTTGCGGCGTACCCACGGCGGTGCCGTTGGCGTCACCCAGGTGACTCATGACGACGACACCACGATCCGCGAGACAACCAATTTCGGAGAAAAACTGCGGATCGCTACCGCCGCTGCTGCCATGGTGGCCGAAGGCGACGCCGTGATGATCGACAGCGGCACCACGTCGCTGCAGGTGGCGAGGCGGCTGGCCGGCAATCCATCCTTGACTTTCGTGACCAATGGCCAGGATGTGCTGGCGACCTTGATCGCCGGCGGCGCGCGGGCGATCCACGTCATCGGCGGCGAGTACGTTCCGATCAATCGCTCGTTCAGCGGCGCAATGGCCGTCGCGATGGTCCGGTCCTTCAATGTGGACAAAGCGATTCTCAGCGTGGCCGCAGTCGATGTTGAACGCGGGCTGATCTGCACGTCACACCCGCAGATCGCCTGCGCCCAGCAGGCCATGATCGAAATCGCGCAGATGGTCATCGTGGTTGCGGACCATTCCAAACTCGAACGAACCGCCCTTTCGGTCATCGCCCCGCTGGAGCGCATCGATTACATCGTCACCGGCGCCGCCGCACGCACTGCCGTGGCTGCAATTCCGGAAAAGCTGAAGAAGAAGTTCGTGTTTGCGTAAGCCGGAACACCAGGAGAATCTCGTGTCGGGGATAGCAGTGCGGAATCTGGTAAAAAGATGGGGCAGTATCTGTGCTGTCGACAACGTCAGCTTCGAGACCGGCGCCTGCGAGTTTGTCGCGTTGCTGGGCCCTTCCGGGTGCGGGAAATCGACGACGCTCCGGCTGATCGCCGGGCTTGAACTGGCGACCTCGGGGACCGTCAGCATCGCCGGACGGGACGTGACGTCGCTGCCTTCCTCGCAGCGCAACCTGTCGATGGTGTTCCAGTCGTATGCGCTGTTTCCGCACATGACGGTTGCCGAGAACATCGTGTTCGGGCTGTCGGTGCGCGGTACGCCGAAGGCGCAGTGCCGGCAGCGGCTGGCCAAGGTTGCCGATCTGCTCGGCTTGTCCGCGCTGCTCGACCGACGGCCCAGTCAGATGTCGGGGGGGCAGCAGCAACGCGTCGCGCTCGGGCGCGCACTGATCGCCGAAACGCCGGTCTGCCTGCTCGACGAGCCGCTCTCCAATCTGGACGCCAAGTTGCGCGCAGAGATGCGCAACGAAATCCGCTCCCTGCAGCGCCGGCTCCGCATCGCCATGGTGTTCGTCACGCATGACCAGACCGAAGCCATGAGCATGGCCGACCGCATCATCCTGATGCGCGAAGGCCGAATGGAGCAAAGCGGCACGCCGACGGAGCTCTACGAAGAGCCGGTATCGACCTTTGCCGCGCGCTTCATCGGCACGCCCCCGATGAACATTCTGGACATCGCGCCATCCGGCGAGGGCTGGGTCATCGACGGCTCCGCCCGGATCCTGTCCAACCGCCTTCCGCAGGGCCGATACCAGATGGGCGTGCGGCCGGAACATATCCGCTTCTCCGACAGCGGCCACCCGGCGCGGGTCGAAAGCACCGAGTACTTTGGCGCCGACACGATTACCGCGTGCCATGTCGGCCAGCAGCGACTTCTGGTCCGCACGTCGGGACGCGCGCCCTGCGCGGCGGATGACGCAGTTTTCCTGAGCTGGCCCGAATCGGCCCAGCATTTCTTTGACCAGAGCAGTGGCTTGCGTTGTACGGGGCTCGAGGGGGCGAAGGCTCCTTCCTGAGCGTGGCAATTCTACTCAAGGAGGTTTTCGATGTTGCATCTCAAGAAGACGCTGGCCAGCGGATTATTGGCCACCCTGGCGATGCTGGCGCTTTCGTCCGGCGCGGTGCTCGCCAAGACTCAGGTGACTTTCTTTTACCCGGTCCAGGTCGGTGGCCCGCTCACGAAGATCATCGATGGCTACGTCGCCAAGTTCGAAGCGGCCAATCCGGACATCAAGGTGGTCCCGGTCTACTCCGGGAACTATCTGGACACGACGACCAAGGCCCTGACCGCGGCCAAGAGCGGTACGCCGCCGACCGTTGCCGTGCTGCTGGCGACGGACATATTCACCCTGATCGACGAGGATGCCGTCCAGCCGATCAGCGACTTCGTCAAGACGCCGGATGACAAGGCCTGGCTGAACGGTTTCATGCCGGCCTACATGGCCAGCGCCAAGGTCGGCGGGCATGTCTGGGCGGTGCCGTTCCAGCGCTCGACGGCGGTACTGTACTGGAACAGGAAGGCCTTCGCCGAAGCCGGGCTGGATCCGAAAAAGTATCCGAGGACCTGGAACGAGATGGTCGCTTATGGCAAGGCGGTGACCAAGAAGGACGCTTCCGGCCGGGTCGTGCGCTGGGGTGTCGGCATTCCGGGCAATGTCGGCTCGGCGCAATGGCTCTTCGGGGCGCTGGCTGCGCAAAACGGCGTACGCCTGATGAACGACGCCGGCAACAAGTCCGACCTGACCAATCCCAAGGTCGTGGAAGCGCTCAAGTTCTGGGTCGATCTCAACAAGGTGCACGGCATCCACCCGCCCGGGATCCAGGAGTGGGGAACGACCCCTTCGGACTTCCTCGAGGAGCGGATCGCGATGGTCTGGACGACGACCGGCAACCTGACCAACCTCCGGGCCAATGCGAAATTCGACTTCGGGCTGGCGCCCTATCCCGGCAACCCGGTGCCGGCATCGGTCCTGGGTGGCGGCAACCTGTACATCTTCAAGAAAGCGCCGGCCGCCGAGAAGGAGGCCGCGCTGAAATTCATCAAGTTCCTGACCTCGGATGAAATCCTCGCCGACTGGAGCATCAATACGGGCTATGTCGCTCCTCGTGATGGCGCCTGGAACACCGAGGCCCTGAAGGCCTACGCCGTCAAGGTTCCCGAGGTCCTGGTTGCCCGCGACCAGATCCCGGTGTCGGTGCCGGAATGGTCGACGCATGAGAACGCGCGCACGGGAAAGGTGCTGAACGATGCGCTGGCCGCCGCATTGACCGGAACGAAGACGCCGGAAAAGGCGCTCGCCGACGCCCAGGCCGAAATCGAACGCATTCTGAAACCCTACCGTTGACGACGCGCACCCCTCCTCTCGCGGGGAGGGGTGTCAACCAGGCGTGAACTGCCCCGCTCGCGAGTGCCGCTCATGAAGACATCAAGGAACGCCCTGTACGGCAGCCTGCTGCTCCTGCCGGCAGCCGTGCTGCTGTGGACTTTCACCTACCAGCCGATTCTCGGGACGCTGGTCGACAGTCTGTTCTCGACGCCGCGCGGCAAGCGGGCCGCCGTCTTCATCGGGCTCGATCAATACCAGAGGATGATCGACGATCCGGTTTTCTGGAAGGCCATCAGCAACAACCTGATCTATGCGTTGACGACCATCCCGCTGTCGATGGCGCTGGCGCTGCTGATGGCCTTGCTCGTCAATTCGCACTTGCGCGGACAGGCGGCGGTACGCATGGCGTACTTCACGCCGACGATCTTGCCGATGGTGGCCGTCGCCAACATCTGGCTGTTTTTCTATGCCCCGGACTACGGCCTCGTCGATCGCTTTCTGCAGATATTCGGCTGGGGCGGACATAACCTGCTGGGCATGCCGGATACGGCGCTAGGCGCCCTGATCGTGATCACCATTTGGAAGGAAGCCGGATTCTTCATGATCTTCTACCTGGCGGCCTTGCAGCAGATATCGCCCACCTTGCTGGAGGCGGCCGACCTCGAAGGCGCGAGCTACTGGCAGACGCTGCGCCGAGTCATTCTTCCGCTGCTGATGCCGACGACGCTGTTCGTTTCGATCAATGCAGTGATCGGCGCCTTCCGGCTGGTCGATCACGTCGTCGTCATGACCAAGGGCGCTCCGGACAATGCGACGACGCTCCTGCTTTTCTACATCTACCAGATCGGTTTCGGTTACTGGGATACCGGCTACGCTGCGGCGCTCACCGTGGTCCTGCTGCTCATCCTGGCGCTGATCGCACTCTTCCAGTTCGGTTATGCCGACAAGAAGGTTCATTACCGATGAGTGCCGATTTTCGCAGCAAGCCGCTCATCGCGTTGACCGACCTTGGCGCCTGGCTCCTGGCGATACTCTGGGTGCTGCCCCTGCTCTACGCCTTCTGGACCGCGTTTCACCCGGCCGAATTCGCGGCACGTTTCGATCTCTTCTCGCCCTGGACGCTCGACAACTTCCGCCGGGTGTGGGAAGCGGCGCCATTCACCCGCTACTTCGCCAACACCTTCGTTCTGGTCAGCTTGATCCTGGTTTGCCAGTTCGTCATCTGCACGATGGCCGCCTACGCCTTTGTCTGTTTCCCCTTCCGCGGGTCGGAAATCCTGTTCATGCTGGTTCTGGTGCAATTGATGATCATGCCGGAGGTCCTGCTGGTGGAAAACTACCGCACCCTGTCGAAGTTGGGTTTACTCGACACCACACTCGGAATCGCGCTGCCCTATCTGGCTTCCGCCTTTGGCATCTTCCTGTTCCGCCAGTCCTTCAAGGGCATTCCCAAGGAACTGGAAGAGGCGGCCAGGCTCGAAGGCGCCAACGCGCTGCAGATCCTGCTGCGCGTATTCGTCCCGGTCGCCAAGCCGACCTATATTGCCTACGGCCTGGTCACCGTTTCCTACCACTGGAACAACTTCCTGTGGCCGCTGGTCGTTACCAACTCGGTCGAGACCCGTCCGATCACCGTCGGTTTACAGGTCTTTGCGACGGTCGAACAAGGCATCGACTGGAGCCTGGTCACCGCCGCCACACTGCTCTCGGTGACGCCGCTGCTCGTTGCGTTCCTGCTGTTCCAGCGCCAATTCGTACAGAGCTTCATGCGCGCCGGAATCCGTTGAATCGCCACCGGGAGTCATTTCGTGCTGATCGGGCATTTGTCAGACTTTCACCTGTTCGCCAAGCAGCCGGACACGCAGCTGATCCGCCTCGACATCGCCGACGTGCTGCGGCGGATCTTCGCCGATGTTGCAGGGTTCGAGCCCGCCATTGACGTTGTCGTGTGCACCGGCGATTTGACGGACGGCGGCGCGAAGGAAGACTACGCCTTGTTGCGCGAGTTGCTCGCGCCGCTATCGGCAAGGGTTCTTGCCATACCCGGCAATCATGACCTGCGCGCCAATTTCCGCCATGCCTTCAGCGACATCCTGCCCTTCGATGAAGGCGAGCTGGCACAGTATGAAATCATCCATGGGGGCATTCGCTTTCTCGCGCTGGATACCGTCATCGAGAACAGCGTCGAGGGCCGCTTGTGCCCGCAGCGCCTGGCCTGGGTCGAGAAGAAGCTGGCCGAGCCTTTCGCCGGCCAGACCACGATCCTCATGCATCACCCGCCCAATGGCAGCGGGTTGACGTTTTTTGACAATATCGGCCTGGTCGAGGGCGGCGAGGCGTTTGGCCGGATGATTGCGCCGCACCGGGGAAAGCTGAACATCATGTGCGGGCACATTCACCGGCCGACACAGGCGATGTGGAACGGCGCCTTTGTCGCCGTTGCCGGCAGTCCCGCATTCCAGACCGATCTCGACCTGCGCGTGCGGGCGGTGGAACCAACCGTGGTCGACATTCCCTATGCCTATTTCATCTACAACACCGGAGAGAGCGGACTCTTTTCGGTCCACCCGCGCTACGTCGCTCTTCCGGAAAGACGCGGCTCCGCGCAGTCGGAGAGTCGCACGGGTATCCCGAGCGATAGTTCTGCGGACCAATGACAGTCGCGTGACCCGCACGGCGTTTGCTTAGGAAAAGTTCACACCATGTTCAACCCGGTAGACCACCCCCATCGCCGATTCAATCCGCTCAAGGACGAATGGGTCCTCGTTTCACCGCATCGCGCCAGGCGCCCCTGGCAGGGACAGCAGGAAGCGGCAGACGGCAGCCCGCGCGTTGCGCACGATCCCAACTGTTTCCTTTGTGCAGGCAACAAGCGCGCCAATGGCGATACAAATCCGCTGTACACGCAAACCTTTGTCTTCACGAACGACTTCGCGGCGCTGATGGCCGACACGCCGGACGCGCCGCCGATGCCCGATTCGCTGCTTCGGGCGCAGAGCGCGCGAGGCACGAGTCGCGTCGTTTGCTTCTCGCCAGACCACGGCAAGTCGCTCCCAGAACTGTCGCTCGATGCGATCGGCCGCGTGATCCAGACGTGGCGTGACCAAAGCGCGGAACTTGGCCAGACCTACCCGTGGGTGCAGATCTTCGAGAACAAGGGCGCGATGATGGGATGCTCCAACCCGCACCCGCACGGACAAGTCTGGGCCACCAGTTTCTTGCCGAACGAGGCGATCGCCGAAGCCCGCACCCAGGCGGCCTACTTTGCCACGCACGGCCGCCCGCTGCTTCTCGATTACGCCGGATGCGAGCTTGTCGATGGCGCACGCACGGTGGTCGACACCGAGCACTGGCTTGCCGTGGTGCCCTATTGGGCTTCGTGGCCGTTCGAGACGCTGCTCATGCCGAAGGCGCCGGTACATCGCATCACCGAGCTCTTGCCGCCCCAACAGGCAGATCTTGCCGTCGCGCTGAAGCAGCTCACCAGCCGATACGACAACGTTTTCCAGTGTGAATTTCCGTATTCGATGGGGTGGCATGGCGCGCCATTCGCGCATGATCCGGCGGCACCGGCGGCGTACCCCGAGGCGCATTGGCAACTGCACGCCCACTTCTACCCGCCCCTGCTTCGCTCCGCGACGGTGCGCAAGTTCATGGTCGGTTACGAGATGCTGGCCGAAGCGCAGCGCGACCTGACGGCCGAGCAAGCGGCCGAGCGGTTGCGTGCGGTGAGCCATGTTCACTATCGCGAGACTTGAGCCGTGCCCGCACCGACTGTCGCCGGGTACGCGCCCACTCGGCAGTTCTGCCAAGGAAAGGGAAAGCGGGCCAGTGACGAAAGTGGAAGCCGCGGTGGAATCGTCAGTTCGGGGCCGTCGCAACCCTGACGCAGGCAATCGAGCGGATCAGTCCGCGAACCCCATCCGCTTCAGCCACGGCTGCCAGCGCGGATCGGCGTGCAAGTCGCGAAGCAGCGGGTCGATCTTCATCGACGCGAGTCCGGCATCACGTTGCCGGTACGCGCGTTCGAGCCATTCGAATGCCTGATTCGCATCGCCCCTGTACGCACTCGCTTCTGCGATCTGATACGCGGCACCGTCCGCATACTTCCGGGTCAGCTCGCGCATCGCCGCCGCCGACTCGGCCGCCCGGCCCCGCAAGTGCTGCGCCAGCGCAATCCCGAGCAGCCGGAACGTTTCGTGCACCTCCTGCTGGAATTCGTGCAATGCTTCGTCCAGCCGCCCCTGCAGCATGCAGGCGCGGCCGAGCGCGTAGTGGATCCGCGCGCGCTGGTGCGGACTGACCTCGAGCGCCTTCCGGAACGCGCTCTCGGCATCCGCCGGGCGCCCGGCAATCATATGCTGCAGGCCGGATTCCATGTGGGCCTCGACGTTCAGCGGATCGAGCGCCAGCGCCTGCCGGATCAATGCCGCGGCCTCCTCCAACTGACCGAGGTTCTTCATCAGCGTGGCGGCAAGGATCAGCTGCGAGTCCTCCGGCGCCAACTGCAAGGCGCGCCGGACGGCTGCTTCGGCGCCTCGCCAATCCCAGTCGTACCACATGAGCACCGCGGCGAGCGCCCAATGACTCGCTCCGACGTCGGATCCTGCCGCGAGGGCGCGCCTCGCTGCTTCCCGCGCGCGTTCCGCACCCTCGGCGATGGGGGCCCAGGCGTTGACCTCCTGACGCAGGTAGCAGAAGGACAGGGAGGCCCAGGCCATGGCATATTCGGGGTCCACGGCCAGCGCGCGCCGAAAATAGTCGATCGCCTTCTTCGTGTCCTCGTCGTTGTAGCGGTTCAGGAAGAACATCCCCTCCAGGTAGAGCCGGTACGCCTCCGCGTTGCTGCTGCGCCCTTTTGCCGCGGCCCGCACTTCCACCGCGACCTCCTCACTGCCCGGGGCGGTCGCGCGCCCGCCCATCAAGGCCGTTCGCATCTCCTTCACTACGGAATGCGCGATGTCGTCCTGCACGGCGAAGATGTCCTCCAGCTCGCGGTCGTAGGTTTCCGACCATAGGTGGGAGTCGGTGGCGACGTTGACCAGCTGTACCGCGATGCGTACTCGCGAGCCCGCCTTGCGCACGCTTCCTTCGAGGACGGTCGCCACGTTCAGCTTCTGCGCGACCGTCGGGATGTCTGCCTTCACGCCCTTGAAGCTGAACGCGGACGTCCGCGAGGCCACGCGCAGGCCGCGAATTTTCGAAAGGACATTGAGCAGTTCCTCCGAGAGGCCGTCGGCGAAGTACTCGTTCGCCGCGTCGTCGCTCATGTTGACGAAGGGGAGCACGGCGATGGAGGGTGGGTCTCCGACCGTCGTCGCGAGTGGCTTCGGCGGAGACAAAGGCATTGGTGTTCGATCGGCGGGCTCGAGTTGCAGAGTGAAGCGGTAGCCCCTTCCGGGAACAGTGGCGATCGCATCCGCACCCAGGACCTTGCGCAGGGCCGAAACCTGGACCTGAAGATTGTTCTCCTCAACGACGACGCCTGGCCAGGCCAGGTCGAGCAACGCGGCCTTCGGCACCAGCTGCCCGGCGCGTTCGACGAGCGCCAGGAGCAGGGCGAACGCGCGCGGGCCCACGGTCACGGGCTCACCGTCGAACAGCAGCCGCTGCGTGGCGGGCTGCAGCGCGAAGCGGCCGAAGCGGTAGTCGGGAAAGGATGCGGTTGCGGTCATGCACTCGGTCGTGCGGGGTGCCGGTGAGCGATAGTCTATTCCCGCTGCAGAGAGCTTGCAGCCCCGCCTTAATGACGTTTCAGGGCGGCTTCAGGCATCTTTCAGCACGGCTAAAGGACGGTGATGGAGCCGTAGGCGGACACTGGTGCCGTAGTCCTCGCATATCAACCGGAGAACGCCATGCAAATCGTCCGCCTGATCGTAACCTCCCTCCGCAGCAAGGTCGACGACACCGCCTTCGCGCTGTGTCTTGCAGCCTTCGCCGTCGCGCTTGCCGGGTTCGCCGG
>Ga0209254_10007045_pt1 | contig 10365 bp, 10 predicted proteins | sample FrelakmetDIP11DI_FD_187148 | JGI IMG/M metagenome (GOLD analysis project Ga0209254, IMG submission 187148) | Freshwater lake sediment microbial communities from the University of Notre Dame, USA, for methane emissions studies - DIP11 DI (SPAdes)... | ecosystem: Environmental > Aquatic >... | reverse complement strand
AGGATCTAAAAGGGATTTATCGGTAACGCTGAGGTTAAAACTAATACTGGTGATTCCCGAAGGAGTTCTTGTCAAGTTGGTCTTCGTATTGGATAAATCCCGTAGTTCAACTCTCGTTCAAGTCTTTTCGACCAAAACCACCCCTGATCGATTCTTCCTGTAGCTCTTACCGCAAGCTCGGCATTTGGCTTTCCCGGATCGAAACGTAATCGGTTCCGCGCATTGGCAGACCCACCCCTTCACTCTCGCCGGATTTCCATAGGTCAAGGCATAGTCAGGAACATCTTTCGTCACCACAGCCCCTGCCCCGACAAGAGCGTATTGACCAATCGTATGTCCGCAAACGACCGTGGCATTTGCTCCGATCGTCGCTCCCCTCTTCACCAGGGTCTTCCGAAACTCCGCCTTCCTTGAGATGAAACTTCGGGGGTTGATCACATTCGTAAAAACCATCGAGGGTCCACAAAAAACACCGTCTTCCAGAACAACCGTATCGTAAACGGAGACATTGTTCTGGACCTTCACGTTGTTTCCGAGAATGACTCCTCGACCGATGAAGACGTTCTGACCGAGAATACAATTCTGTCCAATCTTTGCCCCGGACATCACATGGCCAAAGTGCCAGATCTGGGTTTTCTCCCCAATCTCTACCGGTTCCTCTATGATCGCTGTGGGGTGAACGAAATAGGCTTTCTCCATGGTTCAACCTCCAGAAAGACTGACTGGACTCCCTTCTTTTCTCAAGGATGCCTGTGCTGCTACCAGAATCTTGACCACCTGAAGCCCTGTCCGGCCGCTGGTCTTTGGTTCCTCACGGGACTCAATGCACTTGATGAAGTGTTCAGCCTCGACCCGGAGGGGCTCCACCATTCTAATGCTTGGGAGGGTAATGTCCCCAAATCGCAGCGACAGATACTCTCCGTAGGTGTTGTAGGAGGGACTTCGGACCCCCCTGTCGTAAATCTTCAATTTCTCCGACACCTCCATATCGTCGAAGACAGCCATTTTCTTCGACCCCACGATGGTAATCTTTCTCATCTTGTGGGGGTCCAGCCAACTCAAATGGATATTCGCCATTTTCCCATCGGCAAATCTCAAACTGGCGAAGACCACATCTTCAATTCCCTTCTGAATGTAGCTCTCACCATGAGCGGAGACAGTGACGGGCGGGTCTTCGATGAGATGGAGGATGACCGAAAGATCATGAGGAGCGAAAGACAGAAGCGCATTCTCGTCTTGCCGGATCACTCCCAGGTTGACCCGCTGCGTATACAGGTAGTAGATGTCACCCAACTCTCCCTTCGTGATCATCTCCTTCAGTCGGTCGACGACAGGGTGATAGAGGAGTAGGTGGCCGACCATCAGGATTCTCTTCCTTTTCTGTGCGATCGCCACGATCTCTTCCGCACCTCTCACATCGAGAGTCATGGGCTTTTCAACCAACACGTCCTTGTCTGCCATCAACATCTGTCTGACCAGAGCATAATGGGAGACTGCAGAGGATGCGATCACGACGCCCCGGATGTCCGGGTCTTCGAGGATGGGCTTTACATCCTCCACCATCTTCACTTGAGGATACATCTTCTGAAGCGAAGACAATTTCGATCCATCTGAATCGCAGACGTATTTCAACCGTGCCCCTGGTAATTCCGAGAAGACCCGAATGTGATTCTTGCCCCAAGCTCCAGCTCCTACCGTAGCAACGTCAACCATAGAACCTCCTCAAATGATTATCACCGCCCAGTCGTCCCGCCTTGCAGGACTCCTTCGAGTCGCTGAGGACGCAAAGAACAATGTTTTTTGTTTGTCCTGAGAACTCCTCAGGACAAACAAACGGCTGTCTTCTCTGCGGCCTGCCTGCCTGCCGGCAGGCAGGTGCGTCTCCGCGGTGAATGTAAATAATTTGCGCGCCCTTTGACCGGCAAGTGCCCCGCAAGCCCCACCCTTTAGGGCGGGTAGCTTCACAACTTATAGCTTCTCGACGACCGTGCCATGGGGGGAAACATACACCACATCCCTCCCCAGGCTCTCCTGAGCCACCTGACGCAGTAGCCTCTTCGGATTCTTGATGTCCGGAATTCGGCCGAGACATTCCTTCGCAAACCTCAACCGGTCGGTTTGGGAAATGATTCTGGGCGTAGAGGTATTCAACTGGAACAAATTCTTAAACAATTTCCTCTCCGTCACTCTCTGCCCAAACCTCACGTCTTCAAGATCCAAAAGGTAGAAATCCCACGACCTCTGTTTCTCAACCACCAAGAAGTTACAGGTCTTCATGTCCTTGTGATAGATTTTCTTATTATAAAGGTCTGCAAGCCACCCGGCAAAGGCCTTAATAAATATTCTTTTCCTTCTGAAGTCTTCGAGACCCTGCAAGACATACCGATCAAGCTCGTGACTTCCTTCAAGAGTTTCCATCAGGAAAAAACTTTCCCTTGGCCCTAGCCAATGACTCGTCTCAACCAAGGCCAAGGGTGGGACAGAGGAGATGCCTCGCGCCTTTAACCCGTTCCCCCCAATCCAGGCCTTGCGTCCCTTGGATCTTCGTAGAAGGTCCTTCAAGCGATCCCGGAGACGGGGATAACAGAAATGTTTGACCGCGAGCTTCTTGTCTCCCCTCTGAGTCACAGAGACGATGATTCTCGGAGAATGTTTGGTCAGATCTTCAGGTTTTTCCCGTACGAGATTCCGATGGCTTTCTACGACAGTCTTTATCTCGTCGAGGATAAAATCCTTCCGGTGGAAAACCGCCAGATCTCCCTCCCTTTCGAACAAAAACTCCGTGCTATTTTTCAGACACCGTTTCGTTCGACTTCTCCACTGTCTCTTTTGGAGGTGATCCATCCCGCGATGAATCCTTTGCAGAAATTCGGTGCTTCTTCGGAGAGCGTGGTCTTCTCCCCCAAAATAGACGTCAAGAAACTCTCGTTGCTCCTTTTCTCCCCAGGCCGCCCTCGCCGAATGGAAGAGATGGGTCAAGTTCCATAAACGTTTCTTCAGAGAGAGGGTCCGAAGGATGCTCGCACTGTGTAAGTCTGTAAGAACCAGAGAACCATTCTCCCAAAGAAAGTTCCCGGTATGAAGGTCTCGATGGTACAAACCCACATCGTGGAACGTCTTTGTGTGCCTCGCCAGTTGTGCGACGACTGATGGGTCACGAAGCCGTTCGGGTGTGTCGAAGGCTGAGAGACCCGTTCCCAGGGCTTCCGAGAGGTAATAGCTTTCCCTGACCAATCCCAGCCAGGTTTTCTCCATCCAGCCCAGAGGCTGAGGGACTGGAAGATTCTTCTTCTCCAGCTCAACAGCGATGGCCCACTCCTTCCGGGCCTTGGAGGGTAGAAAAAGATATTTTAAATATTCGAACGTTCCTTTGCTGAGGTCCCGTTTCAGGAAAATTCTTCTGCCTCCGGGCAGGGTTACGAGAGCCGCCCATCTCCACTTTGAGACTTTGATCACCTTGCCATCCGTCTCCTGAACGAAAGACGATGGATTTTTGAGAAAGGCTGAAGGAAGCCCATGAAGCAATTCCTTTCGGATTTCCCCTCGAATCTCATCCTCGGTGATTTTTTTGAAAGAGGATGAAACCACTAACGACCTCCTGTTTCACAGGTTTCTTGGCTAAACACTTCACCCGGGGGAATCATATTCAAGTCCCCCTCTGAGAAGTGAAGCTCCCCGGTTACAGGGCGGGGCTTCCAGCCGACTTGCCCGTGACCCTCTGCCTCATAGAACCTTCTGAGATAATTTAGCAAACTCGCCTTCAAGTCGTCGTCAATTATAATATTATGAACCAAATCTCTCTTAAGATCAACGGACATCCCCCTTGACATTAGCCGGCGTATTTATCATATATAAAGTCACCTGCCGGAAAAATAATTCTTGAGGATGATTCTTTCTGAAGGAGGCCAGTGAATCCCAATAACCATCAACTTGATTATGAAACCCGAAGATTTGGCCGCTCGCAGCGCGGACATCGGATGAATCAGTTCGAACGGGCAATTGCCCGGCAGGTGCTTGCCAAACTCCCCCCCCGTTCTCGTGTGGTCGATATCCCGTCTGGTCTGGGACGGTTCATGGACATCGTTGTTGAGCAGGGGCATTCCTATGTTGGAATGGACATCGATTTTAACAATGTCCGCTACACATCCAAACGGCTCGACACACCGTGGCCGGTCGCCCAGGCGTCTATCCTCGAACTACCCTTAGTCAGCGATGCAGCCGACTTCGTTATTGCCATCCGGATGTTCCATCACTTCCAACTGGGTCAGATTGAGGTGGCATTGAAGGAGATTTCTCGGGTGGCCCCCGGAGCTCTCGTGACCTTCTACAATCGACTCTCGTGGAGGATCCAAAGGAGAAGATTTTCCCCGCGCATCCGGCGAAGGGAATGGCAGGGGGGTGAATCGTGGCACGACAAAACTTATAGCCTGCAGGAAATGGAAGCCACGGCCGGCAGAGCAGGTTTGCGTGTGAAAGAAAGGTTCCGCTACCCCGGGTTTCTCACGACAAACCAGTTTCTCTGGTTAGAGCGGGTTCAGTAGTCGTCTGTAGATATTCATATAGTTACTCATGACGAGTCTCACATCAAATGCCCTTGATTTGATCAGTGCCTGGTTAGACAAGGTTTGGACGAGAGCGGGGTTGTGAAGCAGCTCGATGATTTTCTCCGCCAAAACATCGGGGGTCCCCGGAGGCACGAGTCTTCCCGTTCGACCCTCCTCTACCAAATCCGGAACGCCTCCCACGCGGCTTGCCACAACCGCCTTTCCAGCCGCAAAGGCCTCCAGGGTCGAGTTGCTGAAAGGTTCTTCTGCGATCGCCGCACACACATAGAGCTCACACCCCTTCAGCAGTCTGATCTTCTCCATCCCGGATACGGCGCCAAGAAAATGGACTCCTTCCTTCAGATTCAAATCACACACAAGCTTCTCCAATCCCCCTCTTTCTTTGCCTTCCCCTCCAATGAGTAAGCTGATGTTCGGATGTCTCGCTTTCACCCTCTCGAAAGCTTTAATGAGGACATCAAACCCCTTCACCCTGCGCAATATTCCCATCGAAAAGATGTAGGGGGTTTTGAAAACAAACTTCTCTTCCGACTGAAATTCCCTGAGATCCACTGCGTTCGGAATCAAATCAATGGTTTGTTCACGTGCTCCTAGGTGAATGGATTCTTCTTTCATGTAATGACTGATGGCCGTGACTGCATCAGCCCTTTCCATGGCCGTTCTGGCTCTCTTTGCAAGCCTCGCATCGTCCCTGGCTCTCGCACCTTTTACGATATCACCATGGGACGTGATGACCAAAGGAGTATTGAATAGTTTTTTAAAAATCGCTCCTATATACCCGTGTGGATAAGCAGAGTGGCAGTGAAGGATATCGAAACCTCTTACAAGTTTTTCCCAAGTCAAGTAAATGATCATATGCTCGACGCCAACCCTCTGAGAGAACGGACGCCGAAACCTGAATACCCTATAAGGCAAGTCGTGTGGAGGACTTTCGCCTCTGCGTTTATGAACGATGACCGTGACGTCGTGTCCCTCTTCACTAAGAAAGGACGCCAGCTGGTGGATAACGATTCCGATCCCTCCTAGGGTCGGCAGAAAAACAGGGGTAAACAAACAAACTCTCATTTCTCACCTTCCTGATGTTTCTCTATTCATCCTCAAGGTCATCCCTCGAAGCCTACCACGACCCGTGTACCATGAGGTGGACTTTACCCCGACAGCAGAAAGCCACCCCGGCTATTGCCGGGATGGATGAATGCGTCCCGGCATTCGTCGGGAGATGTCGCCCCACTCGGGCGTGAAGAAGGGTACCACGGGCTATGCCCGTGGGGCTCCACACGTTGACGTTTCCATCCGGCCTGGGCGGGAAGTCTCGCGCTTCAGCGCTGGGAGTTTCACATCCCCTTCTGTTTAAGAACCTCCCTAAAAACACCCAGGACCTGGTGATGGTTCGCCTCCAAAGAATAGGGTTCCATCACCTTTCGGGCATGGAACGAACCACTTTGCCTTGGGTCTCTGGTGAGGAAATAGGCGATCTTCTCGCAAATCAGGTCTACGTCTTTAGGATTATTGATCACACATCCATTTTCACTGTTGGTCACTGCCCCGCTCGCTCCAGCCAAAGCAGTGGTAATGACCGGCAGTTCGCTCGCCAGAGCTTCTAAAACAGTCAAGGAACAGGCATCGTAGAAAGTAGAGTGCACAAGGAGGTCGGCTGCACCATAATATTTTTCAGGTTCATCAGTACTCCCGGCAAAGAGAACCTCTTCGGAAATTCCAAGCTTTGCGGCCAGACGCACAAAAGGAGCCTTCCGGTCTCTTCCCAAGACCAAGAGTTTCAATGGAGGACCTCCTCCCTTCTTAAGGCGAGCGAGGGCCTCCATCAGGGTGCGCAACCCTTTCATCCTGAAATTATTGGAGATAAAAAGAATAACCTTCTCTTCCCCCAGATGATGCCTCTTTCTTATCGAATCCCGGTATTGGCGATTCTCAGGTGAGAACCGTTTAAGATCGACACCATCGTAGATGACGGTCATCTCTTCTTCCGGAATGCCGTACCAGTGAATGATGTCGCGCTTGACCATGTCTGAGATTGCAACAACCCTGCAAGGGTTCTTCTGTCGGTACGGCGCTCCCTCAATCCAACCACTGGTCCACTGGCCGGGGTTAAGGATTCTTCCGAGAAATCTCAGGACCCAGAGGACACGATGGTCATAAGCCTGCAGACTGCGCCAGAACCATGCCCAATGGACACCTCCGTGAGGTTGGAAGACATCTGCTCTGAGAGTATGACCCACTCCCAACGACAGAGGGTAGTTTCCTCTTTCGATTTCGCGAGTGGCCCTGACCGCAAAAGAGAGGACGCGAAGGCTTTTCGGAAAGGGAATCGTTCTGACAGGGTGGAGATGGATCTTGGGGTTTTCCTCAGTCCAGCGTTCCGTGTAGACATGAACCTCAAACCCCTCTTCTGCCATCCGGTTGCACAACTCCACCAGATACCTTTCCATTCCTCCTCTCTCTTTTGAGAACTGCCGAATCGCCGTTGCAAATCTTATTGGATTCATCTGTTCGGGCGGAGCCATGCCAATTTCGTATTGGCTCATTGTGTATGAGAAACCCTGCCATGCCTGTCCCGTCATAACTGCATGGCGGGAAGCTTCATCTCGCAGAATGGGACTTGAAGAAATTCTCTATCTGAAACGACACTTCTTCGATTCCCGATTCTGGAATCTCTGGATAGAGAGGAAGTGACAGGATCTGTCGAGAGCATTCTTCCGTCACGGGAAGGTCCCCTGGCCCACATCCAAGTGGTTTGTAAGCGTTCTGAAGATGAACAGGAACAGGATAGTGAATGAGGGTCTGAATCCCTTGTTCTCTCAGGAAGTCCCTCAGAGAATCTCTTTCTTTGGTTCGGATCACATACAGATGATAGACAGGGTCGACCTGTTGCCTGACGACGGGGCACCGGATAGGCTCACCCTGCAGTCTCTGGCTATAGATCAGCGCCTTTCTCCTTCTCTCTTCATTCGATCTATCCAGATACTTCAGTTTCACCCGAAGCACGGCTGCCTGTAACTCATCCAGACGTGAGTTCACCCCTGCTGTTTCACTCACATAGCGCTGTTGCCACCCGTACTCGCGCAGTGAACGGACTCGCGTCGCCAGCTCAGGATCGTTTGTTACAACCATTCCTCCGTCTCCCAGGGCTCCCAAGTTCTTCGTGGGATAGAAGCTGAAAGCCGCCACGGTCCCCCAAGCGCCGCTCTGCCGCCCCTTGTATCTGGCCCCATGAGATTGGGCACAGTCCTCAATCACCTGAAGCCTATGGCGATGGGCGATATCCAAGATCCCTTCGATCTCTGCAACATTCCCATAAAGATGGACCGGCAGAATCGCTTTCGTGCGAGGTGTTATCGCCTTTTCAATCCAGTTCGGATCCATCAGGAACGTGTCCGATTCAATATCGACAAAGACAGGTTTGGCTCCAGATAGCTCAATCGCGGCTGCGGTGGCAACGGCCGTGTGAGACACCGTGATCACCTCATCCCCTGCCCCAACTCCGCAGGCTCGCAATGCCAGGTGGAGGGCATCCGTGCCACTTCCGACACCGATTCCAAATTTCACCCCTATGTAATCTGCAAACTCCTGTTCAAACGTGGTGACTTCCTGCCCCAAAATGTACCACCCGCTGTTCAACACTCGATCTATCGCCGCATCAATCTCGTCCTTGTGCGCCAAATAGCTCGCCTTGAGGTCAACCTGGGGGATTCGAATCGAATCGTTCATCTCACTGTACCATATCAGGGCGTATTCCCAATTCAAGGGTGGGTGGAGATATCGGAAGAACCTTACGCCTGCCTGCGCGAAGCCGCTTCGGCGAAGGCAGGGCGGCAACCTTTGCCTGCACGCTTACTATCTCCGCTCAAACCCGTATCCCCTTCTCTTGTTAACCACCTGCATGGTTACCCTGAGTTTTCAAATATAACCGCATACGTAAGGTAATGAAGATATCTCTACCCGCCCTGCTGGGATGGGACCTAAACATAACGTGAAAAATGCTCACGGTAGAACGCCAACGTCCTTGTCAGTCCCTCCCGAAGTGAGATCGTGGGACGCCAATTCAATGCGTCTCGGATGCGGCTAAAGTCCGCATAGTAATTGCCAATGTCAATCTGCTTACGGTTGGGTGGAAAGGACCGAAGGACGTATTCGCCGCCTCCATGGATCTCAATCAAGAGGTCTGCCAGGTCCTTCAGGCTGATGACACAATCCCCACCGAGGTTAAACACGTGACCGCCGACATGGTCACTCCCTGCCGCCATCAGCAGCGCATCCACCACATCATCCACATAAGTGAAGTCCCTGAGTTGCGACCCGTCCCAGACTTCAAAGGGTTTGTTCTCCATCAGCTGTCGAATCCAGACTCCTACGAAGGTCTGACGGGCATCCTTGACTCGCATCCGGGGGCCGTAGGTGTTTGTGAGCCGAAGCACGCAGGACCGAATCCCATACACAGCGTGATAAAGGAGATGGTAGCATTCTCCTGCCATCTTGTTGATGCCGTTTACATCGACCGGACGGAGTGGATGGCTCTCATTCACGGGCAGATATTCCGGCTTGCCATAAATCTGGCGGGTGCTTGCAAAAACGATTTTGAGACTGGGGTTATATTTTCGACAACATTCGAGAATCGAAAGCTGTGCCCGTGCGTTGATCTCCAAGTCCGTAGTGGGGTCTGTCATCGAGTCGAGATGGCTCGTCTGACCTGCCAGGTTGAACAAAAAATCCTCGCCCTGCACCAGGTAGCGCATGCTGTGCTCATCCCGGACATCCGAAATATTGACGCTCACCTTGTCTCTCACATGTTGAATGTTGAACAGATGACCGCCATATTCCGGGATCAGACTATCCACCAACAACACCTCTGCCCCAAACCCCACAAGTCGGGTTGCCAGATTGGACCCGATAAACCCCAGCCCGCCGGTCACCAGCACTTTCTTTCCCTCAAACACCTTTCCGTCAGCAGCCATCTCCCCTCTCTTTCTTCACGTGAGTCAACTCCCAGAGTTTGGCGTGTTTGATGAAGACATAGAACATCGTTGCGACGATGATAACTAATCCGGGAACCCCATCCCGAAAGCCTTGTTTAAAAAGATACTCTTTGATCCATCGAAAAGGAGGACGGAAGAGGAGCTTAAAAAGACTGAACCTCTCTCCAGCTTTGAACATATCCTCGGCTTCGATCCGTGAATAGAGATCAATGGTTTGAATCTGATCGGAAATGTCCCGATAGGTGGTGTGAAGAACCTCATGCTGGAGAGAACCCACGTTTCCATCGACCACAATCTTCGCGTGGAGTCCTCCTTCCCATTTCCCCTTTTCCCTGTGGTACAGACGAATCTCATAGTCCGGGTACCATGCTCCATGCCGAATCCATCGTCCGAGATAGTAGGTTCGACGGTAGATGATGAACCCATCGAAGCCCTTTCCCCCTTCCTTGACTACGCCTTGAATCTCCTCGGCCAACTCCTGAGAGACCTCTTCGTCCGCATCGATGAACATAATCCATGGGTGAGTCGTCAGATCTGCCGCACACTGATACTGTTCCCGAAACCCTGGCCACGGCTTCTGAATCACCCGGTCCGTAAACCTCCGGCAGATCTCCGGGGTTTTATCGGTGCTGAAGGAATCGACCACCACGATCTCATCCGCCCACCTGACGCTCGCCAACGCCCTTTCCACGGTCCGCTCATTGTTGCGGGTGATCATGTAGACTGAGATCTTGGGCCTTTCGTCTGGTCTTCCCATTCTTTCTCCTTATTGACCCAGCACCTGCTTACATGCGTCAAAGACCTCTTTC
>Ga0209254_10007044_pt1 | contig 10365 bp, 9 predicted proteins | sample FrelakmetDIP11DI_FD_187148 | JGI IMG/M metagenome (GOLD analysis project Ga0209254, IMG submission 187148) | Freshwater lake sediment microbial communities from the University of Notre Dame, USA, for methane emissions studies - DIP11 DI (SPAdes)... | ecosystem: Environmental > Aquatic >... | reverse complement strand
CCTGAACCACACCGGGGCCCACAAGATCAACAACACCATCGGCCAGGCATTGCTCGCCCGGCGCATGGGCAAGACGCGCATCATCGCCGAGACCGGGGCCGGCCAGCACGGGGTGGCGACCGCCACTGTGGCCGCCCGCCTGGGGCTCAAGTGTGTGGTCTACATGGGCGAGGTGGACGTTGCCCGTCAGGAGGCCAACGTCTACCGCATGCGCCTCCTCGGGGCTGAGGTAGTGGCGGTGCGGTCTGGCTCGCGCACCCTCAAGGATGCGCTCAACGAGGCCATGCGCGACTGGGTCACCAACGTGGATGATACCTTCTACATCATCGGAACCGTGGCTGGGCCCCACCCCTATCCAGCCATGGTGCGTGACTTCCAGACGGTGATTGGGCGCGAGGCGCGGACCCAGATGCTGGAGCGCACCGGGCGCCTGCCCGATGCCCTGGTCGCCTGCGTCGGCGGGGGCTCCAACGCGATCGGGCTCTTCCACCCCTTTCTCAAGGACCCGGGGGTGGCCATCTACGGGGTGGAGGCGGCGGGCGACGGGCTTGCCAGCGGCCGCCATGCTGCTCCCCTCACGGCGGGCCGCCCCGGGGTGCTGCATGGTAACCGGACCTACCTCATGGAGGACGACGACGGCCAGATCATCGAGACCCACTCGATCTCCGCCGGGCTCGACTATCCGGGGGTTGGACCGGAGCATGCCTGGCTCAGGGATACGGGGCGGGCCCTGTACGATGCGGTCACCGACGACGAGGCGCTGGCCGCCTTCCACGCCCTGACGCGCATCGAGGGGATCATCCCTGCCCTCGAGAGCAGTCACGCCCTGGCCTATGCCGCCAAGCTCGCCCCGCTCATGCGTCGCGACCAGAGCATCCTGATCAATCTCTCAGGGCGGGGCGACAAAGACATGCACACCGTAGCCAGTCGCGAGGGGATCAGCTTATGAGCCGAATCGGCGGGATGTTCGGGCGCCTCAAGGGGAACGGGCGCACCGCCCTGATCCCCTTTGTTGTTGCCGGTGACCCCGAGCCCGGTGTGACGGTGCCCCTGATGCACGCCATGGTCGCGGCGGGGGCAGACCTGATCGAACTGGGCGTCCCCTTCTCCGACCCCATCGCTGACGGGCCCGTGATCCAGCGCGCAACCGAGAGGGCTCTGGCCCACCGGGTCAGTCTGCGCCGCGTCCTGGACATGGTTCGCACCTTCCGGGAGAGGGACCGGGCCACCCCGGTGGTCCTGATGGGCTACCTCAATCCGATCGAGGTCATGGGCTACACGGCCTTTGCGGCCCAGGCCCGGGCCGCCGGGGTGGATGGGGCCCTGGTGGTGGATGTCCCGCCAGAGGAAGGCCATGACCTGGTCGCTGCCTTACAAGCGGAGGGGCTGGACCTCGTTTACCTCATTGCCCCGACCTCCACCGAGGACCGTATCGGGCGCATTGGCGCGGTGGCCTCGGGCTTTGTGTACTACGTCTCGGTCAAGGGCGTCACCGGGGCCGGTCATCTTGATGTGGAGGATGTCGCCGCGCGCCTGGCCCCGATTCGTGCGCGCATTCGCCTGCCGCTCGGGGTCGGCTTCGGGATCAAAGACGCGGAGACGGCGGCAGCGGTCGCCCGGTTGGCCGACGCGGTGATCGTTGGCAGCGCCATCGTCGGGCGCATGGAGCAACTGGCCGCGGCCCCGGAGGCCATCCCGGGGGCCGTCTCTGAATTCCTCGGAACCTTGCGCGCGGCCATCGATGCGGTGACCAAGCCAGGGACGGCACCGGCGTCCACGGCACCGCCGCTGCCTCTGGCGGCCGAGGCGGGGACTGCTCCTGCGTCCCCGACATGTCCACCGTCCCTGGCGGCCAAACCATGAGCCCGCCGAACTTCGGCGACAAGGTGGAGCAGACCATGAGCTGGTTCGAGAGGCTGATGCCGAGCCGCATCCGCACCGAGGTCGCCAACAAGCGCGCCGTGCCCGAGGGGCTCTGGGCGAAGTGCCCCGGGTGCGGGGCCATCCTGTATCGCGCCGAGCTTGAGCGCAACCTTGAGGTCTGCCCCAAGTGCAATCACCACAACCGCGTGTCCGGGCGGCGGCGCCTCGCCGCCTTTCTGGACGCGGGCACCGGTGTTGATGTCGGGGCGGATCTCGAGTCCGTGGACCCGCTCAAGTTCAAGGACATCAAGAAGTACAAGGATCGCCTGGCCGCGGCCCAGAAGCAGAGCGGCGAGAAGGATGCCCTGATTGTCCAACGGGGCAAGCTGAAGGGCGAGGACCTGGTGGCCGCCGCCTTCGAGTTCGAGTTCATGGGTGGATCCATGGGGTCTGTGGTCGGTGAGCGCTTCGTACGCGGGGTCGAGGCGGCCTTGGAGACGCGCTGTCCCCTGGTCTGCTTCTCTGCCAGCGGCGGGGCGCGTATGCAGGAGTCCTTGTTCTCACTGATGCAGATGGCCAAGACCAGCGCCGCCCTCGGGCGGATGCGCGCCGCCGGGTTGCCCTTCGTATCGGTGATGACCGACCCGACCATGGGCGGGGTCTCCGCGAGCCTGGCCATGTTGGGGGACATCAATATCGCCGAGCCAGGGGCCCTGATCGGCTTTGCGGGCCCGCGGGTCATTGAGCAGACCGTGCGCGAGAAGCTCCCGGAAGGCTTTCAGCACAGCGAGTTCCTTCTGGAGCATGGGGCCCTGGACATGATCCTCGACCGGCGTGTCATGCGAGGGCGCATTGCCGATGTGCTCGCCATCCTCGGCCACCGTCCGAGGCCAAATCCGCCGGAGCCCCTGGGCCTGGAGGGGCCGGTCGAACCGGAGCCGGCGGCGCCCAAGGCCCCGACCTGAGCCGTACCGTTGGGGTGCCGAAGCGGCCGGGCGCCTCGGTCCTCTGCGTCCCCCGGTAACCGACTGGGTCAATGGCATCACAGAGGACAGGCCCGTGCGCTTTTCGAACCTCGATGCCTGGCTTCGCTGGCAGGAGACCCTCAACCCGCGCACTATCGACCTCGGTCTCGACCGGGTCCGGCGTGTCTGGGGACGGCTGGGCCCTCGGCGGCTGCCCTTTCCGGTCATCACCGTGGGCGGCACCAACGGCAAGGGGTCCTGCGTGGCGATGCTGGAAGCCGTCTACCGCGCCGCGGGGTACCGTACCGTCGCCTACACGTCCCCCCACCTATTGCGATACACCGAGCGCATCCGCAGGGAAGGCAAGGAGGTGGGGGAGGATGCCTTGTGCGGGGCCTTCGACCGGGTGGATCGGGCAAGGGGCGAGCTCCCCCTCACCTACTTTGAATTCGGCACCCTGGCCGCGCTGGACCTCTGCCTCCGCTGGGCCCCGGACGTCGCCATCTTAGAGGTTGGCCTTGGCGGCCGGCTCGATGCGGTGAACCTCATCGACCCCGACGTTGCCTTGGTGACCACCATCGCCCGCGATCACATGGCGTGGCTGGGCGAGACCCTGGACGCCATCGCCGGCGAGAAGGCCGGGATCTTTCGCCGGGGGCGGCCGGCCATCATCGGCAGTCGCACCACGCCCGCGGCCTTGCGGGCGCGAGCCCAGGACGTCGGGGCCCAGGTCTACCAGCTCGGGCAGGAGTTCGATGCCAGCCAGGCAGCGGGAGGTTGGCATTGGCAGGCCGGGGGCGCGGCCCCGCTTGCCATGCCGCTCCCCACCCTACGCGGGCCCTTCCAGCTTGATAACGCCGCCGCCGTCCTGATGGCGGTGTCAGGGCTGCTGGAGCGGCTTCCGGTGCCCGTCAGCGCAATGCGCCAGGGCCTGCAACGGGTGCGTCTGGCGGGGCGCTTTCAGGTGATTCCGGGCGAGCCGACCCTCATCCTGGACGTCGCCCACAACGGCCAGGCGGCGGAGTCGCTGGCCGCCAACCTACGTGCCTTTCCTTGCCGCGGGCGGCGCCACGCGGTCCTTGGCGTTCTGCGCGACAAGGCGGTGGCCGAAATCCTTGCGCCCTTGACGTCGCTGTTCGCGACTTGGGATCTTGGGCAATCCGAGGACCCACGCGCCCTGCCCGTGGCGGACTTGGAGGCTGCCGTCGCCGGGGCGAGTGCGGCAGCCGGGGCCGCCAAGCCGGCGTCGATCGTCGCACACGGCAGTATCGCCGACGCACTGCATGCGGCCAGGGGTCGTGCGGACGCCGATGATTGTGTGGTGGTATTCGGCTCCTTCACGACGGTTGAGGCGGCACTGCGCGGGGCAGGCCTGGCCTGATCGGAGCCTGGTATAATCGCGGTCCGCGGCGGAGGGCCCATGACCCGTCTCCCGATACCATGCCCGGGCCGGGCAACCCAAAGGGTGATGCATGTTGGATGTTGGCGCGAAAAGACGCTTGGTTGGTGCCGTGGTCCTGGTGGTGTTGGCGGTCGTCTTCCTGCCTTTGTTGGTGGAAGAAGACGGGCCGGGGAACGCCGTCCGCGAGGAGGAGCTCCGCATGCCGGCGCAGCCCCCAGTCGAGCGCGGCCGTCAAGCAGAGATTTTCCCTAGCATCGAGGAGACCGGTCCGCGCCCCGTATCCAGGCCAGATCCCGGAGCGCCGCGCCCGGAGCCCGTTGTGGAGCCGACGCCGGTTACCGAGCCTGAGCCCGAGGCAGACGTCGTTGCGGCGCCGCCCACGCCCGAGATCCTGAAGCCAGAGACTCCGGGGAAGCCTCCCGTCGCCGCAACGCCCAAGGCCGAGGGCGCCAAGCCCAAATCGGCGGCGGAGGCCGTGCCGCAGAAGTCGAAACCGGCCAGCCCTGGTGCTCCCAAGCCTGTGCCCAAGGGGCTGACATCCTGGGTCGTGCAGGTAGCGGCCCTGAGCACGCCGGAGGCGGCGCAGAAGTTGGAGGTCGATCTGCGCAACAAGGGATTCCATGCCTTTGTCGAGAAGGTTGAAGGTCCCACCCGGCCCCTGTGGCGGGTCCGGGTGGGACCCGAGGTGGAGCGCACCCGGGCCGACGCCTTGGCCACCGATGTGAAGAAGCGCACCGGGCTCGACGCCGTTGTTCGAAAGTATCGCGACGGCTAGCAGCGAGTCGGGGCGCCGGGGTTCGATCCCGCGCGGCGAGGGGAATCCATCCTGAAGGAGACAGCATGATCTGGGTCGATTACGTCATTATCGGAATCCTCGCTTTGTCTGCGGTCATCGGCTTGGCCCGGGGGCTGATTCGCGAGGTGCTGTCCCTGATCATCTGGGTGGTGGCCGTGTTGGTGGCCTGGAAGTTCCATAGCCCGTTGGCGGACCAACTGACGCCGTGGTTGTCGACACCCTCGGTGCGGATCGGGGCGGCGTTCGTCATCCTGGTCTTCGTCGTGTTGATCCTGGGGGCCATCCTCGGGCAGGTCTTGACGACATTGGTGGATAAGACGGGCCTGACCGGTACCGACCGATTGCTTGGGGTGGTGTTCGGCGCAGCGCGCGGTGCCTTGCTGGTGGCGGTCCTGGTCTACCTTGCGGCCCTGACCCCAATGCTGGAGGACCCCTGGTGGAAGGAGTCGCTGCTGATCGGGCACTTCCAGACCCTGGCGGACCGTGTCCTGGCCATGATCCCCCCTGAGGTGGAGGCCAAGCTCAAGAGTCTGTGACGGGGGTAGCCACCGCGCCGGGGGATTGCGGTGGCGTCCCGGCGGCCCCTCGTTCTTGGTCCCGAACCCATCCCTTCAGACCGCCCGAGGCGGTCGAGCGCGAGGTGATCCATGTGCGGCATCGTGGGGATCGTGGGCAAGAGCCCAATCAACCAGGCCATGTACGACGCCTTGTTGATGCTCCAGCACCGCGGACAGGACGCGGCGGGTATTGTCACCGGCCAGGGCGAGAGGCTTCACCTGCGGAAGGATACGGGGCTGGTGCGGGATGTCTTCCGTACCCGGCACATGATTCAGCTCAAGGGGAACATCGGCATCGGGCATGTGCGCTATCCCACGGCCGGGGCTTCGTCCTGTTCCGCCGAGGCCCAGCCCTTCTACGTCAACTCCCCCTACGGCATCGTTCTGGCCCACAACGGTAACCTGACGAATGCCGACGACCTCAAGCACGACCTCTTCGTGGAGGATTTGCGCCACATCAACACCGACTCGGATTCCGAGATCCTGCTCAACGTGCTTGCCCACGAGCTGCAGGTCCAGGGAAAGCTGCGCATCGACGATCATGATCTGTTCCAGGCCGTGGCCGGTGTCCACCGGCGCTGCCGCGGCGGCTATGCGGCGGTGGCCATGATCCCTGGCTTTGGCATCTTGGGCTTCCGCGACCCCAACGGCATCCGCCCCCTGGTCTACGGTCGGCGGGAGACTGACGAGGGGGTCGAACATATGATCGCCTCCGAGAGCGTGGCGTTGGACACTCTGGACTTTACCCTGATCGCCGACGTGGCCCCCGGTGAGGCGGTCTTCATCGACATCGATGGGCGTATCGCGACCCACCAATGTGCCCCCCAGCCCGTGCTCTCCCCCTGCATCTTCGAGTTCGTGTACTTCGCCCGCCCCGATTCCATCATCGACAATATCTCGGTGCACAAGGCCCGCTCACGCATGGGCAGGAAGTTGGCGGCCAAGCTCCGGCGAGAGTGGGCGGCCCACGACATCGACGTGGTGATCCCGGTGCCAGACACGAGCCGCACCGCCGCCTTGCAGCTGGCCGAAGCCTTGGGGATGCCTTACAGCGAGGGCTTCATCAAGAACCGTTACATCGCTCGCACCTTCATCATGCCCGGACAGAAGGTGCGCAAGAAGTCCGTGCGCCAGAAACTCAACGCCATTGACCTGGAGTTTCGCAAGAAGAACGTCCTGTTGGTGGACGACAGTATCGTGCGAGGCACCACGTCCCAGGAGATCATCCAGATGGCCCGCGACGCGGGGGCGCGCAGGGTCTATTTCGCCTCCGCCGCACCCCCGGTGCGTTACCCCAACGTCTACGGCATCGACATGCCCTCGGCCAGCGAGCTGGTGGCCCACGGGCGCACCGAAGACGAAGTCGCGCGTGTGCTCGGTGCCGATCGCCTGATCTACCAGGACTTGGACGATCTGATCGAGGCCGTGCAGAAGAAGGGCAAGAGCTACGTTGACCGATTTGACTGCTCGGTCTTTAACGGCGAGTACATTACCGGAGACGTGACCCCAGAGTACCTCCGACGGCTCGAGGAGAGCCGCAGCGACGAGGCCCAAGCGGCCCGCGGCCATCGCAGCGAGACGGCCATCGATCTGTACAACGGTGCCTGAGGTCCTGCGCCGAGTAGACAGGCGGCAGTAGACGCTAGACAGTCATCGCTGCGAACGGTGTTCCTCCTACTGCCAACTTCTGATTGGAAAGCAATGCCCGACACTCAGGATTCCCACTTCGCCACCCTGGCCATCCGCACCGGCCACCACCGAACCGCGGAGCAGGAGCACAGCGAGCCGATCTTCGCCACCTCAAGCTACGTCTTCGCGAGCGCTGCGGAGGCCGCTGCGCGCTTCGCAGGCGACGCCGCAGGCAACATCTACTCCCGATTCACCAACCCCACCGTGGCCGCCTTTGAGGAGCGCCTTGCCGCCTTGGAAGGGGCCGAGGCCTGCGTCGCCACCGCCTCGGGCATGTCGGCCATTCTGGCCATGTGCCTGGGGTTGCTCCAGACCGGGGACCACCTGGTCTCCTCGCGGAGCATCTTCGGCAGCACCACGGTGCTGTTCAACAAGTATCTGAGCCGCTGCGGCATCGAGACCAGCTATGCCTCCCTGGCCGATCTTGATGCCTGGGCCGCGGCGATCCAGCCCAACACGCGCCTCCTCTTCGTCGAGACACCATCCAACCCGCTCACCGAAATGGGCGATATCCGCGCCCTGGCGGACCTTGCCCACGCCCACGGCTGCGTGTTGGCGGTGGACAATTGCTTCTGTACGCCCGCCTTGCAGCGCCCGCTGGCCCTTGGAGCGGATCTGGTCATCCACTCGGCCACCAAGTATCTGGATGGTCAGGGGCGCTGCCTCGGCGGCGCCGTGGTGGGGGACCGCAAGCGGGTGGGCGAGGACGTCTTCGGTGTCCTGCGCACAGCGGGTCCGACCATGAGCCCCTTCAATGCCTGGGTCTTCCTCAAGGGGTTGGAGACCCTGGAGCTGCGCATGCTGGCCCATTCCCGCGCCGCCGAGGGCCTGGCGGAGTGGCTGGTCGGCCGGCCCGGTGTGGCGAGGGTTCACTATCCGGGGCTCCCTAGCCACCCCCAGCACCATCTGGTCGGGCCTCAGCAGCGCGGCGGCGGGGGCATCGTCGCCTTCGAGGTCGAAGGCGGACGGGAGGCGGCCTGGCGCGTGATCGATGCCACCCGCATGCTCTCCATCACCGCCAACCTGGGCGACACCAAGACCACCATCACCCACCCCGCCAGCACCACCCACGGGCGCCTGACTCCAGAGGAGCGGGCTGCGGCGGGGATCGGCGAGGGCCTGATCCGCATTGCGGTCGGGCTGGAGGACCCGTTGGACGTCCAGGCCGACCTGGCCCGGGGTCTTTGCTGAGGCGAGCACCTTGAGCGATCGCCCGAGTGGCGATGGCACCGACGTCCTGCGGGCCTTGCCTGGGAAGAGACCAGGGCCCGGCGGTGCGTGCCAGGGCCCGTGCGCGTGTCCCCGCGTTGTTTCTTGGCGGGCGAGGGTGCGGCCTCTCACGCCCCTTGGTTGTGCAGGTCGCCTGCAGCGGACCACATTGCTATGATCGGCGGGCCCGATGCCCCGGCCGGGCTGAGTTGTCGCGGGTCACAGTCGGCAGAGACGAGGGTGCCACATGCGCGTTCTGGTGGGCGATATCGGCGGGACCAAGACCGGGCTGGCGGTCGCCGAGACCATCGGGGACAAGGTCCAGCTCGATCATGAGCGTCGCTACCCGAGTCGGGACTATGGGTCCCTCGACGCCTTGCTGCGCCGCTACTGCGACGATACGGGAGCGCAGTGCGATCTGGCGGCGCTGGCCATCGCCGGCCCGGTCCAGGATGGGTGCAGCAAGGCCACCAACCTCCCCTGGGAGGTCGATGCCCGGGCGATCCGCCAGGGTCTGAGCCTTTCCGCTGTGCGTCTGCTCAACGACCTGGAGGCGGTCGCTTGGGGCTTGTCTGCGCTCGGATCGGACGAGGTCGCCGTCATTCATCCCGGGGACCCGGGCGCGGTTGGTAACGCTTGTGTTGTGGCCGCCGGGACCGGGCTGGGGCAGGCCGGCCTGTTCTGGGATGGGCAGCGTCACCATCCCTTCGCCACCGAGGGGGGGCACACGGATTTTTCCCCCACCGACGAGCGCGAATTCGCCCTCTTCCAGTTTCTCCAGCGGAAGCACGGCCATGTGAGTTGGGAGCGGGTTGCCTCAGGAACGGGAATCGGCAACCTGCACGCCTTCCTCTTGGAGTGGCATGGCAGTGAGCTCCCGGCCTGGCTGCGCGAGGAGATGGCCGCCGGCGACCCCTCCGCCGCCATCGCCAGGGCCGCCGCCGAGGCCAGGTGCCCGATCTGCGCGGAGGCCATGGAGCTCTTCGCAGGGCTCTATGGCCGGGAGGCCGGCAACACGGCCCTCAAGCACCTGGCCCTCGGGGGGGTCTATCTTGGCGGCGGCGTGGCGCCCAAGAACATCGACCTCCTGCGGGCCGGGGGATTCATGGCTGCCTTTCTGGACAAGGGGCGGATGACCGAGCTGGTGGAGCGCATGCCGGTCAAGATCATCCTGGAGCAGCGCACCCCGCTCTTCGGCGCCGCGCGTTTCATGGACGAGGGCTGACAAGGCCCAGGTCCCTCAGCACTGTTCCTTCCTACAAGACAAACCGAGAGGTACCGACACCATGACGACCCTTAAGATCACCGGCATGACCTGCCAGCACTGCGTCCGAGCCGCTACCGAGTCCCTGCAGGCGGTGCCCGGGGTGACCCGGGTCGAGGTCGATCTGGCATCCGGCCTCGCCCAGGTCGAGGGGAGCGCGGACCAGGCCGCCCTCGCCGTAGCTGTCCAGGCCGCGGGCTATGGGGCGGAGCCGGCCTGAGGCCGACGACGCGGCCGTCCGTGCCGGTTCCCTTAGGACGCATCGGGAGCAGTACCACCGTGAGCCTGCGCACGCGCCTCGGCGTCTGGATCGAATCGCCCGCCGTCCAGCGGGCCATCGTTGGGCTCATCGTCTTCAATGCCGTCACCCTGGGCCTGGAGACATCGGACAGCCTGATGGCACGCTGGGGCAACTTGCTGCATGCCGTGGACGCCCTGGTCCTGGCGGTCTTCGTCGTCGAGCTCGGCATCAAGCTCTACGCTCAGGGGCTGCGTTTCTTTGGCTCCGCCTGGAACGTCTTCGACTTCGTCGTGGTTGGTATCGCGCTGCTACCGGCCAGTGGACCCCTCTCGGTACTGCGCGCCCTGCGGATCCTGCGCGTGCTGCGGCTGATCTCCTT
>Ga0209254_10007043_pt1 | contig 10366 bp, 10 predicted proteins | sample FrelakmetDIP11DI_FD_187148 | JGI IMG/M metagenome (GOLD analysis project Ga0209254, IMG submission 187148) | Freshwater lake sediment microbial communities from the University of Notre Dame, USA, for methane emissions studies - DIP11 DI (SPAdes)... | ecosystem: Environmental > Aquatic >... | reverse complement strand
CTCGGGGCGGCCCCGGAAGCCTGCCCGCACAGGGTCACTCCTTGGCCCTGACAACCTCTTTTGCCCAGACGGTAGCACGCACAAGCTCGCCCTCTTTCAGAGGGCCCTGGGTGCCCAGAACGAAAAAGCCTTCCGGCGACAGCAGGAGGGCCGCGCCGTTTCTTGTCAGGCTGCGGGCGATTCGTGGTGCTGCATAGCCAAAGAGTAAGGTCCACTTCGACACATGCCTGGTATCGAAAGTGGCAACGCTGACCCTTTTGAGAGCAGGTCCCAGGGCTGTGAGCAGGCCCTGAATCTCCGGCGTCGGCCTGCCTCCGTGGGTGGGAGAACCGATGATGAGCAGGTCAAATCCCGTCAGGTCGGAAGGGTTTGCTTCGGTCACGCGAAGCACTTCTGCGGCGATGGCTTCGCCGATGGCCTGGGCGATCTTGGCCGTATTGCCATAAGTTGAGTCATAGACGACCAGAGCTTTCATTGCGCACCTCCGGTTTAGTATACTCCCCAAGATCCAGTCCGATGAGGTCCAGGTTGTCGGCCACGCCCTCCTTTTGGATCCAAAGGTCCAGCACGTCCAGGCCTTCCTGAAAAAAGCCCGGGATCTCGTGTGGCTCTGCCCGGCCCCCTTTGCGATAGTAGATGAGCTGTTCCCCCGTGCCCTCAACACACAGGCCGGGGTGGCGGGTGCAGTAAGCGATGACGGGCTCGGAAAAGATGGCGCGGACTTGGTCCTCGTCTTGGCCCTGGACGACGTAGGCGGCGGAAAACTCCGGACAGGCCTCGAGCTCCATGTCCTGCTGGCCGAATGCGTTGGCGATCTTGTCCCGGAAGTGCTGGGGTCGCAAGCAAAAGGCGGGAAGCCGGAGGCGGTCCGATTCGAACAGAATCACCGTCTGCCTCTAGGTGTGGCTGGACTTGCCGCCGCCGGTCACATACTTGTAATCGAAGAGCAGTACCTTTACGTCGCCGGCGCGGCCATTCATGACGTTCCACGCCTTCCTGGAATGGCCGTGGGAAAACAATTGAAGGTCGGCCAGGCGCCCCACGAACTGCGGCTGAGACTCGGGCCAGAACTCGAACCCCAGGCGGCTCGCCACGGCGCGCAGATCCTCCCTTCGCTGTTTCTCCCGCTGCTTCGCGGCCCGGTCAGCGAGGTAAAATGTGCCGATCAGGACGACGGCGAATGCCAGATAAGGAACCCAAGGCCACTCGTTGTCCATCGTTTTATCCCCCTGGCCGGCGAGCCCACCTCGCGTAGACCTGCCTCTGCCGGCCATGATACCATGATAGCAGGATCCGCGTCAAGGCGCACGACACCTGGCTGACGATAGCCTGTCAGGATGGAGTCGCCCTGGTCGCCGCTCTCCCGGCTGCCTTCTGGTGCTGTGCAACACCGATGGTTGATAGATAGCGATCTAGCCGAGGCCGTGAGCTTGAGCAAATTAAGAAACTATGATACAATAGTCAAGTATGCTCGAATTGAGGAGCAAGAGACAGGTGCCAAGAGTCCTGATTGTAGAAGATGATCCCGGTATCGGTCGGCTGTTGGGTGCGTTGCTGCACTTTGAAGGCTATGAGATCGAGGACGCAAAAGACTGGGACGATACATTGTTTGCCGTAGAACAGATCCGGCCGGATCTGGCTATCGTGGACGTGCATTTGAGGACAGGTGATGGATTTGACCTCCTACGCCAGATTCGTAATCACCCCGACCCGGCTACCGCGCGCACGCCGGTGCTGATGATGTCCGGTATGGATTATCGGTTTCAGTGCAAACAGGCTGGCGCCAATGGTTTTCTGGAGAAACCTTTCGATCGGATGGCCCTTCTCGAGGCCATCCGCAAAGCCAATGAGGCTGAGCCGGTCGAGAAAAGCGAGTAACCCTGCTTTCGACCGGCCAGGCACGTTAACAACTGAACGAGGCCCCCGCATCAGGTAGAGGCGAGGGCTGTAGCCACCCCGATCCGATCTTTTGTAGGCCGTCTTCCAGAAGGCGGCTCCATCCCGGCCTATCTGGCCGGGACCTTGTAAACTATCATTAAGGAGTTGAAGTGTCAAAGAAGAAGAAGAAACAGATGCAGTGGTACAAGATGGATTTGCATCTCCACACGCCGGCTTCGGCAGATTGGCAGGAGCCAGGGGCAACCTATTTGGACCTCTTGCGCAAAGCGGAGATGCGAGGATTGGACATCATTGCCATCACGGACCACAACACAGTGGCAGGCTGCGCTGCACTCCGGGCTACCATTGAGCAGCTTGACATGCTCGAGCGGTTGAACCGCATACAGCCTGGCGAGAAGCAGCAGTTGGAGGAATACCGGCGCATTGGAAACAGGCTATTGGTGCTGCCGGGATTTGAATTCACTGCCACTTTGGGTTTTCACGTGCTGGCTATCTTTCCGCCCGACACCAGCATCCGTACGCTGGAGCATTTGCTACTGGAGTTAAACGTCCCAACAGACAAGCTGGACTATGGCGCCACCGACGTTGGCGCCACGACTGACGTGCTGACCGCCTATCGCCATATCAGCGAAGCAGGGGGCTTGGTTATCGCCGCCCATGCCAACTCAAGCCACGGCGTTGCCCTGCAGGGCCTCGACTTTGGCGGGCAGACCCGCATCGCCTATACTCAGGATTCCCACCTGCACGCGCTGGAGGTCACCGACCTCGAAAAGCGCGGCCGCCGAACCACCGCCTGGCTCTTTAGCGGGCGGATACCCGAATACCCCCGCCGCATGCATTGCATCCAAGGGTCAGACTGCCACCGGCTGAACCGCGACCCGAAGGACAAGACCCGGCTGGGTGTGGGCGAGCGGGTGACCGAGATCCAACTGCCAGAAGTTAACTTTGAAGCCATCCTGTCCGTCCTCCAGGATGATGACTTTACCCGGACGCGGCCTTACCAGCCGGCCAAAGCACCGTTCGACCACGTCCAAGTAGCCCGCGAGGAAGGGCCCAGCATTGTCCAGGCGTTCCACGAGGGGATGTCCACCCAGGGTGGGCGGCTGCACGCCATCCTGCGTGACGTGGTCGCCATGGCCAACACCAACGGCGGGACTATCTACGTCGGCGTCAAGACCGATCCGCGGGCGCTGCCGATCGGCATCGCCGATTCTGACGAAGCGATCGCCTCACTCAGAGCCGAGATCCAGCACAAAATCGCGCCGCCGCTGGAAGTGGACATGACCACGGTAGAAACCCAGGGTCGGCAGGTGCTGCAGCTCAGTGTCCCGGCAGGCAAAGAAGTCCCTTACACGCTGGACGGCACCCACGTGTACGTGCGACAGGAGGCCGAGACGAACATTGCCCTGCGTGACGAGATTGTGAACCTGGTCAAGCGCTCACTCAAGGCAGAGCCGGCGCCACCTCCACAGCCGGCCGCCAGCGCCCCGCCAACCGCAGCGCCCGGCGCGGCGCCATCAGTGGGGATGATAGAAGCCCCAGGGACCGGCGTCCAGATCCTGGAGACGATCGAGACCAAAGGCACCCTGCATCACACCATGAAGGACCTGCGCAACGGCAGCGTTGTCCGCAACGTCACTCGTTCGTCGGCGCGCAAGCTATGGGGCTATGCCATCACCGAGCATGAGACCCAGCCGGCACAGGCCGATCAGGTACAGTGGCGCGGCGAGCTGGGGCTGGTCAAGTCGTCCAAACGGGCAGGCAAGATGCGCTACGATCTGGCCCAGCGCCTGCCCAACGGCACACTCCAAGTCTATTACGGCGTGACGGACGACGGGATGCGTGGCCCCTGGCGTGTCTTCCTGTCGCCCGATCTATCACCATCGGAAGCGACGGACGTGTCATCATCGCCTGTGACGAGCCCTGTGGGGAGCGAAGCGAGTCTGGAGGCGATGGGCGAAGCGGATCTGGAGGCAGCAAGTCTCCGGGCGGAAGGGTAGTAGAATCAAGTGGAAGCGAGATCCGGTACCGGAGCGAAAGCAGCTACGCCTGCAGCTCCCATAGAATCGTTGATTCCTGAGCCACGCTCAATAGAGGAAACCGGCCTGGGCACGGGCTTTCTCGCCGACCTGACGCTCAAGCTGATCTACTACAAGAGCGACATGAGCAGCATGGAGATTTCGGCGGCGTTGGCCCTGCCCTTTGTCGGAGTCCTGGACAAGGTCCTGGAGTTCCTAAAACGCGAAGAGCTGGTCGAGATCACCGGGTCGAAGGGATTTGGCGAGCGAGGCTATCAATACTCCATCGCCGGGAAGGGCAGTGAGCGAGCCTTGCAAGCGCTGGATCGTGACCAGTATATCGGTCCGGCGCCGGTGTCGCTCGAGCTCTACAACAAGATGGTCCTCAAGCAGTCGATCGGCGATCTGAAGGTGGGGCCAGACGACGTACAGAGATCTCTGTCTCACCTGATCCTGAGTGCAGATACCATGAACAAGCTCGGGCCGGCGATCAACTCTGGCCGCTCGTTGTTCCTGTACGGGCCGCCGGGTAACGGCAAGACGGTGATCGCCAAGAGCATCATTCGCATGCTCAAGGGGAGCGTCTACATCCCCTATACCATCATCGTCGACGGGCAGATCATCCGCGTCTTTGACGAATTGAACCATAAGCGGGCCGAAGAACCACCAGCAGCTTCTCAGAGAGCGGGCAGTGGTGGACAGTTCCGGACAGACCCGCGGTGGGTCAAGATCCGGCGACCAGAGATCCTGGTCGGCGGCGAGCTGGGCATGGCGAACCTAGATCTCATCTTCGATCCGATCGCCAAGACATACGAAGCACCATTCCAGATGAAGGCCAACAATGGGTTGTTCGTGATCGACGACTTTGGCCGCCAGGCCCTGAGGCCTCAGGATCTGCTCAACCGGTGGATCGTGCCGCTTGAACTGCGGGTTGATTTTCTGGCCTTGCAGACGGGCAAAAAGATCGAGGTTCCTTTCGACGAGCTGATAGTCTTTTCTACGAACCTGGACCCACGCGACCTTGTCGATGACGCCTTTCTGCGGCGCATCCGCCACAAGCTCAAGATCGATTTTCCGGACGAAAAGATATTCTTCCAGATCATGCAGCGCGAATGCGAGGCTCACAACATCGAGCTACCGCCAGAAGCGTTTGTTTACCTCATACAACGCCATTACTTTTCCCAGAATCGGCCGCTGCGCGCCTGCCACCCGCGTGACATCCTGGATCAGATCCAGGACATCTCCAGCTATCTGGGGATCCGTGCTACCATGAGTAAGCAGTTGCTTGACGCCGCCGTCGAAAGCTACTTTGCCGACATATAGTAGAGCAGACAGGGCAAGATGACATCTTGCCCTGTCTGCTTGTTTTGGGAATAGAAGACATGACAATCCGGATCGGCATCTTGACCGCCAGCGATCGGAGCTATTCGGGTGCATATGAGGATCTCAGCGGCCCCATGATCCGGGACCTGGTGACCGAACGCCTGGGAGCGATCGTCGAAGTGGAAGCGGTTGTTCCTGATGAACGGGCTCTCATCGCCGCCACGCTCTTGGTTTGGGTCGATCAGTTCGGTTTGGACCTGGTGCTGACCACGGGCGGCACCGGCTTTGCCCCCCGGGATGTGACTCCCGAGGCCACCCGCGATGTGATCGAGCGCCAGGCCCCCGGCCTGGCCGAGGCGATGCGCGCCGCGAGCCTGGAGTTCACTCCCCACGCCATGCTGTCCCGGGCCGTGGCCGGTATCCGGGGCCACACCCTCATCGTCAACCTGCCGGGCAGCCCCAAGGCCGTCCGAGAAAATCTGGAAACGATCCTGCCGGTGCTGCCCCACGCCATCGAACTGCTACAAGGCCAACAGAGCGCTCATCAGGTGCAGCACCACCAGACCAACAAGCCATGATCACCCACGCCGATCTGTTGATCGACAATGCCGGACAGCTCCTGACCCTGGCCTCGCCGGGCGGCCCGAAGCGGGGTACTGCTATGCGCGATCTAGGGCTTGTTACCGGTGGGGCAGTAGCCGTTCGTGATGGACGGATAGTGGCAGTCGGCCCGTCCGCCGATCTGCGGCGGGCGATACGCGCCGCCAAACACCTCGACGCTGCCGGCGGGACCGTGATGCCCGGTTTCGTGGACCCTCACACCCACCTGGTGTGGGCTGGGGACCGCGCCGACGAGTTCGAGAGGCGGATCGCCGGGGCCGGCTATATGGAGATCATGGCCGCCGGTGGGGGCATCATGAGCACGGTGCGCCATACCCGGGCCGCCGGACTGGACGATCTGGTGGCGCAAACCCGGCCTCGTCTCGACCGGATGTTGGCCTATGGCACGACCACCGTGGAGATCAAAACCGGCTACGGGCTCAACGTCGAAGGCGAGCTGAAGCAGTGGCAGGCCATCCGGCGGCTGCAGGTCGAGACGCCGGCCACGCTTGTTTCCACCTTCTTGGGCGCCCACGCCGTGCCGGCCGAGTATCGGGGCCGCGCCGACGAGTATGTCGACCTGGTTATCCACGAAATGCTGCCGGCCATCGCCCAGGAGGTGTCCAGAGATCCGGTTGTTTCCCCAGATCGAATGCGTAAGGCTTCGCCTGTCTATTGCGACGTCTTCTGCGAGGATGGCGCCTTTTCGCTGGATCAATCCCGGCGCATCCTGGAAGCAGCCAAGGCTTTGGGTTTGGGGGCCAAGATTCACGTGGACGAGTTCAAGCCGCTGGGTGGCACCCGCCTGGCGGTAGAGTTGGGCGCCGTCTCGGCCGACCACCTGGTTTGTACTCCGCCCGACGAGATCGAGCTATTGGCCCACTCGGACGTGGTCGCCGTCGCTCTGCCCGGCACGCCCTTTGGCCTGGGCCACCACGACTATACCCCGGCGCGGGCGATCATCGATGCCGGAGGGGTCCTGGCTCTGGCCACCGACTGCAACCCCGGCACCTGTTGGTGTGAGAGCATGCAGCTGGTGATAGCCCTGGCCTGCCGCTATATGCGCCTGACCCCCGCAGAAGCGATCAGTGCGGCGACGATCAATGCCGCCCAGGCCGTTGGCCTGGGCCATGAGGTCGGCAGCCTGGAGCCAGGGAAGCGCGCCGACCTGATCATCCTCGCTGCGCCGTCGTACACGCACCTGGGTTACCGGTTTGGAACGAACCTGGTGCAGACGACCATCGCCGAGGGACAACTGGTCCGGGGCTAGGAGCCTGATGGCCGAATCCTATTTTGACATAGAGTGGGCTGCCAGCTGTGATATTCGTCATGGACAGCCGGCATAGGGTGTGCTATCGTGAGATGGCAAACCCCGTGACGAGGTTGACATGCAAAGAGTATCGAAAGTCTTGAAGCGCCTGTTCGGAACCCTGCCCGGCCTGCTGATCGTCGTCGCCGCCTGGGAAGCGCTTATCGTGGCCAGCCTTTCGCCCTTCTCCGGTCCACTCCGCCCGCTTGGCCTGGTCGAGCTGTTCAACCTGGACCTGAGCGACGTGCACCGCGTGGCCCGGATCATCATGCTTTACCATTCGTTGGCCATCCCCTTCGTCGCGGCCCTGGTGTACCTCATCCTCGACCGGGTGCCGATGGGCGCCTCCCACGACGAGGAGGGTCGGGTGCGCCGGTCGATTGTCGTCCCGGTGACCGCCGGCTACATGCTCACCAGTGTCGGCGGGATGACCTTCGCCTACGGAGGCCGAAACTGGATTGCCCATGGGGTGTACGTGGCCGGCCTGGCGCTCGTGTTCTACGCCGGCGTGCTGCTGGCCATCGCGTTGTGGCCATCGCGACGATGGGCCACCGATCCAGCCCGCTATGCTCACCTAAAAGGCATTCCGCTGGAGCGGCTGGCTTTTTTCCTGGTTGCCGTCTTTACCCTGGTGTCGGCGGCCATTGGCGCAGCGGCAGGCGCCTTCTTTGGCAACGGCTTTGAGGCGTTCCTGGCCGAAGACATTGTGCGGGAGGATCCGCACACCCTGTTTCAACTGATGATCATTGCCCACCTGCACATTATGTTGACCCTGATCGACGTGATGCTCCTGCTGCTGATCATCCGCACCTACGGCGTCAAAGGCCGGGCGCACAAGCTGGCTGTGCCGCTGACCCTCATCGGCACCATCATTGTCACCTTGGCAACCTGGTCGGTGATTGGCTGGGAGGGAGCGCATAAGGTGATCAACGCCGGCTCGGCCTTTTTGCTGCCGGGGGCGATCCTGGTAGCGATCTGGGGTTTTGCACACCTGATGCGCCAGGGCCTGGAGCCAGGACGGGCCGGTCTGGGACAGAAGATAAGAGCGCTGCTGCGCGACCCGATCCGGTTTGGCATCTTGTTCGAGCTGATCTTTGTCAACGTCGTGGTCACGGTCCCAGGGGTCTATGTCGCGTTCAACCTGGAGACCTACCGCCTGCCGGCTTACCTGGACGTGGAACGGACGATCCTGGTTGGGCATTGGCATATCCTGGCTACGCTTTCGGCGGTGATCGTCCTGTTCCTGATCGCCGACCGGTTGGGCGCGCACGGCTGGGTGCGCCAGGTTGCCGGCTGGGGCCTGCTGTTGGGGTCATCGCTGGCTTTTCTGTCTGTCCAGTTCTACATGTTTCGGCAGCCCGGCCAGGAACAGCCATGGGCTATGCTTCTGTTCGAGACCGGCATCGCTGCGAGCCTGCTGGCCGTGGCGCTCTTTGTGGCGGTACAGTTGGTAAGGCAGGGAGCCGGGCGGGGAGTGGCAGGCGACGGGCAGCGGCCATAACGTTGGCAAAGACCAGGCCGTGTGGTAAAATGAGCGTTGCACAACGACCATAGAGAAGCTGTTGGCGGAGGTGTGATCTGAGAATCCTTTTGGTCAGCCCCAAGTCGAGTGTGTGGAACTCGCGCAAGCACATTCACATGGGGCTGGGGTATCTGGCCGGGGCGCTCCTTGCCGCCGGCCACAAAGATGTAACCCTCTTTGACGCCGAAGTGGAAGAGGAACCGATCTCGGCGATGCTGGCCCGCGAGCGATTCGACATTGTCGGCGTGTCTAGCCCCACGCCACTCATCTACGAAGCGTGGGAGGTAGCAGCCCTGGCCAAGGCGCAAGGCGCCATCACCATCCTGGGCGGACCGCATCCTACCCTGATGCCCGAAGAGTCGATGGAGCGGTCCGAAGTGGACCTGGTGGTGCGCGGCGAGGCTGAGGAGACGCTGGTCGAGATTGTGCGCGAGATCGAGCAGCAGCAGGGTGCGGCCGGAGATTGGGCTGCTATCAAAGGGCTGAGCTGGCGCGATGCTTCGGGCCAGGTGAACCACAATCCGGTGCGGTCGCTGCGCAAGGAGATCGAAGGCATCCCCTGGCCGGCCTACCACCTGTTCAAGATCGAGCGCTATACCAATCTGCAACCACTGACCGATGGGCTGGATCCTCATGCTCGGGCCTATACCCTGGTCACCAGCAGGGGATGTCCGTACCAATGCATCTACTGCTCCAAGCCGATCACCGGTAACACCTGGCGCGCCCGCTCGCCGGAGGACGTAGTGGCTGAATGGCGCTACCTGGTGCAGGACATGAGGGCCAGCGAAATCGGCATCACAGACGACGTGTGGAACCTCAAGCTGGAGCGGGCCAAGGGGATCTGCCGGCTGCTGATTGCCGAGGGCCTGAATCGGGTCCCGTGGGTGACCATACACGGCATGCGGGCCGACCACACCGACGCCGAGCTGTTTCAGCTCATGAAGCAGGCCGGCTGCAAGCGGGTTGGCTTTGGCGTGGAGAGCGGCAACCAGGCCGTGCTCGACAGCATCAAGAAGCAGCAGACGGTGGACGACGTGCGCCGCGCATTTCGCTGGGCCAAGGCGGCGGGACTGCAGACGATGGGCTTTTTTATCTTTGGCCTGCCGGCCGATACCGCCGAGACGATGGACGACACGATCCGCTGCGCGCTGGAGCTGGATCCTGACCTGGCTAACTTTATGATCGCCGCGCCCTACCCCGGCACCGAGCTTTGGGAGCTGGCCCGGCGGGATGGCCGGCTATTCAGCATGGACTGGCGCGACTATGCCATCCACGACGAAAAGGCCCGCTACGAGCTGCCGACGCTGCCACCCGAGCTGGTGGAAAAAAAGTGGCACGAGGCCTACCGCCGGTTCTATTTCCGCCCCAAGCGGATCTGGCGGCAGGCTACCAATCCAGATACCTGGCGCCGGCTGCCGCAATACCTCAGCGATTTTGGGCGTTTCTTTGTGGGGCGCAAGAACTGACCCGGCGGTTGACAAGCGGAGCAAGATCGGTATAATAGATGCCAGTACGGGCAGGTACCCAAGTGGCCAAAGGGGGCGGTCTGTAAAACCGTCGGCTCAGCCTTCGGAGGTTCGAAACCTCCCCTGCCCACTCAGTCCTTCGGCAACGAAGGACTTTTTATTTGGAGTCGCGCTGCCTGCGGACTTCGTACAGGGCGATGGCGCCGGCCACCCCTGCATTGAGCGATCC
>Ga0209254_10007042_pt1 | contig 10369 bp, 9 predicted proteins | sample FrelakmetDIP11DI_FD_187148 | JGI IMG/M metagenome (GOLD analysis project Ga0209254, IMG submission 187148) | Freshwater lake sediment microbial communities from the University of Notre Dame, USA, for methane emissions studies - DIP11 DI (SPAdes)... | ecosystem: Environmental > Aquatic >... | reverse complement strand
TGCCGGTTATTTAACAATTGGACTTGCTGCCGGGAATCAAGATGGAGTTTCTGGAATAATATTCTATCTCGCGGCATATACTTTTATGAATCTTGGTGCTTTCGGAATCATTGCGATGATTGAAGGGGAGGGAGAATCTAACTTAAGCATTGCATCGTATTCAGGATTATCTTCGCGTAAGCCACTGCTTTCAGCACTACTTGCTTTATTTATGTTTTCGTTGGCAGGCATTCCTCCTTTTGCAGGCTTTTTTGGAAAATATTATATATTTATTTCTGCGATAAAAGCTGATTTAACTTGGTTGGCGATAGTCGGAGTAGTTTCAAGTGCAATAAGTGTTTATTTCTACATCAGAATAGTTGTCCTTATGTATTTCAAAGAATCATCTTCAGAATTAGCATTGACTGAAAGCAGAACGGGTTTGTTCGCCGTTATTATTGCCTCTATTCTTGTAATTCTTCTTGGAATTTTCCCGGGAAGCGTCCTTGGGTTGATTACATCATTTATTTAATTTAGTTGTTGAAACTTCACCTCGACTAATTATTGAATTAATATCATGATACCACTTTTTTCAACAAAAACCATTCGCAAAGTTGATGAATTCGCAATTAAAAAACTTCGAATTCCCAGTATTGTATTGATGGAAAATGCTTCTCTTGAGATATTCAAATTTGCTAATGAAAAACTAAAATCAGCAGGTAAGTCTGGAAAAATTGGTTTTATATGCGGTAGAGGAAATAATGGCGGGGACGGATATGCTTTAGCACGTCACTTCATAAACAATCAATATAAAGTTATTGTTATCCAATTATTTGATGAAGCCGAATTGGCTCTTGACTGCAGAATAAATTTCATTATTCTAAAACAGATGATTTCCCGCTTCAAGGATTCAAAATTGATTAAATTCCAAAGTGTAAGAGATCTGAGTACATTAAAAAATTGTGATATGATAGTTGATGCCATGCTCGGGAGTGGCATCCAAGGAGAGTTAAAAGAACTCTTTCAATCCATTGTAAATAAAGTAAATACACTGAATTCTATAAAGCTATCTGTTGATATTCCAACTGGTCTGGATGCTGACAAAGGATACTCGAAATTATGCTTCCATTCTGATTTTACGGTAACACTTGGAGAACTTAAGGCAGGACTATTCTTCGGAGAAGGATATTTAAAAGCAGGATTAGTTAAAAAGGGAAATATTGGAATTAGCTCTTCTTATTATCCATTAGAAAAATCCTCAGAGTTTTTACTTGATCCAAAAGATGTGGTTGGCGCACTTCCCGTAAAAAATAAGTCTGCAAACAAATATTCCGCAGGAAAAGTATTAACAATTGCTGGTTCAGGTAAATATTCAGGAGCAGCAATTCTGACAGCTAAATCAACTCTGAAAGTCGGTGCTGGAGCATCAGTTCTTTGTTTTCCGAAGTCAATTAGAAGTTTTATTCATAAAAATCTCTCTGAAGTTGTGTTGCAGGAGTATGAGGATAATAGGAAAGAGTTCTTTAGGGTTGAAAATCTTGAAGAATTATCCAGCAAAATAAAATGGGCTGATGTTGTTGCAATAGGTCCGGGACTTGGCAGGGAAGAGGATACTCAAAAAGCTGTAATTCAACTGGTGAGAGGAAGGAAGTTTCGGAATATCGTGATTGATGCCGACGCATTATTTGCTATCAGCAGCAAGAAGTACAAAAAATTGGATTTAAAAAACTGCATTCTTACACCACATCATGGTGAATTTTGTGCATTAATTGGAATTGAACTTGAAGATTTGCAAAAGGATATTCTTAAGTTTGGACGAAAATTCGTTAATGAGACCGGTGCATATTTGGTTTTAAAAGGTGCTCCGACAATAATTTTTCTGCCAAATGGGAAAGTCTTAATTAATACTGCTGGAAATCCCGGTATGGCCAAATTCGGAACAGGCGATGTATTAACCGGAGTTATTGCTGGTTTTCTCAGTCAGGTTAAGGATATAGAAAAAGCATTGATTTCAGGTGTTTATATTCATAGTTTAGCCGCCGATCTTTTAATTGAGAAATATACCGAACTTGGATTTACGGCAACTGATTTAATGAATAATATTCCTTCAGCTATCAGGTCTTTAGGAAATTCGATTGTTTAACTTTTTAGAAAGACAAAAACTCGTGCTTGTTTATTTACCATTGATATTTTACTGGATAATTTTATTTACACTAACTACATTACCAGCTCAATCTGTTCCATCCGTTGGAGTTAGTGATAAGATTGAACACTTATTAGCTTATCTTGTATTATCAATTCTATTGTACTTAACACTATTGTTCCAAAAGAAATCAGTATTGTTGAAAAATTATGCTATGCTCTTTACATCACTAATAGTTTTTGCTTATGGCGTTCTTGATGAAGTCCATCAATTGATGATACCTGGAAGAAGCTGTGAATTATTGGATTTTCTCGCAGATATTTTAGGTGGCATAATCGGGATTATTATTATTAAAATCTTATTGCGCTTTTACAAATTTCAAGAGTCAACAGCTTCCTGATCTCTGCTCGACATATCTTACCATTTTAAGGAAAATCATTCTTATCAATCAAAATCAACTATTACATTACCTTCGTCTTTAAAATCTCTTCTTGAATTAATCGCGTTGAATGTTGTTAGGGAAAGCTGATTTTTCTAACTTTAAATGTAAATTAATTGTTGAAGAACGTTTGACTAAATTTTTAATGGATTAGTTCTTCTCGATATTATCTGAGAATATTAAATTCAGTTGGAATTGTTCTTATGAAAAATAGGTTCCTGTCTTTTAATCTTGTCCTTGTGATTTCATTAATCTTAATGCTGAATCTTATCTTTTTATTTTATTTAAAGTACTCCCATCATCAACTATCGTTTTCAGATTTCAATTTTACTAAAACTGGTAATATCATTAACCTAACATTCACCATCATAACTATTTTGGGAGTCTTCATCCTATATTTCAAAAAAGTTAACATCACTCATAATATAATTTTTTTATTGTTGGGATTGTTAAATTTTTTCTTATTGGTTGTGGTGATTGTAAACTTCATAAACATTCCATCAAGAGAATACTATCTTTTATCTCTTTCGTTCACAAAGGTGTTAATCATTTCGGCATTTAGTCTATTCCAATTCACTCAACTTTTTTTAATGCTTTTAGTTTGGTTAAAAATTTTTAAGATTGAAAATCTTGTTTATTTGCGAGCAGCAGTAAACAGTATTTTCATCTCAATGGGATTATTAGTTTTTACTCTAATATTCATAAATACCAAAATTCTTTCAAAAGGAAGTGCGGAATCAGATGTCAATAAATCTAAGATCGCAGTTGTTCTAGGGGCAGCTGTTTGGTCTGATAATAAGCCGAGTCCTAGTCTCGCATTCAGAGTTGACAAAGCGGCTGAACTTTATAGTCAAGGTATCGTTAATAAAATTCAATTAACTGGTGGAAATGCTCCAGGCGAATTAAGTGAAGCTGAAGTCTCCTTAAATCATATTTTGAAAAAAGGCATAGATAGAAATGATGTCTGGATTGAAAAAAATACTACTTCTACTATTGAGCAAGTTAGATTTATTAAAAATGATTTAATTGGAGAAAAACATTTAAATTCAGTTATAATAATTTCTGATATTTATCATCTGCAGAGAGTTAAAGAGATCTGCAGATTCTATAATATAAAAGCTGATATTGCTGCCTCAACTCTGAATTTAAAAACTGATAAAATCATTTTTTATCAATTAAGAGAATGTTTGGCGTTAATGCTGTTCTGGCTTTTTGCTTTATAGTCTAAGTGTAGTTAAAGATAAATTCTAAAAAATTTATTATGGATAATTAAATAATGTCACAGATTTATAGAAGAAGGATTATTCGAGAAAAAGTTTTGCAATTATTGTATGCGTTCGAAATGAATAATGAAAATAAAGAACCCATGATTAAAGAAATTCTTTCTGATGTTGAAGAAAATGCGGATAAGGAGTTTGCAAATAATTTGATTAATCAAGTGTTTTTGCATGAGAATGAACTCGATGAATTAATTAAAGGTAAAGTTGATAATTGGGATTTAAGCAGGATTGCATTGATTGACAGAATCTTACTTAGAATGGGAATATGTGAGATACTTTATTTCTCTGATATACCGCCAAAGGTTTCTATAAATGAAGCGATAGAAATTGCTAAAGTTTACAGTACTTCAAGCAGCGGTAAATTTATTAACGGAATTCTCGATGCAATACTTGATGACCTAAAAAGGAATGATAAGTTGAATAAAAAGGGAAGAGGTTTACTAGAGGAATCACTACCCAAACCCTCAACAAAAAAATAATTCTATGAAAGAAAAAAGCAAAATCTTCATCTGGTCATTGTTCGATTTTGCAAACACCTCTTTTTCCATTGTCGTTGTAACATTTGTATACGCAGTTTATTTCAAAAAAACTGTCGCTCAAAACCTTCCAATCGGAGATCTTTATTGGAGCATCAGCACAAGTATTGCAATGATTATAACTGCAATTATTTCACCAATTCTTGGCGCAATAGCAGATTATTCAACAGGTAAAAAACGTTTCTTATTATTTTTCACTATTGTATGCATAGTTGCTACTTCCTTGCTGTACTTTGTTGGAGAGGGAATGATCTTTTGGGGAATATTCTTATTTGTTATCGCGAACATTGGTTTTGAAGCCGGTCTCGTATTTTATGATTCTTTTCTTCCCGAAATAACACAACCAAAAAATTTCGGTCGTGTTAGCGGATATGGATTTGCAATGGGCTATCTTGGCTCGCTGGCAACTTTAGCGATCATTTATCCAATCATTCAAAACGGACTTACGCACGAGACTTTCCCGGTTACATCATTATTCTTTTTAGTATTTTCGCTGCCAATTTTCTTTTTCTTAAAAGAGAAAAGAAAAATAGTAGAAAAGAAAGAATCCTATATTAAAATTGGATTATCTAGAGTTTGGTCAACTTTAGCTCATTTGAAATATTACAAAAACTTAGTTCTATTTCTTCTTGCTTATTTCTTTTATATAGAAGGAGTGAACACTGTAATATTTTTTTCCGGGAATTATGCTAGCACAACTTTGGGCTTTGACACTTCCGAGCTTATCGTATTTTTTCTGACTGTTCAAACCACTGCTATTTTCGGTTCAATCTTGCTTGGTATTCTTGCAGATTCTATCGGTCAGAAAAGAACAATCATAATCACGCTTTTCCTTTGGCTAATTACAATCGCCCTGGCATATTTTATCACAGATAAAACCGGATTTTATTTTGTGGGGCTTTTAGCTGGAGCGGCAATGGGTTCAAGCCAATCTACTAGCCGAAGCTTAATGTCTAAGTTAACTCCGCCCGAAAAAAAGACAGAGTTTTTTGGGTTCTACTCATTTTTCGGAAAAAGTTCAGCAGTTGTTGGACCACTAGTTTTTGGATTGGTAAGTTACATTACAAAAAGTCAGAGACTTGCAATTATATCAATCGCATTTTTTTTCATAGTTGGATTATTAATCTTAACAAAAGTTCAAGATCCAAAGGACTTAGAAACCATTTAAGATTTACCAATTAAATAAATTGGTTTACCAATCATTTTTTTTACATCCCAGTCGAAGTTTGTATCCTTCTGAAACGACCTCACAGTACACTCGGTATAATTACAATATTTACAAAGTTCTTGAACACAAAAATCAAAATGAATTTTTAATTGTGATCCTTCAAATTCATTCTGAAAGATTTCCTCTATTTCATTTTCCTCTTTATGAGTTTGCTGAATATTGAAATAATAAGGTAATAATAAATGAAAATCCAAAAATATTCTGTCGCCTGCCTGCCAATACCTTAGCTCATGGATATCAATCCAATAATCCCTTTTATTTTTTGTCAGCACGTTTGCGATTTTATTCAATACATCTTGATTTGCTTCATTCATCAAACCGCCAACAGATTCCCTTATCAATTTATACCCTGTATAAATTATGTTTAGTCCAACTGCAATTGCAAAAATCGGATCAAAAAGTTTATATCCGGTAAATATGACTAACAAAACTCCAACGATGACTCCAGCACTTGTGTAAGAATCGGTTAGCACATGTTTTCCGTCAGCAATCAAAGTAATCGAATTAGTTTTCTTTCCGATTCGGACCAAGTAAAAACCTAAGAACATATTTATCAAAGCGGCAAGAAAAATTATGATAGCGCCGGTATCTAATTTTTCTAGTTCAGGACCTCTTATTATATCAGAGACAGCTGAATAAATTATAACAACTGCCGCTGTAAAAATTAAGAAACCTTCAACTCCTGCGGAAAAATATTCAACTTTATTATGACCATATGGATGTGATTCATCGGGCGGTTTGTTGCTCAAGATTATGCTGAACAACGCCATTCCGGTTGCTAAAATATGGACTACAGATTCAGCCGCATCTGAAAATATAGCTGCTGATCCTGTTAGAAGATAAGCTCCAATTTTCGCAATGAACATTGAAAAACCAACCAGCAAGGATAGTATTGCGGTTTTTCTTTTCAAAAGGTAATTATCTGTTTTCAAGCAGCTACTCCATTTAATTTCATACGCTTTAAATTAAATAATTCTTCCAAGGAGAGTTATGTTCTGTTAAAGATAACTAACTCCTAAGCCTTAAACTCTGCATAGCTTCTCTGATGCAGCATTAAGCACTTCATTATTTTTTGCAAAGCATATTCTTATTATTTTGTCTTGACTTCCATCAGAATAAAATGGTGAAAGTGGAATTACAGCAACTCCAATTTCCTTCGTTAGATATTCAGAAAATTCTCTATCATTCAAATCTGAAATGGTGGAATAATCCAATAACTGAAAGTATGTTCCCTGTGCCGGTTTGAATTTGAATCTTGATTTACTTAATAATGATACCATGAAATCTCTTTTTTGCTGATAGAAATTATTCAGACCAAGATACAACTCTTCATTTTCCATAATGTCTGCGTATGCATGCTGAATTGGCGTGTTCACTGCAAACACAATGAATTGATGAACTTTTGTGAATTCATTCATAAGCTTTTCCGGAGCGGCGCAATATCCAACTTTCCAACCGGTTGTGTGATAGGTTTTCCCAAATGAGCTTATTACAAATGTTCTTTCACTTAATTCAAACGATTGTGAAAAACTAAAATGTTTTTTATCATCAAAGATTATATGTTCATAAACTTCATCACTAATCACATAAATGTTTTTATTCCGAACTAACTTTCCCAACGTGGATAAATCATTTTCACTTATTACACTTCCTGTGGGGTTATGAGGGGAATTGAAAATTATTAGTCGTGTTTTATTAGTAATTGTTCTCTCTACTGCATCCCAATCGATTGAATAATCTTTTTTGGTTAATGGAATGTAAATTGGAACGCCGCCATTAATTAAAACTGCCGGAGCGTACGAATCATACGCTGGTTCTAAAATTATTACCTCATCTCCTGGAGAAACAACTGCAGTGATTGCAGTGTACAAAGCCTGAGTTGCGCCTGCGGTAATAACTATCTCGGATTCATGGTTATATTTTCTCCCATAAATCTTTTCAATTTTTTCAGATATTTTCTTTCTTAAGTTCAAGACACCTGGCATTGGAGCATATTGGTTAAATCCTTTTGATTGATAGTATGCAACTCGCTCAAGTAGTTCCTCCGAGCAATTAAAATCGGGAAAACCTTGTGAGAGATTTATTGCATTATAATCGTTTGCCATTCTAGTCATTGTGGCAAATATGCTCTCACCAATTTTAGGAAGCTTTGAATTCAGGTTTTTCAAAATGGATTAATTTAAATTAAATGTTTTTTCACTCGGGCGAATTTCATCATAGATTCTCTTTAGCTCTTCATAGCCAAATTCATTTCCACGCTGAGCGGTCAGACGATAATATTTCACTGCTTCGGACTTATTAACAGAAACTCCTATTCCATTTTCGTAGCAGTATGCTAAAGATATTTGCGCCAAAACAGAACCAAGCTTTGATGCATCTTTGAGAGTTTGAATTGACTTATCGAGACTTTCAACACTAATTGCATCAAAAACATTTGCCGCTGCCAGTCTTATTTTTGCTTGAAGGCTTCCATTCGATGCTGCTTGCTTCCATAGATCAAGTCCAGTGTTGACATTCCCGCCTTTACTTTTTCCGGTGTAATAATTATTTGCTAATTCAATGATTGATGGAAGATGATTTTGCCCTGCCGCATCCTTTAAAAATTTATCGGCTTCTTCTCTAGAAATTTGATTATATAAGCCCAAAGTGAATAATCCATATAAAGTAAACATTGCATCGGGATCATTATTCTGTTTCACTTTTGAAATCAACTCAGAGATATAATTTGGTGATAGTATTTTTAGTAATAATGCTTTCGCTCTCGGGTAATTTAGCTGCGATGCAAGAATATAATTCATCGAAGCTTTTATAAGATTCTTTTCGTAGTGAACACCTTTTTCGTAAAGCCGTCCTAAAATAGTGAGAGCTTCTGAATTTCCACTTTCTGCATACATTTCTAGAATAGAAATTCTATCAAAATTTATGTTGCTTAATTCCGCGTCTTTTGTTTGAAGCCCTAATGTATCAGCTAACTGCTTATTTGATTCATGGGAAAGATCTTCTATCAAAAGTTTATCTGTAACTTCAATCATTGTATCGCGAATTGATTCGAAATCAATAAATACCAAACCGAGCTGTGAGGAGAGTGAAGTGTCACCGTTGCTTGACTTATTAAATAATTTGTTTTTATCGTCATCTTGGTTTGAGCTTAGAAAATTAGGAGGCAAGTATTTTTCAAGTTCATTTTTGGTTTCGACTGCAGGCATATAGTTTTTATCAGAAGCTTTTTTAACCCACTTATAAGCTTCAAAATAATCCTTCTTTACAATTAAATTGTCTGTGTAAAGAATGCCAATCAGATGCTGAGCTTCTGGCATACCATCCTCAGCCGCTTTTAGGAAATAATTGTATGCCTCAAATGGATTCCAGTCAACACCCCAGCCATTGATAAGAAGTATCCCGTAATTAAAACATGCAGCAGTAAGGTTTTGTTCGGCAGCTTTTCCAACCCAGTAAGCTCCTTTCGTGGTGTCTGCAGTCATTCCGTCTTCACCTAGTAAATATCTCAGACCAAGCTCATGTTGTGCTAAGGCATTTCCAGAGTTAGCATCACGGATCAAATTAAACTGTTTTTGTATTTGATAGGAAAGATCAGGCTGATAAAATATCGTGTACTTTTTTTGCGGACGGTTCTTTTTGAATGCCAAACTCTTATCATTCGTCTGACCTAGGCCGCTAAAATTAATTGCAATGATTAATACAAACGCTAAAATAATTGCAGGAGATAGATTATTCTTCAATAAGTAAATGTAGAGTAGACTTGTTTTAATGATTTTGGCAAAAAACTTTGTGTTTACTTAGAAAAGATATAAATAATTAAGATTTAATTAAATTCATGAAGGTGTATGGTAAATTGCTATGAGAAATTTATCTCATCAACTTGCCAAAATACTTTTTCATAGGTGTGAAATAAAAATCTCTCCAACCTTTCTTATCATAATTATCATTTGTGTTACAATTTAAACACTCAACGAGCATGATAGATAATTTGCCTGCTCGTTAAATCAACCATGGGTTGTTGATTTACATAAAACTAAAAAATTTACTTTGCTTCGGTCTTGGTTGTCTCCTTTTTCTTAAAGGCAACATTTTTAAGCTTTCTTTGACGAGTTTTTCCGTAGGACCCCGAATTGATTTTACCACGTCTAGTTTTTTTATCGCCTCTACCCATAAAGTACTCCTTTTTAATTTGAAGAAAAAGATTTTTTGTATTGAAAAGTTAGTTAACCAAAATATCATTTACAAAAGAAGATATAAAGTTGTTCACGCAAATTGTTTTTCCACTCCTCTTAATCTATATTTGGAAAACAAAAAAATAGAAATGACTTCACGGAAAAAAGTTAAGTATATCTTCGTAACAGGCGGTGTTGTTTCCTCTTTAGGAAAGGGAATTACTGCCTCATCTCTTGGACTTTTACTCAAACAGCGCGGCTTCAAAGTAACCATTCAAAAGTTTGATCCATACATTAATGTTGATCCCGGAACAATGAATCCTTTTCAGCATGGCGAGGTTTATGTAACGGATGACGGCGCTGAAACTGATCTCGATCTTGGTCATTATGAACGCTTTCTTGATGTGAATATGACTAGAGCAAATAACACCACAACAGGACAAGTGTATAATGAAGTCATAACTAAAGAAAGGCGGGGAGATTATTTAGGTGCAACTATTCAGGTCATTCCACATATCACCGATGAAATCAAACAAAGGATGACAAAACTTAGCGAGTTAGGTGAATATGACATCATCATCACAGAGATAGG
>Ga0209254_10007041_pt1 | contig 10372 bp, 10 predicted proteins | sample FrelakmetDIP11DI_FD_187148 | JGI IMG/M metagenome (GOLD analysis project Ga0209254, IMG submission 187148) | Freshwater lake sediment microbial communities from the University of Notre Dame, USA, for methane emissions studies - DIP11 DI (SPAdes)... | ecosystem: Environmental > Aquatic >... | reverse complement strand
GTTTGGGAAAGAGCACATGGCTTAACCTTGGGAGTATATAAGGTAACACAGAATTTTCCTAAAGCAGAGTTATATGGTCTGACCAATCAAATTCGTCGTTCTTCTTCATCGATTCCAATGAATATCGCCGAAGGTTGTGGCCGCGATAGTCAAGCCGAAATGACCCATTTCTTTCAGATTGCGATGGGTTCTTCGAGTGAACTAGAATATCAGATCCTTCTTGCTCATGATCTACAGTATTTAGATGAAAATGAATATAAAGAATTTTCGAGCGAGCTCGTTGAAGTACGCCGTATGCTTAATGCGTACATCCAAAAGTTAAAATCCACTCTCCCAAAGAAGTAATTTGTCTCTAAGCACTAAAAAACTAATTACTAATTGCTGCTCTTAATGAACGTCCCATCGCGTAGCTCCATCAGCGCCTGATTGATCTCTTCCCGGGTGTTCATCACGAAGGGACCATAACGGGCGATGGGCTCACCAAGTGGCAACCCGGAGACGAGCAGGAAGCGTGCCCCTGCCGTCGATGCCTGAACTTTCACAGTCTCCCCATCCCCAAAAATGACCAGCTGCGGTGCTTCTGCTGCGATTGCTTTTGCTCCAAACAAACCATTCCCGCGGAACAGGTAGGCAAACACAGCATGATCCGCTGGAATGGAATGGCTGAAGGATGTCTCAGGTGGCAGGGTCACGTCCAGGTAGGTCGGGTCAGCGTAGATGTCGGTCACTGCGCCAGAAGTAACGCCATAATAGCCAGCAATCAGGCGGACCTTCACCCCACCAGGCAGCTCCACTACTGGAATGTCTGCTGAGATGATATCCTGGTAGCGAGGCTTAGTCATCTTTAGTTTTGCGGGCAGGTTGACCCATAACTGAAAGCCTTCCATCTTTCCCTCGTAGGGTTCCGGCATCTCTTCATGCATGATGCCACCCCCGGCAGTCATCCACTGTACATCCCCTCCGCCAAGGGTGCCATGGTTGCCCAGGCTATCCTTATGCGTGACGCGTCCTGCCAGCATGTAGGTCACCGTCTCAATACCACGGTGCGGATGCATGGGGAAACCCGCCAGGTAATCAGCAGGGTCGTCTGATCCGAAGTGATCCAATAAAAGGAATGGGTCCAGATAATCCAGCGTGCGGGTAGCAATCGAACGCTTGAGCAGCACGCCAGCGCCTTCGATCACGCGCATGGGTGTGATAATTTGGGAGACAGTGCGGGTTTGAGCAGTCATGGAAACCACCTTCCGAAATGAATTGGAGATATTGTATCTGGATTGAAGGACACCTGCAAGGATGCGTTGATAAACAACCTGGTTCGACGATGTACTGTGATTGTGCAGCATCGATTCCATGCTGTGCTGTATAATATTAATAACTCGAATATGAATGAAATCAACCTGACCCAGCTGGTACACATGCTTTCAGATATGCTTGACCTGGTGGGTGTGGATGACCTCCAGCATGGCAAGCGGGTGGCATATATGTGCCTTGAGACGGCTCATGCACTCGGCTTCGAGCCATCAGATGTAGAAAACCTCTACTTTGCTGCCCTGCTACACGATTGTGGCGTCTCCACCACCAGCATCCATGAGCATATCATCAAGGAGATCAATTGGACGGGAGCCCAGGAGCACTGTGAGCGGGGCAGTTTTTTATTGGAAGCTCAACCACTTTTCCGCCACCTTGCTCCCCTCATTAGCCTGCACCACACGCATTCGCAAGAGATAGACCCAGGGGTTCCAGAGATGGTTGCCTTATCGGGGAACCTGATCCACATGTGCGATCGCGTGGATGCCTTGATGCATCAGGTCTCGATCAAGCCATGGTTGGCAGTTAGAAATTCGATCCGTGACCGCCTGGCACATTTCCAGGATATCTGGTTTCGCCGGGAACTGGTGGAGGCTTTCTTGTCGGTTTCCAGACCTGAAAGCTTTTGGCTGCGTATGCAACCTCAGCACCTTAATCAATACATGGCAGAACGAGAATTGGCTGACCGTCACCAGTTGATCAGCACAGGTCGCCTGCGCCATGTCGCCGAACTAGCAGCTGAAATTGTGGATACGAAAAGCCACTTCACAGCCAGTCACTCCCAGGGCGTATCTCGCTTTTCTGCTCACCTGGCAGAGAGAGCGGGTTTTGAGACGGACGTTTGCTGGCAAATTGAGATTGCCGGCCTGCTGCATGATATTGGTAAGATGCGCGTGCCGGATAATATCCTTGAGAAGCCCGCTTCCCTGAGTTTTTCTGAGAGATCTGTCATGCTTGGGCATAGCTTTGAAAGCTACCAGATCCTGCACCATGTGCAAGGTTTTGAGAGTATCGCCCGTTGGGGTGCGTGCCATCATGAGACCCTCTCAGGAGATGGATACCCGTTCCATTTGGCTGAGGCTGAGTTGGATACAGAATCACGGATCATCGCCATTGCTGATATCTTCCAGGCACTCACCCAGCAGAGACCTTATCGCCCGGCAAAAGATCCTACATCCGTCATCCACTCACTCAAGTATCGTGTAGAACAACATCAGATCGATCCTGATCTGGTGAGTTTGGTGTTACAGGATTTCGATGCTTGTTGGGATGCAGCTGCAATCCAATCATAATTACAAATATTTCATTTTAAGGAGTTTTCCATGGATACCAGAATGACTCCCGAAGAACGCCAGGCATTCCTGGCAGAGACGCGTGTGGGCATCATCAGCATCCCGGAAGAAGGGCGGGGTCCGTTGACCGTTCCTGTTTGGTACAACTATCAGCCGGGTGGGGTGGTGTGTGTCTGGACTGGTATAAAAACACGCAAAGCTATGCTATTGCAAAAAGCCAGGCGTATCAGTTTTTGTGTTCAGGATACAAACCCACCGAATTATAAGTATGTCTCAATTGAAGGTCCCTTCACAATCCAACCAGTGGACCTTGAGCGCGATATCCATCCGATGGCGTTGCGTTATTACGGTCCAGAAAACGGTGAGCATCTCTACGCTGATATCCGTAAAACCGATAACTGGAAGAACGACATCCTGGTGTGTATCACACCTGAGCGCTGGCTGACTGTGGACTACTCCAAGATGGGTCCCCCCGCTTAAATTAACATCCTTAACCACAAAGGACCCAAAGGTCACTATGGTCAAATAATTTATATATTCATTTATTGCTTATTCTTTGTGTACTTTGTGTCCTTAGTGGTGAATTATTTTTATGAACATTTTGTATGCGTTTCAAAAAATTCGATGAAACGGGAGATGTCATGAACACTCAACTGACGATGAAACGCACCTTGCTTTATTCGTCCGCATCCGCTGGGTTAAATATCATGGCGATCAGCGTGAGCACCTGGCTGTTGTATTTTTACTCTCCCCCGCCCGATTCTGGCCGCCACATCTACCTGCCAATCACCCTGGTTGGTTTTTTAATGGGTTTAACTTCCATATGGGATGCAGTCATTGACCCCTTCATTGGGCACTTCTCAGATGTCACCCGCTCGCGTTGGGGGCGTAGACGCCCGTACATCCTATTTGCCACACCCATAACAGCTATCCTGCTCATCTTTGTCTTCACACCTCCTGGTGGAGGTTCAATTACCTTGAATGCGGTCTATTTCTTTGTCATCATTACCCTGTTCTACACTGCATATTCGCTGGTCGGCATTCCTTATGATGGAACCATGCCCGAGATGGCTCAGAACCCCAAGGATTTAGTGAAGCTAAGCACCTGGAAAAGTATTCTGGGCATTATGGGTGTGATGGTGGGAGCACTAGTTGCAGCCCCCCTGTTCTCATCCATGGGTCCGGTCGTTATGGCTTTTATTGTAGCGCTGGTAGGGCTCGCAACGATCTGGCTGGCATTGTTTGGTATCAGGGAGACCACCCGCCCAATAGGTGAGCCGTTGCGGGTCATTGCTGGTTTCAAGGCAACCCTTGCCAATAGACAATTTTTATTTATGTTCTTCTCGGTTTTAATTGTGCACATCGCTTATGCCATGGTCACGGCCATTCTCCCTTACTTTATCACCACGGTTCTCGGACGCCCTGAGGGCGATGTAGGTATCTTCCAGGGTTTGCTGGTTTTGTTAATGATCCTGTCTGCACCGCTGTGGAACTGGCTTGCCCGCCGGTACGCCCACCGAAAGTTACTGATGGTTTCAATGGTGATGATGGGTATCATCATCACCATGAACGCTTTTGTGGGGCTTATCCCTGGTATGGATAAGCTTCTCCAGGCTTACATCACTGTTGGTCTGGTGGGTCCTGCGCTGGGAGGGTATTTTATCCTTGCCTACGCCATGATGGGTTCAGTGGTGGACTACGACGAAATGTTTACCCATGCCCGTCGCGAAGCGATCTACTATGGCACATTTTCACTAGCAGCGGGGATTGGTCCTGCTGTGGCAGCAATGACCCTGCCGTTCATCCTGAGTTATTTCGGGTATACATCAGCCAACCCCCTTGGGGTGAGGGTGGCATGGGTGGTAGCAGGTGTTTGCAGCCTGGTCGGTGCAATCGTATTTTTCGGATATAAATTAGGCGACACCCCTGAACAGACCCGGGCGAACCTTGGTATGCCACAGGTTGCACCTGGTAATGAGGATTGATTGACCCGGATAATCGATCACCACAATGGACATTAAGGACGCAAAGAGCTTTATCGTTGAAAATCTTAGTGTCTTAGCTAGTTAGTTTAGAATTGCTGATCTGGTGTAAAAAACACAAAAGATCACTATTTTGAGATATATTTATGAATAATCCTTCGTGTCCCTTGAGTCCTTAGTGGTTATCTTAATCAAACGCTAGTATTTATCGATAGCATGAGGAGATATCAAATGATCATTTCCGCAGGCGTTGCCCGCCAAAACATTTCTCCCCCACCTGGGATTTACCTCATCGGTTATGGTGATCGTTCCAAAGGTAACCTGGGTGTTCACGATGATCTGACTGCCACCGCCCTGGCACTGGACGATGGGTTGCATCGGGCGGTGATCGTCGCCTGTGACCTGTTGGCGATCAATGAGCACACCGTGGCCCGTATCCAGGCGCAGACAGGCTCGAACGTGGTCATCTGTTGCTCACATACCCACTCCGGACCGGTCACTTATGCCAGTCAGCGCTCATCACGCAGGAACCGTGAATACATTAATTACCTGGTTGGACAGATCGTAAAAGCAGTCAAGGAAGCATTGGCAGACCTGCAACCAGCCCGCCTCGCATGGGCTGAGGGGGAGGCAGATATTGCAGTAAACCGCCGTGAGCGTAAACCCGATGGGCATATTGAGATCGGTATGAACCCGACGGGTCCCATCGACCGGACACTTTCTGTAATGCAAGCTCAAACGATGGATGGCAAGCCTATCGTTACGCTGGTAAATTTTCAATGCCATGGCACGGTTCTGGGACCGAAGAACCTGCTCGTCTCAGCGGATTGGATTGGCGCTCTCCGCAAAAACGTTGAGCAGGTGAGCGGGGGATTCGTGATGTATTTACAGGGAGCAACCGGGGATCTAAACCCGGATCACGAATGGGGTGGGGATGATTTCTTGGCAGTGGAGTCCATTGGGATGCGCATAGCCGATCAAGTCGAGCGGGTCTTACACATCCTGGCGCCCATATCAGGTGAGTCGGTCAGCTTTCACCAGGAACAAGTCTGGCTTTCTCTGGAGGCAGAGGCTCATGGGCTGACCCCGCCCCCCACTTACCGTGTGGTGCTTGCTAAAATGGCCCATGTGCCACGTTTTATGGTCGATTTTGTGCTCAATCGCCGCTATCCATGGAAAACTCTTATTACCGCACGCGATGGTTTCTGGTCCGTGCCGGTGGTGCTCACCCACATCAGGGTGGGGGCTCTGGCTTTGTATGCCCTGGGTGCGGAGGTCTTCACTGAGATTGGCATGGCGATTAAACAGGCCTCTCCCACCAGCCATACTCTTTTTACCAGCGTGAGCAGCGGTTGTATAGGATATCTTCCCACGGCAGAAGAGCACGCACTTGGAGGATATGAAGTCGATGTGTCACCCTATTTTTACCGTATGCCCGGGCGGTTAAAAGCGGATAGCGCCGAGAGGGTGTTGGATGTGGTGAGGAATCTTCAATAGGTTAGGTCGAGCAGTTTATGGCAAGTGTAAAGCAACCTTACGACCACAAACAACGAGTAAAGGGGTTAATTTATATTTACCAAGTGCATATTTCATGGAGGGTGATAAATGACTGACGAATATCAATTTCATGTAGGTTATTACGATAACCTGCACTCCGAGCCTCCTATCAATTTCCAAATGAATCGTTGGATCAATTACCTTGGTGAAAGTGCCCTGGATGATATCCATACGATCGCGCCAAAACTTTCTGATTTCACTTCGTATAAGGATGCCTTTTTACAATTAGCTGAGAAAGCATTCAAGGAGGGCCGAACACTACCTGCAGCGTATTATTTCAGATCTGCTGAGTTCTTTATGGGGGAGGATGATCCTGCAAAAACTCCCACACGCCAGAAATTCCTGGATTTGTTGTGGAAGCAATATAAGATTAGTCCAAACAATCGATTATCAATTCCATACACAGATGGAATAACCCACGGATCCCTTCCGGTCTATGAATACCGTCACGAAAAACCAAAGGACACAATCGTTATCCATGGCGGTTTCGATAGTTATATCGAGGAATTCTTTCCATTATTCCAATACATACACGCTGCAGGCTATAACTTGATTTGCTTCGAAGGACCCGGGCAGGGCGGTGCCTTGATTGATTCACACTTACTCTTAACCCCTGAATGGGATAAGCCATTAAAGACAATCCTGGATTTCTTCAAACTGGAGGATGTTTCCCTGATCGGAATTTCGATGGGTGGATGTCTGGCGTTGCGGGCTGCGGCATTTGAGCCGCGCATTAAAAGGGTGATTGCCTACGACGTCTTTTATGATTGGATGGAAACCACCTTAGATAAGATGCTGCAGATAAGCCCTGTGGTCAAAACCTTGTTAAGTTTCAAAGCTATGGGTTTATTCAATCGCTTGATGGCACAAATAATGAATCAAAGCCCATTGTTTGATTGGGCGACACGCAGGGCAATGCTGGTGTTGGGAGTGCACTCACCGTATGAAGTATTCGTGAAAAGCAAGTTATATACTACCCGAGACATCTCTCCCCTGATAAAACAAGATGTGTTGCTATTAGCAGGTGCCGAGGATCACATCATTCCATTAAACCATTTCTATCTACAGCAAATAGCCTTAGAAAATGTTCACTCGCTTACCGCTCGCTTGTTTACACGAGCAGAACATGCTCAGAATCATTGCCAAATTGGTAATTTGGGCTTAGCAATCAGTAATATTATTGATTGGATAGAATTCACCCGCCATCAAACGAATTGAGTGAATGATCTCTAAATCTATCATGCTGGATCGATAAAAAATACCTCCAAAAAGGGATATCAATGAACCTCTTATACCCTACCCCCAAAGGTGATATCACCATCCGACTGGCAACCCCACAGGATGCAGCCATGCTGCTAAAACTGCGCCTGGAAGCACTCACAAAGCAACCCGAGGCTTTCGCTGCGGATGTTGATAAGACTGCTGCGGATGGTGTAGAAAGATGGGTAAAGATTGTCACTGATTATGCCAATGATCAATCGGGGGTAATGATAATTGCTTGTTCAGGAATAGAGTTGATCGGGATGGCTGGCATAATAAGGGGTCATTGGCTTAAGACCAGGCACTTTGGTACGGTGTGGGGGGTTTATGTAAAACCAGATTGGCGGGGATACCACATTGGTGAGGCAATCATTAATGGTTGTATTGATTGGGCAAAAGCTAACGATATGACTGTGGTAAACCTGGGCGTGAATACCATAAACACAAGCGCACTTCGTTGCTACACCCGCTGTGGATTTTCTATCTACGGCACCGAACCAAAAGTGATTTATTACAAAGATGTTTATTATGATGAGTATTTAATGGTCAAGTTACTCTGATAAGAATTTACGATTTGTAGAAAGCTATTTCCCGTTCTTGGCGTGAAAGGGATATCGAGATCATATTCATAATGGTCGAAACAGGAGAATAAGCGTGATGATGGATAAGACAAGTGAAGTTATTCAATGGTTATTGCAAGACGATGAGCCTTCCGTACGATGGCGGACCCTGAGGGAATTGCTCGATTTTGATATTAATGCACCTGAAGTAAGGCAAGCAAAGTCTGCCATCCCGCAATCCACAGCAGTGCGTGACTTGCTTGGAAAAATGCATCCGGATGGGTACTGGTTGCAGAAAAATCCCCGGACAAAGGCCAATGTTGGAGATGATGTACTGTACGGCTCTTTTGGCAGCACCCATTTCGTTTTATCCTACCTGGCAGAGCTTGGAATGGATCGTTCCCATTCTGATGTGGAAAAAGCTGCTGACCGTTACCTCGGTCTTCAAAAAGCAGATGGAGATTGGCTGAATCACTATTCTTGCCTGCTTGGATACAACATCCGCACCTATGTGCTGCTGGGCTATCGGGAGGATGCCAAGATAGAACGGTCGATTGAATTGATGCTGCAAACCGTGCGAGAAGATGGCGGTTATTTGTGCGATTGGCACGAAGGAAAATATAAAACCAGGCAGGTTAAGAGCTGTATCCGTGGATCGGTGAAGTGCCTGTTGGCGCTTGCAGAGCTGCCGGAAACTTGGGACCATCCACGTTGCAGGCAATTGGTGGATTACTTTTTACGCCGAGGAGGCATATACCAGTCTGCTCACCCTGGTATTTTTGTCAATAAGGACATGGAGATTTTTTCATTCCCGATCATCTGGCGGGCTAATGTATGGGAAGTACTTTACGCATTGAGCAAAATGGGTCATGGCAACGATGAGCGTTTATCAGCTGCCTGGAATGAGCTGGAAAGCAAAGCGGATGATATGTTTCGTTACCGGTTGGACTGGACTCCAACAGAATGCCCATGGAAAGTAGGACAGCGCAATGAGTACAATAAATGGATCACATTTTATGTTTTGCTGGCTGAGAAATATAAAAATATATCTATTTAGGATATGTGGATTAACCACCTAGACCTCACAAAATCTTTAGGTTAGCTTGTAAAAACCCTCCATTTATCAGACGTGGTACTATAATTAAAATGTGGTGCTCAAAGAATTGCGAAAGGAGATTATGGAGTGAAAGCAACTGAGGAATTAATGCAAGAACATCGTGTGATCGAGCGCGTGCTAACTGCTCTCGAAAGAGCTGCCACCCGTCTCAGCAAAGGTCAGGATGTATACCTGCGGTTTTTTGCTGGGACAACGGTATTCATTAAGAATTTTGCGGATGGTTGTCATCACCAGAAGGAGGAGGGGATTCTGTTTCCGGCGATGATTGAAAATGGATTATCCAGAGAGACAGGTCCGGTGGCAGTGATGCTGGCGGAGCATGAAGAGGGGCGCCGACTGACCCAAAAAATGCGGCAGTCACTTGAGAAGCTCCAGGGTTGTGATGATGCTGCCCGGAATGAGCTTGTCCAGAATGCACTGGGATATATCAAGTTATTAAGACAACATATTTATAAGGAAGACAATATCTTGTTTCCGATGGCAGATAAGGTCATTCCAACCGAACAACAGCAACAGATCACGGAAGCATTTAAGCTCCTGGAACATGATGAGACAGGCGAGGACGTGCATGAGAAATACCTCGGACTGGCAGTGCGCCTCGAAAGTGAATGCCTTCGGTAAGGGTTTAATCTCCCCGAAATGTTGGAGCTGGCTATCTTTTTACTTGGATCACTCGGGTTCATTTTCCTCTCCCGCCGTGCGCTGAAAGAGCATCACCTGTATGGTTTTCCTCGCTTCTTTGCCTTTGAAGCTATTCTGGGGCTGGTCGTGCTCAATGGAGGGAAGTGGTTTAACCGGCCATTTTCGTTGCCTCAGCTAGTTTCCTGGCTGTTATTATTGGGGTCTGCATATTTAGCGATCTATTCATTCTGGGTCCTGCGTGCTTACGGTGTTCCTGATGGCTCCATCCAGGATTCCGGTCAGCTAGAATTCGAGAAAACCACCCATCTGGTCACTAAAGGACCCTATCGCCTGATCAGGCACCCACTTTACGCCTCGCTGCTATTTCTCACCTGGGGGATTGCTCTAAAGCAGATCAACCTGGTTTCAATGATGTTAGCGATCATTGCCAGCCTGGCATTATTTCTAACTTCTGTTTATGAGGAACGGGAAAATTTGGCTAAATTCGGTGACGAATACGCTAACTACATGCAGCAATCCAAACGTTTTATCCCTTTTATTTTCTGACTATCGATCATGATTGAATGCCCGGTAGACCATCCAAAACTGCCCGGGATGTTTAACCCCCATGTGCCCAATAATGCTGCCTTATGGGCAGTGTTCGAGGGACGGCAT
>Ga0209254_10007040_pt1 | contig 10372 bp, 10 predicted proteins | sample FrelakmetDIP11DI_FD_187148 | JGI IMG/M metagenome (GOLD analysis project Ga0209254, IMG submission 187148) | Freshwater lake sediment microbial communities from the University of Notre Dame, USA, for methane emissions studies - DIP11 DI (SPAdes)... | ecosystem: Environmental > Aquatic >... | reverse complement strand
CCCTCTGCCGATGTACTGGTGGCTTATCATATGCTGCTTTCGGGGATTGGCAAGCTGAACATCTCGTTGTTTCCAGACCATGGCGGGGCAAAGGGAAAGGTGCGACCGTGGATTATTTCCTGACAGAAGAGCAGCAAATGATCAAGGAACTGGCCGCCAAGATCGCGCGTGAAAAGATCCGTCCGGTGCGCGCGCGGTTGGATGAGCAGGAAGAGTTCCCCTGGGGTATCATGAAGATCCTGGCGCAGGCGGACCTTTTTGGACTCTATATCCCGGAAGCGTACGGAGGCCTGGGAGGCGCCATCTTTGAGAACTGCCTGGCCGTCGAACAACTGGCCACCGGCTGTATCGGCGTGGCCACCTCCTTTGCCGCCAGCGGGCTGGGAGCCTACCCGATACTCCTGCATGGCAGCGAAGAACAAAAGCTCGCCTATCTTCCGGACATTGCCAGCGGCAGGCGGCTGGCCGCATTCGCTCTCACCGAATCCGGAGCCGGCAGTGACGTCTCAGGTATCCAGACCACGGCGCTCCGGGATGGAGATCATTATGTTCTGAACGGCACCAAACAGTGGATCACCAGCGGCGGTGAAGCGGAAATCTATTCCGTGCTGGCCATCACCGATCGTGCCAAGGGGCCCAGAGGAGCCAGTTTCTTTATCGTTGAAAAAGGCGACCCGGGGTTCTCTTTCGGGAAAAAGGAGAAAAAGCTGGGGATTCGCGCTTCATCGACCCGCGAGCTGGTTTTTCAGGACTCTCGCATTCCCAAGGAGCGTTTGATCGGGCGTGAAGGGACGGGGTTCATTATCGCCATGAAGACCTTCGATAAATCTCGCCCGGGCATCGGAGCTCTGGGAGTGGGCCTGGCTCAAGGCGCGCTGGACGTTGCCGTCGAGTACGCCCGGCAACGCGTTCAGTTCGGCAAGCCCATCATCAGCTTCCAGGCCATCCAGCACAAGCTGGCCGACATGGCCATCAAGACCGAAGCATCGCGCGCATTGATTTACGCCAGTGCCAGATACATGGATACGGACCCCCCTGATGCCAGCAAAGTGGCGGCAATGTGTAAGGTCTTTGCTGGAGATGTGGCAATGGAAGTGGCCACCGAGGCGGTTCAGGTTCTCGGGGGCTACGGCTACATGCGCGATTACCCGGTGGAAAAGATGATGCGGGACGCAAAAATCCTGCAGATTTATGAAGGCACCAACGAAATCCAGCGCAATATCATCGGCCAGGAACTGAACAAAGAATACAGCAGAATGAAGGAAACATTTTTCTAGAAGGGCTGCTAACCTAACCGGGTGCTGAAAAAACACCCTCTCGCTACGTCACCCCGGTGCAAGCCGGGGTCCAGAAGGCCCCGAAAAACCTGGATTCCGGCTTTCGCCGGAATGACGAAAAGGGCGGTCCTGGCACTTTTTCAACAGCCTGCCAGGATGACGCCAGGTAAGATCAGGCGAGAATCGAACCCAAGGAGCAGAGCGGAAAGCCATGCATATTGTGGTTTGCATCAAGCAGGTTCCCGATGCGAAAAACGTCCGCATAGATCCCGACACCCATACGCTGGTCCGGCAAGGTGTGGAAGCTATTGTCAATCCCTTTGATCTGTTTGCTGTGGAAGCCGCTCTGCAGATCAAGGACCAGACGGGCGCCCGGGTGACGGTCATGACCATGGGACCGCCGCAGGCCGCGGAGGCCCTGCGAGAGACGCTGTCACTCGGCGTTGACGACGCCATTCTCCTGACTGACCGCAATTTCGCCGGCGCCGATACCTGGGCAACTTCTCTCACGCTGGCGGGAGCCATCCGCAAAGTGGGAGACGTGGACCTCATCATCTGCGGAAAGCAGGCGGTCGATGGCGATACTGCTCAGGTGGGCCCGGAACTGGCCACGCAACTGAATATCCCCTATGCCACTTTCGTCAAAAGGATAGAACTGCTGAACGAGCAGCATCTTAAAATCAGCCGGCAAACGGACGAGGGCGTGGAAGTCTGGAAACTGCCTCTACCGGCTCTCATCACCGTGCTGAAGGAGGTGGGTGAGCCGCGGGTCCCGTCTTTGCGGCATAAAATGCGCGCCAAGAAAGCCGAGATCCTCTCCTGGGGCGCCGAACAGCTCAATCTGGACGCCAGTGAGGTGGGACTCAGCGGCTCCTATACCCAGGTGGTCCGCATCTTCAGCCCGCCACGACGCACTGACCGCATCCTGCTCACAGGGTCCGTGGAAGAACAGGTGGAGCAGCTTTATCAATACCTGAAAGAAGCCAGGGTGCCAGGTTTATGAAAGCCATCGTTGACACTCGGAAGTGTACCTTATGTGGAGTCTGCCAGGAGGCGTGCCCGGTTGCAGCCATTACCGTCACCGAATCGGCAACGGAAATCTCTGATGCCTGCACTCTGTGCGGCATGTGCGTTGACAGCTGTGAATTTGAGGCGCTTTCGCTGCCGGAAGCAGGCGCCGGTCCGACGGATGATCTGGCGTCCTACCGCGGCGTGTGGGTCTTTGCCGAATGGAGACAGGGTCGTATCCACCGGGTGAGTTACGAGTTACTGGGGGCCGGCCTCAACCTCGCGGACCAAAGAAAGGTGGAACTCGCGGCCGTATTGCTGGGCCATGAGCTCGACGGGTTGGCGGATGAACTCATCGCTCACGGCGCCGATGTGGTGTATGTGGTCGACCGCCCCGAACTCGCTCAGTTCACCGACGAAGCCTACGCCAATGTGCTGTTCGAAGCGATCCGGCAAAAGCAGCCGGAAATCCTGCTGGCCGGGGCCACCACCATGGGCCGCTCGTTTATTCCCCGCGTGGCAGCTTTGCTGCGCACCGGACTGACGGCAGATTGCACGCATCTGGACATCAGCGAGGAAGGTCTGCTTCTCCAAACCCGCCCGGCTTTCGGGGGAAATGTGATGGCCACCATCATCTGCCCCAATCGCCGGCCGCAAATGGCGACCGTGCGGCCCAAGGTCATGAAGCCGGTGCGCGATGCCATGCGCCAGGGGCGGGTGGAAAGACTGGAAATTCCAGCCCGTTGTCTGCGGACCCGCGTGGAAGTCCTGGAAGTGATTCCAGAAATGGAGGAAACGGCGAAAATCGCCGAGGCTGAAGTGATCATTTCGGGTGGCCGGGGCATGCAAAATGCCGAGAATTTTAAGCTGCTTGAAGAAATGGCCCGGCTTTTCAAGGGGGCCGTGGGGGCCTCCCGCGGGGCCGTTGAGGAGGGCTGGATGCACCCCTCCCGACAGGTGGGACAGACGGGTCAGACCGTGGCTCCCGCTCTCTATATGGCGGTGGGCCTTTCGGGAGCCATCCAGCACGTGGTGGGGATGCAGGGCTCCAGAGTGATTGTGGCGGTCAATAAAGACACCCACGCTCCCATTTTTGATGTGGCCAGCTACGCAGTCGTTGCCGACCTGTTCGAATTCGTCCCCGCTTTGATTCGAAAAATCAAGAAAGAACATGGCGATTAAAGTGATGCCTATTAGTGAGGAGCATTACGCGTGACGGAACAGAAAAAGCGGGTGATCGTCGTCACCGGAGCGAGCCGTGGCATTGGCAGGGCCATTGCCATGGCACTGGCGGCGCCCGGCAGCGAAGTACTGATTAATTACCAGTCCGGTTTGCAGGCCGCCCGGGAGACGGCAGATGCCGTGCAGGCTCAAGGCGCCGCGGCACACTTGTATCGCTTCGATGTCGCCGAACCCCGGGAAGTAAAAGAGGCTTTCAAGGAGATTGTCGTGCGGCATGAGCGCGTGGATGTGCTGGTTAATAACGCCGGCATCACCCGGGACAACCTCCTGGCTCTCATGAAACCGACCGAGTGGGACGAGGTCATGAACACCAACCTGAAGGGTGTCTTCCTGTGCTGCCAGGCGCTGGTCAAACCCATGATGCGCCAGCGCTACGGCCGCATCGTCAATATCACTTCGGTGGTGGGAGTGACTGGCAATGCGGGTCAGTGCAATTATTCAGCAGCGAAGGCCGGCATCCTTGGTTTGACTCGATCGCTGGCACGGGAGCTGATCTCCCGCAATATCACCGTCAACAGCGTGGCGCCGGGGTTCATCGAAACGGATATGACCGCCGCCATGCCGGAAAAGGTGCGTGCCGCCCTGCTGACGCAAATCCCCGCGGGACGGCCCGGGACCCCGGAAGATGTCGCCGCTGCCGTGCGCTTTCTGGTGTCCGATGCGGCCAATTACATTACCGGACAGGTGATCCACGTCAATGGGGGGATGTTCATGGGTTAGGTTCATTGTGACTGACGCCATGAGCGACCGGTCGGCTGAACCCGCAGAACAAGATGGAGAAGTTTATGCAACCCAAACAACGACGTCGCGTTGTCGTGACAGGAATCGGACTGGTCAGTCCCTTGGGTATTGGCATCGAGGAAAACTGGTCAAACCTGATTCAGGGCAAGTCAGGCATCGCCCCAATCACGCATTTTGACACGACTGCCTTCGCGACGAAAATTGCGGGTGAAGTGAAAAACTTCCACGGCGAAGATTTTGTCTCCAAGAAAGAACTTCGCAAAATGGACCTGTTTCTTCAATATGGCCTGGCAGCCTGCCACCTTGCCATGGATGACTCCGGGTTGGAAATTACCCCGGAACTCTCTGAACGGGTGGGGGTCATTACCGGTTGTGGTTTAGGGGGATTGAACACCATCGAACACTACCACAAGGTGCTCCTGGAGTCCGGTCCGAAAAAAATCAGCCCATTTTTCATCCCGATGCTGATCGGCAACATGGCCCCCGGACTGATGTCCATCTATCACCATGCCAAAGGTCCCAACCTCTCTGTGCAAACGGCCTGTGCCGCCGGAACGCATGCGTTCGGCCTGGCGTTTCACATGGTCCGCGACGGAGTGGCCGATGCCATGATCACCGGAGGCGTGGAAGCCACCATCACGCCGGTGTGCGTGGCGGGATTCAATGCCATGCGCGCCCTCTCGACACGCAACGAAGAGCCGGAGCGGGCATCACGGCCATTTGATAAGGATCGAGACGGTTTCATTCTGGCGGAAGGGGCCGCAATTCTCATTTTGGAAGAACTACACATGGCACTGCAACGTGGCGCGAAAATCTATGCGGAGGCCATCGGTTTTGGCCTGAGCGCCGATGCTTTCCATATGACCGCTCCGGCGACCAACGGTGAAGGCGCCGCGCAGTGCATGCGCATGGCTCTGGAAGATGCCGGAGTGGAACCCCATGATGTCGACTACATCAACGCCCATGGGACTTCAACCGACCTCAATGACAAGCTGGAAACCCAGGCAATCAAAACGGTCTTTGGTGACCATGCCCGGAAACTGGCCGTGAGCTCCACAAAATCCATGACCGGTCATTTGCTGGGCGCCGCCGGGGGGCTTGAGGCCGGCTATACCGCTCTGGCGATGGCCCGGGAAATGATACCGCCCACCATCAATTACGAAACGCCGGACCCGGAATGCGACCTCGACTATGTACCCAATCAGTCCAGAAAAGCGGTGATCCGGGTCGCCCTGTCCAATTCCTTCGGTTTCGGAGGAACCAACGGAACCCTGGTGTTTCGGAAGTATCCATGAGCTGTGACGCAGGGTCCTGGGATTTGCTGATGGTTTGGTAGATGGCCGAGGAAAGCAGCATGAAAATCATGATCGGTTGTGACCACGGAGGATATGACCTCAAGCAAGTTGTGCTGAAGCACCTGCAGCAGCTGGATCACCAGGTCGAGGACATCGGGGCTTCTAGTGGTGAAGCGGTCGATTATCCGGTCTATGCAGTGCAGGTCGCACACGCCGTGGCCGAAGCGAGAGTTGACCGGGGGATCTTAATTTGCGGCAGCGGGATCGGCATGTGCATCACCGCCAACCGCATCCCCGGGGTGCGTGCCGCGGTGGTGTCGGAACCTTATGCGGCAAAACTGAGTCGGCGCCATAACGACAGCAATATCCTGTGTCTGGGTGGACGACTGCTGGGCGACCAGCTCGCCCTGGAAATCGTGGATGTTTGGCTGCGAGAGGAATTTGAGGGCGGACGCCATGAACGCCGTGTGGCCCTGGTGGATCGACTGACCGCCGACCCTGGCGTGAAGACTGCAAGGACCTGCCCATAGGAACTTTGCACTGGGAGCCGGATGGTAAAGGAGTGAACAAGGAAATCGTTTTATGTCGTATCTTAATCGCATTGATCCGGAAGTGGCAAAAGCCATCCAGCAGGAAGAATCGAGGCAGCGCACCAAACTGGAACTGATTGCCTCCGAGAACTTCTCCAGCGACGCGGTGCGGGAAGCACAGGCGTGTGTCATGACCAACAAATACGCCGAGGGCTATCCGGGCCGCCGTTACTATGGCGGGTGTGAATATGTGGACCGGGTGGAAAACCTCGCCATGGAGCGAGCCAGGGAACTGTTTCAGGCAGAATATGCCAATGTTCAGCCGCATTCCGGATCCCAGGCCAACATGGCGGTTTATTTTTCCATCCTGCAACCCGGCGACCTGTTGATGGGCATGGATCTCCGGCAGGGCGGGCACTTAACCCACGGCAGCCCGGCGAGCTTTACCGGTCGCCTGTACCGGGTGGTGTCCTATGGAGTCCGGCGCGACACGGAAACCATCGATTATGATGAACTGGCGCGGCTGGCTCGCGAACACCGTCCCAAGCTGATTGTCGCCGGCGCCAGCGCCTACCCGCGCATCATCGACTTTGCCCGCTTCGAAGAAATCAGCCGGGAAGTTGGAGCGCATCTCATGGTGGACATGGCTCACATTGCCGGGCTGATCTGTACCGGGCTGCACCCGAATCCGGTACCGCATGCCGAATTCGTGACCTCGACCACTCACAAAACCCTGCGCGGTCCCCGCGGCGGCCTGATTCTGGCCCGCAAAGAATACGCCAAGATCCTGGACAGCCAGATCTTTCCCGGCATCCAGGGAGGCCCCCTGATGCACGTGATCGCGGCCAAGGCGGTGGCCTTTCAGGAAGCCTTGCAGCCCGCCTTCAAGGAATACCAGCAGTGGGTGGTGAAAAACAGCCGGCGGCTTGCGGAACAATTGATGGAGTTGGGCTATCGGCTGGTTTCAGGAGGGACCGACAACCATTTGCTGCTCGTTGATCTCTCCCAAACCGGCATAACGGGTAAGGTTGCCGAACAAACCCTGGACCTGGCGGGCATTACGGTGAATAAGAATTCCATCCCCTTCGATGTGCAAAAACCCGGCATAACCAGCGGCATCCGTATCGGGACGCCGGCGCCCACAACCCGGGGCATGCGGCCCGAACACATGGACCTCATCGCTGGATTTATCCACCGCGCCCTGGGCCTGGTGGGAGACGACAAGGCCTTGAGTGCCATGCAACAAGAGGTGGCCGAGTTTTGCCTGTCCTTCCCTTTACACCAGCCGGTGGTGAACCCGGAACCCTGAGGGCAACATCACCTGCGCTGCCGCCTGCTGCCGGAGCCTGTCCCATGAGATCGCTCACGCGTGATGAGACCATGATGCGGGAAGCGCTGCGACTGGCCGCCAAGGGGCGGGGATTCACCAGCCCCAATCCGATGGTCGGAGCGGTGGCGGTTCAAGCTGGGCAGATCACCGGAAAAGGCTATCATGAATCGGTTGGCGGTCCACACGCCGAACTCAACTGCCTGCGCGATGCCGGAGAGAAGGCCCGGGGGGCGACCCTTTATGTCACACTGGAACCCTGCAATCATTACGGTCGCACGCCGCCCTGTACGCAGGCCATTGTGAAAGCCGGGATAACCCGAGTGGTCGCGGGTATGTGCGACCCGAATCCGCAGGTAGCAGGAGGCGGAATCGATTTTCTGCGCAGCCGGGGCATCGAAGTGGAGGCGGGCATCTTGGAGCGGGAATGTCGCCTGCTCAACCAGGCCTTCATCAAACACGCCACCACCGGTCTTCCCCTGGTGACGATCAAAGCGGCAGCCACGTTGGACGGCCGCATTGCGGCACGAACCGGTGATGCAAAATGGATCAGCAATGAACGTTCGCGGCGCTATGTTCACCGGCTGCGCTGTGACCTGGATGGAATCCTGGTCGGCATCGGAACTGCCCTGGCCGATGATCCGCTGCTCACGGCGCGATTTCCCAAGAAACGCTGCCGGCAGCCGATCAGGATCGTGCTGGACAGCCGGTTGCGCTTGCCCCTTTCGCACCAACTGGTCCAGACGGCTGGACGAGTTCCCGTCTGGGTGGCCTGCCGTGAGCAGGCGTCAGCGGAAAATGTGCGCCGACTGCGGGATGCGGGTGTGGACATCCTGCCCCTCCCCGAAGGGCCGAACGGCATTGATTTGCGCGCGCTTTTACAGGAACTGGGCCGGCGCAATGTGACCAGTCTCCTGGTTGAAGGGGGCGCCCGGGTTTTGGGGGCTTTTCTCGAGGAAAACCTGGCGGATGACTGCTATTTCTTTTACGCGCCCAAGCTCCTTGGAGATCCCCGAGCGATCCCCATGATCAGCGGCAAGCCCCGAACCCGCCTGGCGGACGCTGTGCCGGTTTTTGCCGTGCGGGTGCGGCAACTTGGCGAGGATGTGATGATCCAGGGCAGGTTTCGCGAAAATCCGTACTAGCGGTCATGAAAGCGTTAATTGTCCACCCTCAGCGCTTCAAATCCTCCCCAACCCCCCTTTGCGAAAAGGGGGCAGGGGGGATTTTTACAGTAACGGGAGGAAACCCTTCATGTTCACCGGTCTGATTGAAGGAACGGGGACTCTGATCCAAGTCGAGCGCCACGGGCCTGATGCGAAAATGATCATTCAGGCCAATTACCCGCTGAAGAGGCTGGTTGTGGGTGAAAGTATCGCTATTGATGGAGCCTGTCTCACCGTCACGGCGTTTCGCGGCCATCAGTTTACTGTGGACGTCTCCGCGGAAACCCTGAGCCGCACCACCCTGGGTCGCAGACTGCCGGGGAGCCGGTTCAATCTTGAGCGGGCGCTGCAACTGGGTGATCGATTGGGAGGACACCTGGTCACCGGCCACGTGGATGGCATAGGAGCGGTCACCTCGCGTAATTCCGAGGGCCGTTCCTGGCGCTTCCTATTTCGCGCGCCCGCGGAACTGACTCAATACATTGTTGAAAAAGGCTCCATCGCCATCAACGGCATCAGTCTCACCGTCAATAGCTGCCAGGAAGACCGCTTCGATGTGAATGTTATCCCCCATACCGCGCAATCGACCACCATTGCTGATTTGCAGGTCGGCGCCGAAGTCAACCTGGAAACGGATTTGATCGGTAAGTATGTGGCAAAAATGCTGCGCAGCTGGAACACGACAGAAACCAGGGGACAAGTTGAAAAACCATCCGCCATCAGCACGTCTTTTCTCCGGGAGCACGGGTTTGTTGACTGAGTAATTATCTCAAAACTCATTTGGCGGCTGCTTCCACCGTTCGTGCTGAGGTATCGAAGCACGAACGAACGCGGTGTGTCCACTCGCCACCTTCGACAAGCTCAGGACAGGCTTCGATACCTCTCAAGAAACAGTAATTACAACGTGGGTACTGTTTCTTGCCAACGCCTTGCCACGCCGGAGGCGGGGCTTACTCCGCTCAGGGCGAACGGGCTTTTGCAGCTGTAACGTGTTGAATTTCCGTTCATGGTGAAGTATCGAACCACGAACGGGAGTAGTTTTGCAGGAGGCTCCAAGGTAAAAAATTGAGGAAACCGGCAGGAGTTCACCGTGAAGCATTCGTGCTGACCATCGCATCGCCATTGCGAAACAATAAGCCGAGTTCGCAATGGCGATGATGGCGAATGCGATGTTTGGGTTACTTCGCTATTGGGGCATTTTGACCATCCCGGTCGCCGTGCCTCCCTGTGCATTTCCCCCGGTGGCATTAGCGGACACTTGAGCAGAACTGCCGGTGGCCGTGTAAGCGAGAGCAAAGTCTCCGGCATCCGCCCCCAGCGTGGCTGAGGCCCCTCAGTCGCCGTGGCCGGCGCCGATCCATTGTTGCGAAGCATATAGCTGGCGACAAATTGGTTGACCCGTCCCATGCCTTCTGCAACACCACCCATGGCGGCCTTGTTCTTGGAGTCGGCGACCAGGCTCATATACTTGGGAACCGCGATCACCGCCAGGATCGCCAGGGTCACCGGGATCGCAATGATTTCAATCAGCGTGAAATCCCGTTGATCGCTGAGCTTGCCATTCCTGAAGTTTTTCTTTGTCATGGTCATTTTCATTCAATTTGATGTGCCATCGATAAACCCAGTGATCAAAAGACTGCCAACTGTCGCCCAACCAGTCAATCACCTGGTTCTGCAAGCTGACCAAGTTGTTGCGCAGGGATGCCCGGTTCAACTGGGTTTTGTCGAAGCAGATGCTGGCCGGCAGCACCACGGGGGCTAATTTCGCCGTCCGGGTCAGGAATGG
>Ga0209254_10007038_pt1 | contig 10374 bp, 5 predicted proteins | sample FrelakmetDIP11DI_FD_187148 | JGI IMG/M metagenome (GOLD analysis project Ga0209254, IMG submission 187148) | Freshwater lake sediment microbial communities from the University of Notre Dame, USA, for methane emissions studies - DIP11 DI (SPAdes)... | ecosystem: Environmental > Aquatic >... | reverse complement strand
AGTAGGATCTTGCCGGCGAGGTCGCCCAGTTTTCGCTTGACCGCATCCAGCCTATCCAGCGAGAGGACCTGCTCGCTCGACGTCGAGTGGCAATAGAGGTCCACTGCTGTGATGATGCTGCCGCCGAGGGTCGCGAGCGATATGCGGTCACTTTCCATGCCTTCGATGTTGCCGTAGGTCGCCCGCAGGATGTTGAGGACCTTGGGAGAATAGCCCATCGAAGCGAGCAGCCGAACGCTTAGCGATATGGTCTCCCGGCTATCCCGGCCCTCGGTCATTCCATAGTAGTACCTGGCGATGTCGTGGACGTAGGCGGCATCGCTGATGAGGGCGGTATCCATATCCGGCAACCCCATCTTCCGACAGAGGCGATGGACAGATCGGCCGGCCTGGCTGGCATGGTTGGTGGAACACTTGGCCATGCTGGACAAGAGCGAAGTGAAGACATTCAAGTTCTCGATGATCAGGCCTTCATCGCGCCGGCACGCGCCATCCAGGATCAGCGCCGAAGCGTTCTCGAAGGCGTGCACCGATGTCTCGGGCGACAGGGCCCTCAGGCGGGCGGTCAGGTCATCCAGGTCCTCCGCCAGGCCTGACTTGACCAGGACCGTCTCGAACCCCTGGCTCCGGACAAGTCCGACGGCAATGCCGGGCGAGTCGGTAACAGCCACGGTGACACCGTCCCGCTCCAGGATTGACTGGAGCATGGGACCCGAGTAGCCCTCGTCGGTCACTATCAATACTCTGGAGGGTGTCCGCTTGTCCTTGGGGGTCTCGTCTTCGCAGCCCGCGGCCTCCGCTTCGCCCGTCAAGGTGGCGTCATCGGGAATTTCCAGGAGCAGGTTGTCATCGAGCGACTTGTCCTGGCCGAGGTAGTACTTGGCTATGGCCGTGTTAAGAGCGATCTCGGCTGCGACGTAGGGCTTGATGTTCTTGCCCCGAGCCACGAAGCCCAGCTCCTTGAGCAGCGTGGGGTCGGTCGGATCGAGGCAGGCGACCTTGAGTTCGTTGCGAATCGTGTCGTGAGCGAAGGGCATGACGCGCCGGGCGACCGCGATCTTCGCAGGGATGAGGCCGGCAACGCCCTCCGGGATGTCGATCTTCGATAGGATCACACCCTCGCAGTCCAACTGGGCCGACAGGGCATCGACAAGCTTCTCCTCGTCGATGTGGCGATAGTAGAGCAGCATGGAGCCGAAGCGGCCGCCATACGCCTTCTGGCGGAGCAGGGCCTCCCTCACCTCTGCCTCGGTGATCAGGCCTTTGGAGATCAGGATTTCGTCAAGGCGCTTTCTCATGCTTCCCTAGACCTTGGCCTTCTGGTGTTCGAAGCGGGCGGACATCTCCGTGAACTTGGAAGGGTCATTGGCGCACTTGAGCGCGTCATGGGCGGCAATGGTCCCGGCCTCCACCAATTCCATGAGGTGATTGTCCAAGAGCTGCATGCCCTGCTTCCGGCCGGTCTGTATGGCCGTAGGAATCTGGAAGGTCTTCTGCTCGCGGATCAGGCTTGCGATCGAATTGGTTTGCACCATCAGCTCGTAGGCGGCGACCCTTCCCCGGCCGTCGGCGCGCTTGGGCAGCTGCTGGGAGATGACGCCCTTCAAGGAGTCGGCGAGCATCACCCTGATCTGCTGCTGCTGGTCCACGGGGAACACCTCGATGATTCGGTCCACCGTGGCTGCGGCCGTTCGGGTGTGCAGCGTGGCCATCACCAGGAGACCGACCTCGGCGGCGGTGATTGCCAGGGCTATGGTCTCGAGGTCCCTCATCTCGCCGACCAGGACGACGTCGGGATCCTCGCGCAGCGCCGCCCTGAGCCCGGTGGTGAAGGAATCGGAGTGAAGCCCAATCTGGCGCTGGGAGATGAGCGAGTTCTTGTTCGTGTGGATGTACTCGATGGGATCTTCCAGGGTTACTATGTGCCTCGACGAGTTGAGGTTTATGTGGTCCACCATCGAGGCCAGCGTCGTGGTCTTGCCTGAATTGGTCGGACCGGTCACAAGCAACAGGCCCGATTTGTTTTCGGCCAGGCCCGCCAGGGTCTCCGTGAAACCCAGGGTGGTCAGGCTGGGAGGCTGGTCGGGGATAATCCGGATCGCGACGCCTATGCCGGTGTGGGTCTTGTAGACGTTGACCCGGAAGCGGCCAAGGTCCTCGACGCCGTAAGCCAGATCCAGATCCCCCGTCTTCTCAAACCTGTGGATCTGGTCATCGGCCAGGATCTCGTAGATGAGCTGCCTGACCTCATCATTGGACAGGGTCCGGTGCCGCGTCTTTTCGAGCTGGCCATGCATGCGCACAAGCGGGGCCGAGCCGCCGATCATGTGCAGGTCAGAAGCCTCAGCCGAACGTACAATCTCTAGGATCTTGTCGATTCTGGGCATAGTCTCACCAGGTCCTCAATAGGCATGCCTAGTCCCCTCCTGGTGTTTATCGGCAGTTGCGGTGGGGGGCTGAAGGGGGAGATGTAAGTAGCTTTGGCGTTGGCGCGCTTGCCGGTTGCCTTCGTGGGGGCCGGACGAATCCGACAGGTCGCATGAGTCCCGCCGGCTAGTCGTCGGCCTTTGGCCTGAGACCATCCCTTGTACTCGCATATATCCGCGCCATGTCAATCAGGGGATGATAGTCCTCCTCCACATACAGCCGCTTGGCGACCAGCAGGACGGGATAGACCAGCAGGGCCCCGCCTGTGAAGAGGAACCACCAGCGCATGGTCCCGGTGGCAACCAGTATCGCAAGCATCACGACGTAACCGAAGACCCGCCCGGCGTTGAGCATGAATTCCCGCGCGATCATGCCGCCGGCCTTGTCCTCGATCTTATCCAGCACGATGGCAAAGAGAAACGGGTAGGTCATGGTGCTGGCGATGCCCACAAGGCCCGAGAACAGCGCCCAGCGGGGCAGGGTCCCGGCGAAGGAAAGCGACATGGTGAGAATCGCGAGTGCCGTCACGAAGGGGAAGAAGTACTTGAGCCGGCGCGCCTGTCTGTCCGAGAACCTTGAGACGATGAGGGCTCCGACGACCCCGACCAGCCCGAGATACGCCAGATAGGTTCCGAACTGGAGCTCTCCCCGGAGAAAGAGAAGCCCGTAAAGCGGGATCGCCATGTTGCCGGCTTCCCAGATGCCCTGGATGAACTTGAGAAACCGCAGGCCCCGCGACCGTCTCAAGACATCCCGGAAGGTATATGGGATGTCGAGCTGCGGGAGGCGTGAGGCCTTGTAGATCAAGATCGCGGCCATGATGGTAGCTGCGATGACCAGGTAGGGAATGCCCAGCCGCGCGATCACGAGGCCGCTCGCGAGGGGGACGATGGTGTTCAAGATCGGCCCCACCACAATCAGGTGGCCCGCCGAGGTCGCCCGGTTGGTACTGTGGGACAGCAGGAAGTAGCGGATGTTGTAGGGAACCCAGAAATAGAAGATGATGAGGCCGTTGGCGAAGTAGTAAAGCAGCATCACAGGCAGACTCGGCCGCACGAGGTACACGAAGACACACACCAGCCTCACCGCAAACGCTGTGACAAGGAAGGCCGTAGTCCTTATCTTGCGGGCAAAGAGAATGAAAGGAAGAGGAGTCAGGAACAGCACGATGTACCCTGCCACGATCTCGCCGTTGGAGAAATGCCGCTTGAAGTGGACCAGCAGCATGGAGAAAGCGAAGATCTCGAAAGCCGTGAAGAGCTTCTGCAGGTTGAAGATCTGCGCAAGCTCATTCGGCCTCGTGGTGGCTCTTGTGGTCATCAGATCCTCAAGATATTACGAAGCATCCCCTGGGTCAAGCCGGAGGTAACTCGGCCTGGGATCTTGACAATGCCGCCGGATCTCAGTATCGTATGAATCGCTATTCACTCTATGAACAGATAGTCACAATTCGAAGATACATTCACGCAGCGCCGTGGTGGTGGGCGTGAAGCTCCCGGGTTGCCGCTTCAGGGGCGCCTGGGGCCAGATGGCTAAATTAGCGGAAGATTGCGGCAGATTGAGGGAGCGGCCATGGCAGATTATGACGAGGTCTCAGATCATACAGGGACCTCGGAGCGCGGCGAGGCAGGCGGCGCCGGCGCGCCGCATGATGCCATAACGCTCTCTCGCAAAGAGCGGGAACGCGCCATGCACCGGGATCAGATACTCGATGCAGCGAGGAACCTGTTAGGAAAGAAGCCCTACACCGAGATCACGGTCCAGGAGATCGCCGCGGACGCTGAATTCAGCGTCGGGTACATCTACAAGATCTTCGAGAGCAAGGAAGATATCTACGTTACGCTCGTCAGGGATCAGGGGGATAGTCTCCTCCGCATCGTCGAGAGGGAAATGGGTGCCAGGGGAGGATTCGAAGAGCGGCTGTCGAACTTGGTAAATGGAATCTTCGATTGGCTGGATTCCAATCCATTCACTGCAACTCATATGAATGAAACTCAATGCCTGGCGCATGCCCTGCCCCGGCTTGCCGCGGTACACGCCGAAAGAGAAGAACACTTGCAGGAGAAGGCCTACGCGTTCTTCCGGGAAGGCCTCCAGGCCGGCGTGATCCAGGGCGACCTGGACATTATGATGAGGACGCTGCGAGCCCTCATCTGGGGATTCATCGGAGAGGACCTGCTCCACGGCATCAAGTCACGCAAATGGACCGAATACGCCCCGGTTGTAGTGCGGGTATTCATGCGAGCATTCGCACCGGAAGGAGGCTCGAGGTAGCATGAGGTCAAGCATAAGAGCAACAGTACGCCACTGGCTCCTTTGTAGGAGTGCTGTCTTGGTCGGCGCGATCACGGCGGCTTTCCTGGGCTCGCCGACCCTGTGCCCGAATGGCAGGGGACTCGCTGCAGAGATCGGCGCTGGGAAGGGCAATCTGGCGCTTTCACTTGAAGCGGCCGTTTCGCTGGCTGAGCGCAACAACGAGACTCTCTTGATGGCTCTTGAAGATGAAAGACAGGCGGGCGGGGTGGTGAGGGAAGCCTGGGCAGGGGCCCTGCCGAGCATCAGGCTCGAGGGAACTTATCAAAGGAACTTCAAGAAGCCGGTTTTCTTCATAACCTCGGATTCGACCACTACCAAACTCGAGATCGGCGGTGACATTGAGGCTCAGGGACGCCTCAGGCTGGACCAGGTGCTGTACGCCTTTGGCAGGGTGGGCAATGCGGTCAAGTTCGCGGGCATATATAGGAACATCGCTTCCCTGGGCGTGGAGAACGCCCGGGGCCAGGTGGTGTTCGCCGCGCGGGAGGCGTACTACCGAGTGCTCCTCATGGACAAAGTGGCCGGCATTCAGCGTCAATCACTAGTCCAAGCCCAGTCGCACCTTAAGGACGTTGAAGACAAGTACGCGCAGGGGACAGCTTCGCGCTTCGATCTCTTGCGGGCCCAGGTAGAGGTGAAGAATCGCGAGCCGGGGGTGATAGAGGCCGAAAACGACCTCGCACTCACCATCGAGGATCTGAAGCGCGTGGTCGGTCTGGATCGTGACGCCGAGCCCTTCCTGACCGACTCGCTGACCTACGAGCCGATCGATGCAGGTGAAGATGACGCCATCGCCGAGGCCATGGCGCACCGTCCCGAGCTCTTGTCGCTCATGCTGAACGTCCAGGGCCGGAAGAAGATCCTGGCGATTGAAAAAGCCGGGATATACCCCATGCTCGGCCTTTATGGCGAGATCGACCTGCAGGGCCAATCGGCCAAGGACGACTTGCTGGGTTCCTTCGATAAGGGCAATCGCGCAATATCGAGCTCGGTGGGCCTGGCGCTGAGCGTTCCCATCTTTGACGGTCTGAAGACCCGCGGGCGCGTGACTCAGGCAAAGGCCGCTCTTAAGCATGCCGGGTACGAGCTCGAGCAGGCGCGCAAGGGCATAAGGCTAGAAGTGTCGAAAGCGGTGCGCGACCTGGGGAGTCTGAAGCAAGAACATGAATCTCAGGTTGCCACGGTTGGGCTGGCCGAGGAAGCCTACAGGATCGCCGAAGCGCGGTTCCGGAGCGGCCTGTCGACGCAGCTTGAGTTGACTGATGTGCAGATGGCGCTTGATTTCGCGAGGACTAACTTCGCGCAGACACTCTACGAATACAATGTAGCCGCCGCGAACCTGGAACGTGTGCTCGGGCGCACCTCCGGCAGCCCGGCAGAGACCGAACACAAGTAGCCAACAGGAGTCAGAGCGAATGAAGCGGAGAGCCAAGTTTGGCGTATGGGTGATGGTGATCGCAGCCCTGATCGTGCTTTTCGTGGTTACCGGGGCCAGGCGGATGCAGAAGGAGGAAGTCAAGAGCATCGAGTCGGTGCAGAAGGCCGAGGGTATTCCGGTCGACGTGGTCACGGCTCAAGCCGTGCCGCTGGAGAACTGGAGGAAGTTCGTCGGGGTGGCCGAGGGTTACGAGCAAGTCAACCTGGTCGCGCCTTTCCGGACGAGAGTCAGCCGTGTGCACGTGACGCTGGGCCAGGAAGTGGTGCCCGGCAAAGTGCTCATATCGCTTGACCCCTATGACCCGGCCTGGGCCGGCATGAATCTGCAGACTGCGCGGGCCGGATACGAGACGGCACGCCAGGACAGCCTTCGTGCCGAGGAGCTATTCAAGACCGGCGCTGTATCCCAGCAGGATCTTGACCACACCCGGGCCGCCACCGATGGTGCGCGCGCGCATTACACCACGGCTCGCCGCGCCGTGGAGTTGGATACGCCGATCCCGGGCATGGTGACGGCTCTCAGTGTCAATGCCGGAGACTACGCGGCAAGCGAGCAGACGCTTGCGACCGTGGCATCCTACGGCCGCATCCGGGTTCCGCTTGAGGTGAGCGAGACCGATCGGGCGCTTGTCCAGGTAGGGCAGCCCGTCAGGCTCGCCTACGGCGATATCGTGCTTGAAGGCAGCGTAGTAAAGGTGGCCTTGAGTGCCGATCCGTCCTCGCGGCTATTTGCGATTGAGGTCGTGATCGAAAATGGCGATCGCCTTCTCAAACCCGGCATGTTGGTTAGCCCGGAAATCCTGGTCGCGCGTACTGATGCCAGACCGGTGGTTTCCCCGGACGCCATCATCAAGTCCGACGGCGAGGAGCATGTTTTTGTTGTCGACCGGTCGGGACCGGCGCCCGTCGCGAGGTTGCGGCAGGTCGTGCGCGGCATTGAAAGCGGCACCCTGACCGCGATCGATCAGGGAATTGCCCCCGGAGACGTTGTGGTCGTCTGGGGCCAGAACAACCTCGAAGACGGCGCCAGAGTGAAGATTCACGAAGATCTTACAGCCAGCACGTACAGGGCAACCCGCTAGGAGGCGAGGCTACCATGTTTCTATCTGCAGCGTCGGTCCGTCGCCCGGTCTTCACTACCATGTGGGTTCTGGCCTTAGTCGTGCTGGGGGTCTTCGGCTACTTGCGGCTGTCGATTGACCTGATGCCGGATGTGGACTTCCCGTTTGTCACCATCACCAGCATCTATCCCGGCGCGGGTCCGGAGGAAATCGAGAGCCAGGTCACCAAGCCCATAGAAGACGCCGTAAGCACGATCGCCGACATAGACCTGATGGAGTCCATATCCCGCGAGGGCGTCTCCTTCGTGATCATACGCTTCAAGCTTGAGGCCGATCCGGACGTCGCGGCCAATGATGTGCGCGGTAAGGTCGACGGCATCCTGATGAACCTGCCCTCGGGAGCGGAGAAACCCCAGGTTCAGAAGTTCGAGTTCGGCGCGATGCCCATCATCTCGCTCTCGGTTTCCTCCGCCAGCCGCGACGTGAACCAGATATACAACGTCGCTGACCGTGTTATCCGCGATAGGCTTTCCCAGGTATCGGGTGTCGCCACCGTGGACATCATCGGTGGCCAGAAACGTGAAATCCAGGTCGCCGTGGACCGGAAGAAGCTTGAGCACTACGACGTTCCGATCACCCTGGTGACGGCGGCGATCGCTGCCGAGAATCTGAACGTGCCCCAGGGCAGGATCGTGGAGACCCGGCAGGAGTACCTCGTGCGCACCGTCGGCCAGTTCTCCGATGTGAGCCAGATCGGCGGAGTGCAGGTTCCCCTGCCTAATGGCGGGTTTGTTTCGCTCGCGGACCTTGCTGAAATCCGTGACGTTTACGCCGAGCGCCGCTCGGCTGCGCGCTTCGGCGGTGAGCCGGCGGTCCAGATCGACATCGTCAAGCGGGCCAAGGCCAACACCATCCGGACAGCTGACGGGGTGTACAAGGCGGTCGCTCAGCTCAAGGCGGAACTCCCGTCCGACTTCGTCATAGATTACGCGACGGATGATTCCACCTTCATTCGCAGTTCGGTCAAAGACGTTGAGTCCAACATAATCATCGGCATTCTGCTGACTGCCGTCCTGCTTTACGGGTTCCTGAGGAACATCCGGGCGACCATCATAGCTGCCGTCGTCATGCCGGCCTCAGTAGTCGGCTCGTTTCTGCTGATTCAGGCCTCCGGTTTCACCCTGAACATCCTGACGTTGATGGCGCTTGGAATATCGGTGGGAGTGCTGGTGACCAATGCCATCGTGGTGTTGGAGAACATCATCCGCCATCTGGCGATGGGGGAAGACCCGGAGAGTGCCGCGATAAGGGGCACCGATGAGGTTGCAGTTGCTGTCCTCGGGTCGGTGCTCACCAACCTGGTCGTCTTTGTACCGGTCGCCTTCATGCGCGGCATCGTCGGCCGCTTCTTCTACCAGTTTGGCTTGACCGTGGTATATGCCACGATCTTCTCGCTGTTGATATCCTTCACGCTTACACCCATGCTTGCCGCGATCTTCCTCAAGCGCAGAGCCCGGGCGGGCACCGCGCCGGATCCGGCGGGCGACAAGGCGGGCACTCCGGCTTTGGGTGGCGAGGGGGCGTCGCGTGCGCCCCAGGGCATTGCCGTCGAAGAGGACGCGTTCGCGATGTACGCAGGCAGCCGCTGGTGGATGGATCGCTTCATGGACAAGCTAGGGCACTCCTATCGCGGCATGCTCGGCTGGTGCGTCGCGAACAAGCGCAATCTGGCGATTCTGGTCGTCTCCACTTTTCTGTGCTTCGTGGGGAGCATCTTCCTCATTGGCATAGCCGGCGGAGAGTTCATGTCCAAGATGGACGAGGGATTTGTCGCGGCATCACTCAAACTTCCTGCGGGCTCCTCGCTTACGATGACAGAGGCAGCAGCGCGTGAGGCCGAGGATATCGTCAAGAGCGAGCCCTATGTGACCTCGGTGCTCACCACGATAGGCGGTGCCGAGCGCAACGTTAACGAAGCTGTGGTCACCGGCAAGCTGACCAACGTCTCGAAGCGTAAGGTCTCAGCGGATGAGATTGCCCGGGGTCTCCGGCCGAAGCTGGCGGGCATACCTGGAGCGGAGATCTCGGTGACCGGTGAGCGCCAGGAGGGCGGATCCTCAGCCGACATGGAGATCGAGGTAATGGGATCCGATCTCAAGGAACTGGACCGGATCTCGGGAGATGTGCTTGCGGTGGTCAGGGCCACGCCGGGGCTGGTCGACACCAAGACCAGCCACGAGCCGGGAGGCGAGGAACTGGTCTTCGTTCCCGACCGGGATGAGCTCGCCCGCCGGGGAATCTCCACCGCGATGATTGCGATCCTCCTCAGGAACTCATTTGAGGGAGATGATAATTCGGTCTACCGCGAGGCGGGTGAGGAGTACAAGATCCGGGTTCAGATGAACGATGCCCAGAGGCAGGATGCCCGGATTCTTGAGGAGATGCGAATTTCCATCGGGGGCACGCTGGTCCCGCTCACCCAGCTCGGGCACATTGAGAAGCACCGGGGTGAGGCCGAGATCCTGAGGCGTGAGCGCATGCGCAGGATCACGGTCAGCGCCAACATCGCCCAGGGGACGATCTCGGAGAAGGTGAAGCAGGTACGCGCGAAGACTGACGTTATGGCGCTGCCGCCCGGCTACAAGATCAAGTTCGCCGGGACCTATGAATTCCAACAGGAATCGTTCTCAGCCCTCTTCGAGGCGTTGATCCTGGCCATCATCCTGACCTACGTCGTGCTCGCGATGCTCATAGAATCCTTCGTGCATCCCATCACGATCATGATAACGCTTCCCCTGGGGCTCATCGGCTCCGCGCTGGGGATCTTCTTCGGAGGCCAGACGATCAACATCGTAAGCCTGATGGCGATGATCATGCTGGTGGGGATTGTGGTCAATAACGCGATCCTGCTGCTGGATTACGTAGGCCAGCTGCGCAAGCGCGGGATGAAGCTCAAGGAGGCCGTGCTGGTCGGCTGCCCCACCAGGCTCCGGGCGATCATCATGACCAACCTGGCGATTGTCATCGGCATGATCCCACAGGTGATCGGCCGGTCCGAAGGCTTCGAGATGCGCACGGCAATGGGGTTTGTGACCATAGGCGGCATCCTGGTGAGCGCCTTCTTCACGCTGGT
>Ga0209254_10007037_pt1 | contig 10374 bp, 10 predicted proteins | sample FrelakmetDIP11DI_FD_187148 | JGI IMG/M metagenome (GOLD analysis project Ga0209254, IMG submission 187148) | Freshwater lake sediment microbial communities from the University of Notre Dame, USA, for methane emissions studies - DIP11 DI (SPAdes)... | ecosystem: Environmental > Aquatic >... | reverse complement strand
CCCCGAGACCCACCCGGATCACCTTGGGTCCCTGGGTTTCCTGCTGGGGATCGACGCAGCCCCCGCGGAGCGCTGTCGGGTTCTGGAGCTGGGGTCGGCGGCCGGGGGCAACCTGATCCCCATGGCCTTCCACCTGCCGGGCAGCGATTTCGTGGGGGTGGAGTTGTCGGCGCGGCAGGCCGGCCGGGGTCAGGCACTGATCGCCGAGCTCGGGCTCCCCAACTGCCGGCTGCTCCATCAGGACATCCTGGGGCTCGACCCGGATCCAGCCCAGGGCCTGGGGATCTTCGACTACATCCTGGTCCACGGCGTCTACTCCTGGGTCCCGGAGCCGGTGCGCGAGCACATTCTGCGCCTGTGCGGCTGCCTGCTGGCGGAGCAGGGCATCGCCTACGTGAGCTACAACGTGCTGCCGGGCTGGTACCACCGGGGCATGCTCCGGGACATGCTGCTCCATCATTGTCGGGACGCCCGTTCCCCGGCGGAGCGCATCATCAAGGCCCGGGAGCTCCTGGGCCTGCTCGCCGCCGGGCTCGCGGGGGATGGGCGGCCCGAGGCGGAGGTCCTGCGCCGGGAGCTTGCGTACCTGGAGGGCGCCCGCACCAGCTACCTCTATCACGAGTACCTGGAGGACACCAATGCCCCGGAGACCTTCAGCGCCTTCGTGGCGCGGGCCCGGGGCCAAGGGCTGCGCTATCTCGCCGACGCCCGGTTGCACACCCTGTTCCCCACCAGTCTGAACCCCGCCGCCCAGGCCGTGCTGGAGCGCTTCGAGACGCAGTCGGAGATGGAGCAGTACATGGACTTCTTCACCCTGCGCCCCTTCCGGCGGAGCCTCTTGGTGCGGGCGCAGGCGCAGCCCAACCTGGACATCGACCTGGGTCGCCTGCTCGGATTCAGGCTCTACGCGGACCTGGAGCCGGGCGAGACCCCCGTGCTCGCCCATGTCCACCCCCAGACCTATCGCACGGCCGGGGGCGCCGCCTTTACCCTGGGGCACCCCCTCACCAAGGCCCTGCTTGGACGGCTCGCCGCCGTCTATCCCAACGCCCTGTCGTTCCCCGAGCTGCTCGCGGAGGCCGAGGCGTTGGTGGCCCAGTCGGGGGCAGAGGCCCTCGCGAAGGAGACCCGGGCCTGTCTCTCCGAGGTCTTCAGCCTCTACTGTTCCGGTGGTTTGGGGCTCAGTCGCCGGCAGGCGACCTGGCCGAGCCGGGTGAGCGAGCGACCCTGTGCCTCCCCCCTCGCCCGCGCCCAGGCGGCGGTGGGCGAGGGCCATGCGGCCACGGTGCGCCATCGGGTGCTGGCCATCGACCCCCTCTCCGCCCATCTGCTGACCCTCCTCGACGGGACCCGGGATCGGCTGTCCCTGATCCAGGGACTGCGGCAGAGGATCGACGAGCAGCCAGGGCTGGCCCCGCACCTGGCGGATCGCGCCAAAGATCCTGCCGCGCTTGAGGCGGCGATGGGCGAGAATTTTGACCGAATCCTTCGGCTTTTCGCCCGCAACGGGCTGCTCCAGTCCTGACGGTCGTGCGAGCCTGGACATCCAGGCCCCAGCTCCCGCGAGGGAGGCTCCGGAATCGATCCCCGGCCTTCGCTTTGGGCCCGGAACCAGGGTGACGCGGGGCCAGTCCCTCCTGTATCCTTGCAAGTCCTTGTTTTCCTGAGGCTGCTGGTTTCGGTCACCGGCGTCTCCCGGAGGCTGTTCGGCGGCAATGCCTGGGGTGGAAGTCGGTGGGTCATTTTTACGTTCTACTGGGTCTCGGTGCCCTGGCGCTTCTGGCCTTCCTGTGGAGTCTGGCGAGGCGCTTCGGGCGTCGCCAGCGGCTGCCTTACGTGGCGGATCAGGCCCTGTTCTCGCCCGAGCAGCAGGCCTTTCTCCCGGTCCTGGAGCGGGCACTGGGCAGGGGCTACCGGGTCTACGGCAAGGTGCGGGTGGCGGACGTGCTGGGGGTGCGGCCGCGTCTCGGACGCCAGGTGCGCCGCCGGGCCCTCGAGCGTCTCGGGCAGCGTCGTTTCGACTTCCTGGTGTGTACCGCCGAGACCAGCGCCATCGCCTGCGCGGTCAATCTGTCACCGCGCTCCCGGTTGGGGCGCCGACCGCCGACGGACGGGTTGGACCGGATCTGCGCCGCGGCGCGCCTGCCCTTCGTGCGCTTCCGCGAGGGGGATCGCTATTCGGTGGTGGAGATCGAGGAGCAGGTGTTCGGGGCCATGCACGCCTTGCGTCTCAAGACCAAGGGCGCGGAACCTCCCCGGGAGGAGACCCAGGAGGCCCTGGAGCACCTCTCCGCCGCCATTTCGAGTGACCAGGACGCGAGCCCGTCCGGGGGCAAGCCCCGCCGACGGATCGGCGTCATGCCGGCCGGGCTTCGGCGATCCGCCCCCGGGGGGAAAGCGGCACCGAGCGCGACGGCAGTCAAGGCGGAGCGGACCGATCCGGTGTTGGCCCCGGTCTTGTCGGCGGGTGCCGAGGTGGATGAGGGCCCCGAGTTCCGGATCGATGGGGATCTGGATCTCGAGGACCGGCCGGCGCCGCCAGGCCGGGCTTGACGCCAGGCCCCGTGGTCGCCCGCCGACTCGCCCCCAGTGGACCTAGGCGGACCCAGGCAGGCCTACGCGCTCAGGGTGTCGCTGAGAAAGGGACGCAGCGACTCCAGCATGGCCTGATGGACCCGCATGTTTCCGGCCACCAGGTTGCCGGTCTCGAAATAGCGGCTGCCCCCGGCGAGGTCGCTGACGGTCCCGCCGGCCTCGCCGATCAGCAGGGCCCCGGCGGCGAAGTCCCACTGGGAGAGGCCCAGCTCCCAGAAACCGTCGGTGCGCCCGGCCGCCACGTAGGCGAGGTCCAGCGCCGCGGAGCCGGGTCGGCGCAGCCCGGCGGTGGCCAGGGTCATGGCCTTGAACATTCCGAGATAGGCGTCGATGTGACGCTGGTCCCGGAAGGGAAAGCCGGTCCCGATCAGGGCCCCCTCCAGGGAGGGTCGGCCGGCCACCCGCAGCCGGCGGTCGTTGAGCTGGGCCCCCTGGCCGCGCGCGGCGGTGAACAGCTCCTCCCGCAGGGGATCGTAGACCACGCCGCACTCCAGCTGACCCCGGTGCCTCAGGGCGATGGACACGGAGAACTGCGGAAAGGCGTGGAGATAGTTGGTGGTGCCGTCCAACGGATCCACGATCCACTGAAAGTCCCCCTGACCCTGGGCGCCGCCCTCCTCGGCCAGGATGGCGTGGTGGGGGAACTTGGCGCGCAGCTCCTGCACGATGGCCGCCTCGGCGGCACGATCCACCTCGCTGACGAAGTCGTTGCGGCTCTTGGACTGGACCTGGATCTGGTCGACCCGTTCGTAGTGGCGCAGCAGCACCTTGCCGGCGGACCGGGCGGCACGCACCGCGATGGTGAGGGTGGGGTTCATGGCGAGGCACGATACCCTAAGGCCGGGGCGTATTAAAGATTGACAATGAACCGATGGTCTGATGAAGCTGGCGACCCATGAGCCAGCGAACGACGAGCCAGGGCGAGGCGCAGGACCGCGACACCGGGATCCTGGCGCGCATCCGCTGCGTGCTGGTGGAGACCACCCACACCGGGAACCTGGGGGCCGCCGCCCGGGCCATGAAGGCCATGGGCCTGACCCGCCTGGTACTGGTCAACCCCAAGCAGCCGCCCGACGCGGAGGCGGTGGCCAGGGCCTCGGGTGCGGATGACCTGCTCGCCAATGCCGACATCCACGGGGACCTGGTGTCGGCACTCTCCCGTTGCCGGCTGGTCATCGGCGCCAGCGCCCGCCTGCGCTCCCTGGAATGGCCCCTGCTGGAGCCGCCGGAGGCGGCGCAGCGCCTCCTCGCCGAGGCCGCCCAAGGGGACGTGGCCCTGGTGTTCGGTCGGGAGAGCTCGGGGCTCAACAACGCCGAGCTGGCCCGCTGCCACTATCTGGTTCACATTCCCACCAACCCGCAGTTCAGCTCGCTCAATCTGGCCGCGGCCGTCCAGGTGCTGGCCTACGAGATCCGCCGGGCCTGGCGGGAAGGACGGGGCGAGCGGCTCGAGGACCCGCCGAGGGATCTGGCCACGGCCGAGGCCCTGGAGGGCCTGAACGCGCACCTGGCCCAGGCCCTCGCCGATCTCGGCTTCGCCGACCCGGCGCAGTCCCACCGGCTCTTGATGCGGCTGCGGCGACTGTTCAACCGGGCGCGTCCGGACCGGGTGGAGCTCAACATCCTGCGCGGCATCCTGAGCGCCGCCCAGGGACGCAAGTCCGCCGGGCGGGATACCCCCGGCGGGACACCAGGAGAGACCCATGCTTGACCGGCTCCGCGAGGACATCGCCTGCGTCTTCGAGCGGGACCCCGCCGCCCGCACCGCCTTCGAGATCGTCACCACTTACCCGGGCTTTCACGCGGTGCTGGCCCACCGCTTATCTCATTGGCTGTGGCACAGGGACCTCAAGTGGCTGGCCCGGGTGACCTCCAATCTGGCCCGCTGGGTGACCGGGATCGAGATCCACCCGGGGGCCCGGATCGGGCGGCGCTTCTTCATCGACCACGGCATGGGGGTGGTGATCGGGGAGACCGCCATCATCGGCGACGACTGCACCCTCTATCACGGGGTGACCCTGGGGGGAACCAGTTGGCAGAAGGGCAAGCGCCACCCCACCCTCGGGCGCGACGTGGTGGTGGGGGCGGGCGCCAAGGTGCTTGGACCCATCGAGGTTGGTGATGGGGCCCGCATCGGCTCCAACGCGGTGGTGGTCAAGGCGGTGGCCCCCGGGGCGACCGTGGTGGGTGTCCCCGGGCGGGCCATCGAGCGGGAGCTGGACGCGGACCAACGCCGCCGGGCGGACACCGCCGCACGCATCGGATTCGATGCCTATGGCGCCACCCGCGACGCCCCGGACCCGGTGGCCAACGCCATCAACCGCATGCTTGATCACATCCACCACATGGACCAGCGCCTGGAGGCGATGTCCCGCGCCCTCGAGTCGCGCGGGATCATGCGGCATTTCGAGCATGAGCCGGACCTGGATGCGGTCCAGATCGACCCGGGGGTCATCGAGACGGATCCCAAGGAGCAGCCCGAGGAACCGCGGGAGACAGGGGTCTCGGCCTGACGGCCTGGTCCAGCGCGACCGCGTTTTGCGCAATAGGCGACATTAATTGATCGCGCTGGTCGGGTAACCTATCATGCAGGGGAAAATCCTCACGCCAGCGGGAGTTACCGATGAGACTGACCACCAAGGGCCGCTATGCGGTCACCGCCATGCTGGATCTGGCCATACACCAGGGTAAGGGTCCCACTGCCCTGGCCGATATTGCCCACCGGCAGGGTATCTCCTTGTCCTACCTGGAGCAGTTGTTCGCGAAGCTGCGGCGCTCCGCGCTCGTCAGCAGCGTGCGGGGACCCGGGGGCGGCTACAACCTGGCGCGTCCGGCCAGCGCGATCCAGGTGGCGGAGGTGATTACGGCGGTGGACGAGAATGTGGACACCACCCGCTGCGGCGGGGCCGCCAACTGCCACAACAACGGACCCTGTCTGACCCATGACCTATGGATGGACCTGAGCCAGCGGATCCACGATTACCTGAACCACATCAGCTTGCAGGAGCTGGTGGACCGCCGCGACGACTACCCGGCCGCCAGTGAGTTGCGGGCGACAGTGGATGTGAAGCTCGGCACCCGCCGGGCCGGGCGCCCTGCCGCTGTGGTCTAGGCCGGCCCGTGTCCTCGCTCGGTCGGCAACCGCCGACGCCCCGACGGGGCCCTGGGCTGGCACCGGATCCTTAGGCGATTGCCGGAATCGCCTTAGGTACCGGCTTCGGTCCCTTGCCCCTTTTGGTCTCTCCGTCGGCGGGGCTCTGGCAACCCCAGGACCATCGAAAAGGTCCCTGCCCTTGCCTTTCACCACGGGATGGGCCTAGCATCTGGCGTGGAGCAATAGACCTCGGTTCGGTTGCGACCGGGCCGATCCCGCCATTTGGGACCCATTCCTGCGGAGGAAATCCCCATGGCCACCGCGATGACACCAATCGAAGCCACCCCGGCGCCCCGGCGCCGCGCACACTGTGCCGGGTCCGCCCCTGTCCTCCCCCGCGACACTCACCGTTAGGCGTTCCGGGTTCCTTGTGAGCACGTCGGCCGCGAGGCTTTGGGATGGCGAGGACCTGGCGGTGCTCGACCTGCCCGAGAATTACTTCGAGCTCTTCGATCTGCCCGTGGCCTTCGCCTTGGACACGAGGCGCCTCGCCGAGCGCTACCGGGACCTCCAGGCCGTCACTCACCCGGACCGCTTTGGTGCGTCCCCGGATGCCCCGCGTGCCGTCCCCCTGCAGGCCTCCAACCAGGTCAACGAGGCCTATCGCATCCTCAAGGACCCTCAGGAGCGAGCCAGATACCTGTTGGCGCTGCACACCGGGGAGGCCGGCACGGACAGCGAATCGAGCACCGACGGGTCCTCGCTCCTGGAGCAGATGGAGCTGCGGGAGGCCATGTCCGAGGCCCAGAATAGCCCCAATCCCCGCGCGGCCCTGGCGACCATCCTGACCCAACTGGCGGAGCGCAGCCTGGCCCTGGACAAGGAGCTGGAATCTCTGTTCGCGGATCCTTCCCCCGAGAACCTGGAGGCGGCGCGGGAGATCCTGAGAAAGCTCCAGTTCCTGGATCGCAGCCGGCGCGACGCGGAGGCGTTGGAGGCGGGTCTCCATCCGCGCTCCTGAGGGCGGCGGCCTGGTCTGAGCCTTCCGAAGTCGCTGTGCCTGGACGAAGATGGGCCCTAAAGCCCTCGAGGAGGATCGATTGGGTCTCAAGTGGAGTGATGCGCGGGCGATGGCCCTCGCCCTGGACGACGCCCATCCCGACGTGGATCCGCGCTTTCTCAACCTCTCGGACCTCCGCACCTGGGTCTGGGTGCTCGAGGGCTTCGACGACGACCCGGGCGGCGGCGAGGAGCGGGTGTTGGAGGCCATCCAGACGGCCTGGATCGAGGAGCGGGAATAGGCGCCGGTCGGTCGCCACCGGCCCCTTCAGGACCGGGGAGGATTCCCCGGGGATCGAGGCGCTCGGGGCGACCCGGTTTCCTAGCACTGCTCCCAGGGTAGGCCGCGAAAGCGCCAACCACCCTTGCTGCTGCGGTGGTGGTCCTCGTCCAGATCCCCCTCGAACCCCTCGTCCACGTGGTAGACCGCCTTGAGCCCGTCGCGGATCAGGGTCTTACCGGCCTCCAGGGAGCGCTTGCCGCTGCGGCAGATCAGGATGACGGGGGCGCAGGGGTTTTCCGCGTCGCAGATGGCGCCCCCCAAGAGCAGCTTGCGGATCTCCGTGGTGAAATGGGGGTTGACCACCCAGTCCGGCTCGTCGATCCAGGGCACGTGGACGGCGCCCTTGGGGTGGCCCACGAACAGGTATTCCATGGAGGAGCGGATGTCCACCAGGACCGCTTGGGGGTGCTCCTCGAGCAGACGCAGGGCCTCCTCGGGGGTTAGGCTTCCGGGATGATCGCTGCTCACGGCTGTTCACCTCGATTTGGTGGCTTGGTGGTTATGCTGCATCGGTCGGCGGAGCGCCATCCATAATGGCGCTGGGCCCGAGCCCAGAGTGTAGCAAGCGGGCCGGGGCCGACGGTGACTCCTTTGAGGATGCGCGATGGGGTTGTTGGTGCGGGCGGATGAGGGTCGGCCCTGGAGTCTCACGCTGCGCGAGCGCATCGCCCGTGCCCTGGTGCGGTCGATCGCGCGCCTGCCCCTGGCCCTGATCCATCGGCTGGGGAATGGCGTCGGCTGGATCACCGCCCGCTGGCCGAACCGCCAGCGGCGCAACGCGCTCATCAACATCGGTCTGTGTCTGCCCCACCTGACGCCGCGGGAGCAGGTGCGGCTGCGTGACCGGAACCTCCAGGAGTTCGGCAAGACCTACCTCGAGATCGGCTATCTCTGGTTGAGGCCGGTGGAGCAGGTACTTGGGCTGGTGCGCGAGGTCCGGGGGGCCGAGCTCCTGCGGCGCCAGCCGGGGAGGGGGCTGATCGTGTTGTCGCCCCACATCGGGGCCTGGGAGCTGGCGGGGCTCTTTCTGGCCGCCCAGGGCCCCACCGCCATCTTCTACAAGCCCCAGAAATACCTGGATGACCTGATCCTGGCGGCGCGCCGACGCAGCGGTGCCGAGCTGGCCCCCATCACCCCCAAGGGGATCCGGGTGCTGGTGCAGGCCCTGGAGCGGGGGGATTACGTGGGCATTCTGCCGGACCAGGAGCCCAAGGCGGACAAGGGGGCGGTCTTCGCCCCCCTGTTCGGGGTGCCCGCCTTCACCATGCTCCTGGTGAACCGACTCGCCCGCCGCACCGGCGCCCCGGTGATCTTCCTGTTCGCCGAGCGCCTGGGTGTCGGGGAGGGGTTTCGCATCCACTGCATCCCGGCCCCCGAGGGCGTCGACAGCGAGGATGATCGGGTGGCGGCCGCCGCACTGAATCGCGGCATCGAGCAGTGCGTCGCCATCTGCCCGGAGCAGTATGTCTGGCCCTACAAACGCTTCCGCCGCCGGCCGGAGGGGGCGCCCAAGGTCTACACCGGGCCGCTGGACGACGCGAGCGCCCTGCAGATCATCGAGCGACTGAGGGCGGGCGCCTGATTGGCTGATGGCGGTGTGGCTTCGACAGGGCGGCCCGCGCCATGCTCCAATGGTGCCCCCGTCCCTGGCCCTGCCTGGGTACCCAACGCGGAGTGCCGATTCCCGTGACGCGCAGGACAAAAAAGATTCTCTCGGTCATCGGGGCCGTCGTCGTGGTCCTCGGGGGCATCGGCGCCTACGGGTATTTCTTGTCGACCACCGCGGCCCTGGAGCGGGCCGAGTCCTTCCAGTTTCGGCGCATGCAGGTGGCCAAGGTGTCGGAGGAGGGCGTCTACCGCTTCTTCTTCGTCACGAACCGGACCGCCGAGGGCACCGAGGGTCCCCTGGAGGCGCGCCTCACCAGGACCCGTGGCGATACCCTGCGGCTCGGCTCCTTCGACACCGAGATCGAGCCCACCCTGGGCCTCGGCATGTGGCTGGACGCGAGCGGTTGGTTCCTGGACGAGGAGATCCGGATCCGCCAGGTGCAGGAGCTCAAGGAGTCGGACTTCGTCGAGCAGGTCCGCGCCATGGTGGATCAATCCCCCCAGCGGGCCCTGCTGCTCCTGATCCACGGCTATCGCACCGACTTCGACCACGCCCTGCGGGGGACCGCCTTCCTCGCCCATATCCTCGACATCAACGCCCCCGTTATGGTGTTCGACTGGCCGGGCGATCAGGGGGACTCCCTGCGTGGCTACCGCCGTGCCCGGCAGGTGGCGACGGACTCCGCCCAGGAGCTGGCCGCGACCCTGCGTCTCATCAACCGTGAGATCAGACCGGAGCGGCTTTGGCTGATCGCCAACAGCCTGGCGGGCGAGGTGGCCGTGGAGGCCGTCAGCCGGCTCTATGAGGAGGCGGACTTCGCGGGTCCGGAGACCGAGATCGACGAGCTGGTGCTCACCGCCCCGGACGCGGACTATGCGCGCTTCAATAGCGCCTTCAAGGGAAAGCTGGCGGCGGTGGCGGGAAACACCACCGTCTATGTCTCTTCCAACGACCGCGCGCTGCTGGTCAGCCGGGTCATCAATCGCGGGCGGCGTCTCGGCCAGAGCACCCTGTCCAAGGCGGATGCGGAGCTCTTCGAGGAGGTGGAGGGGCTGCTGGAGCTAATGGAGCCGGGCAGCGAGCGGGTGACCCTGATCGACGTCACCCCCATCAACCGGACCCGTAACTTCCACAACTTCAGCCTGGAGGTGCCGGAGTACTTCGATGACGTCTTCCTGCGCCTGACCAACCCGGAGACGCCCCAGAACCGGCTGCGCTACCGCTTCCGGACCCCGGAGGGGAAGCTTTACTCGGTCCTGACCCGTGGACGCTAGGAGACCCGCCCCATGACCGGACTCCTACGCATCCTTAAGGGCGCGGGTCGCACCCTGGCGGTGGCCCTGCTGGGCTTCCTGGTGGGGGTCCTGCTGCTCTATGTCTGGTGGGTGCGCAGCGGCCCCCCCGCCCAGCCCTGGCATACGGTGGAGCTGGCAGAGGAATTCACCGCCGACAAGGCGGACGCCGTCCGGACCCTGGCGGACTACCGCCAGCTGGAGGAGCGGGTCCAGCAGGAGCTCGACGCCAAGGTCTTCGCCGTCACGCCGACCGGCCCCGAGTACACCCTGGTCCGCTACAGTGCGGGCAGCGCCTCCGATCCCCGAAGGCGGCAGCCCAACTGGAACCGCAGCTTCGAGCTGGGTCCCGAGGAGGCGGTGGGCGGTGTCCTGCTGCTGCACGGCATGTCCGACGGACCCTACAGCCTGCGCGCCCTGGGCGAGTCCCTGGCCAAGCGCG
>Ga0209254_10007036_pt1 | contig 10374 bp, 8 predicted proteins | sample FrelakmetDIP11DI_FD_187148 | JGI IMG/M metagenome (GOLD analysis project Ga0209254, IMG submission 187148) | Freshwater lake sediment microbial communities from the University of Notre Dame, USA, for methane emissions studies - DIP11 DI (SPAdes)... | ecosystem: Environmental > Aquatic >... | reverse complement strand
TTGAATGTGATGGGCCTCATATTCTTTTTGGCAAGAAACTCAGCGCTTTTAATATAATTATTCAGTTCTTCAAACCTCTGAACAGCTTTCGATTTAGTAATACTCGAAGGTGACTTGAGGTAAGCCCTGATTTCAGGATCTTTTTTCAGCGAATTAAGTTCCATGAGCCTCCTGTATTCATCTGAATCCTTGAATGTAATGGGTTTCATCTTTTGTTTCTGCCTGAAAACATTTGATTTTATAAATGTTTCAAGCTCTTCAAAGTCCCTTATCTTCTGAGATCCGTCAATATCCCTGAATCTTTTCAGCATACCCCCTGAAATTGTCTTGAAGTACTGAAGGATATCCTTTGCTTTATGAAGCGATAAGAATTCTTTTTCCCTGATATATTCTTCAGAATTTTTATACCTCAACGATTCTATTTCCTTTCTTTTCTGGACAAAGGATGTTGAATTTACCAGATCATGGAGTTTTGTATATTTTGCCAGCAAATCGGATTTAGTAAAAGCATGCAGCTTTTCCAGTTCATCCACCAATGCTTTTTCGGCCTGTTCAATTTTTGATGTTGAAGGAATCAATCCAAGTAAAAGCCTGAGACTTGACATTGTAAATAGGTTTTAAACACTCGGTTAAAGATATATAAACTTGTATAATAACGTTCAGGACCGGCAATTATTTGATTGGAGGAGGAGAAATTCAGATCAGGTGGCCGGAAACATCTTAAGCATGTATCAGCTCTGTCAGGAGCTGAGTGACAAAAAGCATTGTAATTACATATTGTAAAGCAGTAATAAATATATGTAAAACAGCAAGTATTTTACCTGGTACAATAACAAGAAACAATAGTGTCCGATTAAAACTAATTGGTCCGAATTAAACCGTTGATTATAACTGCATTCACAAACAGGTCACTATTGAATAATAAACTGGTCTGCTATAACAGAGTGGGAGATCCTTCGCTTCGCTCAGGATGACATTGTTGCTTTTTATGGATTGAGGATGGAAGCAGGGGCGTTTCGTATGAATTCTTCCTAAAACTGTCAATTCTTGCTCGAAACGCCCCTGCTTCCATCCAGCCCTCTCCCAACACAGGTGTCATCCTGAGCGACAGCGAAGGATCTCATCGTGCGAAACACCCAGAAATCAAGAATGTTATCATTAGCAACCAAGTGAGTGCTCTCATCGTGCTATAAAAATTCGTTTGCATAATTTAAAATTTCCATCAAAAAACTTGCAAATAATAAAAACAGTATTTAGCTTTGACTAATCGTTCAGTCAAAAACGATATTATCATACTTTGGTACTAAACGAAAAAATGTTCAAAAATGTCGCCAAGAACTTCAAAACAATATGAAGAAATAAGGGAAGAGAAGATTGCTCTTATAATGGATACTGCCCTTGAGCATTTTGCCAATGAAGGGTACCACAAAACAACCATAAACCACATTGCACTGCATGCTGGAATCTCAAAAGGATTGATGTACAATTACTTTGACAGCAAAGAAGCATTGCTGAAAGCTATTATTGACAAATCAGTCGCTGAAGTCTTTAGTTACTTTGACATCGACAGGGATGGATATCTTTCAGAAGAGGAGTTTGAATTTTTTGTCAGAAAAATCGGTATTATTTTAAAGGAGAAACGCTCCTTCTGGAGGCTATTGTTTCAGCTTCTGATGCAAAATGAGGTTCGGGAGCAGTTTATTAAATCATTTGCACCATCCGGTTCACTGACACACTCAGCGGATGTTGCCGGCTTAAACCTGCCTGCCTCCCGGATAATGAAAATGATGACAGATTACTTTAGCCGAAAGAAGAAGAATATGATTAAAGGGTATGATCCGATAGTAGAGATCAATATGTTTATCATTACCCTGAAAGGTTTTGCAGTAACGAGTATTTATTCCGACGACGGCGAGGCTGAAAACAATGAAAAGACAATTAACAGGATAATTGAATTATTTAAATAAATCATTTATGAAAAGCATGCTGATTATATATTTTCTTCTCGCTCTGGGGTTAAGTTTGAATTCTATCAATGCACAGGAATTGAGTGCAGCTGACATTGTCAAAAAAGCTGACGATAAATTCAATGGGGAGAAAAGCGGATACAGTGTAATGTCGATGACCATCATAAGACCAACATGGCAGAGGACTGTGGAGTTTAAAAACTGGTCTCTTGGTCGCAATTATGCATTGACTCTGATTACTGCTCCGGCGAAAGATGCAGGTCAGACTTTTTTAAAAAGAGGCACTGAAATGTGGAGCTGGAATCCTTCAATAAGCAGACTGATAAAACTGCCGCCTTCAATGATGTCGCAGGGATGGATGGGATCGGACTATACCAATGATGATATTCTAAAAGAGTCATCTGTTGTAAATGATTATACACATGAAATAATCGGTGAAGAGATAATAGATGGCCGGCTCTGTTATAAGATAAAAATGGTTGCAAAGGATGATGCAGCTGTGGTCTGGGGTCAGCAGATAAGATGGATTGATAAGAAAGATTTCCTTGTGCTCAGAGCTGAGCTTTATGATGAGGAAGGGTTACTCGTAAGGTCAGAAAAGGGATCTGAAATTAAAACCATGGATGGGAGGGTAATTCCTACCCGTCTTGAGCTTGTTCCCGCAGAGGAGCCTGGTAATAAGACACTCGTTGACATTAAAGATATAACATTTAATGTTCAGATAGTGGAGAATTTTTTCTCCCAGCAAAACATGAAAAACATCAGATAATACAAAAGTCAGAAGTCAGCAGCCGGAAGCCAGAAGCAAAACCTGAATTTGAAATACCTTCGGACTTCGGTCTTCCGACTTCGGACAGATATGTTATCAAAAATTTAATCAATTGAGTTATGAAGAATTATAGGATAGCCTGGCGAAATCTCTGGAGGAACAAGAGACGTACCCTTATTACTGTCGCATCTGTATTTTTTGCAGTATTTTTTGCCCTGCTAATGCGATCACTTCAGCTAGGCTCATATGATCACATGTTCAGGAATGTAATTGAATCGTATACAGGTTATCTTCAGGTTCAGAATGAAGATTTCAAAGACAATTCCACAGTGGATAATGTTTTCGAATTTACTCCTGAAATCAGGCAGATCTTATTAAAAAACAAGAATGTAACTGACATTGTTCAGCGGTTTGAATCCTTTGCTCTTGCTTCCTCGGGACCTCTTACAAAGGGAGTTCTTGTTTTGGGAATTGAACCTGAAAAAGAGACTCTTCTTTCAAATGTAAAAGGAAGGCTTGTAAATTACAGACTATCAGCAAAAGCAATAGATAGCCTGAAAAAAACTAACCTTCCTGAAAAGGTTAAATCAAAACTAGATCTGTTTAAAGAAGAAAGTTATGCATCAGAGTCAATTCTTCAGTTGGATCTTGGAATTAGTAACACAGATACGGCTTCATTCATGCCGGTAATAAAAAGAATATCATCGTTCAGCAATGGGTATATCTCTTCCGGGAAAAAGGAAGCTCTTATTGGTGACCGTCTTGCAAAGTATCTGAAACTGAATATAGGAGATACCCTTGTCCTTATCGGTCAGGGTTATCACGGAACAACGGCAGCCGGTAATTTCCGGATTTCCGGAATTATCAGAATGCCAACATCGGATATTGATAACAAAATTGTTTATATGCCGGTAGATGTTTGTCAGGAGCTATACAGCGCTCCGGGTATGCTGACCTCATTAGCCCTCGGTTTAAAGGATAACAGTGACAAGGAAATAAACAGGATGATTGCATCCCTCGGTAAAGAAGTTCCACCTCCTCTCAGGCTGCTTGGATGGAGAGAGATGAATGCTTTACTGGTCAACCAGATGGATGCAGATAATAAAAGCGGAGGTATTATGATAGGAATTCTCTACCTGGTAATAGCTTTTGGAATATTCGGTACAGTCCTGATGATGACCATAGAAAGAAGACGGGAATTCGGGGTACTGGTTGCAATTGGAATGCAGAAATCTAAACTGTCTGCAATTGTTTCATTTGAAATGATTTATATTGGCTTTCTCGGAATATTAAGTGGAATAGCTGTTGCTTTTCCGGCTATAATTGCTGGTCAATACAATCCAATAAGGCTTTCCGGCGAATATGCAAAGGTATACGAAAGCTATGGCATGGAGCCTGTAATGCCCTTTATGCCTGTTGATTACTACTTCTTATGGCAATCGGTAATTGTTGCCATAATTGTGGGAATCGCCATTATTTACCCTGTACGGAAGATTTATAAAATGAAACTGGTTAATTCGTTGAAAGCATAATATAAATTAGTATGATCTGGAAAACAGCCTGGAAAAATGTGTGGCGGAACAAGGTAAGGAGCCTTGTTGTCATCTCATCCGTTACAATCGGGATATTTGCAGGAGTATTTTCTGTAGCCCTGATGAACGGATTGATCGCCCAGCGTGTTGACGACGCATTAAATGAAGAGATATCGCATATTCAGATTACCAGTAAGGATTTCAGGATAAACAACGATCCCCAGCTGTTAATAGAAAATCCTGAAGAAACATTGTCCAAAATACGGTCCGTTGAGGGAGTCCTCGGCATATGCGAAAGGACAGTTCTTACAGGAATGGCGAATACTGCAAGTAAAAGTGCAGGAGTGCAGATTACAGGCATTGACCCTGAAAAGGAAAAACAGGTTTTTACTGTGAGTGAGAAAATAATACCAGGAACAGGTGATTACTTTGAAAAGGAATCAAAGTTTAATCTTGCCCTTATTGGTGAGGAACTGGCAAAAGATCTGAATATTATCAGGTATTCTGTTGATACCTCAACTCTTTCAAAACTTAAAGAAAAAGGACTCCCGGCAAATATCATTGCCAAACTGATCCCTCTTACAGGAAAAAGATTCGCAAATGAAAAGCAGTTCATTAAAGAGATGAAGACTCTTTTTACAGCCCAAGAATCCATGAAATATGGACTTATCATCAGGAAGGAGGCCTGGTCATTCAGAGAAGGTGCCAGGCTTACGCTGACTTTTCTTGATAAAGATAATAATCAGGTTGGAGCAGTATTCAGACTGACTGGTTTGTACGACGTCGCGAATAGTATATTTGAAAAAACTACAGTTTTTGTCAGAAATTCTGATCTTACAAAGCTTTCAGGGATTGCGGGAAACACATTTCACCAGATGGTTGTCAAAATCAATAATCTTGATCACACCGATGGATTAACAACCACATTAGCTGAAAAGCTTCCTGAGCTTGAAGTAATCAGCTGGAAGAAAATTCAGCCCGATTTGGCAATGATGACCGATATGGTTGGACAGTTTTACCTGATCTTCGGACTTATTATTCTTGCAGCACTTGCCTTTGGTATTATCAATACAATGCTTATGGTTGTTCTTGAAAGGACCAGAGAACTTGGGATGCTGACTGCGATCGGCATGAATAAGAGAAGGGTTTTTTCAATGATAATGCTTGAGACGGTCTTTCTTTCCCTTATCGGAGCAGTTACAGGTATGATCACAAGTTATATCCTGATCAGTATCACTGCAAATTCCGGAATTAATTTATCACAATATGCCGAAGGATTTGAAGCATTAGGCTATTCTGCACGGGTATATCCGCAGATAAGCGCTGGATTCTTTGTTATTGTCACAATCCTAATAATAATAACCGGAATCTTATCTTCAATTTACCCTGCAATGAAAGCACTGAAACTTAATCCGGTTGAAGCCATAAGAGCAGAATAATAATTAAATCTTAAAACTAATCAGTCATGAAAGTTCTTGAAATTAAAAACGTTTCTAAAATATATAATGAGACTGAAGTCCAGGTAAATGCTGTAAATGGAGTTAATCTGGATTTTCAGGAAGCAGAGTTTGCTGCAATTGTCGGTCCATCGGGTTCAGGAAAGACAACACTTTTAAATCTTATTGGCGGGTTGGATAACCCTACTTCAGGGGAAATTATTATAGATGGTACTAACCTTGCAAAACTTAAATCATCACAGCTTATAGATTTCAGGATGAGGAATATAGGATTCGTTTTCCAGGCATATAACCTTATTCCGGTATTAACAGCAAAAGAAAATGTGGAATTCATAATGAACCTTCAGAAATGGTCACGAAAGGAACGTGATGAAAGGACATTTGAATTGCTGAAAGAGGTCGGATTGTCTGACAGGGCTAACAGCAGGCCAACCAAGATGTCGGGAGGGCAGCAGCAGCGCGTAGCTGTGGCAAGAGCTCTTGCATCAAGGCCAAAATTTGTACTGGCCGATGAACCCACTGCCAACCTTGATTCAAAAGCTGCAACAACGCTTCTTGAGATTATGGAAAAGCTAAATCATGAATCTAAGATCACTTTTATATTTTCAACTCACGATCCGAGAGTGGTAAAAATGGCACACCGGGTAATTACTCTTGAAGATGGAAGAGTTGTTTCAGATGTTAAACTGGAATAGAATTTCAAAATTCCCTGCGAAAGTGTATATAAAATCAATTTTCATTTACTTACTAATTTCCTCTTTTTGTCTTCCAGGACATTCTCAGGATAAAACTGAAGCCACTACCCTGAACGGTTATATTACAACGATGCAGAGTGCTATGTTTGATTCCCTTTCCGGACCTTTCCTTAACGAGAATCTTATTCATAACAGGCTGAATTTTAAAGCATATCTGAGCGATAAAATCACCTTTGCCGCTGATTTGCGGAACCGGCTCTTTACAGGCGACATGGTAAGATATGGCAGACCATATACAGGATTAATAGGGGATGATGATGGCGTGGTTGATATGTCGTGGAATATCATCGAAGAGCAGTCTTTCCTCTTCAATACCACTATCGACCGGTTATGGCTCGATCTTCATTATGATAAATTCCAGATTACTCTTGGCAGGCAGCGCATTAACTGGGGGCAGACCTTCGTGTGGAATCCGAATGATATTTTCAATGCTTATTCGTATTTTGATTTTGATTATGTTGAAAGGCCGGGTAGTGATGCCATGAGGTTTCAGTATTTTCCATCATCATCTTCTGTAGCTGAGGTTGCGCTGAAGGTCGACAATGATAATGATATTACCGTAGCCGGACTATGGCGGTTTAATTTGTGGAATTACGATATTCAGTTTCTTGCCGGGTTAATGAACAGCGAGGATGTTGTTATCGGAGCAGGATGGTCGGGATCTATCGGAAGCATTTCATTCAGGGGTGAAGGCACCTGGTTCGATCCTTATAAAGATTTCCCGGGAGATGAAAGCACCGTTATTGCTACCGCAGGTGTTGACAAAGTCTTTAAGAATAATTCCATAGCGCAGGTTCAGCTTATGTATTGCAACAATCCGGTGGATATAAGCTATTTCAATAGTTTATATTCCGGAAATTTTTCTTCAAAACAACTTGCTTTTTCAGAGTTTACGGCTTTTGGCCAGTTCACCTGGGCTGCCACTCCTTTACTGAATCTTTCAATAGCTGCAATGTGGTTTCCTGACCTGAAAGGTTATTTTGCCGGACCGTCAATGGATTACTCGCTTTCAGAAAATCTTGATTTTTCGCTTATCTGGCAGCATTTCGACGCATTAATGGACGGAGAACAAACAAGGCTTAACCTTGGATTCCTCAGGTTGAAATACAGTTTCTGAAAATTTCATACTTTTACAGCTGCAGAAAAACCCCGGACTTATAATGGCACTGGTACATGAATTTGAAAAAAGCGGCAACTGGTTGTTCAAACGAAGAAGCTGGCTTCCTTTAATACTTATTGCAGGTGGAATAGTATTATTATACCTGACAAACCGGCAGGCAATACTCTTTGATTCAACAGAAGAGCTGATTTTTCTCGGAGTAAGCCTGTTTGGGGAAGTCATACGAATAATGACAGTGGGATTTGCCCCAAAGAGCACCTCCGGAAGAAATACATCTGCCGGGCAGGTGGCAGATGAACTCAACACTACCGGGATTTATTCAATCGTGCGCCATCCTCTTTATATTGGAAATTTTTTTATGTGGTTAGGGCCTGTCCTTTTTATCAGATCATTAGCTGGAGTCGTTTTCTTTATTCTGATTTACTGGCTCTATTATGAAAGAATCATGTTTGCCGAAGAACAGTTCCTGCGCCGAAAATTCGTGGAAACCTATGACAAATGGTCAGAAAATGTAAAAGCGGTAATTCCCACGTTTAAAGGATATGTCAAATATTCACTTCCTTTCTCAGCAAAAACCGTACTTAAGCGGGAACACAATAGCTTTTTCGGAGTTTTTGTGATCTTTGTTGCGCTCGATCTTTTCAGGAACTACTTTATGTCAGAAAGAATATTCCTTACGCCGATGTGGATATGGATAGGAGCGCCTGCTCTTGTGATATGGGCAATTCTCCGGCTGATCCATAAAAAAACCGGGTGGCTGAAAACTGAAGGAAGATAAGAACCTTATCAGTCCCTGCTTCCTCCGGTGAAAATCATAATATAATAGAGCAGGGTTGCAAGTGATCCCAGAGCAGCTACGACATATGTCAGAGCAGCCCATTTGAGTGCATCCTGAGCTTTATCATGGGTCATTGAGGAAGTAATGCCTGAATTTGAAAGCCACGCCAGAGCACGGTGACTTGCATTGATCTCGACAGGCAGGGTCACAAAGCTGAAAAGGGTGGTAAGCCCAAACAGAATTATACCTGCAAGCAAAAGCCCCGGAAATGTATTCACAAGAATTATCCCGGCAAGCAGAACCCATTGAACCCATTTTGATGCAAAGCTTACCGGAGGAACCAGCTTCGATCTGAACCCAAGCCATGCATAAGCCTGTGCATGTTGAAGAGCATGTCCGGTTTCATGGGCAGCTACAGCAGCTGCAGCAATGCTCCTGTTGCTATAAACATCGTGGCTGAGATTGATTGTCTTCTTATCGGGATTATAATGGTCGGTCAGTTGTCCCTGCACACTTTCCACTTTTACATCATAAATGCCGTTGTCCCTGAGCATTTTTTCAGCAATTTCACGTCCCGACATTCCATTATCAGTTGGTATTTTAGAATACTTTTTAAATCTCGATTTCAGGGTAGCGCTTACTATCCAGCTGAGGATCATGAACACACCGAAAATAATCCAGATATTCATATTTACATGTTGTGCTTCCATAGTTGTAATATTTTTATTTTCAATTGAATTTCAAAACCCCTGCCAAAACTATTCTAACAGCTTTTCAGGTCAAAATGTCATATGGTCCGAAAATAATCATTATACCTGATAATAACAGATGAGAGAGCCAATTGTTATCTTTGTACTATGCTAAAGGTACTGAACAAATATCTCGCAATAGTTATTTCTCTTCCGGTTCACATTTACAGGTATGCCATCTCTCCTTTTCTGCGTCCTTCATGCCGTCACGTACCTTCATGTTCACAATATGCGCTTGATGCGCTGAGAATTCACGGTCCATTAACTGGGTCCCTTATGACATTGAACAGGATTTTCCGATGCAGGCCGGGAGGTACTCATGGTTACGATCCCGTGGCACTATACAGGTTTAAAAGATATGGTTTTCTGATGCAGTGTAAAAAATGTAATCGCTTAAAACACTAGCGCCCCCAACCCCCTAAAGGGGGCTTAAAATATCATTTGAAATTTAAAGTCCCCTTCAGGGGATTTAGGGGCATCCACGACATTTCAAAAATTCAATTCTTCCCTCAGCTGTTTGTACCCCGCCCTGCTTACGGGTAGCTTGTCGCCCGACTGAAGAATTGCTATATGATTATCCTTTCCGTACGGTTCAATACGTTTTATTTCTTCAACCCTGACGATATATGACCTGTGGATCCTGACAAAATCCTGTTTTGACAGGCTGTCCTCATAAAACTTCATTGTCTGCTGCTTGAGGGCTTTCCCGTCGGCATGATGTATCATTACATAATCATCCTGGGCTTCGACGAATCTTATTTTATCTACAGGGATAAGGTTGATAGCATTTCCCTTCCGGACCACGATCCTGTTTACCGCAGAAGCCTGTTCGGGTATTTTTGCAAGGAGCTGACTTGCAGGTTCTTTATTCCCGGTACCTGATTCTATTTTATCAGTTGCTTTTTTCACCGCATCCAGGAACCGTCTTTTGGGGAATGGTTTTAACAGGTAATCAACGGCATTAAGCTCAAAGGCTCTGATTGCAAACTGATCATAAGCTGTAGTGAAAATGATCTCCGGCTTTTCTGTAAGGACCTCGACCAGTTCAATTCCTGTAAGTCTTGGCATCTGGATATCAAGGAAGACCAGATCGGGCTTCATCGATGAAATAGTTTTCAAACCCGAAAAACCATCCGCGCATTCAGAAATCACTTCTATGTTTTCCAGATCTTTTAAATAATACTTTATTATTTCCCTGGCAGGGGTCTCATCGTCAATTATTACGGTTCTTATCTTTTCCATATACT
>Ga0209254_10007035_pt1 | contig 10375 bp, 6 predicted proteins | sample FrelakmetDIP11DI_FD_187148 | JGI IMG/M metagenome (GOLD analysis project Ga0209254, IMG submission 187148) | Freshwater lake sediment microbial communities from the University of Notre Dame, USA, for methane emissions studies - DIP11 DI (SPAdes)... | ecosystem: Environmental > Aquatic >... | reverse complement strand
AATAAGTTCGTGCTCCAGCAAATTGCCAATCCTTGGGTAAAAATCGATAATAGTGCCCGCATATTCAGCCAATTCATAAGGTATGGAAAACTTCTCACCTATTGGATAGCCGCGCATACGAATACTAAGGTGAAGAAGTTCGTGCATTAATGCCTCGGCCATCCGCGGTGTATTAAGCTGAAGTTCAACGCGCGCATATTGCAAAGCGATTGGTTCGTGCTGCAGCTTTATCTGATAGTGGCTTGACTCTAATGCACTGCTTTCATAATACTGTAAATAATCTCCGTAGAAATCACAGATTTCACCTGCAAGCATTTGTGCCTTAGGCCAGCCAGATAATCTACAGTCAATTAAATCTTTAGCCGCACTACCCCTGTATTCCTTTGGTTGAAGTCTAGTGTTTTCCTTAAATAGTTTCTGATCCTTGAGTTCTCCCTTGTGATTGAGACTCATTGTCTGGCTATTCGGATATTTGACGGTATCTTTCATGGTTTGGTTGAAATGTACCATACTGTTTTGTCTTCCCTATGAAGACAATGGCAGATAGTTTACTGTCCGCTCCTCCCTTACATAGTAAGGATCAGACCAGAGCCTCAACCTGCAAACTAAATGCATATTGGTTCGGGAGACTAAGGGATTCTCTGCCCATTGATGAACAAAAGATTCTCATCGAGCCTTGACCTGGTATAAAATCTCCCCAAACGTCAAGCTAGCTTGCTTTGTGAAGTCAATATACGTAATCGGGTGCAATATTGTCAAGAAAAATAATTACCAAATATCACTAATAGTCGTTATAAATACCTTTTAGAACAATGAGAAGCCACTTTATGGCTAAGGAATATTGATCCGATTCAACGGAGAACTGCATATCAGTCTTTCTCTGCGACTTACCTGATCAGGAAGTCCTATATACTGTATTTCTGCTGCATATTGCACGTTTTGTTGGTTGTGCAGGTACTTTGGTTGGGGAAGTGCTGGCTGGTGGGTATGTAAATACCCATGAAGGTTTTGGGAGCCCCAGCAGAAGGGTGGCGATGGCAGCCTTTCTACGTAGGGTTACCATCCGTTCCTCTATTCACAAAGCTTTCAAAGTGGGTATTTGTCGCGCCAACCTGACTAGTATCTCTGTCGTGCCTCAAGCGAATGAAAGCAGTCCCCTGAAAACATCCTAGATTCCAATAAATAACAAGATACACCCTGTTAAACTTGCAGCTTTTGTATAACCTCGCTGCGTTTATTTGCTCGAATCTAAAACATTTCCAGGTTATTTTCCGTACATAATTAAAACATATTGACACTGATAGAAACTAATAATATCTTATTAGAACTATATGGCACAAATGTTGCCTGTATTAGTCGTTACTCAAGGCTGGTTCTTCATCTCTCAGCATGGAAGCTATAGAGAAATCAAAAAGCTGTGCTCGGGTTCCGAAAAAGGAGCGGGGCCCGTTCCCCTCTGAAGTGTGAAGCACTCAGAGAATCAATAATATAAGGAGGTAGGGTAATGATCAGACGGATTCTGAACGTAAACGGTTTCGAAAAGATGGTGACGGTTGACCCTGGCGCGAGTCTAGCCAGTGTGCTCAGAGAAAACCTTTTTCTTACCGGCACAAAGGTCGGCTGTGGGAAAGGTGAGTGCGGTGCCTGTTCTGTTATTATGAATGGCAAACTCATCCGGTCCTGTATCGTAAAAATGGAGAAAGTTCCCGATAATGCAGTGATCATTACGATTGAAGGGATCGGGACACCACAGAATCTCCACCCCCTGCAGCACGCATGGATCAAGTACAACGGCGCCCAGTGTGGTTTTTGCGCCCCCGGATTTATTGTCTCTGCAAAGGCCCTTCTGGATGAAAACGCCAACCCTTCTCGCAAAGAGGTGCGGGACTGGTTCCAGAAGAATCACAACGCATGTCGGTGCACAGGCTATAAACCGCTGGTAGATGCCACTATGGATGCAGCCAAGGTTATGCGCGGCGAGATGAAGGTAAAGGATCTTGCCTTCAAAATGCCCAAGGATGGCAAGATATGGAATACTAACTATTATCCTCGCCCGAGTGCTCTCGGAAAAGTGACGGGGACGGTTCGGTACGGAGCGGACATGATTCTTGGGATGCCCAAGGACACCCTTCACCTTGCTCTGGTGCAGGCAGAGGTTTCTCACGCAAAGATCCTCTCCATCAATACTTCGAAGGCAGAGAAGATGCCCGGTGTTTTCAAGGTGCTTACACACAAGGATGTGAAGGGGAAGAATCGTATCTCCGGGCTTATCACATTCCCCACCAACAAGGGTGATGGTTGGGATCGCCCGATTCTCTGTGACGAAAAGATTTATCAGTACGGCGATGTAGTGGGCATAGTTTGTGCAGATACCGAGGAAAATGCTAGGGCTGCCGCAAAGGCGGTCGAACTGAAGCTGGAAGAATTACCCTCTTATATGAGCGCTCCTGCGGCCATGGCTCCGGGCGCAATAGAAATCCACCCGGGGACACCGAACGTCTACTTTACCGTGCCTATCAAAAAAGGTGATGAGACAGCACCGATCATGGCCAAGGCGCCGTTCGTGGTGGAGGACGAGTTTTACACACAACGGCAACCCCATATGCCCATAGAGCCCGACGTAGGTCTAGCGTACTTTAACGAGGCGGGGGTCCTCTTCATTCACTCCAAGTCAACAGCAATTTTTTTCCATTATGCCATGATTCTGGAAGGTATAGGGATTGCTCCGGATAAGCTTATTATCGCAAACAATGAGGCAGTCGGCGGGATGTTTGGGTATAAACTGAGCCCGACCATGGAGGCATACCTTGGCGTGGCTGCCATGGCAACCGGCAGACCAGTGGCCCTCAAGTACGACTGGTTCCAGCAGCAGACTTACACAGGCAAGCGCTCACCATGGTGGCTCAAAGTGAAGCTTGCCGCAGACAAGAAAGGCAAACTCATGGCCCTTGAGAGTGACTGGACCGTTGATCACGGTCCTTATTCAGAGTTTGGCGATCTTCTTACCATACACGGCGCCGAGAACATCTGCGGATGCTATTCGGTTCCCAATATACGCGGAGAGGGCCGGACAGTTTGCACAAATCACGCCTGGGGTTCTGCTTTCAGGGCTTTTGGCGCACCTCAGAGTGAGTTCGCAACGGAAGTGCTCATGGACGAGTTGGCTGAAAAGATTGGAATGGATCCCTTTGAGTTGCGTTACGTAAACGTCCTGAAGCCGGGCGACACCACGCCTACCGGATGTCCACCTGATGTTTACGCGCTGCCGGGACTGCTCGATATGATGCGTCCCCTTTACAAGGAGGCCGTGAAAAAGGCAAAGAAGGAATCAACCCCTAATATAAAACGTGGAGTCGGTATTGCGTGTGGTGAATATAACTGCGCCATGGAAGGGACAGATACCTCCGAAGCCTGGATTGAAATTACCAAAGAGGGCGCCATTGCTTACACCTCCTGGGAGGACCCTGGTCAGGGTGGTGATATGGGCACCCTTGCCACTGCCCACGAAGGACTCAGGCCCCTTGGCATCAAGCCAGAGAACATCAAACTGGTCATGAACGATATGAGCCGTGTTCCAAACAGTGGTCCTGCAGGAGCAAGCCGCGCCCAGCTCATGATCGGCCAGGCAATCAAAAATGCCTGTGATCAGCTCGTTGCAGCCATGAAAAAGCCCGATGGCTCGTTCCTTACCTACGATGAGATGGTGAAAAAGAATATTCCTTTGAAATATGTGGGAAGTTTTACAACACAGGGGACGTTTCCTAACATTGTCGAAGACATGCAAGGAAATCCTTATGTTGCTCAGCAGTGGGCTGTTTTTATGGCAGAAGTGGAGATAGATGTAAAAACAGGCGACACAAAGGTCATCAAGATGACCTATTGTGGAGACCACGGTGTTATCGGCAACAAGCTTTCCGTGGACGGTCAGGTCTACGGGGGTCTCGCCCAGGGCATTGGGTTAGCGTTGAGCGAGGACTTCGAGGACATTAAGAAGCATTCCACCATGACCGGAGCAGGGTTCCCATTCATCAACGAGATCCCTGATGACCTGGAGATCCACTACCAACAAACTCCAAGGGCGAATGGGCCATTTGGAGCGGCGGGTTGCGGTGAAGGCCCTCTAACAAGTCCGCATGCGGCGATCATCAACGGTATCTATAATGCCTGCGGCGTCCGCATCACGAAACTGCCTGCATATCCCGAGAAGGTTCTGAAAGGACTGAAGGCGAAGAAGTAAACCCGATTTGTAATTACATTTGAGATCGGGTCACAGAATGCTGTATAATGAATAAACACAGGGTGGTCAGGGTTTTTTACCTGGCTACCCTGGTCTTTTTCTAGGGAGTAGAAAGCATAATGGATCAAAAGGAATTGAGGGCCCTTGAGTATCGGTGCATTCAGGAGGAACCACCCCTTTGTACCGCCGCATGCCCTCTCCACATCGATGCGAGGGGCTTTATCGGCAAGATTGCTACCGAGGCATGGGACGAGGCATGGAGAATACTTACGAGGAACATGCCAGTGCCGAATATCCTTGCCAGGATATGTGACCATCCCTGCGAGCCTGTCTGCAAGCGTCGTGAAGCGGGTGACTCCATCGCCGTCTCCGAACTTGAAAAGGCCTGTGTTAGCAGAACAAACAGAAAGGTGAAGGCACCCAGCGTGCCAAAACGGAAGGATCACATCGCAGTGGTTGGGACGGGTTTATCCAGCCTTGTCGCTGCATGGGATTTGCTCTTTGGGGGTCATCAAGTTACCATTCTTGAAGCCCACGATCGCCCGGGTGATGCGTTCCTCATCTTCCCTGAACATCTTCTCGCCAGGTCAGTCATAGAGGAAGAGATAGCAGTCATCCAGGCGATGGGAGGTGAATTACAGACCAACGTGCTGATGACGAAGAAAAGATGGCTAGAAAAGTTAGCCGAAGATTTTGATGCTGTCTACGTGGGTCTGGATGACGGCACAATACCAGACATCATCCCTCTTAGCCAGGGAATGGTGGGTGTTGAGCCGATCACTCTTGCCACAGGCATCAAGGGAGTTTTCGCGGGTGGCCTGGGCAAAATGCGGAAACCATTTTCAGCCATACACGATGCGGCTGATGGCAGGAAGGGCGCGACATCAATTGACCGCTTCGTGCAGAATGTCTCGTTGACAGCGGCAAGGGAGAATGAGGGGCCTTGTGAAACACGCCTTTATACGAATATCGAAAACATTGTGGCAGAACCGGTGGTTCCCAAGGCCGACGTTGAGGGCAGATACACGGATGAAGAGGCAATAAAAGAGGCAAGGCGTTGTATCCAGTGCGAGTGCATGGAGTGCGTCAAGAACTGCCTCTACCTGGAACGGTTCAGGGGTTATCCCAAACGGTATATCAGGGAGATTTATAATAACGAAGCCATTTTGATGGGCTCGCATGGGCAGACAAACAGACTTATTAACTCCTGCAGCCTCTGTGGACTATGTGGGGTCGTATGCCCCAATGATATTTCCATGGTCGACATCTGCCTCGAAGGTAGGAGAAAATTGGTAGAACGGGGCAAAATGCCACCTTCAGCCCATGATTTTGCACTTGAAGATATGTCTTTTAACAACAGCGAACGCTTTGCCTTGACCCGTCACGAGCCAAGCATGGAGAAGAGCCAGTTTTTTTTCTTTCCCGGATGCCAGTTAAGTGGATCGTCTCCTGAACAGGTTGAGCGCGTTTACGAGTACCTGAGGCAGCGATTATCCGGAGGCGTGGGACTTATGTTGCGTTGTTGCAGCGCACCCGCCTTCTGGGCTGGCCGGGAAGAGCTGTTTCGAGACGGGATTGAAGAGCTGAGAGAAGAGTGGAAAAATGCAAGCAGACCACGGATGATCTTTGCCTGTCCCACGTGTTACAAGGTCTACAAGGAGCACCTCCCTGAAGTCGAGATTATTTCTCTTTGGGAACTTCTCGATGAGATCGGGCTGTCCTCATCCCCATATCCCTCAAAGCATATAACCATTACTATCCATGACCCGTGTACCTCTCGATCAGAGCAGGGTATGCAGGAAAGCGTGAGACGGCTTCTGCGTCACCTCGGTTACACGGTGGAGGAAGTTTTCTTGAGTGGCCTCAAGACTGAATGCTGCGGGTATGGAGGTCTAATGTCTGCAGCCAATCAGCCGCTCGCCCGAGAAGTGGCAAAAAAGAGGGCCGATGAGGCGACTTCGGACTGGGTAACCTACTGTGCCATGTGCCGTGATACACTGTCCAAAGGCGACAAGCATGCGGCCCATATCTTAGACCTCATCTTCGAAGGATCGGAGAATAGGTCCGCTGTTGGACGAAAAGTACCTGGATACTCTGATCGTCACGAGAACCGCGCGAGATTGAAAGAAAGGATGCTGGCCAAGGTTTTCGGTGAGGAGGGAAAACTAGTGGAGCAATTTGAGCAGATTTTACTCAGTATTTCTTCCGAAGTGCGGGAACGGATGGAGGAGAGGCGAATTCTGGTTGAAGACGTTCAACGAGTCATCTATCATGCGGAGAGAACGGGTGAAAGAATTTACAACAAGAAAACTGGACATTGGGTAGCGTCTTTCAGACCCCGTACAGTAACATTCTGGGTCGAATATACTGGGACACCACAAGCTTACACCCTATATAACTCCTATTGCCACCGCATGGAAATCATGGGCGAGTCTTCAAAATGACCGTGAGAGACCAACAGAAGGAAAAAAATGAATGGACCTGCACAAGATGCGGTATTGACCTGGAGCTTGCGAAGGTGCAGATAACTTATGTGGGCTGCGGCTTCACAATTGATGCCCTTAGATGCCCCCAGTGCCATCTTGTTCTGGTCACCGAAGACATGGCCGTGGGCAAGCTGGCAGAAGCCGAAAGAGTTCTTGAGGATAAGTGAGTCTCCCTGGCCCTGAGCTACAAAAAGAATAGACGCTATGCTCGATAACTGTATCTTCATGAAAGAGGCGGAGGCTGTCGGGGCTGCCCCAAGTTCCTTGGCCAGGCCGGGCGGGCTTTACATAACCCATCGTGCAGTTGAGTTTTGCGGTTTCACGGCTGGTGATCGTGTTGCCGACATAGGCTGCGGGTCCTGCGGGACACTGGAATACCTGATGACTACCCGTGGGATCTGTGGATTCGGTCTGGATCCAGCACCTTCGCGCTTGACCACAGATGCGCGAGGCATATGGAGACCTCAGGTTGTGCGGGGAGTCGCTGAAGCCCTTCCGTTCAAAGACAGTCTTCTGGATGGGCTTTTCTGCGAATGTGTACTTTCGCTTGTTGATGATCTTGATGCGGCGCTTCTGGAGTTTTCACGAGTGCTAAAGAAGGGGGGCCATCTTATTATTAGCGATCTCTATGATCGGACTTCGACAGATGTAAGTCTACCAGATCGAATATACGGGCAATCAAATTTACAGTCTGCTCTCTCAAAGAGGGGGATGGAGCAACTTCTCGACGCACATAGATTCATGTTGCTGGTATGGGAAGATTATACAATGGCGCTAAAGGAACTGGCGGCCAGGTTGATCCTCGCCGGTTGTTCTCCTGACGAATTCTGGAAACAGGGTTGTCGGGATCGAACACCGAACCCACTGGGTCGATCCCTTATGAGCGCCAAACTCGGATATTGCCTCGTCATTGCTCGTAGTCACGCACCATGACAAACAAAAAAAGGAGACCCTAATGGATGAGGTTAGTTTACGCATGCTGCAATTGAAACAGGAAGGCTTCTGTTGTAGCCAGATCATGCTCATTATGGCACTCGAAGCACAGAACAGGACCAATCGTGACCTAATCAGGGCAGCAGGCGGTCTCTGTTATGGGGTAGGCATGAGTGGGGAAATCTGTGGTGCCCTCTCAGGTGGTGTCTGCCTCCTCTCGCTTTACGCCGGAAAAGGCTTTGGCGACGAACAGGCATATGAACGTTTGCCTCTCATGATGGAGGAACTGACAGAATGGTTCAGAGAGACTCCGGGAGCAAATTACGGCGGAATACGGTGTGATGAAATCCTGGCACAGCATCCCGACATGACCGCCTGCGGCCTTATAGTGGCCTCCACTTATGCGAAGGCAATGGAGATCCTGCTAACTCATGAACTTAACCCAAGCAGAGGAAGAGATGACTGAACATGCATCTTCCCCAACGACCAAGGCGACGGAGAGCGTCTGTCCAATCTGTCTAAGGCAGATTTCCGCTGAAAAACAAAGTTGCGGCGCCGAGGTGGTCATGGTCAAGACGTGCCCGGATCATGGCAGATTCGAAACAGTCCTCTGGAGGGGCGACCCACCGATGGATGCCTGGAGCAGGTTCAAAACGGTCACTCATCCTGCAGTCTGCTATACGAGGGTCGAACTTGGGTGCCCCTTCGATTGTGGCCTCTGTGAGGCCCATGAGCAACTTCCATGTTCCGTTCTTCTTGAAGTCACTGACAGGTGCAACCTCAGATGCCCTGTATGTTTTGCAGATTCTGGTGGGATCAACACCTGTGAACCTGACCTCACTACAATAGCGACCTGGTATGCAAGAATAATGGAGAGCGCCGGTACATGCAGCATCCAGTTGTCAGGCGGAGAACCTACCATGCGTGAGGATCTGCTAACGATCATCGAGATGGGCCGCAATGCAGGCTTCTCCTTTATCCAGGTCAATACGAATGGGATTAGGCTCGCAAATGAGAAGGACTATGCGGTCAAGCTAAGGCAAGCAGGACTTGTGTCCGTATTTCTCCAGTTTGATGGTGTCGATGATGGTGTGTACCAGGCATTGAGGGGAAGGCCTCTCTTGAGAGAGAAACTTCTTGCTGTCGAACGAAGTGCTGCTGCAGGCCTGGGCGTGGTTCTTGTACCAACGCTGGTGCCCGGAGTGAATACAGACAGCCTCGGGGCCATAGTAAAGAAGGCTCTTCAGCTGGAGCCTGCTGTGAGAGGTGTACATTTCCAGCCAGTAAGCCACTTCGGCAGATATCCCAAAGAGATAATGTCTTCAGATCGAATAACGCTGCCCGAGGTAATACGGGCGTTGGAGGAGCAGACTGACGGTCTGGTCAGGGCAAACCAGTTCGCGCCTCCTGGCTGGGAACACTCTCTCTGTTCCTTTCATGGGAGTTTTATTCTCCAGCCTGATGGTTCACTTAAATCTATTACTGAAAAAGCCCTTGCCTCTTGCTGTCAAAGGGATTCTTCAGCCGCGGAAGGCCGCACGATAGACCTCGTTTCCCGTCAGTGGGCTGCTCCATCCCCTCGTGAAGATGTCGGTAGCCTCCGAAGTGGAGAGGTCGCGAACTCCAGCTGCTGCCGGTCTCCTTCGGAGGTCCCGCCAGATGGTCTCGTCGATCTCGAGACATTTCTCGAACAGGTCAAAACTCATAGCTTCACCATCACATGTATGGTCTTTCAGGACGCGTGGAATCTTGACCTGGAGAGACTTCGCCAGTGTTGCATTTCTGTAATGGCGCCGGATGGCCGCCTGATACCCTTTTGCGCCTATAACCTGACGGGCATGACAGGTAAAAGGTTATACCGGAACAAGGATTGCCGTGCCTCTCTATGATCAGGAAGACCCCTTTAGAGGCATGGATTTCGACGAAAATTGGACGCCACGCGCCCGGTGACAGGCTCACGACAATGGCAATCCGCGCCTACCAGCTTGATACTCTGAGGGAAACGATAAAATACGCGCGTCAGTCGAGCCCCTTTTACCGGAACACGCTTGCAGGCTTTCCTGCCAGTCAAATCTCTTGTCTGGAGGATATTCAGCGGCTGCCCTTTACGACAGCCGACGATATCCGACAAGATCCACTCCGTTTTCTTTCTGTTCCTCAAGGAGAGATTTCACGCATCGTGACCTTGAATACCTCAGGAACGACCGGCAACTCCAAACGACTTTTCTTTACCCAGGAGGATCTGGAACTGACAATCGATTTTTTCTGTCACGGTATGTCTACACTGGTAGAACGCGGCGACAAGGTATTAATATTACTGCCCGGTGACAAGCCTGACAGCGTGGGGGACCTTCTAGCAAGGGGACTCACACGGATGGATGTGTATGGTCTCATACATGGACCAATCAGGGAGATCGCGCCTGTAGTTAAAACGATTACACAAGAGAGAGTCAATTCTCTCGTGGGGATACCTACCCAGATCCTTGCCCTCGCGCGCAGCAGAGAAGGGTCGAATATCACGAAAGGCTCACTTAAGAGCGTGCTCTTGAGTACGGACTATGTTCCTGTCGCAATCGCGCGCGAACTTGCTCGTACCTGGGGTTGCTCAGTGTTTAACCATTATGGAATGACCGAGATGGGTCTCGGAGGAGGTGTTGAGTGTGAAGCGCTTGCAGGGTACCATCTCCGGGAAGCTGACCTCTACTTTGAGGTTGTTGAC
>Ga0209254_10007034_pt1 | contig 10375 bp, 11 predicted proteins | sample FrelakmetDIP11DI_FD_187148 | JGI IMG/M metagenome (GOLD analysis project Ga0209254, IMG submission 187148) | Freshwater lake sediment microbial communities from the University of Notre Dame, USA, for methane emissions studies - DIP11 DI (SPAdes)... | ecosystem: Environmental > Aquatic >... | reverse complement strand
GGCTGGCCAGCCCGCCAAGCGGCCCGGTGAGCATGGCAGCATAAAGAAGAAAAGCAACGAGCTGGCCGGCGGTCAGGCGGCCGGCCAGCACCTCTCGCCCGCCGAACCACAGCACCAGGGCCAGGCTGCCATACATCAGCAGCGAGATGAGCGGCCCCAACGTGGCATACACCCGGGTGCGCTGCATGGCCGCCTTGAACAGGGTGACCACCTTGTGCCCGAATCGGTCGATCTCGTACTCTTCGCGGGCAAACGACATCACGGTGCGGATGCCGCTCACCGTCTCTTCGACCACGGCCGATGCCTCGGCCAGTGTATCCTGCACGGTGCGGGTGATGCGCCGGATGCGGCGGCCCATAATCCGCGTGACCAGCACCACGCCGGGCAAGGCCACCGCCATCAATGCCGTCAGCCGCCAGTCCATGACCCACATCACGGCGATCACCCCCACGGCGGTGACGATCTCCTGGAGCAGCACCACCAGGTTGCTGGTAGCTGCATTCTGAATGATCTGCACATCGTTGGTCAGCCGTGAGATGATCTCGCCCACGCGCTGGCTGTCGAAAAAGCTCAGTGACAGCGCCATCAGGTGCTCATATACGTCGCGACGCAGGTCGGCGACCACCCGCTCGCCGATCCAGGAGATGAGGTAGGTATAAGCCGCACTAACGGCTGCGCGAACCACAAAGATGCCGGTCAGCACGAGCGCAATGCGGTTGAGCTGGGCCAGGTCCTGGCCAACGACCACCGAGTCGATCAGCCTCTGCACGGCCAACGGCATGGCCAGGCTGAGCAGGCTGATCACCACCAGGCAGGCGGCAGCCGCGGCCAGCGGCAGCCAGTAGGGCCGGACGTAGGCCAGGATGCGGCCATAGCTGTGCATCCCGGCGTGCATGGACGGCCTCAACTGCGCCCAGCGCGCACGCCAGCCGCTAGGTTGCTGCTTGGTCGTCACGCCCTGATTGAGCATCTGACAGGTCCAACCGCGCCTCGAATTCGCGCAGCGTCTGGCGCAACAGCTCCTGCCGGATGGCAGTGGTCAGGTCGCCGCGGGTGCGCTCCAGGACGCCGCGCAAGGCATCGGTGGTATGCCGTAAGCCGGCGGTGATGGCGTCGGCAAAGTCCACGGCGATCAGCAAACTGTACACCTCGTCCATGATCTCCAGGATCTGTTCGGCGCGCTCCAGTCGGTTCTGCCGCATCAGGTCCAGGGCGTGGCGGCGCATCTCGCTGGCCGCCTCGGCCAGGCCCTTGAGATAGGCCGCTGGCTCGACGCCCACCTCAGCCGGGCCGGGGACCGCACTGCCGGTGATAAAGGCGTAGGTCAGGCAGGCTTCGGCGTACTCTTTCAGCGCGTCCTGAGCATAACCGGCATGGTACAGGTCTGGAAAAGGCTGCAGGTCGGCTATCATATCGCGGGCATCCTGCCCTGCCGTGTCGAGCATGAGCCGGGCATCGGCCAGCTCGCCCCGGTGGGCAGCGCGGATAGCGTTGGCGCAGTGGCGGATCAGGGCGCGGGAGCGCTCGAGGGCCGCGTCGCGGGCGGCATTCTTGCTCTCAAAGACAGCGCGGATCTCTTCGACGATCGCTTCCAGGTTGCTCATGATTGGGCTCCTCGCCAGGCTCCCGCCATCGGCTGGGATCGCCGGCAGTGGGATTATAGCACGCGTGGGCTTTCTGAGGCAAGGTCGAGCAGGAAGGTGATCTCGGCAGCCTTGCCCCCAAGGCGTAACCGGGTGGCGTCGAGGTAGCGCATAAACTCCCGGAAACAGTCCGCGATCGCTGCCTGCATGGCCTCATCCGGCTGGATCCCCTCCTCCCACCACCAGTTGGCGATGGTCAGCTCACGCGCCTTCTTGTCAAAAGCCGGGTCGAAGCGGGCCACGAATCGGTCGCCATAAATCACCGGCAACACATAATAGCCATACCTGCGCTGGGCGACCGGCTTGTACACTTCCCACACATAGTCGAAATCGAACACCAGGCGCAGCAGGTCGCGGTCCCACATGACATTGTCGAGCACCCCCAGGATCGCGGCCTGCGGCTCGGCCTCCTGCCGGGTCCGTGCTGCCTCTACCGTAGGCAGGTCGGCGGTGCGGACGAAAAAGGTACGTTTGGGCACCCCTTTGACGGTCGCAGCAACCAGGTCGCACCGTTCTACCAGGCGCGCCAGGGCGGATTGTCGGGTGTCGGTCTTGACGTCCAGGATGCCGTACCAGTACTCGCCGGCTCCTGTTTTGGCCAGGCCCAGCCCGCCCACCCGGCGCAGCACGTGCCAGTTTTGATACTCCTCCACGGTCGGGTTCGGATCGGGCGCAGTCAACAGGTCGGACGGAAGGAGCTTCTCGGTCAACTCGAAGAAACGGCGCGTGCCGACCCGGTGGTGGATCGCCACCTCGCCCATGGCGTACAGGATCTCCAGCGTAGCCCTGGCCAGACGAGTCGGTCCCCAAAACCAGTCGACAGTGCCGGCGTGATCCAGATCTATAGAGGACAAGGGACCTCGCTCGCGGATCGCCTGCAGCACGGCCGGCGCGATCTCCATCGGCGGGTTGGACGGATCGCCGTGCCGCTGGGCCATCCTGGCCCGGAAGCGGGCAAAGTAGGGCCAGTCGGTCGCCGGATAGATCGCGGCCTGCTTGTCAAACCCATCCACCAGTTGATAGTCGCCGTACAACAGTTCCTCTAGCAGGGATGGGCGATAATCTGCTATGCGGGATTGCAGCACCAGGTCCGGATTCCGTCCCACCACGTCGATCGGGTCGAACTGGACACACCCGACGTGGCCGATAAAATCGAGAATCCCGGCCTTGCCGGTCAGTGACCGGGGCGGCCACAGATGGTGGTGCGCCAGCAGAAACCGCCGCGCGTCGGCCTTGGTCAGCGTTAGAGTGGGCGTTGGAAGAGCGGCCATACCGGTCAGCCCACTATCTCTGTGCCGATCAAAGAACGCAGGATCCTGAGGTTCTCCTTGTCTTCGGCCAGGTCCGGCCCCTTGTCCGTTTCCAGCGTCATCGGGATACCCCGAAAACGGGGATCGTTCACCAGGAAACGGAACGGTTCCAAACCCAGGCGGCCCCGGCCAATGTGCTCGTGGCGGTCCACGTGGCTGCCGAGGTCGGCCTTGGAATCGTTGAGGTGGACCGCCTTCAGCCGGCCCAAACCCAGCGCGGCGTCGAACTCGGCCCACGTGGCCTCATAGCCCTCGCGCGTTCGCAGTTCATAGCCTGCCGCTAGGGCGTGGGCCGTGTCAAAGCAGACGCCCAGCCGCTCTGGCTCCTTCACCCCGTTGATCATGGCCCGAAGCTCATCAAAGGTGCGTCCCAGGTGATCGCCCTGTCCGGCCGTCACCTCCAGCCACACCTGGACCCGGTAGCCGGGCAGGCGGGTATGGACCGCATCCAGGCCGGCGGCGATCCGGGCCAGTCCGACCGCCTGGCCGCTGCCCTTGTGCGAGCCGGGATGCATCACCAGTCCTGGCAGCCCGAGCTGCTCGCACCGCTCCAGGTCATCGGCCAGGGCATCGATCGATTTGTGCCACAGCTCATCGTCGGGCGAAGCCAGATTGATCAGGTATAGGCTGTGGCCAAAGACCGGCCAGATGCCGACTTTAGCCTTGGTCGCCTGGAAGGCTGCAATATCCTCCGTGGTCAACGACTTGGACGCCCAGCGGCTGGGTGTTTTGACAAAAACCTGGACTACGTCACAGCCTGCTTCCTGGCCAAGCAGCAGCGCCTTGTGTACTCCGCCGGCGATCGATTCGTGCGCGCCGAGCAACGGTTTTGTGTCAGTCATGGTCACTCTCCCGTGCCATTGTAGGATGGCCGCCGGTGGCGGCCTGGTCTTCAAAGCAGGCCATCACAAACAGCAGCGACGACAGCCGGTTCAGATAGCGCAGCGCCCCATCACTCGCCAGCAGCCCTTTGTGAGCCATATGCGCCACCAGACGTTCCGCCCGGCGGCAGACCGTCCGCGCCAGGTGAAGCATCGCCCCAGGCTGGCTGTCGCCGGGGATGACAAATCCTGTGGGCATCTCGACTCGCGTCTCCATCTCGTCGATCCAGTCCTCCAGTTGGTCCACGTGCGCACTGGTAATGCCGCCGGCGAAAGGCTTGCCGCGAAAGCCGGTCGCCGCCAGCTCGGCCATCATCTGGTGGCAGTCGCGCTGTATGGCCAGCAGGATCTCCTGGTCACGGACATCACAGCCACTGGCTCGCGCCAACCCTACGACGGCCTGAAGCTCGTCGACGTTGCCATAAGCTTCCAGCCGTGAGTCATACTTGGGCACCCGCTCCGGCCCAAGCAGGCTGGTGTTGCCGTCGTCGCCACGACCGGTGTAGAATCTAGAGCGTGGCATGGCTCACTCTCCCAGCGCAGCGATGATTGTCCGGCAGAAGGCCGGCAGGTCCGCCGGAGTGCGCGAAGTGATCAGGTTGCCGTCGCGCACCACTTCCTCGTTTACCCAGGTCGCCCCGGCGTTGGACATGTCGTCCTTGATGGCCGGCACACTGGTCACCCTCTTGTCCTTGAGGATACCCGCCGAGATAAGCACCCAGCCGGCGTGGCAAATACCGGCCACCACCTTGCCCTCGTCGAAAGCGTCTCGGACCAGCTTCAGCACCGCCGGATAGCGCCGCATCTTGTCGGGCGCATAGCCGCCCGGCACGACGACGGCGTCTACCTCAGCCGCGTGCACCTGGTCGGCGGTCCGGTCCACTTGGACCGGATGGCCATATTTGCTGGTATGCTCCTCTTTGCTGCCCGTGCCGACGACAAACGTCTCGGCGCCAGCCTCCCGCAGTCGCAGCAGGGGATACCACAATTCCAAGTCTTCGTACATATCTTCGGCCAACACGGCCACCCGTTTTCCTGTCAGCTCCACGATCTCAACCTCCTAAAACAGTGGGATCTGCACCGCCTCCCGTTCGACGATCGGGTCCAGCCCGACGATGGCCCGCAGCGCATACTCGTCCACTTCCTGTTGGGCCATCAACTGGCGTACGTGCCGATACTTGATGAATCGCCACCCGGCCTCGTCTAACGTCGCCTGCCACAAGGGATTGTGAGCCAGCTTGTAACTGGCCAGCTCCGCCCGGCCGCCGGGGATGACCAGGTAGAGCCTGGCCCCGGGCGCTTTGTCGCCCAGCGCCAGCGCCTCACTCACCGCCGCCTGCCAGCGCACGACAAACGCCGCCCGGACCCGATTTCCCCCAGAAATCGTGCCGTCGAGCCAGGCCGCGTCGAAACCATCCAGAGCCTTGGCCTGGTAGCCCAGACGCTGGCCCAGATCCAGCAGACCGGCGATCATCCGCCGCTGCTCGGCCTCGCGCGTCTGGGGTTGGTCTTCCGCACGAAGCTGCCACCGGCCGGTTTCCAGCTCGTGGCCGTAGGCGCGCAGACAGGCATCGATCAGCCCTGCGTCGGGTGTGAGCAAGCCAGGACACCGGGCATAGACCTGCTCGGCAAAAGTGACCTCGTCCAGGACAGGTGTTTCTTGCAGCACAGCATAGGCCGCCGCTTCCACCCGGTCGGACAGAGGGGCTGGCAGGTCGGTGGGCTGGGCCAGCCACCACAGCTCCTCGCCGCCTTCCTCGTCTGCCGGCCGTACCAACCGGGGGTCATCCCTGGCCGCCTTGACCCATTCGGCGATCGTTTCCAGGTCAGGGGCAGCCTCACCCTCTTGCCTGGCGGCCCAACCCAGCAGGCCCCTCTCGGCCAGCCTCCGATAGACCCCCGCGTGTAGGGTGCGCCACGGACAGGTCTCGCCGCGTGTTCGGATCGTCTCGACCAGGGACTCGGCAATCGCCTGCTGGACCCGCATATTGTCCACGGTGCCAGGCGCCGAGGCTGGTAGCGAGGCTGCCACCATCTCCAGGCGATAGTCATCCCCTGACTGCACCACGCACGCCGCTTGTAACCCGGCCCGGGCCGCTGCCCACAACAGCGCCTCCAGGACGGCAGGCCGTTGGTCGGCGAAAGTCACCAGGATGCGGCCATCCGCGGTCAATAGATCGGCCATGGTACGGAACGATCCGGACATCACCCGGGCGTACCACACCGGATCGGGGGTGCGCTGCCGCAGCAGGGGGCGGAGGGGTGCGACCGCTTCCGGGCTGAGCAGCCAGGCGCCCCACAGATACGACAGCGACCAGGCCGCCGAATCGAGTGGTGGCGGGCTGACCAGGACCAACGGCAGGGTGTGCGCTGCCAGGTGACGAGGCAGATCGCGGACCAATCCCTGGCCGGCAAACCCCACCCAAGCATTGTCCTCTTGAGCCTGGTACCGCTCCAGGCTGTCGGCTAGGGCTACCGCCGGCAGGCCGGCAGCAGCCAGAGATCGAAAACGACCGGCTGCCTCTTCGAAAACACGCCACACGTTCCACTCGACAAAGCGGCCAGGGCGTGTCAGACCTCGCCGGCGCACAGAACTGCCGGGCAGCGGCGCCAGAGCCGAGCAGCGGTCCAGACAATCCAGCAACAAGGTCAACAGCGCCCGGTGGAGCAGCCCGCCGGCGAACATGGTCTCGATCTTCAAGGTCAAATCGGCCAAGGCATCCAGGTTGCGTGGCGTGTACAGGTCCAACAGCGACTCCAGCCGGGGCCGCAGGCCTTCACTTCCCGGCTGAGCGGGCTGAGGGGCGACGCGGTCTAGGATATAGTAAAAGTGCATGCCCCGCGTCGGTATGTCGGCCAGCCGTTCCAGGTCGGCCGGCTCGACCCCGGCCTGCCCCTCGTAATCGCAGTCCGGGCAGTGCACCTGCTTGGCGACCGGCTTGCCCTGCTCCCAAATGAAATAGTCGGCCACCGCCGGCCGCAGACAGGCCGGGCAGGTGGTGGCATACAGCGTCTCCATGTGCTGGCGGAGGGGAATTCCTTGCTTGCGGCTGTCGCCCAGGCGCGCTACCGCAGCGTCCAGATCCCTGACCGGGACAGGTTCCAGGGCCGCCTGCACCACCAGCAGCAACACAGGGTCATAGTGGAGGGCGAGAGCGTGGCGCTCCAGGTGCAGGACCTCCCGCACCTCGGCGGCGTCCTGGCAAAACGGCACCAGGACACTGTCACCTGGCCGGGTGTAGGCCTCGAGATAGGCACGGATCACGCCAGGCGGAACGGGCCAGCGCAGCCGCGCCAGGACCTCTTCGCCCTGGCCCCCGGCCCAACTGCCAGGCACAAAATGCTCGATCGGCGTCATAGCGCCTTATAGTATACCATAGATGACGCCAAACACAACCCACGATTCCCACCCTGAAGCAGAATAGACGGGCCGAGCTACCCGATCTTGAGCGAGCGCATCGATATCGAGCCCATCGTCACCTTGTCGGCAAAGAAGCTGACCTGGTCATCCCGATCCTGCACAGCCAGTGCATAGAGCAGCGGCAAATAATGTTCGCTCGTCGGCACGGCCAGTTGCGCTGCCCGGCCCAGTTGATCATAACGAACCATTGCACGATGGTCGCCAGACAGGATCAACTGCTTGATCTTGTCGTCGAACTCGAGCGCCCAATCGTAGGCCACGTCTTGCCAGGCTACCAGCCCGAGGTTATGGACCGCATTCCCGCTGCCGATGACCAACACCCCCTTGCGGCGCAGCGGCCTCAGCTCCTGACCCAGCTCGTAGTGAAAGGCGGGTCCTTGGGTGCGATCCAAGCTTAGCTGAACAACGGGAACGTTGGCATCAGGAAAGAGCCTGCGCAGGACCGACCACGCGCCGTGATCCAGCCCCCAGCCATAGTCCGGCCCAACCTGCGCCGAGCGCACCGTCACTTGGGTTAGGCGGGCCAGGCCCGGCGAGCCAGGAGCGGGGTAGTGCATCTCATACAGCGGCCTTGGAAATCCGTAAAAGTCGTGGATCGTCCGCGGTCGATCCATGGCCGTCACATGCGGGCGGGCCGTCTCCCAATGGGCCGAGATGCACAAGATGGCCTGGGGCTGGGGTAGAGATCGACCGGCTTCCATCCATGCCCGGCTGAACTCGTTGTCTTCGACGGCGTTCATCGGGCTGCCATGCCCGACAAACAGGGCCGGCATCTTGACATCCGTGTCGGCGAAAGCGGCCAGAGCATGGATCGGATCATCAGAGGTCATTGGCTGCTGCTCTTTCTATACATCTGTACGAATCCGCGTGAGCGGGCAATCTGCGTTCCCCTTTGTGTCGCTAATCATTCAGCGGATCTAGGCTCGGATTGAGTGCGGCATAGATCACGGCGTGTACCGGCGTCGGTAGACCGGCCTCGCGGCCGTAGCGCACCACCGTGCCGCTCATCGCCTCCAGCTCAAGACGCTGGCCGGCCTCTAGCGCCGCCAACAGTGAGGGCCTGGTCTGGGGCGCAAACCCCTCCGTAATCTTTAGCGTCCGCTCCACCGCGTCGGGCGGCAAGGCCACGCCCCGCGCCTGGGCCACCGCCTCCACCTCGCGCAGGGCTTCTACGTACAATTGTCGGGTCTCGGCCGTGGCCAGCACGGCGCCCATCGGCTGCCGGGCCAGGCAGCACACGCCACTGATCGAGGCGATGAACATGAACTTTTCCCACAGGGCCACGTCGATGGCCGGCGTCAGAACCGCCTCCGCGCCGCTAGCGGCCAGGACGGAGCGGATCCGCTCGGCGCGAGGGGTGATCGCTCCGTCGCGCTCGCCAAAGGTGATACGCCGCACCGCACTGACCTGGCGAATGATTCCCGGCGCGGGCACGCTGGCCGAGATGTGGGTCAGGCCGGCCAGGAGATGCTCGCCGCCCCACACCGCCGCCAGCCGGTCAGCCGCGTCTAGGCCATTGAGCAGCGGCAGCACGGCCGTCTCTGGGCCGACGAGGGGCCCGCCCGCCTCGGCAGCATGCTCCAGGTCGTAGCTCTTGACAGCCACCAGCACCAGGTCAACCGGACCGATCTGTGCCGGATCGTCGCTGGCCTGAACAGGGTAGACCTCAAAATCGCCGTGGACGCTTTCCACGCGCAGACCGCGGTCGCGGATCGTCGCCAGATGGGCGCCACGAGTGATGAACGTCACCTCCTGACCGCTACGAGTCAGCAACGCCCCAAAGTAGCCGCCGACCGCGCCGGCGCCCAGGATCGCGATCTTCAATTCGCATCCTTCACGGTACCAGATTGAACACCAGCACGAGCAGAAGCAGCAAGCAGGCAATTGCTGTTCCCCACAGCAGCCACAGCAGTTCCTGCCGTGCCGATCTAGTCACGGACCACAAAGTTTGCCGCTCAGATCTCGGGGCAGATATCTCGACGGCCCGCCCACCCTTGAGCCAGGAAGACATCTGCTCGGGCGTTGCCGATCCGAACAGATCTCGTGTGGCCGGATCTACCCAGACAAACTTGCCGGGCTGCGAGCGAAGCGAGTCCCGCAGCTTATACTCTACCATTTTAGACCATCTCGCTCGATTGATCAACTCTCACAGGCCAGCAGCCAACCCAGAACACCACTGGCCAGTTTGAGTATATGGCGAACCTGGTCAAAAAACAATCCCCTACACAGGGGATATTGCGGGGTACGATCTTGGGCTGATAGACGTAATCCCTCTGGAGGGGGGTGATCATCCGACTTGACTTTGCCCAACTTGGCCGTTATAATGAAACAGCGAACTAGCATACAGGCGAATGCCTGAAGGAGTAGAGATGGGCCTTCGAGAGCAACTAATGGATGATTTGAAACAGGCTATGCGCCAGCAGGACGAGCGCCGCAAGGTGGCCATCCGCTCGATCATTGCCGCTCTCAAGCAGGCGGAAACAGAGCTGGGTCCCGACGGCGAGCGGATCAGCCTGAAGGACGACGACATCCTGGCCCTCATCGCCAAGCAGGCCCGCCAGCGAGAAGAGTCGATCGTCGAGTTCCGCAAGGGCCGGCGGGAAGACCTGGTGGCCGCAGAGGAGGCTGAGCTGGCGATACTGCGCGCCTACCTGCCCCAGCAGATGACCCGCGAGCAGATCGAGGCCGAAGCACGCCAGGTGATCGCCGAGATAGGCGATAGCGGTTCTAAAGACATGGGCTCTGTCATGAAACCGCTGATGGCCCGCCTCAAAGGCCGCGCCGATGGCCGGCTGGTCAACCAAATAGTGCGCGAGCTGTTGGCCGGATAGATCTCGATGCTAACCAGGTCGCCTCGCAGGCGTCCAAGTCCCCCTCCCTCAGACCGCTGGATCGCCAGCCGGACCATCATCTTGGGCGTGCTGTTGGCCGCCATAACCAGCGCTGTCCTGCTCGCCGATCTCCTGCCTTCCAACCGAGTGCTCCTCAACCAGGGCGACGTCAGCTCGGCCCTGATCCTGGCCCCAGCCGATCTGACCTACGAAAGCAAAACCAGGACAGAGACAGCGCGGGAAGCTGCTGCGGCCTCGGTGCAGGAGGTTTTCGATCCACCGGACGCTT
>Ga0209254_10007032_pt1 | contig 10377 bp, 9 predicted proteins | sample FrelakmetDIP11DI_FD_187148 | JGI IMG/M metagenome (GOLD analysis project Ga0209254, IMG submission 187148) | Freshwater lake sediment microbial communities from the University of Notre Dame, USA, for methane emissions studies - DIP11 DI (SPAdes)... | ecosystem: Environmental > Aquatic >... | reverse complement strand
GATCCCGCAATAAAAATGCCTGAATCGCAAGACTGCAACTGCCGGAACGGTAGTGGACGCGAGACTTGGTTCAAACATCGGGACCGATTTTGGCGCTCAGGGGGCAACGCCGTCAACGCTGATTTGCGCTGCGCAGCCAAGCGGCAGGCGGCATGATTCCTGCGCCAGGATCGGCCCCTCTACCGCCCGAGCGCCTTGCCGAGGGTGACGTAACTGCGCCCGACATTCCTTTCCGCGCGGGCGAGAGCGATCTGTGACGCCTGCATGGCGCGCTCGCCGCGGCTTGCCTACGCGTGTCCAAACATTCCCGCGCACTGGCGCCGCAGCCCGCCCCCGCTGGCGTTCGGAGGGGGTGGGGCGTCAGTAGATGACCTGCACGTTGTCAGATGTGAAGCAGGCGTGCAGACCGTCGATCAGACTGTCCTGCAGACTGACCCGCCAGTCGTCCCCCAACTCGATCTCGCACGCCGCGGTACCGTTCGAGTAGAGCACGGAGACCGGACAACCGCCGCTGCCGCCCTTGCGATACGGACCGAGCAGTTCTTTCAGTTTGGGGCCGCTGGAACTCCCGTTGCAGGTGATGCGCATCGCGCGCGCGAACTTGTCGCGGGCGGCGGCCAGATCCCAGACCGCGTCGGCAGTGATGCGCAGCCCCCCGCTGAAGTCGTCCTGGACCACCTTGCCTTCTGCCACCAGAAGCTGGTCTTCCTTCAGCACGCTGCGGCTCGCCTCGAAGAGCTCGTTGAAGAGTGTCAGCTCGACACGAGCTGTACCATCATCCAGCGCAACGATTCCCATGCGCCCGCGCCGCGATTGCTGCACGCGCACGCCGAGAACTATTCCGGCGATGCGACGAGGTTCGTTGCCGGGCTGCAGGGCGCCCAGACGTGTTGGCGCGATGCCGCGGATCTCCGCCACGTAGCCGTCGAAGGGATGTCCGGAGAGGTAGAACCCGAGCGCTGCCTTTTCGTTCTGCAGCTTCTCGCGATCGCTCCAGCGCGCGACGTCGCGATGCGCGCGTGCTGCGCGCTCACCCGCGTCGAGCGCTTCGAAGAGACTCACCTGGTGCGCCGCGCGCTCGGCCTGCTCGGCGCTTTCCATCGCCAGGCCAACGGTGGCGAGCAGACTCGCGCGGTGGTCCGTGATCGCGTCGAAGGCGCCGGCACGCACCAGGGACTCGATCACGCGTCGGTTGACGAGGCGCTTGTCGACCCGCTCGCAGAAATCGAAGAGATCCTGGTACGGCCCGCCGCGCTCGCGCGCGTTCACGATGCTCGCGATGGCGGACTCGCCGGTGCCCTTGATCGCACCGAGGCCGTAGCGAAAGGTCTTCGCGTCCACCGGCTTGAAGCGGTAGTCCGACACGTTGACATCGGGCGGCAGGATGGCGAGTCCGTTGGCGAGGGCGTCTTCGTGGAAAAGGCGCACCTTGTCGGTGTCGTCCATGACGGCGGAGAGGTTGGCGGCCATGAAGGCGGCGCGATGATGTGCCTTGAGGTACGCCGTCTGATAGGCGAGCAGGGCGTAGGCCGCCGCGTGCGACTTGTTGAAACCGTAGCCCGCGAACTTTTCCATCAAGTCGAAGAGCTGCGACGCCTTGCTCGTCGAAAGGCCGTTACGCTCCGCACCGGCGACGAAGATGTCGCGGTGTTTCGCCATCTCCTCCGGCTTCTTCTTGCCCATCGCCCGCCGCAGCAGGTCCGCACCGCCCAAGGTGTACCCCCCGATCACCTGGGCGATCTGCATCACCTGCTCCTGGTACACCATGATCCCGTAGGTCGGCCCCAGGATCTGCTCGAGCCGCGCGTCGAGGTACTCGACCTTCTGGCGCCCGTGCTTGCGGTCGGTGAAATCCGGGATCAGGTCCATGGGGCCCGGACGGTAGAGCGCGACGAGCGCGATGACATCCTCGAAACGGTCGGGCCTCGCGCGCTTGATCATGTCCTTCATGCCGCGCGATTCGAGCTGAAAAACCGCCGTGGTGTCGCCGGCGGCCAGCAGCTCGAACGTGGCGCGGTCGTCGAGCGGGATGCGCTCGAGCGAGAACTCGCGCGCGCCCGCATCGCGGATCAGCTTCTCGGTCCAGTCGAGGATGGTGAGGGTGGTGAGGCCGAGGAAATCGAACTTCACCAGCCCGACCAACTCCACATCGTCCTTGTCGAACTGCGACACCACGCTGTCCGCGCCCTGGGCCGCGTAGAGCGGGCAAAAATCGGTGAGCTTGCCCGGCGCGATCAAGACGCCCCCCGCGTGCATGCCGACGTTGCGCGTCAGCCCCTCCAGCCGCTCGCCCAGCTCGAGCAGCTCCCGCACCTCCTCCTCGTTCTGCTCCCGTTCCGCCAGCAACGGCTCCATCTCGCGCGCCATGGCAAGCGTGATCTGCTTGCCCGGCTGCATCGGAATGAGCTTCGCGATCTGGTCGCAGAAGTTGTAACCGAGATCGAGCACACGCCCGACATCGCGCACCACGGCGCGTGCTGCCATCGTGCCAAAGGTCGCGATCTGGGAAACGCTGTCGGCACCGTACTTGTCGCGCACGTACTCGATGACTCGGTCGCGCCCCTGCTGGCAGAAGTCGATGTCGAAGTCGGGCATCGACACGCGCTCCGGGTTGAGGAAGCGCTCGAACAAGAGGTCGTACCGCAACGGATCGAGGTCGGTGATGCCGAGGCTGTAGGCGACGAGGGATCCCGCGCCGGAGCCTCGTCCCGGACCGACCGGCACACCGTTCCGCTTGGCCCAGTTGATGAAGTCGGCCACGATCAGGAAATAGCCCGGAAATCCCATCTGGATGATGGTCTTGAGCTCGAACTCGAGGCGTTCGGCGTAGCGCGGGCGCTGCGCGGCGCGGCGCTCCTGCTCGGGAAAGAGGGCGGCGAGACGCGCTTCGAGCCCTGCGGCCGCCTGGCGCCGGAGATAGACGTCGAGGCTCTCATCCCCCGGCGTGGGGTAATCCGGCAGCCGGCTCTGGCCGAGCGTAAGCGACAGGTTGCAGCGGCGCGCGATTTCTACCGAGTTGGCAAGGGCTTCCGGCAGGTCCGCGAACAGCACGGCCATCTCCGCCTGACTCTTGAAGTACTGCTCGGGCGTGAAGCGCTTGGGTCGGCGCTGGTCGGCGAGGATGTAGCCTTCGGCGATGCATACCCGCGCCTCGTGCGCCTTGAACTCGTCCGGGGCGAGAAACTGCACGGGATGGGTGGCAACCACGGGCAGCGCGCAGCGCGCGGCGAGATGCACCGCCTGGCGCACGTGGGACTCCGCTTCCGCGCTGCCATAGCGCTGGATCTCGAGATAGAAGCGCTGCGGGAAAAGAGTTGCCCATTCGCGTGCGAGCGATTCGGCTGCGGCAAGGTTGCCGCTGAGGAGCGCGTGACCGACGTCGCCCAAGTGCGCGCCGGAGAGCGCGATCAACCCGTCGGTGCCGAGCTCGCCGAACCAGGGCTTCGCCACCTCGGCACGTCCGCGATGCTGATTCGTCCGGTAGGCGCGGGAGATCAGTTCGCACAGCCGCAAATAACCGGCGCGGTTCTGGGCGAGCAGCAGAAGGCGGAAGGGCTTATCGCGATCCGCGGCGTTCGCAAGCCAGACGTCGCAGCCCAGAATCGGCTTTACTCCAGCATCGCGCGCCGCCTGATAGAACTTGACCAGACCGAAGACATTGGCGAGGTCGGTCAGGGCCAGCGCGGGCATGGCGCTCGCCACGGCCCGTTTCACCGCGTCATCGATGCGAACGATGCCGTCCTGAACCGAATACTCGCTGTGGACGCGGAGGTGGACGAACGCGGGTTGCTTCATGGGAACACGGAGGATCAGGTCGGATTTTATCACCGGTGCCGCGGCCGCCCGCGAAGTCACGCGGACTGCCTCCGGCGCGGAACTTGCGAGACCGCGTCCGGCTCGCGCAGCGTCGGCGCCATGCGATCAAACTGGCATGACGCCGGTCGACCTGCCGTCCCGAGCCTCAGTCGAGAGCACGTTCCCACCCGATGAGCACACGCTGCACCGCCTCCACCGTCGCCGCCCTCGCTCTAGCGGCGGCATTCGCGACGCCTCCGTCGCAGGCCGAGTCGGTGTACAAATCGATCCTGCCCGACGGACACGTCGTCTACGGTAACGCACCCGCGAAGGGTGCGGAGAAGGTGCAGAAACTCGCACCGGCGGCGCCGGTCATCGAGGTCGAGCCAGAGGCTGCCGAGGCGCTACGTCAGCGCGAGAAGGCGCAGGCTGCCGAGCTCGACAAGCGTCTGGCCGCGCGCCGCTCGGTGCGCGACAAGGCAGATGCTGAGGTCGTGACCGCGGAAGACTCTGTCGCCGCTGCCGAGAAGGCATTCGCAGCGGGCCGGGAGCCCCTTCCCGGCGAACGCATCGCCACCGCCGACGGCGGCTCGCGGCTCTCGGCGGAACACTTCGACCGCCTCAAGGCCCTCGAGGACGAGGTCAAGAGCGCGAAAGAGCGACTTGACCGCGCGCGACGCGGGCGCCACGGGGTCGACTGAGACCTGTGGCACACGCAATGGGCAGCCGCCGCTCGATCCGGCTCGACGCCGCAGTGGCGGTCTGCTTCCCTCACCATTCTTGAGATACCCAGGGAGACCTGCGATGAAGTTGCACTCCGCCGTGTTCATGCTGCTCGCGCTCGCCGCCGCGAATGTCGCCGCCCAGACGGTCTTCAAATCCATCATGCCCGACGGCAGCATCGTCTACGGCAACGGCCCCGCCAAGGGTGCCGCCAAGGTAGAACCGATCAAGGTCGAACCCCCGGTGGTCACCGATTCCCCGCCGGCTCCGCCCAGCCCCGAAGCCGCACGCCGCGTGCGGGAAGACTTGCGGAGCGAAGAGGCGGCCTGGGCGAAGGCTGCGCAGGAAGTGCGCAGTGCCGAAGACGCATTGAGCGCGGCCAAGCTCGCGCAGCAATCCGGAGTCGCGCCGTTGGCGGGCGAGATGATTGGCAATGCGGGCGGGGGGGTCCGGCCCTCGGAAACCTATTTCGCGCGGCAGCAGCAACTGGCCGACGACGTGAAGAAAGCGCAGGCTCGCGTCGATGCCGCCATCGCCGCCCGCAACGCCCTGCGCTGACGATCCTCTTCAGTAAACCCGCGTGATCCGGTAACCCTGCTGCTTCAGCAGGGAGAGGATGCCGCGGTCGCCATACAGGTGTAGTGCGCCCACGGCGACGAACGCACCACCGGCATCGAGGCGAGGCACGATCGTCCCGGCCATGCGCAGATTGCGGTCGTACAGCACGCGCTTCAGGAAGACGTCGTTCAGCGCCTCGGTGCCGGGGTCGAGCCCGGTAAAGCGCGCGTTGATATCCCACATCCGCTTGAGATCCCGATCGAGATAGGCCCGGATCAGCTCCTTCGTCATCCCCGGAATCTCGTCTTCGTGCCGCACCACGCTTTCGAGCAAACCGATCTGCACCTCGATCGGCATCCCATCGAAGGCGTCGATCTGCTCCTCCACGGTCTCCAGGGCGAAAACCGGCTTCTTCTGCGACTGCGCGTCCTGATAGAGCGCATAGTCGAGAATCACCACCGGCCGCTCGCGTGGCAGCAGGAGCGTCAGCATCACACTCCAGGGCTTCAACCGGCGTGTCGCCGCGTCGGGCACCCCACGCTCCTGCATCTTTTCGGCGACCTGACCGTACAGGTCCGGACCGAGCACAGCCGGGAGATCGCTCCCGTCGCCAAGCCGGCTCGCCCGCGTGAACTTGCGGTGAGCGGTTTCGTCCGTCAGCATCTCCATGGTGAAGGTCTTCGACTGACGCAGTGCGAGCGTGACCGCGCGTGGCAGTTCGAGCACCCGCGGATCGTCGATGTGGATGGTGCCGAAGGCGTAGCTCGGCGCGACGCCAGGCTTTTCGATGCGCCAGAGCACGCCCTGCTCGAATCGCTGCGTCGCGGCGGACGCCGGCTTGGGTTCGACCGCGAGCGCAGACGGGGCGAAGCAAAGGAAGAGGAATGCGGTGAGGCACGCACGCGGCAGATGCATCGAACGGTGTCCGGAGGCAGAGCGGCCTCGAAGCGTAAGGGAAAAGGCGCCGCCGCGACAAGCCGCACCCCGCGAGGCCACGCGGTGAAGCCGGCCACGTCGGAGTTCGTGGAGCTGCGCGGGCTGCGCCACCACGTCCGGCGTTGGGGCGATGCGTCGGCGCCCAGGCTCTTCCTGTTGCATGGATGGATGGATGTCTCCGCGTCGTTCCAGTTCTTGGTGGACGCGTTCACCAGCGAGTGGTGCGTGCTCGCCCCCGATTGGCGCGGGTTCGGGGACAGCGGGCGCAGCCCCGGAGGCTATCTGTTCGCCGATTACCTCGCGGATCTCGAAGCCTTGCTCGACCGCTATTCGCCCGATACCGCAGCGAACGTGATCGGCCACAGTCTCGGCGGCAACGTGGCGTGCATCTATGCCGGCGTGCGCCCACACCGGGTCCGGTGCGCGGTGTCGCTCGAAGGCTTCGGCATCCAGCGCGCGCAGCCAGTCGAGGCGCCGGAGCGCTATGCCCGCTGGCTCGACGACCTGGCGAACCCGCCGCGGCTTGCCGACTACCCCTCGCTGGAACGCATCGCCTGGCGCTTGAAGAAGAACAATCCCCGCCTCACGGACGAGAAGGCGGCGTTCCTCGCACGGCATTGGGCACGCCGCACTGCCCGCGGCGGGTTCGTGCTGAAGGCGGATCCGCAGCACAAGATGAAAAGCCCGGTGCTGTATCGGCTGGAAGAAGCGATGGCGTGCTGGCGCCGGGTGCGTGCGCCAGTGCTCTGGATCGAAGGCGGCGCCTCTCCGATTCGCGCGTGGCTGAAGGAGGACGAGGCGGGGTTCGCGGCGCGCATGCAGGTGTTTCCGAACTTACGGCATTCGGTCGTCCCCGATGCCGGGCACATGCTCCATCACGACGCACCCGCGGAGGTCGCCCGGTTGATCGAATCCTTCGTCGGCAACCGATCGTAGAGCGGCGCGTGGTCGGCGGCCAGAGTCGCTCGGACAGCCTGCCGCAGCCGGGAACGGAAGTTGCCACCCGCTCCTCGCGGCGTCACCGCCGGGGGCAAGACTCCCCGTCGTTGTCCGCGTAGGCACATGGAGCGGAGGAAGCTGGAACGTGAAGATCGACCGACTGGATCACCTTGTCCTCACGGTGCGGAACATCGAGGCCACCTGCGCGTTCTACGAGCGCGTGCTCGGAATGCGTGTCATCGAGTTCGGCGAGGGACGCAAGGCCCTCGCGTTCGGAAACCAGAAGATCAACCTGCACGAGCAGGGCCGGGAGTTCGAGCCCAGGGCGGATCAGCCGACGCCGGGATCCGCCGACCTCTGCTTCCTCACCACCACGCCCGTCGCGCACGTCGTCTACCATCTCCAGACCTGCGGCGTACCCCTCCTCGAGGGACCCGTTCGGCGCACCGGCGCCACCACGCCGATCCTCTCCATCTACTTCCGCGATCCCGATCGAAACCTCATCGAAGTTTCGAACGCTCTTTGAGCGGGGACGCCGACACACCGCTCCGCGGAAACCTGTCAGGGCACGCGCTCCGCGCGATGCGCCGACTTCAGTGGTGGAGAATCTTGGCGAGAAACTGCTGCGCCCGCTCCGTCTGCGCCTGGGTGAAGAAGTCGTCCTTCGACCGGTCCTCGACGATGGCCCCGTGGTCCATGAAGATGACCCGGTGCGCGACCTTGCGCGCGAAACCCATCTCGTGGGTGACGACCATCATCGTCATGCCCTCCTTCGCGAGTTCGGTCATCACGTCTAGCACCTCATTGATCATTTCCGGATCGAGGGCGGATGTGGGTTCGTCGAACAGCATCGCGATCGGATCCATTGCGAGCGCACGGGCGATCGCCACCCGTTGCTGCTGACCGCCGGAGAGCTGCCCCGGATACTTGTTGGCTTGCGACACGAGGCCGACGCGCTCGAGCAACTTCAGCCCTTTCGCCGTTGCCTCCTCCTTGGAGCGTCCGAGCACCTTGATCTGTGCCAGGTTCAGGTTGTCCGTGATGCTCATGTGCGGGAACAACTCGAAGTGCTGGAACACCATCCCGACCTTAGAGCGCAACTGCGCGAGGTTGGTCTTCCGGTCTCCCACCGAGATTCCGTTGAGCAGGATCTCGCCCTCCTGGAACGGCTCGAGACCGTTCACCGCCTTGATGAGCGTGCTCTTGCCGGAGCCCGACGGCCCGCACACGACGACCACCTCGCCTTTCTCGACATTGGTCGTGCAGTTCTTCAGAACCTGGAACTCGCCGTAGAACTTCGACACGTTCTTGATCTCGATCATGCTCATACGGCGTACCTCTTCTGGAGTCGCTTCACGACGTAGGATGCCCCATAGCACATCACGAAATACACCAGCGCTGCGAACAGGTACATCTCCACGAGGCGCCCGTCGCGCTGCCCGATCTTGCCCGCCACGCCCAGGAAATCCGGCAGGCTGACCACGTACACGAGCGAGGTGTCCTGGAACAGGATGATGCTCTGCGTGAGCAGCAGCGGCACCATGTTGCGGAAGGCCTGCGGCAGGATCACATAGCGCATCGCCTGGGCGTAAGTCATGCCCATGGCGTACGCAGCCGACACCTGACCGCGCGGAATGCTCTGGATACCGGCGCGGATGATCTCGCAGTAGTACGCCGCCTCGAAAATCATGAACGCGATCAGCGCAGAGTAGAACGGCCCGACCGTCGCCGGCTGCCCGGAGATCGCCGCGATGATGAAGGGCACCAGGAAGTAGAACCAGAAGATCACGAGGATCAGCGGAATCGAGCGAAACAGATTGACGTATGCACCCGCGAACCACGCGAGCGGCTTGATGGGCGAGAGCCGCATCAGCGCGAGGAGGGTACCGAACAAGATGCCGCCCAGCATGGCAAGTGCGAGCAGCGTGAGGGACAGCCCCATGCCCTTCAGCAGGAACGGGATGGCCCCGGGGATCGAGCTCCAGTCGAAGTCGTAGCTCATTTTCCGCCTCCGCCCGAGATGTACCCCGGAACGCGGAAGTGCTGCTCCAGCCAGCGCATGACCATCACCGCCGTCAGCGTGATGCCGATGTAGAGCACGGTCGCGGCGATGAAGGCCTCGAAGGTGTTCGCCGTGTACTCGGCGATCTGCCGGCTTTGCGCGGTGAGCTCGAGCAGGCCGATCGTGAGTGCGACCGACGAGTTCTTGAAGATGTTCATGAACTCGCTGCCGAGCGGCGGTATGACGATGCGAAACGCCATCGGCAGCAGCACGAACTTGTAGGCCTGCCAGAGCGTGAGCCCCATGGCGAGAGCCGCGCTCTTCTGCCCTTTTGCCAGGGAGTCGATACCGGCACGGACCTGCTCGCACACGCGCGCGGCGGTGAAGAGGCCGAGGCAGATGAACGACGTGAGGAAGGCGTTCAGGGTCGGGTCCATCTGCTTGACCCGGTCGCCGATCCCGAACGGCAGGACTTCGGGCACCACGAAGTACCAGATGAACAACTGCACCAGCAGCGGGATATTGCGGAATATCTCGACGTACGCGGTGGCGATGCCGGACAGCCACTTGTTCGGCACCGTGCGCATGACGCCGAGCACGGTGCCGAGCGCGAGTGCCAGAACCCACGCGGAAAGCGCCACCGAAACCGTCCAGCCGAGACCGGAAATCAGCCAGTCGGCGTAGGTTGCGGAGCCATCTGGGGTCTTCTGAAAGAAGAGGCCCCAGTTCCATGCGTAACTCATCGGCCGCTCTCCTTTTCCTGCTTCAATTCAGCAGCCGAGACAAAAGACGGGGACCGCGCGTGAGTCCCCATTTCTCGATCCGGGCGGCCCGAACCCTACTCGAAGGCTTTGTCGTTCGGAACCTTGAACAGGGTCGCAAGCTCCGGGCTCAGCGGGAAGTTGAGATTGACACCTTTCGGCGGAATCGGGCTCAGGAACCATTTTGCATAGATCTTCTCGATCTCGCCGCTCTTCATCACGGCCGCGAGCGCATCGTCCACCGTTTTCTTGAACTGCGGATCGTCCCTGCGCATCATGCAGCCATAGGCCTCGAAGGACTGCGGCGTGCCGACCACCACCAGCTCGTCCGGGTTCTTGGACTTCGCGCGCTCACCATACAGCAGCGCGTCGTCCATCATGAACGCAACGGCACGGCCCGACTGAAGGATCAGGAACGACTCCGCATGGTCCTTCGCGCTGATGATGTTCATCCCCATCTTCTGGTCCTCGTTCATCTTGCGGATGAGACGCTCGGACGTGGTGCCTGCGGAGGTGACGACGGTCTTGCCGGCGAGATCGGGAAAATCCTTGATGCCGGATGTTTTCTTGGTGAGTAGCCGGGTACCGATGATGAAAATGGAATTGGAGAAGGCGACCTGCTTCTGGCGCTCGGTATTGTTGGTCGTGGAGCCGCACTCGAGG
>Ga0209254_10007031_pt1 | contig 10377 bp, 8 predicted proteins | sample FrelakmetDIP11DI_FD_187148 | JGI IMG/M metagenome (GOLD analysis project Ga0209254, IMG submission 187148) | Freshwater lake sediment microbial communities from the University of Notre Dame, USA, for methane emissions studies - DIP11 DI (SPAdes)... | ecosystem: Environmental > Aquatic >... | reverse complement strand
GGTGCCGAGCGGGCTCGTCTCCGTCATGCCCCAGCCCTGCAGCACGGTGACGCCGTGCTGTTCCTCGAAGGTCCTGATCATGCTGAGCGGCACGGCCGATCCGCCGACCAGCGTCTTCTTGAGCGTCGGGGCCTTCTTCCCCGTCTGGGCCATGTAGCTGAGCAGCAACGTCCACACGGTCGGCACGCCGGCGGCCATCGTGACACCCTCGGTGTTCATCAGGTCCACGAGCGTCTCTGCGTCGCCCATCTTGGGGCCCGGCAGGACGAGCTTGGTGCCCGTCATGCCTGCGTTGTAGGGCAGGCCCCAGGCATTGGCGTGGAACATCGGCACGACGGCGAGGATTACGTCGCGGGCGCTTACGCCGACGGCGTCGCCCATGCAGCCCGCGTACGCATGCAGCACGTTCGAGCGGTGGCTGTAGAGCACGCCCTTCGGGTGGCCCGTCGTGCCCGAGGTGTAGCACAGCGAGCTCGCGGTGCGCTCGTCGAACGTCGGCCAGTCGAACTCGGTGGAGTGGCCTGCGATGAAGGACTCGTAGGAGGGCAGCGTGCCCTTGACCGGGGCCGGCATCGCCTCGTCGCTCGTCATGACCACGACGCGCTCGACGCTGGGGATCTTGCCCTTCAGCACCTGCAGCAGCGGTAGCAGCGTCGGGTCGATGAAGAGCAGCCGGTCCGCCGCGTGGTTGATGATGTACTCGAGCTGCTCCGGGAACAGCCGCGGGTTGATCGTGTGCATCACCGCGCCGATGCACGACACCGCGTAGTAGAGCTCGAGGTGGCGGTAGTCGTTCCACGCCAGCGAGGCCACCCGGTCGCCGGGCTTCACGCCCGCCGCCGTCAGTGCGTTGGCGAGCTGGCGCGTGCGGCGGAACACGTCGCGCCACGTGCAGCGGTGCCGCGGGGTGTCCAGCGTCACCGATACGATCTCGACGTCCGGATAGTTGCGGTCCGCGAACCGCATGATGTCGGTGATCAGGAGCGGCCGCTCCATCATGAGTCCCAGCATGTCGTCTCTCCCGCCTGGCAGTCGTCAGAGGACCTCGAGGGTCCTTTCGTGGGTGGTCAACCGGATGCTCGCATACTCGCAGCGGCCGTGGCCACGCTGGAAGAGGCTGTTGGCGATCAGCCAGACGCGCACGACCTCGCGGGCCGGGCCGCCGATGATCCGGCGGTAGTCGGCGTGCAGGTCGCGCTCTTCGTCCCGCCACTCGCCGAGGCCCGCTTGGCCCGAGCGGACGACGACGTGCGTTTCCTTGTCTTTCCAGTTCGGCAGCGGGCAGCGGTAGACGGCGCCGACGGGCAGCGCGGCGCTCCAGTAGTACGTGATGTCCTGCCCGTCGTCGAACTCGACCGCGATGCTGAGATAGTCGTGCGAGGGCAGGGTGTCCTCGGGGAGGTCGATGGGCAGCTCGTCCACGCGCCATGACCAGCCGAGGCGCGAGCCGGGCACGAGCGGGCAGCGGGCCTCGCGCCGCAGGATGCCCACGTCGCCATGGGTGTGGCAGCCGATCGCGGGTCGACCGTCCGTCGTGGACGACGGACGGAAGATCTCGCCGGGGCCGAGCTTCCACAGATATTCCCAGTGCTCCGGGACGGGCTGCGGCTGGTCGAAGCGCGCCGCCTCGGCCAGCACGAGGCCTGGCACGCGCAGGTGCCGCGCGAAGCCGCGGAACTGTCCCGGCACATCGGTGCCGCGCGGCCAGCGCAGCACCAGCACCGACATTCCGCCCGAGACGTTCGCGTATGCGCTGGCCGGCGTGCCGAGTCGGCCGCTCGGATCCGCCCATTCGCCGGGGAAATAGCTCGCGAGCCACAGGCGCCCGCCCTCGCGTGCCACGAACGTGTGGGTGGCGCGGGTGCCGCGGAACACCGGGCCGCGATCGCCCACCCGGCACCAGAGCTGGAAGGCCGGTCCGACCCACAGGTTGAGTGCCCGCGACAGGTGGACTCGGCCGTCCGCCAGCAGCGTGACCGACTCGCCGGCCTCGAGATCCATCCCGGTGTCGTGCCAGGGCGGACGATTCGCCGGCAGCCAGTGGAACGCGTGGCCCGCCGCAAGCCCGGGCGGCAGCGTCGCGAGCCAAGGCTGGAGCGTCGCACGGAACTCGGCGTCCGTCGCCGGCTCGGCGTCGACTCGCGCCAGCCGACGGCGCTGTGCGCGCGCCGCGAGGCGCGTGGCGATGGCCAGCTGGTGTGCGATGTCTCGAACCTGCCCCAAGGGTCGCCGCGCCTCCGTCCGGGATGGCCGGTCCGAGGTTAGCGCACGGGGCTGCGGCGCGGCGAACGCCGGACGGCCGGCTGCCTGGCGCGCTTCGGCTTTGCCTGGCGCCCGGGGGCCTTGCGCGCCTGCGGTTTCGTCTTGCGTCGCGGTCCGCGGGCGAGGTCGGCCTCGAGCTCGGTCACCGCGGCGGCGGTGTATTCGGCCAGCCGACGCAGGTCCGGGATCGCCTCCCTGAGGGCGATGAAAGTGACGTGCAACTGGTCGACGTAGGTCGTGATGGTGATGTTGAGCACCTGGTGGTGAGCTACGACCGAGATCGGCAGCGCGAGCTCGACCTCGGCGCCGTTGAAGTACATGCGCTGCTCGAACCCGGCCGGGTTCGAGATCACGGCGTTGGCGAGCATCGGCAGCTCGCTGAGGCCCAGCGACTCGATCGTGCTCGCGAGCGAGTGCTGCACGATCGAGTAGAGCGTGAGCGCGCTGCCGGCCAGCGTGCGCATCTCCTGCTTGACCTGCGAGGTCTCCTGCATGATGTCGGCGAGCCGCTGTGCCGGTGCCGAGCCCGGCCGGCCCATGGGCACCTGCAGGATGGTGATGCGGTTGCCGGCCCCGCCATGGTCCTCGAGCGCCACCGGCATGTCCGCGACCAGCGGCCGTTCGGGAATCGTGCCGCGCTCGTCGAGGTAGCGGTGCATCGCCATGTCGATCAGCGTGAGCAGCACGTCGTTGACCTTGGCATTGCCCGCCCGCGTGATCGCGCGCACCTGCGGCAGCGACAGCACGCAATGCGCGAGCACGCGGTTCGGGCTCGGCTCCGCCTTGAGCACGTTCGGCGTCGTGACGAACGGCGTCGTGAGGCCGCGACCGAGCCCGAGGTCGCGCAGTCCCTGGTGCCAGACGAGCCGCAGCAGGTCGCTCGCCATGCGCCGCACGTCGTTGGCCGAGTGCAGCAATGCCTCCAGGCCCTGGACCGCCGGGGCGGCGGGTGGCGGCACGTGGCGCAGTCCCTCCCAGATCGCCCGCGGCCGGCGCGTCGACGCCGGCGCCGAGGGCGAGACCATGGTGTCCAGGGCCTTGATGAAGCCGATCCCGTCGATCAGGCCGTGGTGCGTCTTGAAGTGCAGTGCGACGCGACCGCCCGGCAGGCCGGTGAACACGTGCATCTCCCACAGCGGCGCGTCGCGCCGCAGCGGCACGACGTGGATCCGGCACAGGCGCTCGAAGAGTGCCTGCAGGTCGGTGCCGGGCGGCAGGCGATGGCGGTGCACCTGCGGCGCCGGATCCATGTGCGGATCCTCGTCGAGCCCGAGCAGGCCCGGCAGCGGTCCCGGCTTCAGACGGTAGCTGAAGGGCGGGCCGACCGGCCGCTTGAGCATCGTGCGCACGAGCCGGTCGGCGAAGCCTGCGCGCCCACCTTTGGGCGGGACGAGCACGAACAGCGCGCCGATGTTCATCGGCCGCTCTGTGGTCTCGAGCAGGAAGAACGCCTGGTCTACGGTGGACAGACGGGGCATGCGACGATCCTACCCCGCTGCCGCCGGGACGCCATCTCGCAAATGGCTAGCTGCGCCGCAGCAATCGCGCAGGGGGCGATCAGGCGAGCGACTTCAGGACCTTGAACTCCGCCTCGAGCTTATTCTCGATCTCCGAGCCGGCGAACGAGGCGATGATGCCGCCGAGCAGCGGGATGCCGCTCGTCACGTCGAACTTCCACTCGACGCTGCAGCCGCCCTTCTCGGGCTGCAGGGTCTTGGTGCCGACGATCTTCACCGGCACGCCCTTGATGTCGATGGCGATGTCGGCGGCGTAGCCGTCGCCCTCGGCCGACCAGTCCTCGGTGTGGCTCACCTCGGTGGTCGCCGGCACGAGCTTGCGGATGGCTGCAGGAGGGTTCGCCACTTCCTTGCGCGAGATCCGGAGCCGGACGTTGGGTGAGCGGCCCTCGCGCTTGATCTTCACGTCGCTGCCGCCGAGCTGGTCGTACACCGTCTCCTGGTGCTTCTGGTCGGTGCAGAGCTTGAGCGCGGAGGCGACGTCGGTCTTGAGCGAGTGCTTGACGTGAACTTTCATCGTGGACTCCCCGGAGCGGCGCTGTTGTTCGGCGACGTAAGAATACCTCGTGCCGTGCCCGTGACGCACGATTGTGCGGGTCTCACGGCTCCCGCATCTCGCCCCGCAGGCGGCGCGACATGATGCGTTCGTAGAGACCCGGCGCGACCCGGCTCAACCACCAGGCCTGGCGCGCGGTGCGACCGATGAACAGCATCCGCGGGCGGCGTACGGCGTCCGCGACGATGCGCTCGGCGGCTGCCTCCGCCGTGATCGGGTGCCCCACCGTCACCTGCGCGTGGCGCACCGGCCCGCCGTCCCCGCCGAGCGCGTTGCGGTCGATGCGGGTCGCGATGAACGACGGGCAGACCATCATCACGGCCACGCCCTGGGGTTCGAGCTCGGTGCGCAGGCTCTCGAAGAAGCCGTGCATCGCGTGCTTGCTGGCTGCGTAGCCCGTGCGGGCGATGAGTGGTGTGTAGCCCGCCACGCTGGAGACGGCGACGATGAGCCCGCGTGCCGCCACGAGCTGCGGCAGCGCGGCCTTCGTGCAGTTCACCGCGCCGAAGAAATTGACTTCCATCACCCGGCGAATCACCGTGAGGTCAGTGTGCGCAAGGGCGCTGCGGTGGCTCATGCCGGCATTGTTCACCAGCACGTCGAGCGCACCGAAACGCGCTACGCAAGCGGCCACGGCGCGCTCGCAGCCTGCGGCATCGGTCACGTCGCAGGGCAGGGCGAGGCAGTCCCGGCCGTCGCATTCGAGTTGCGTGCGCAGGCTCTCGAGACCGGCCGCGTCCCGGTCGAGGGCGACGATGCGGGCGCCGGCGGCGGCGAAGCCGAGTGCGACCGCGCGGCCGAGTCCGCCTGCGGCTCCGGTGACCAGCACGACCCGGCCCTCGAACGACGCTCGTGCCATGGTCAGGGCGGCCCGAGGCCGCGCGACGTGCGGAAGAGTTCGAAGACCTCCGCCGACGTGAGCCGCGGCACGTAGCCGAACACCTCCTTGAGGCGGCGGTTGTCGAGCACCGGCCGGTAGCGCAGGAAATTCACCTGCTCCGGTCCGTACTGCGACAGTCCGAGCGGATGCAGCACGGCGAGCATGGCGCGCAGCAACGACGGCGGAACGGTGACGCAGCGCTTGCCGAGCCGCGCGGCGATCTCCCGGATGCCGAGCGCGCCGTCGCCGGCCACGTTGTAGATGCCGGCCGGCCCGCCGAAGATCGCGTGCTCGATCGCGCCCACGACGTCGCGGTCGTGGATGAAAACGAAGGGGCTCGCCGCACCGCGGATCGCGAGCAGTCGCGGTCGCTCGAACAGCGCCGTGATCTGGTTGCGCGTCGTCTCGCCCAGGATCGTCCCGACGCGGAAAACCACTTGCTCCAGCTGCGGGTGCGCTTGCCGGTACTCGGCGAGCATTTCCTCGACGAGGCGCTTGTGGTGCGAGTAGGCGAACTCCTCGTTGCCGCGCACCGGGTCGTCCTCGGTGAGCCAGGCAGGGTTGTCGGCGTGGTAGCCGTAAGCCGCCCCGCTCGAGGTGACGACGATGCGTCGGACGCCGGCCGCGACGCAGGCCTCGAGCACGTTGCGCGTGCCGAGCACGTCCACGGCGTACTCGAGCTCGCGGTTCGACTTCGGACCTGGCGTGACGATGGCGGCGAGGTGCACGACGGTGTCGATGGTGTGCCGCTCGAGCACCTCGGCGAGGCCCGGAGCGCGCACGTCGTGCACGACGTACTCGACCCCCGGGAGCCGCCGCTCCGCCGCGACCTCCCGCACGTCGCTCGCCACGATGAACGCCGGTTCGCCGTCGTCGCCGGCCCGCGTCGCGAGCGATTCGACGAGGCGTCCGCCGAGGTAGCCGACTGCGCCCGTGACGAGCACGCGATGAGTCATGCAGTGGCCCTCGCGGCGGCGGGCGGACGCCGGCGCCACCAGGTCGAAAGGGTCAGGCCGGCGATGATGTGCCAGATGCCCCACCAGGCCGCGACGATCGCCATGCCGCCCAGTCCGCCGAAGAAGTTGAAGACGAGTGCGAGACCGAAGCCCGAATTCTGGATGCCGACCTCGAGCGACACCGCGCGGCGATCGGCCTCGGGCAACCGTGCGAGCCGCGCCGTGTAGTAGCCGGTCAGCAGTGCGAACGCATTCAGCAGGAAGACGAACAGCACCACACGGTTTACGTAGCGCATGAAGAAATCCCAGTTCGCAACCAGCGCGCCGACGACGAACAGCACGAAGAACGAGAGTGACAGCACGCGAAACGCCCTGCGCGATCGCACTGCGAAGCCCGGAAAGCGATGCGCCACCCATACGCCCAGCACGGTCGGGATGCCGAGCAGCACGATCACCGTGCCAAGGACTTCCCAGGGACTCAGCGACACCGAGTGCAGTATCGGCCGCGTGTCCGGGTTCAGCGCTCCCCAGAAAGCCAGGTTGAACGGGGTGAAGAAGATAGACCCAGCCATCGAGAATGCCGCGATCGTGACCGACAACGCTGTATTGCCACGCGCGTAGTTCACCAGGAAGTTCGAAATGTTGCCGCTGGGGCAGGATGCGACCAGGATCATCCCGAGCGCAATGCTCGGCGCCGGCTTCAATACCATCGTCAGCGCCCAGGCCACTGCGGGGAGGAGCACCGAGTGGGCGAGCAGTCCGATCAGTGTCCCCCGGGGTGCGGTGACGATGCCTTTGAAGTCCGCGACCCGGATGTCCAGCGCGACGCCAAACAGTACGAAAGCAAGGATGACGTCGAGCGCGATCAGCGATTCCGGCGTGAAGTTCAGCCGGACCGCGTCGATCTCGGTCATTTGCCCTTCGGTTCCTGGTGCATGTCCTTGAAGTGCATCAGGCCAGGCGCCCACATGTGCTTGACCGGGTCCACGTCCACGTGGATCACCGCCGGGCCGCCGCTCGCGAGTGAGCGTTCGATAGCGCCCTTGAGCCCGCGCGGGTCGGCCACGCGCTCGCCGTGAGCGCCCATGGCGCGCGCGAGCTCGTCGAAGCGGATCTCGCCCAGGTCCGCCTTGATGGTCTCGTCGGGGCCGAGCGATTTCTTGATCAAAGTCTTGATGGGCTTGAGCGCGAACTGCTGGTTCATCTTCACCATGCCCCACTGCTTGTCGCACAGCACGAGGAACACGACCTGCAGGCCGTTGCGCACGGCGGTCTCGACTTCCTGCGGGTGAAAGCCCATCGCGCCGTCGCCGATGATGCAGCAGATGGGTGTGCCCGGCCTCGCGACCGCGGCGCCGGTCGCCTGCGCCACGCCGGCACCGAGCATCCCGAACTTGAACGTCGAGAGGATCGTGTTCGGTATGCGTGCCTGATGAAACATCATGGTCCACACGGCGGCGTTGCCGCCGTCGGCCACGAGCACCGTGCCCTCGGGGAAGACCTGCTGGCACACGTGCGCGACGTGGGCGGGGTTCATCGGCACCGACTGGTCCGCCAGCTTCTCGTCGAGCTTGGCGCGCTCGGCGGCGATCTTTTCGCGGTACTTCGCGACCTTGCGCCGCCGCGCGTCGAGGTTCATCTGCGTCGAACGGCCCTCGAGATGCTGCGCCAGCGCAGCGAGGAAGAGCTTCGCGTCGGCCTGCACGGTGAGCGCGGCCGGCTTGTTCGCGCCGAGGATGTGCGCGTCGATGTCCACCTGGATCATCTGCTGCTCGGACGGGTGCCGCCAATACGGCGCCTTGCCCCACCAGTCGGTCTCGCCGAGGCGTGAGCCCACGGTGAGCACGAGGTCGGCGTCGTTGCGCACCTCGTTGTTGATCGGGATGAACGGCATGGGAATCGCGAGCTCGGAGGTCTCGGGGAGCACGCCGCGACCGGCCCAGCTCGTGGTGACCGGCGCGTGCAGCAGCTCGGCGACCCGCCGCAGCTCGTCGTAGGCATCGGCGTGGATGATGCCGCTGCCCGCGTGGATCATCGGCAGTTCCGCGGCCGCGAGCATCCCGGCGGCGCGCTCGACCTGCGCGGGTGAAGGGACCATCCGATCCACGCGCCGGTACTGGTGCGGCTGCCAGGGCGACACCTCGGCCTTCACCTTGCCGTTCATGATCGTCTCGGGCACGTCGAGGTGCACGACGCCCGGGCGACCGTCCCAGCAGTAGCGCAGTGCCGTGCGGCCGAGCTCGGCGACGCGGTCGAAGGACACGACCGCGTGGCTCCATTTCGCGAGATGCGAGATCGCGCCCACCTGGTCGAACGACTGGTAAGTGCCGCCGCGGTCCGGATACACGATCTGCGGTCGGCGGCAGCTCGTGATGGCGAGCACGCGGTTGCCCTCGGCGTTCTCCACCGCGAGGCCGGGCAGCAGGTTTGCCACGCCCGGGCCGTTCGAGGCCATGCAGACGCCGAGCTTGCCGGTCAGCCGTGCGTAGGCGCCCGCCATGTGCGCTGCGCAGGTCTCGTGCCGCGGGGTCACGATCTCGATGCCGAGCTTGTGCAGGTTCGAGTAGAAGCCGAAGTACGTGCCGTCGATGATCCCGAAGACCTTCTCGACGCCTTCCGCCTGGAGCATGCGCGCCAGGACTTCGCCACCGCTGGTTTCGCTCATGGGATCCCCCGGACCGGCTCACGCGGCCGACCGCTCGTTGTCCGCGGACTATACCCGCAAGGTTGCAGCCGGAGGCGGGGACGACCCAATGCCGCTAGACTTCCGCGGTTTTCCACAATGGCGAGGGCGGGGCCCGTTCGTGCACGAAGCGGCGATTCAATGGGTGCCCATGCTGGTCGCGCTGCTCGGTGCCGGCGCCGCGGGTGGGCTGCTCGCGGGGCTGCTCGGGGTCGGCGGCGGCATCGTCATCGTGCCGGCGCTCGACATGGCGCTCACGCTCGCGGGCGTCGATCCGACGGTGGCGCTGCACGTGGCGGTCGCCACCTCGATGGCGACCATCGTGCCCACCTCGATCTCCTCGTCGCGGTCGCACGCAAAGCGTGGTGCCGTTGACGGCGCGGTGATCCGCCGCTGGTCGCTGCCGATCGTGGCGGGCGCGCTGGTCGGGGCGCTGCTGGCCTCGCGCGTGGACGCCCGGGTGCTCGCTGGCGTGTTCGGGGTCGTCGCGCTTCTCGCCGCGCTCAAGATGCTGCTGCCCCTCGACCAGCTCGTGCTGCGACGCTCGCTGCCGGGCGGCCTCGGTGGCGCGCTCATCCCCGCGTCCATCGGCGCCGTCTCCGCGATGATGGGCATCGGCGGCGGCACGCTGACGGTGCCGGCGATGACGCTCTGCGGCGAGCCGGTGCACAAGGCGGTCGGTACGGCTGCGCTGCTCGGGCTGTGGATCAGCGTGCCCGCCACGCTCGGGTACCTCGCCGCTGGTACCGCGGGTGACGCGCTGCTCCCGTGGACCGTGGGCTACGTGAGCCTCCCGGGGTTCCTGGTCGTGGCGCCCGTGGCCTGGGCCGTGGCGCCGCTCGGTGCCCGCCTCGCGCACTCGCTCGACCGGCGGCGCCTGTCGGCCGCTTTCGGCGTGTTCCTGATGATCGTCGCCGTGCGCATGGCCTACCGCGCGCTTGCCTGACGAGGCGGCCGCGCGGCCGGCACGGCGCCCGCTCGACTTGCGATGAGGTAGTCTAGGCCGCGACCGCGAAGCGCCGATGAGAGCGATCGTCACCGCGGTCGAGGGAGACAGCCATGAATCGAACGATGATGCTGGTGACTGCATTCGCTTTGACGCTGGGCTCGCCGATGTCGCAAGCCTGGTCCGAGGCGATTGCGACGGACACGGCAACGCCACACAAGTCGATCGTCACTGCGATTGCCGACCCCGGGCGGCCTGCCGGGGACCGCGAGCAGGACGCGACGCGCAAGCCGGACGAGATTCTCGGCTTCCTCGGTGTCGTGCCGGGCATGCGGGTGCTGGACGCGTTCTCCGCGGGCGGCTACTACACCGAACTGCTGGCGCGGATCGTGGGCAGCGACGGCGAGGTGATCGCCTACAACAATCCTCCGTACGCGAAATTCGCGGAGAAGGGCATCGCCGCGCGCTACGCGGGGAACCGACTGCCGAACGTGCGACAGGTCACGAGCACGCTCGAGGATCTCGAGCTCGAGCCGGCGAGCCTCGACGCCGCGATCTTCGTCATGTCGTACCACGA
>Ga0209254_10007030_pt1 | contig 10378 bp, 18 predicted proteins | sample FrelakmetDIP11DI_FD_187148 | JGI IMG/M metagenome (GOLD analysis project Ga0209254, IMG submission 187148) | Freshwater lake sediment microbial communities from the University of Notre Dame, USA, for methane emissions studies - DIP11 DI (SPAdes)... | ecosystem: Environmental > Aquatic >... | reverse complement strand
ATTATTTCTTTACTGGAGACTCTTTTTTTGGTACCATATCTCTATCTTTCAATATATAGATAACCCTTCCAAAACAAAAAAGCAATAATTATTACTATAACAGCAATAATAACACCAATAATTAATAATATATTAATACCTCCACCCTCAACCTGTGGTTGTTCAATTAAAAGTTCAGGCCCAACTAAAGAAAACAAAGAAAAACCTTCTGTTATAGCACTATAGTATACAAAACTTGTATCCTCACCACCATAAGTTGTACCTAACTCCTGCCAACCATTACCTGAATACCTTAATAATCTAATACCATCAACATCGACATTATTAGAATCAATCCATGATTTGGAAACTTTAAAATATATAGTTACATAATTTATATCAGACTCATTAATACCTGAACCATTAGATAATAATTCAATATTCAAATATGAATAAATAAAAAGATTCTGGGTATAAGTAATAGAATAACCAGCACCAAAACTAATAAGATCCGTATCAGATATTATTGGTTTAACGACACCAACAGAGTTAATTGAAACATTAGCAATAAAAAGACTAGTATCCTCCAACTTATTATTAGAACGAAGAACAATCCTATAAATTATAAACTGACCCACTACACCCTCATTTATGCTTATATTTCTTTCATAACTAGCATTAATATCCCCTATACTCTGTTCTACAGATGATATACTCTTAGCAATAGTAAATAAACCATTCTTATAATTAGTATTATTAAAAACATCGGATACAGAAACAAAAAAAGTATGACTACCAAAAGTAAGATCCGAAGGTGGAATAAAAAATATACCCTGTGAAGAAATAGTAGCAGCACTAGTAAAATCCACGTTATTGAGTTTAAAAACAATACTATCCAAATTTATTCCATCAATATCAAAAAAAGATATTGTAATAATTGGTTTTTTATCAAAAATAATAGAGTCTAATTCAGGACTTTTAATATTAATTGTTGGCGGAATACCATCAAGAGGATCTGCACTAATTATATCAACATAAAAAAATGAAAAACACGAAAAAAACAAAATAAAAACAATTGAAAAAATAAATAATTTACTAACAATCATATTATAAACTAAAATTTTAACTAATCGCATCTACTCACCACTAACTCCTAACTTTACTGTTATATAAAATAGTAAAATAAATAGTTTTCTAAAATCAATAAAAAACATATCGGAGGTTTTCAAGATTTAATAGGTACAAATAAAGTAGGTGCATTTGCAAGTAATACTAAATATTCATATGATGGTGATTACTCAATGAAAAATGGGGTATTTACTTATTATCAGATGTTAGGTTGGAGCCTCTATAATAATTTTGAGGAAGATGCTGGTTATGCTGTTCAGTATATGAAAGCTTGGGCATCACCAACCATGTAAGAGTAGACACATTTTATATTGATCAATTTGCTGGAGCAATGATACCATAAAATCTTTATTCTAAATCTTTATTTTTTTATTTTTTAAGTTATAGTTTTTAAAAAAATAGTCAATTTATAATGATAAAAATACAAGTCTAATCATGATTCGTTTTTTATCGTATATTTTCATAGATAATCTTATAAAATTATGATGCTTAACAAATTTTAATTGTGGGGAGTTGATTGGCGGACAATTTTTTAATACCTTTATCTCCTTAGTCCTCTCACACCAATCAACTAACCCATATTTTTCTATCAAGTGATTTTTTTAAAAACAAAACGATAACGAACAATTTGCTACATAGAAAAGTTTATTAATTAAACTTAACATATGTTAATTATGGGGAGTTGATTGGTATATAAGTTTAGGTTTTTTTCCTATCCAAACATATCCTAGACCTCCTTTCTCTCCTTTACCAATCGACAATGATCCATAATTTTTAAAAGAGTTGCTTTTAAAATTTATAAAAATCAGGAATTAATCCCTCTTAACCCCCCCACTTACACCATTTAAGAGGAAAATCTGATAATGCATATATATGTTATATAGTATATATGGAAATAGTAGATAAACAGTCAAACATAATAAAGAATTATTAGATCAAACATAAATTGTGATTAAAATGAAATTGTATAACTGTTATTGAAAAAAATGTAAAAAAATAACAGAAATTATTCAACTAAACATTGATGATAATGATAAACTAACAATACATCTTGACTGTAACCATAAAAGAGTCTATCAACTCACAACTTCAAAAGATGATTATAAATGAAATACAAAAAAACCATATATTTATCAAAACAAGCAGAAGATAAACTAATAGAAATATCTAAAAAAGAAAACAGAACACAAAGCAATATGATAGAAAAGTTAATAATAAATCACAAAATAAAAACACCTAATCAATAAAAAATAAACTTCAAGAAATATGAATAGAAAAAGAAATTAATACAATAGGAGGGAAATAAAAAGATGGAAAAGGATAAAAAAATAGAAACATTAGAACAACTCTTAAAAAGTGAGGAATACAAAAACGATTTAAGAGAATTTCAGAATATGGTCGATAATTTAGATTACAACTAAAAAAATAAAACATGAAGATGTATTTTTTAATTTCTCATCTACACACGTTTTTTCTATGAAACGATTACGAACAACCTTCAAAAAACAAATTGTTTAAGAATAAACTAAAAATATCAGGTTTAAGGGTTTTATATGGCAGATATAGCAAAATGTCCTTATTGTAAAGAAAGTTATGATGTGAAAAATATAATAGAAAGTGAGACAAAGGACGTACTTGTATATATATGCCCAGAATGCCATACTATTTTAGGATTTGTGTACAGTCATTAATATTGAGTAAATAATCACTTATTTTTCATTCCTCAATAAACATGTTTATCTTTTTTCTACGTTGCTTTCTTTCATTCTTTTTTAATGGTCCATGTTTATTATATGGAGATATATCTCTTCTACCTTTATCACTCAATCATTCCGCCTCTTACCATATTATACGCAGGTTTATGATATATAAAATTTATTACTAAACATATTTTTAAAAAGAGAAGTTTTTAAAGCAACAGTTGCTTTGAAATAATGATTTTGAGGGAGGAAAAGAAATGGCAACAAAAACAGAAAAAATGAAAAATAATGAATATGAACCAAATGAAGCAAGAAAAGGACGGATAAAAAAATAAAGAAGAAACCAAGATAAATATGAAGATGGACGGAACGAAGATAATAAAAGAATAAAAAAAGATAAAATCCTAGACGAGGAAGAAGACGAAGAAAAAGAAGAATATGAGAAAGGGGAAGTAAAATGGTAGTAATTTTCATGTAATGGTGAAAAAATGCAAATTTGTAAAATATGTAAACGAAAAATGGTTTTTAACAAAATAGAAAACAGTAAAATGGTATGAATAAAGCAATAGGTTTGAAAGAGAAAAAATGGTTGGTGAATTGGAGAAAGTAAAAGAATTTGCATCAATGGGAGACTAAAAATGGAATGGTGGCTTAGTTTTTTATTCTCTGTAGTTATCGGCATCATTATTTCTGCTTTTATTTTTAAATGGATGAAAGAGCAGGGAGAATAAAAATGAAAAAACAACTAATGATAGTATGCATAATTGTCATACTTCTAACAGTTGAATTAAGCGGATGCAATGAAAATAGTAATACAATAAATCTGGAAAAAAACAAGTTTGTTGGAACATGGCAAAATACTACAATGATTAACCCAATGATTTTATTCTCAGATGGTACGGGTTCAATGATAAGTACAAATGTAACATGGGATTTAAAGGATGGTGATTTAGTTATTAAGCCTCTTCTTGATTTAAGCGTAACTTGGATGTATAATTATTTATTTACTAATAATGATAGGACTCTTTCTCTTACTTCAGCTAAAACTAATGGTTCAACTGTAGTTTGGATAAAACAATAAGATATAAAATTGTAGTATGAAGGAGCAAAAATATGAAAAATGATAAAGTAGAAGAGAAATCTAATCTAGAATTGCAAGAAGAAATAAAACAATTAAAGAAAAGAATAAAAGATTTAGAACGAGAGCGAGAGATATTATTGGCATTACATAGAAGAGATATCGAATAGATGAAATTGCAGTTAAGGGAGAAATAAATATGAAAAAACAACTAATACTAATTGGTTTCTTTATTGTTTTTTTATGTATTATAGAACCAGTAATAGCTAATGATTTTGTTTCTTATGTGAATAACTTTACTTTTATATATACACTTATTATAATCGCTTTATTAATAATAGGAATATTCGCATTATTTTTTTTGTTATAAAATATGAGACTTCCAAAGCAAAATCCAAAATATTAAAAGAAAGATATACAAAAGGTAAGATTACTAAAGAAGAATATAAACAGATGAAGAAAAATTTAGAAAATTAATTAAATTATAACTTAAAGGAGAAAAAATATGGTTGAAGATAAATATGATATAGACATGATTTACCATGATAATTATAGGAGATTATTCTTACTTGGGGTTATGGATATAAAATCATCAAAGAAAATAAAATCAAAGAATTACATGGACTTAAATATAGATGTTCTAGAAGATGATAACGAAACCAGAGTCATAGCAATGGCACATAACATAATAATGGATGGTGATCTTATTGCTGATCCTGAACTTACAATAAAGTTATTCAAATATACAACTGAGGCAAAAGTCTTAACATATCAGGTTTATAGTTTAGGTGTTTATGAAAAAGTTTACGAATCTGAATCTGTAGTTGATTATCATACTATGTATTATCTTAATCGTTACCTCAACAATTGGCTTATCACTTTAGAAGAACGAGGTTATTATACTGATAAGGATTCAAATCCTGTTAAAACCCATTTATTAGACACATAGAACGTAAAATTATGTATACTAATAAAACAAAAGTTTTGAGGGAGAAAAAAATGTAAATTTGTAATATATGCAAAAGAGAAATGGTTTTTAATAAAATAGAAAACAGTAAAACGGGTTATTTGCAATGTCCACATTGTCACTGGAAATTATATGAATAAAACAATAGGTTTTAAAGAGGAAAAAATGAATAAAAGGGCAACAGAAAAATATAACATAGAATTAGATAAATATATAAAAGAATCTGGTGTTTAAGGCGGAAAGGTAATATCAGAAAATTTAGCATTAGGCTCCTTCATATTTGGTATACCATTTTTAATTATGGGATTATATGCAATATTTAACATGTTATTTGGTTTCGGGTTCCCTACACACACAGCTGGTATAATTGGAGTACTATTGGTTACTGTCATAGGTTTATTATTAATTATTGGTGGATATTTTATCTATAAAACTAAACATGTTAAAAATTAGTTAATAAAATAATCTTTTTTTCTATTTTTACTCTACTGTTAATAAAGATGGATAAATTTTATAAGTGATTATTTATTTTGTAATTTTTATTTGGAGGCAAAAATTTTGAAAATAAAAAGATTTTATCAAATTATTTTTTATATGATTATATGTGTAATTTTTATGCCTGTTGTTATTAGTAATATTAATACTGATGATTATCTTGATCAACAACAGTTTTATTGCAGTAGTAGTTACTGGGCAGCTGAAGCTCCTTGTCAGCTTGCGCAATCTTTTAAACCTACATTAAATGTTTTAACTAGAGTTAGTTTATATGGTTGGAGAAATGAGTCGCCAACTAATAATTTAATAGTTTCGATTAGGAATGTTGTTAATGGTCGGGATCTTACATCTGTTATTATCGATAATTCAGATATATCTAAATTTAATTCAAATTGGTTTGATGCAGATTTTCCAGATATTAGTGTTGTTCCAGAAAGAACTTATTATATTGTTTGGACTACTACTTCAGGTGTTATCGGAAATCCTTTTTTTTGGTGGTGTTATGCTAAAGGTAATCCTGGTGATGATCTTTATTCTAGAGGTGATATGTGGTTAAGATGTAGTTGCCCCGGGTGGTTGAAGCAGGAGTTATCTGATTTTTGTTTTAAGACATATGGTTATAATGATGAAGGATCAAATCTACCACCAGGTAAACCATTAATTGATGGTAGGATTTATGGTAAATCAGGTAATGAATATGACTATAGTTTTGTTTCAATTGATTCAAATGGAGATAATGTATTATATAGTATTAATTGGGGTGATGGTACTGAAGAGGTTTTGATAGGTCCTTATCCGTCAGGTTTACAAGTTTCAGTTAAACATAAATGGTTAGAGCAAGGAGATTATAATATTAACTCTAAAGCTAGGGATGTTTATGGTGCTGAGAGTGATTGGGCAAGCCTTGAAATCAGTATGCCAAAGATTTACATCCACAATCCAATAATACTACAACTTATGAGGATGTTGGAACGTTTTCCTTTCTTTGAAAAAATACTAAAACAATAAATGTAACTAAAAAAACCAAACTCTAACTTTTTTTTATTTTAGTTCATTAAAATGAGATATACACAAATATATATTTTGATATATTGACATAAAAGCCTTTTTTAGGCACGTAGACGCATTATCTCATCGTGGTTAAGGTATTATGACTAGGCTTTACAATAATGATTTAAGCCTTTGCATTTACTGTGTAAAATCAAAATAAAAATAGTTTTTATAAACAAAAAATTGTTTTGAAATAATGATTTTGAGAGAATAAAAAATGGCTAAATGTGAAAAATGTGGGAAATTTATTTTGTTCAATGTAAAAAACGTATATTTAGATAGAAAAGAAATATATGCCTGTAATGAGTGTTATAAAATAATTGAAGAAGAAATTGCATTTAAAAAACTTGAAGAGTTATTAAAAATTGCACCAAAAATAAAATGTCCTTTTTGTGAAAAATGGTCTCCTTTTAAATAAGATATGATAATGGCTTATAACCATGTTTTATACAATTAAATTATTTGAAACATAATAAAACAAAAGATAAATATATATTAAAATTTGTTGTATATTTTGAATAGTTTTAAATATCAAAATAGTATTTTGTTAAACATGCCAAAAAGTAGTGTAAAACAGATAGAAAAGGATGAAAGAAAGATACTTAATGAACTAAGAAAAAATGCAAATAAAAGTATAAACGATATTGCACAATCTTGTGGTTTTTCTAGACAAAAAGTATGGCGAGTAATAAATAACCTAGAAAAAAATCATACTATTTGGGGATATACCGCTATATTAGATGAGGAAAAACTTGATGAAAAATCTTATATAATACTTATAAAAAGAACAAACAAACCACTGTCAAAAGAACTAATCAACAAAATAATAAAAAGAGAACTAGGAAAACAATCAGGAATAGAAATAACAGACAGTATTTACGCACATGGAATTTATGACTGGATTATTTTCATTAATGCAACTAACATAAGAGAAGCAAAAGGATTTGTAGAAGAAACAAACAAATTATTTGAAGGATTTATTGCAGAAATACATTTGATTGAAAAAATGTTTTCAGCAGTAAACAGTGGTATAACAAATCCTGATATCAAAAAATTAAACGATTTTTTCAATGTGTAACTTACTATAAAATTACATAACATAAATTAGAGTAAGAATATAACCCCTTTATTTTTTTCTCCTATTGGAATGGATAGTATAATGGTTTAAAAGGGTATTTGTAGTCTTAAACCCCCTGGTTTATATAAACAAATATGGTTTTAAAGCATCAGTTGTTTTAAAAATTGTAGTTTTGAGAGAGGAAAAATGGATGAAAAATATAGTAAATCTGTAAGTTTTTTAGTTTTAGGAATTATACTTTTAGGAACGGGAATTGTTGCATATATCTATGGTTCTAATGAAAATCCGACATTAGATTTTGAAATACTAAGACAACAGAATATTTTACTTATTACAAGTATTATTGTTATTATTGTTAGTTTTATTCTAATTACAATTGGGGCTTTTTATAGATTACAAGTTAAAAAATAAATTGTAGATTTGAAGTATATCTAAATGAAAGGAAGAGTTGGCCAACCAAAGGAAAAGAAGAAGAGTAAAATAAAAAAAGGAGTTAATTCGAAACAGTATGATCCATATGGCTGGGGGAAGAAAACCCTGCCTTTTTTCGTTAAAGTGAAACCACAATCGGTAATGGGAGACTATATAGCTCTGCATGGTTTACTTCCAGAAAACGAATTGCCTGTTAGCCTTAGACATAAGATACCAGAAAATGAGATTTGGATACGAAATAACGTGTATGACGACCCTAAACGAAGAGAGCGTATTCTTCAGGTACATGAAAAGTTTAAACTGGAATTGATGGAGACGAAAGGGTTGACATATAAACAAGCACATAAGAGAGCACAATTACATGAGAAGGTGTATAAGCTTGAGGACTGGTTGGGTAAGTTGAAGACAGAGCTAAAGAGACCCCCATATAAGCCTGTAGAAGTCGTGGAGAAAACAACAAGGTTTAGAAAGAAGAAACATAAACGAGAAAATCAATGAATATGAAACAAATAATTCTGAATATGTGCTCTCTGTATTTCTTATGATGACTAAACTTGTATTTATAATCTGCCAATCATTATTAAGCTAGTAAACTAGGGTTCAAATCCCTTCCCCTACAGTTTTTATACAGATTTTATTTTACAAAAAAACTAAAGGAATAAAATGAATTTTATTTAAAAAAGGAAAAGAATAATTTAATTTCTTTTACAACAACCTTTGGGATTGTTATTTATTAAACATTTACCATTCATATTTTGATTATTACACTGTTTGAGAGTACATTGCCTTCACAGATACTTTTACCTTCGCCATCAAGGATGCAATTACCTTTCCCATCGCGGAGGCAGATACATTCTTTATCATTTTCACCTATTACATTGCCTTTTCCTAATAAATTACCTGCTGTCACAATACCTATAGATATAAGGATTATAGAAACAAATATTATTGCTATCAATATTTTTTTCATAATTTTATTAATTCCATTTTTGTTTTGTAAGTAGGCTATCATTAACGCATGTTAATTTATATAGTTTTTTACTATTGATTTTCTTATTAATCTGTTGGAAGAGGTCTTTTTGCTAATTCTATAGGAATAGTAATAGTTTCGCCATTTCTAATTATTGTTACATTAATGATTTGTCCAGCAATAGTATTTTCTTCCAAGTAAGCAAGTAATTCATCTCCATTTATAATCCGATTACTATCCAGGGCGACAATAATGTCACCTCCAATAGCTACTACTTGATTATCTATCAGAACATTTTTTGTTCCACCAAGTAATCCTGCTTTATCAGCTGCACCTCCTGGTACAACCTGAACTATTAACCATCCATAAGTTACATTTACATTCATCTCTTTTGAAATATCATATGTCATATCTTTTCCTGAAATTCCCAACCAAGAATGTTGATCGTAATAACCAGTATTAACCAAAGATGTTATTTCTTTTAATATAGTATCAGATGGAATAGCAAATCCTAATCCCTGTGAATTTTCATATATTGCGGTTGTAATCCCAATTACTTGACCCTGATAATTTAATAACGGACCACCTGAGTTACCTGGATTAATTGGTACGCTAGTTTGAATAATATTAGCAATTGCATAACTACCAGCAGTTGATTCTTCCAAAGTTCTACCAAGCTGACTAACAATACCAGTTGTCATAGACCCCTCCAATCTAAAAGGATTTCCAATAGCTACAACAGGATCACCGATTTTTAAGGTACTAGAACTAATAATTTGAATTGATTTGTATTCATCCTGCATAGCATCTGATTGAAGTATAGCTAGATCTGCATATGCGTCTGAGCCTAGTAATGTTGCCTTGTAAGAATTACCATTTTTAAAAGTTATAATTATCTCAGTTGCATCTTTTACAACATGATAATTTGTTATGATAATCATCTTTCCTTTATAGTTATAAACAAAACCAGAGCCTTGAACTTGACCTTGTTGTAATCCAAAAAAAGTATTTTGTATAACTGTACCGCTAATCACAACAATAGAATCTCTAACTGTATCATAAAGCTTTGAAAGGGAAGATGTATCATTATAATTATAAACAATATTTTGAAAATTAACATTATCTTTTGTATTTTGTAAATTATTTATTTGTATCTGCATTTCCTTATGTATATTATCTATATTTGATGAAATTATCTCATAGCTTATAATTCCTCCTGTAATTAAACCTGAAGTAAAAACTATTAATATTACAATAATTGCATAAACACGATTTTGGTATCTCGTGGTTTTTTTCTTGGTTTCTGTAGGTGGTCTAAATTCATAAATATCTATTTCATTATTCATTCTTTCATCTCCTTTATTTCAATTTTAATAATTTTTAAGTGTTATATAATTCAGATAGATTTTTAGGATATTTTCACGGAAAATATTTAAATTAAATTTTGTTAAAAAAAAGTTTTTTATATGTCGAAGAGGAAATGGAGTGATTATGTAAAAAT
>Ga0209254_10007029_pt1 | contig 10378 bp, 7 predicted proteins | sample FrelakmetDIP11DI_FD_187148 | JGI IMG/M metagenome (GOLD analysis project Ga0209254, IMG submission 187148) | Freshwater lake sediment microbial communities from the University of Notre Dame, USA, for methane emissions studies - DIP11 DI (SPAdes)... | ecosystem: Environmental > Aquatic >... | reverse complement strand
CGGCCGGCCCGCCGATCTCGGCACTGCCGTTTACGCCCCAGCCGACCTCCGGCGTGTGCGCCTCGGCCCACCAGCCGTCCAGTTCCGACAGATTCAGCCCGCCGTTGACGAGCACCTTCATGCCGCTGGTGCCGCAGGCTTCCCAGGCGCGGCGCGGCGTGTTGATCCAGACGTCCACGCCCTGCACCATGTGCGCGGCGAGCGCGATGTCGTAGTCCTCGAGGAACACCGCACGCGTGCGGACGTCGTCGCGGCGCGTGAAGGCCGACCACTGCGCGATGTAGCCTTTGCCGACCTCGTCGTGCGGGTGCGACTTGCCGGCGACGATGATCTGCACCGGACGCGATGCGTCGGCGAGCAGCCGGACCAGCCGCTCGGCGTCGCGCAGCAGCATGCTGGGCCGCTTGTACTCGGTGAAGCGGCGCGCGAAGCCCAGCGTCAGCACGTTCGGGTCGAGCACCTCGTTGCTGCGCGCCCGCAGCTTCGCGCTGGCGCCGCGCTGCGCCAGTTGCCCGGCGAGGCGGCGGCGGGCGTAATCGACCAGGTCGCGTCGTGAGGCGGCGCGCATTTCCCACAACTGCTCGTCGGGGACGGCGGCGATGCCCTGGGCCAGGGCGCCCGTCGCGCCGAGCCAGCGCGTCTTGCCGCAGGCGGTGGTCCACAGCCGGTCGGCGTGGGCCGAGTCCCACGACGGCATGTGCACGCCGTTGGTGACGTGGCCGATCGGCACCTCGGCCCGGGGCCAGCGCGGATAGAGGTCCTGGAAGATGCGCCGGCTCACCTCGCCGTGCAGCCGGCTCACCGCATTGATGCGGCCGCAGGTGCGTGCGGCGAGGAAGGCCATGTTGAACGGCTCGCCGGGATCGCCGCGCAGGCGGCCGAGCGCAAGCAGCTGCTCGGGCGGCAGGCCGAGGTCGTCGGCGTAGTCGCGACCGTACTGCGCCAGCAGTTCGACCGGGAAGGTGTCGAATGCGGCTGCCACCGGCGTGTGCGTGGTGAATACGTTGCCGGCGCGCGTGGCCCACAGTGCGGGCCAGAAGCCGACCTTGTGCCGCTGCATGAAAGTGCGCGCGCGCTCGAGCGTGACCAGCGCCGCATGGCCTTCGTTCAGGTGGCACACCGCCGGCTCGAGATTGAGCGCCTGCAGCAGCCGCCAGCCGCCGATGCCGAGCGCAATCTCCTGCGTCAGCCGGTTCTCCTTGCCGCCGCCGTAGAGCTGGCCGGTGATGCCGCGGTCGGCCGGGCTGTTCAGCGGATCGTTGGAGTCGAGCAGGTAAAGTGGCACGCGGCCGACCTGCCCCTGCCAGACCAGCAGTCGCAGCGTCCGTCCGGGCAGGTCGACCGGCACGACCAGCCGCTGGCCGTCGGCGCCGCGCACCGCGCTGATCGGCAGGGTGTGCGGCAGGTTGGCCGGATACAGCTCGATCTGGCGCCCGTGCGCGTCGAGCATCTGGCGGAAGTACCCTTCCTGGTACAGCAGGCCGATGCCGACGATCGGCACGCCGAGGTCGCTGGCGGTCTTCAGGTGATCACCCGACAGCACGCCGAGGCCACCGGAATAGATCGGCAGCACCTCCGTGATGCCGAACTCCATGCTGAAGTAGGCGATCGGCCCCTGGAACCCCGGCGGGCAGATGTCCTCCCATTGCGTGCGGCCGCCGAGATATTCGTCGCATTCGCGTTGCACGCGCTCGAGTTCACCGAGGAACCGCGAGTCGACGGCCAGCGACTCGAGCCGGCCTTTGGGCGTGTTCTGCAGCACCAGCCACGGGTTGCGCGTGCGCTCCCACAGTTCGCCGTCGAGCATCGCCCACAGCGAGTCGGCGCCGTGGCACCAAGTCCAGCGCAGGTCGAGGCTCAGCCGGCCGAGGGCGCGGATCGATTCGGGTAGTTCGCGCAGCAGCGGGTGGGTCATGGCCGATCAGGCCTCGTGATAAACGCGTTCACGCCGGCGGCACGCCTCGTTCGCGTCAGGCGAACACGCGATGCGCCAGCGTCGGCAGGCTGGCGCGCACCTGCGCGATGCGGTCGACATCGACATCGCCGACGATCACGCCCGGCCCTTGGTCGATCTGCGCGATCGTCTCGCCCCAGGGGTCGAACAGCACGCTGTGGCCGAAGGTGGCGCGCCCGTTCTCGTGTTTTCCTCCCTGCGCAGGCGCAAGCACGTAACACAGGTTCTCGATCGCCCGCGCGCGCAGCAGGGTGAGCCAGTGCGCACGGCCGGTGGTGGCGGTGAACGCGGCCGGCACCAGGATCAGGTCCGGCTGGGCAAGCGAGCGGTACAGCTCGGGGAAGCGCAGGTCGTAGCAGACCGACAGACCCACCTTCAGTTTCGGCCCGTCGGCCGGCGCCATCTCGAAACTGCGTACCGCGCGCCCCGGCATGATCGTCTTTGCTTCGTCATACGACTCGTCGCCGGCGGCAAAGGCGAACAGGTGGATCTTGTCGTAGCGCGCCACCCGCGCGCCGTCCGGGCCGTAGACGAGCACCGAGTTCATCACCCGGTCCGGCTGCGGCGCGACCAATGGCACGGTTCCGCCGACCAGCCATATCCGGTGCAGCACTGCGGTCTCGGCAAGGAAATCCTGGATCGGCCCCTTGCCGTCGGCCTCGCGCGCCACGACCTTGTCGGTCTCCTTGCCCATCAGGCAGAAGTACTCGGGCAGCGCGACGAGGCGCGCGCCCTTCGCCGCTGCTTCGGCGATCAGCGTCGCCGCATCGCGCAGGTTGGCCGCGACCTCGGGCGTCGACACCATCTGCACGGCGGCAACGCGAATCGATTTCTTCATGACGTCAACACGTGCAGTGGACAAGCGTGTTCGAGCTTACATCAGCGCTCCGGCAGCATCGCTGGGCGCCGCGCGCCGCTCCGTAGAATGCGTTGCAGGGTCATCGGACGAAGAAGCAAAGGCGAGCGCCGGGGCGACCCCTCGCATCAGGACGGCAAGCAATGATCGACGAGCCTCTGCGCGCTGGCTGCGCGCGCGCGATGCAGCGGTCGCGCTTCGTTGCCCGGGCGCTGGCGGTGGAACTCGGCAGCGGCGCGACTGACGCGCAGCGCCTCGAGCGCCTCTGCGAGCTGGCCGCGCAGCCCTGGTCGCGGCAGCGACTGAACGCCGAATACGAAGCGCTGGCCACGGTCGGTGACGACGAAGAGGAGGCGCTGGCGCGGCGGCTTCGCCGATTGCGCCGGCGCGTGATGCTGGCGCTCGCCGCACGCGACATTGCCGGCGTGGCCGAGCTCACCGAGGTGGTCGGCACTGTCACGGCGCTTGCCGAAGTCGGCGTCGAGCAGGCGCTGCAACTGAATGCGCGGCTGCTGGCGCAGCGGCACGGCGTGCCGCTGGCCGCCGACGGCACGCCGCAGGACCTGCTGGTGGTGGCGATGGGCAAGGGCGGCGGCGGGGAACTGAACGTCTCCTCCGACCTCGATCTGGTCTTCGTCTACGACGAGGATGGCGAGACCGGCGCACACGGCGAGTTCACCGAGGCGCCGCGGCCACTGTCGAACCACGAGTTCTTCGAGCGGCTCGGCAAGCGGCTGATCGCCGCGCTTTCCGATGCCACCGCCGACGGTGTTGTCTTCCGCGTCGACATGCGGCTGCGGCCGCACGGCGATGCCGGGCCGCTGGCGGTATCGAACGCGATGCTCGAGGAATACCTGCTGCGCGAGGGGCGCGACTGGGAGCGCTTTGCCTGGCTGAAGGGGCGGGTGATCTCCGGCCCGGTGCTCGCCGATCCGGCGGCCTTCGAGCGGCAGCGCGCCGCCCTCGAGTCGCTGGTGCGGCCGTTCGTGTTCCGCAAGTACCTGGACTTTTCCGCCATCGCCTCGCTGCGCGACCTGCACGAGCAGATCCGCGCGCAGACGCGGGCCAAGTCGGCGCGCCGCGCCGGCGGGGTGGACGAACACGACGACAACGTCAAGCTCGGACGCGGCGGCATCCGCGAGATCGAGTTCATCGCGCAGACTCAGCAGGTGATCCGCGGCGGGCGCGACGCGCGGCTGCGCGACCGCGCCACGCTGCCGACGCTGGCCACGCTGGCGGGCATCGGCGTGATGCCGGCCGCCCGCGCCGAGCGGCTGGCGGCGCACTACGTGTTCCTGCGCCGGCTGGAGCACGCGCTGCAGTACGTCGACGACGCGCAGACACACCAGTTGCCGGCCGACGAGGCGGCGCTGGCCAACGTCGCGGCCATGCTGGGGATGTCTTCGGCGGGTGAACTGCGCGAGCGCTTCGACGCGGTGACCGAGGAGGTCGCCAATGCTTTCGACGGCGTGTTCATGATGCCGGCGCAGGGCGAGGCGGAAGGCACGCCGTCGGGGGACGAGGCGGTGCTGCTGGAGCGGCTGCGCGCCGCCGGGGTCGACGACGCGCCGGCCTGCGCCGCGCGCGTGCGCGGGCTGCTTCAGTCGCGGCGGGTGGTCGCCGCGAGCAGCGTCACCCGGACGGCGATCGAGCGGCTGGTGATGCAGGCGGTGGTACTGCTTGCCGAGCTGCCGCGCTCGGTGAGCGCCGACGAGGTGCTGTCCCGGCTGGCGCAACTGCTCGAATCGATCGCCGGCCGCAGCACCTATATCGCGCTGCTCGCGCAGTACCGCAACGCCTTCGAGCGCGTGCTGCGGCTGCTGGCTGCCAGCCGCTGGGCCACAGACTACCTGGTGCAGCGGCCGATCCTGCTCGACGAACTGCTAGACGAGCGTCTGACCGACCTCACCAACGCCAGCCCGGTCGGTTTCAGCGAGTACGCGGCCGAACTGCGCGCGCACCTGGCGGAACTCGGCGACGACGTCGAGGCGCGGATGAACATGGTGCGCGACGAGCACCACGCGCAGGTGTTCCGACTGCTGATCGCCGACCTCGACGGTCGCCTGTCGATCGAGCGGCTGGCCGATCACCTGTCGGCGCTGGCCGACTCGACGCTGTCGGTGGTGCTGGAGCAGGCTTGGCAGTCGGCCACGCGCCGGCACGTCGAAACGCCGCGCTTCGCCATCCTCGGCTACGGCAAGCTGGGCGGCAAGGAACTCGGCTACGCCTCCGACCTGGACCTGGTGTTCGTCTACGACGACGACTCGCCCGACGCGGCGCAGAACTACGTCGGGCTGGCCCGCCGCATCGTGCTGTGGCTGACCACGATCACTTCCAGCGGCGTGCTGTTCGACGTCGACCTGCGCCTGCGGCCGGACGGCGAGGCGGGGCTGCCTGCGGTGCCGATCGACGCCTTCGAGCGCTATCAGCGTCGCGAGGGGGGCACCGGCGCCTGGACCTGGGAACACCAGGCGCTGACGAGGGCGCGCTTCGTCGCCGGCGATGCGGCGATCGGCAGCCGCTTCGAGCGGCTGCGCAACGAGGTGATGGCGATGCCGCGCGACATGGCGACGCTTGCCGCCGACGTGCTCGACATGCGCCGCCGCATGCTCGAGGGCCATCCGAACAAGAGCGGCCTGTTCGACCTCAAGCACGACCGGGGTGGCATGGTCGACGTCGAGTTCATCGTCCAGTACCTGGTGCTCGCCCATGCGCACGCGCATCCGCGGCTGCTCGGCAACCTCGGCAACATCGCGCTGCTGCGCATTGCCGGCGAACTGGGCCTGATCGATGCGCGGCTGGCCGCCGAGGTGGCCGACGGCTATCGGCACTTCCGCAAGCTGCAGCACGAACTGCGGCTGAACAACGCACGGTATGCGCGAGTGCCGGCCGGCACGGTGGCCGGCGAGACGGATGCGGTGAGGTCGCTGTGGCGCGCCGTGTTCGGCACCGATGCGCCGTAGCTGCGCTGCTCACCCGGCGCGGTGCGGGAACTGGCCGGGTATCCAGCGCACCGGCGATCAGCGACCCGCGAGGACACGGAGGTTGATGTCTGCTTTGGTCGGTCTTGCCAACTTCGCGGATCGGCCAGATCCGGCCGGCCGAAGCCGTGGCCGCGAGCAGCCGCAGTGCGGGCAAAAGCAGCCCCTCTGGCTGCGAGTCCGACGGGCCGCTGCCGGACCGCAGGCGGCCATCTGCAGAGCCGGCGGGAGTCGCCATCTCTGGACGCACGAGATGACGGATTGGTAACGTAACCGCCGAAAAGCCTCCCTTTGGTTTCGAAACCGGCGATATGAGACAGCCGTCGACCGACGAACTGGCCGCCGTGCCGATGTTTCGATCGCTCTCGTCGCGCGAGCTCGAAGACATCGCCGCGCGCTTCACCCTGCGGGAGTATCCGCAAGGCGCCATCGTCGCGACCGAGGGGCAGCGGCTGCCGGTCTTCAACGTGATTCTCTCGGGGCGCATCCAGTGGTACTGGACCGACGAAGACGGCCGTCAGCTGAAGCTGACGCCGGAAGGCCCGGGCGGTCACTTCGCCGACACGACGCTCGGCGGCGAGCCCATCCTGATGTCGATCGTCGCGATAGAGCCGCTTCGCGTGGCCGAGATCCCGATGACCGACCTGCAGGCCTTGCTGCTTCGATACCCGACGGCGGGTTGGGCGCTGATCCAGGACCTCGTTGCGCGACTGCGCCGGATGACGACCGCGACGCGCACGCTCGGCATGGACGAGGTCTATACGCGCGTGGTGAAACTGCTGACGTCGCGAGCCGCGCGCGGGGGAGAACGTCTCGAGGCGGCGCTGACGCAGGCCGAGATCGGCGAGCGCGTCGGCGCGACTCGAGAGATGGTGGGACGCATCCTTCGCGACCTCGCGCGCGGCGGCTACGTCGAAATGTCGCGCGGCCACATCGCGATCCTGCGGCCACTGCCCAGGCGATGGTAGGGGCCGGCCGACGTCGGCCGTGTCGGCCCGTTGCCTGCGCTGTGAGAACTTGTTCCCTTGCTGACGCGACGCGGCGCCCGTAACTTCCCGGCATCGTTTCGCTCGAGGAGTTAAGGGAGGTCCGGATGGTGGCGGTGCGGCGATGCCTGGTTGTTCTCGCCCTGTTGCTGCTGACGGTGACGGCGCGCGCCGAGGACGGTCCCATCAGGATCCTGGTCGGCTTTCCGCCCGGCGGTGAATCGGATCTGGTGGCGCGGCTGCTGTCGGACGGGATGCGCACGGCGCTCGGTGTGCCGGTGATCGTCGAGAACAGGCCGGGCGCCAGCGGGATGCTCGCTGCGGAGGCATTGAAGGCCGCGGTGCCGGACGGCAACACGATCATGGTGTCGCCGATCGCCGTGACGGTGTTCGCGCCGCTGACCCATGCCCGGCTCCGGTACGACCCGGTCAAGGACTTCGCGCCGGTTTCACTAGCGGCGAACTTCCAGATGGCACTGGCGGTCGGTCCCGGAGCGCCGGTGACGACCTTGCGCGAGTACATCGAATGGGTTCGCGCCAACCCCAGGAAGGCAACGTACGGCGTCCCGCTGGCAGGAGGGCCGACGCACTTCTTCGGCGTGATGCTCGCGCGCGCGACGAACCTGGACATGACGGCCGTGCCGTACAAGGGCAGCGCCGCACTCGTCAACGACCTGCTCGGCGGACAGGTGCCCGCGGCCATCACCGTGGTGTCGCAACTGATCAAGCATCACGAGGCGGGCAAGGTTCGTCTGCTCGCGACGTCCGGGTCGCAGCGGTCGCCGCTGGCCGTCGACGTGCCCACGTTCCGGGAACTCGGTTTCGCCGCCATCGAAGGAACCGGCTGGCAGGCCGTCCACACCGTGGCGGGAACGCCGCGCGCGAAGATCGAGCGCCTCGCCGCCGCCATCGGCGCGACGGTTCGGGCGCGCGACGTGAGCGCGCAACTGAACGCGATCGGCCTGGAGCCGGTCGGCAGCACGCCCGACGAACTGGCCCGGCGCATGGCGGAGGACGCCGCGCGCTGGTCGCCCAGTATCCAGGCGTCAGGGTTTCGAGCCGACCAGTAGACGACATGTTCCGCGAACGCATCTCGACCGAAGAGCAGTTGCGGACGGTCATCGGTCGTCCGAGCCATCGGGTCCTCGCCAAGCATGTACACGCACTGGACGTGCACTGCCGGGCGTTCATCGCCGCGAGCCCGTACGTGGTGATCGGATCGGCCGACCGCGGCGGAGCGATCGACGTATCGCCGAAGGGGGATCCGCCGGGTTTCGTGCACGTCCTCGACGACCAGACGCTGGCAGTCCCCGAGCGCCCGGGAAACCGCAAGGCAGACACCTTCACGAACATTCTTCAGAACGATCGGGTGGGCCTTCTCTTCCTGGTCCCCGGGAAGCCCGAGACGTTGCGGATCAGCGGGACCGGCACGATCGTCCGGGATCGATGGCTGCGCGATCGGCTGGTGGTCAGGGGCAGAGCTCCCGAGCTGGTCCTCGTGGTGGCCGTCGAAGAAGTGTTCTTCCACTGCTCGAAGTGCGTCATCCGTTCGCAGTTGTGGAACGCAGCCGGTTGGCCCGACCCGTCCGCCTTGCCGTCGCTCGCGCAGGCCATGGTGGACGCCGGGCGCCTGACGGAAACAAGGGAGCAGATGCAGGCGCTGATCGACAGGGACATTCGCGAGCGCCTTTACTGAAAGGAGGAATCGATGCGAAAGATCGGTTGGTTCATCGCCGCTTTCTCGATAGCGGCAAGCGGCTGCGCGTCGTCGCAGCCGACCGGCGAGCAGGCGCGCCAGGCTCTTGCGCCAAACGGCCAGATGCGCGTGGCGTTCCTTGCCGGTCCGTTGTACGCGACGAAGGACGCAAGCAGCGGGGAGTTCCGGGGTGTGGCGATCGACCTCGGGCGAAGCCTGGCGGCCCGCTATGGCCTTGCCATGCAGCCGGTCGTCTATCCGAATCCGGGTGCCATCGTCAGCGGCGCCAAGGCGGGCGAGTGGGACGTGGCTTTGATGGGGGTGAGCGCGGAGCGCGCCACGGCGGTCGACTTCTCGGCCCCCTACATGGAAGTGGAGCAGGGCTATCTGGTACGCGCGGGCGTGCCGATCACGATGGCAGCCGAGATCGACCGATCCGGCGTGCGCATTGGCGTCCTCGAGAAGGCCGGCGCGGACATGCTTCTGTCGAGCACGCTCAAGAACGCGACCCTGGTTCGCGCGAAGAGCATGGCCGACCTCGAAGCGCTCCTGAAGTCCGGCAACGCGGATGCCATCGCCGCGACCAAGGCATTCTTGTTCGGGCGGGTGGCGAGCCAGCCGGGCGCCAGAGTCCTCGAGGGGAACATCCTGCTCGAGCCAATCGCGATGGCAGTCCCGAAGGGACGCGACCCGGCGGCCGCATCTGCCGTTGCAGGATTTGTCGAAGAGGCCAAGCGCTCGGGTCTGGTCAAGTCCGCGATCGAGAACGCCGGCCTCCAAGGCGTAGTCGTCGCGCCTCTGAAATAGACGTCCGGTCAAGGAAAGGGAACGAGACGTCCGTTTCTGCTCGTTCCCGATGTTCGATCGCCATCGCATGAGAGTCCGTGTCCAGTCTGAAGCGGTCAGGCGGGAAGCCAGGCCGGACCGTCTCTAACGGGTCGATTCGCGTCGCTCGGCGCGTCCGCTCGCAGGCGCCTGAGCGAACGCCCGGAGGCCGAATCATTCCCGGCAGCCGGGCAGGCGATTTGCGTCAAGCGAAGTGCCGCAGGGCGAGGTACGCGGCCATGCCGGCGCCCATCATCGCCATCATGCTGCGCGTGGATAGCATCACCGCGATCGCGATCGCGCCGGCGACCAGCTTCGCATTGGCCAGCGAGATCGCCCAGGCGCCGTGCTCGGTAAGCAACTCGGGGGCGATCAGCGCGGTGAGCGCACAGGCCGGCGCGAAGCGCAGCGCATGCTGCACGCGCTCGGGCAGCGGGATGCGGTCGCCGAAGACCAGCATCACCGTGCGCGTGGCCACCGTGACTACCGTCATCAGGACGATCGTGATCCAGACCTCGGCGGCGCTCATCGGTGCCTGTCCAGCCGCTCGAGCAGGATGTCGACGGCCATCGCCACGCTGATGCCCGCCAGCACGGCAACCACCAGGCCAAGCTTCAGCGGTGCGCCGGCGGCGAGCACGGCGACCACGCCCGCCACCAGCGCGCCGGCAACGGTGGGCGCGCCGGCGATCATCGGCAGCACCAGCGCGACCAGCGCCAGGATGGCGACGAAATCCAGGCCCCAGGTGCCGGGAATGCCGCCGCCGAGGAAGATGCCGGCGACGGACGAGACCTGCCACACCACCCAGGTGCCGCTGCAGATGCCGAGGTAGAACCAGGTGCGCTCGCGGCTGCCGTGCTCCGGCAGCGGCTGCGTCGCCCAGCGCGAGACGCTCAGGGCGAAGCTGACGTCGCCGGTGAAGTGGCCGAGCAGCATGCGCCTGCCGATCGGCAGGTGGCGGAAGTACGGGTAGAGCCCCGCGGTGAAGATGACGAAGCGCAGGTTGACCACCGCGGTGGTCAGCAGCACCACCCAGATTGGCGCGTCGGCGGCAATCAGCGGCAGGGCGGCCAGTTGCGC
>Ga0209254_10007028_pt1 | contig 10380 bp, 12 predicted proteins | sample FrelakmetDIP11DI_FD_187148 | JGI IMG/M metagenome (GOLD analysis project Ga0209254, IMG submission 187148) | Freshwater lake sediment microbial communities from the University of Notre Dame, USA, for methane emissions studies - DIP11 DI (SPAdes)... | ecosystem: Environmental > Aquatic >... | reverse complement strand
CTCTGTTAATTTCTAGATAATTTTCAGCATTAAATGGTGAAGAGAAGCGGAACCCCGTATCCTTTATATGATGTTCCAAATAGACGTCCTGGATTGGTCAAATATCAGATGATGTTTAAAGTATACATTTCAACTATACAGATAAATTGAAATAATCAAATATATTCTTATTGCAGGACGAAAAAACAAGATGTTTATGAAAAGTTTGGTTCACTCTTCGAATGAATTGAATGGGTTTTTTCAAGGTTTTGGTTTTGGTTTTGAAGTTAAAGAAGTAGAATCAATGGAAGAGCTATCAAAAGAAGTGAATGATTTGGTAACATGTGATATATCTGAGTTCCAAAGAATCTTCGTCTTCGTTTTTTCTCATGGATGCTACGACAGAATTAGTGATAGGTAGAAGATTAGAAATCCAAAGCCTGAGTGATTGAAAAAGAGAAAAGTGATCGAGCTATTATAATTATTCTCATTTTTTAAATAAAAGCGGTAATCCAATGACATATTGAGTCCTTTATCATTTGACTGATTTGTTATTCCAAGGGAATCGCCACCAGATACGCTGAATTTCGGGAAAGCAGTTCTTCCGAAACTTATTGAAGCACTCTGATGATCGGTAATCACCCGTTCGTAGCCTATGACATTGAATTTCCAGCCGAACATCATTGGGTTTGAAACATTGACCCGGACGGTGTTCATAAACATTTTTCCGGTGTCGGCCTGTCCATAGCTGGGAGGTGACAATATTATGCCGGCCCAGATAACTAAAGCTATTAACCCGGGGCCTGAACAAAGGAATCGCCTGGTTGGAGTAAGCATATTCGTCAGATAAGAGTTTCTTTGTCTGCCAATCATTTAAGTTTAAACACCAGGCCTCCGCCAAGGCTGAACTGCCAGAATGTTGAAAATCCTGTGACTCCGGCTCCGGCACCACCCGTTCCGAAATAAAGACCTCCTCCGACGGCCTGAACAACTGAAATCAGTCCGGCCTGTAATTTAATGCCCACTTTTTCATTTGCCCAGATATTGGCTCCTGCTTTAATACCCCAGGCAAATTTGGTTCCGCTTGTTTCCCGTGAGTTCTCAGGATTTGTGACATTAAAAATGCCCATTCCAAGTTGCATTCCGGCAAAAGGTTCTATTTTGGGATTCACCGGTACGTATTTATTGAAACTTAGGAACAGATAGTTATGGGCTATGTCAAAATCCGCAAACTGAGTGCCGCCGTCATAATAAGTCATTGGTGCTTTTGAATCGAGACGAAGGTATGTAAATTCAATACCTATTGCAGGAGAAGGCATAACTTCAATACCACCACCATATTGAAAACCACCGTTTACAGCGCCTTCAAAAAAGGCTGTTTCGGAATAGTAGGAATCGACATGATTATCGTCGAAAGCATATGTAGCATAACCATGTAACCGTACTGACGGGCCAGTATATTGCTTCTGAGGTGCTGCATACTGAGGTTGCTGCATATTGGCAGGGGGTTGCTGCTGGTAGGTCTGGGCAAAAAGATAGCTCCCGGTAAAAAAGAATAGAATTGTAAGTAGTTTTTTCATAGATAAGTTATTAAATTATTGAAATGTTATTTCCATATTCGAAATTGAGACTAGATTTCATGTTAAAAATAATAAAAAATATTCATAAAGAGGTTATATTAAAAGTCCGATTTTATATAATTTTCACCCCCTGCCCCACTGACGCTTCGGTCAGTGCAGGCCTAAAGGGGGTTTATTATGTTTATGCCAATCAATAAGTCCCCTTTAGGGGATTTAGGGGTTAATTTCTTTCCTATACGGTGCTGAGGCCTGTGCTCCCATTCTGGTTACTGAAATAGAAGCAGCCCTGTTGGCAAAGATAATTGCCTCTTCAAGTTCCCGGCCTTCTGAAATGGCAACTGCAAGGGCCCCATTAAATACATCTCCTGCAGCAGTACTGTCGATAGCCTTGACAGGTACTACCGGGATTATTTTCCTGGTTTTCCCCGATAGTAAAAATGCCCCGGCAGCTCCCAATGTAATTATTACATTCTTTACACCTTTCATAAGAAGCTTTTCAGCAGCTTTCTCCGCAGAAATGGGATCTGTTACCTTTATTCCTGTGAGAAGTTCAGCCTCAACTTCATTAGGTGTTATAAGATACAGCGACCTGAACAGATCTTCAGAAATCTGCCGTGCCGGCGCAGGATTTAAAATTACCTTATTACCATTTTCTGAAACCTTTTGGGCTACAAACTCAACAGTACTTACAGGTATCTCCAGCTGCATAAGATATACATCAGACGGATCATTAATATATACTTCATCACTTATATCGTAGGCAGAGAGTGAAGCATTGGAACCAGGTGCTACAACAATACAGTTCTCTCCGTTTTCATCCACCATAATCAATGCTATTCCGGATGGATTTTTTAAGTCTTTAATTATAAACCTTGTGTCAATTCCTTCCAGATCAAACAGATGTTTAGCCTGATCGCCGAAAAGATCATTCCCGGTTTTTGTAACAAATGTTACAATTCCTCCCAGCCTTGCTGCAGCAACAGCCTGATTTGCACCTTTGCCACCTGCATTCATCAGGAAATCGCCTCCAAGAATTGTTTCACCGGGAGATGGGATCTTTTTGGATTTGACCACCATATCGGTGTTTGAACTGCCAATTACAATTATACGGCTCATCTTGACCAGATAACTTAAGGATATTCAGAAATAAAGTCTAAGATAGATTTTTCTTTTAATATTTATTCATGGTTATATTCCGGAATTGTGGAAATATTTAAAAGAGTAAAGCATTCATTCATTTCATGCCATTTTGCTATATTTATAAAATGAAGATTAAACTCCACACCCTGTTGTATTATGACGATTAAACACTATCGCTTTTTGCTGATACTGTCGGTTCTGTTTCTGACCGGATCCGGAATTTCATATTTTGCAGGTGATAGCAGATTTACCGGCTTGTTTCTTATTTCAGGTTTTATATTTCTGGCACTGGGAGTAAGAGGTTTTCAAAATTTTAAAGGTTTTTCATATACCCTCTGGATTTTTACAGCAGTAATCACTTCAATGTTTTACCCCCAGCTCTTCATTTCAGTTGGTGGCTTTCAGCTTAAAAGACTCATAGTACCTCTTCTGCAGATCATTATGTTCGGTATGGGTTCTCAGATGAGTCTGGATGATTTTACCGGAATCATCCGGATGCCTAAAGGGGTAGTGGTCGGGGTAGTGTCGCACTATATGATAATGCCACTTGTTGGTTTCCTTATTGCAGGTATTTTCAGCTTTCCTCCGGAAATTGCTGCCGGTATTATACTCATCGGATGTGTTCCCAGTGGACTTGCCTCAAATGTTATGTCATTTCTTGCAAAAGCAAATCTTGCCCTTGCTGTAACAGTCGGAGCCATTTCAACACTTCTTTCTCCCTTTGTAACTCCCCTGCTGATGAAATGGCTTGGGGGGCAGTTTATAGAAGTCAGCTTCTGGAGTATGATGCTGGATATTCTGAATATGATAATACTTCCTGTTATAGCCGGATTCGTTTTCAATCTGTTCTCAGGAAATAAGGCCGGAAGAAATTCAAAAATCATACAATTAATCTCATATGCATTAATAATAGTTCTTACTACCCTTGTTTTCATAAAAGCAAAGAATTTTGGTTTATCGGAGTTTATTATTCAACTTGTAAAATCGATGATCTGGTTCTATCTTCTGCCGATGGCAGGGGCTCTTCTGCTGTCACGTTTTCTTGAAGGAGGAAAGAAGAATTTAGGAAAGATCCTTTCGCTGATATCAATGGTTGGTATAGCAGCTATTGTCACGATAATTACAGCATCGGGCCGGGAGAGCCTGTTAAAGGTCGGAGGACTTCTTATTATTACCAGCCTGCTGCATAACCTTACCGGTTATACTCTAGGGTACTCGCTCTCCTGGATTGTAGGACTTCCTGAAAGGGACCGCCGGACCATTGCATTTGAGGTAGGTATGCAGAACGGGGGACTGGCATCGGGACTGGCACTTCAGATGGGTAAAGTTGCGACAGTAGGGCTCGCACCGGCAATATTCGGCCCTCTGATGAATATAACTGGTTCAGTGCTTGCCAACTGGTGGAGGGGAAAACCGGTGAAAGACCTCACCCTAAATCCCTCTCCCAGCGGAGAGGGACTTGAAAAACTGTAATTGAAATCCCCCTCTCTCCTGGGAGAGGGACTTGAAAAACTGTAATTGAAGTCCCCCTCTCTCCTGGGAGAGGGGGATTTAGGGGGTGAGGTAGAAGCGTTTAAATTAACGACACAAATATCTTGTAATAAATGAATAATAAAATCATAACATTCGGTGAAATAATGTTGCGTCTGGCAACACCTGAACACCAGCGGTTTACGCAGGCTGCATCTTTTTGTGCCTCTTTTGGCGGAGGTGAGGCCAACGTGGCCGTCTCCCTTGCAAACTTTGGGCTTCCTGTGGAATTCGTAACACGGCTTCCTCAGAATGACCTCGGCAGATCAGTGCTTATGGAGTTAAGAAAATATAATGTTGGCGTTAAAAATATTTTATGGGGAGGAGAACGACTGGGTATCTATTTCCTGGAAACAGGTTCCGTTTCAAGGCCCAGCAAAGTTATCTACGACAGGGCACACTCTTCAATTGCCGAAATCAAGCCCGGTATGATTAACTGGGATGATGTTTTGGAGGATGCGGGTTGGTTTCACTGGACCGGAATATCTCCTGCTATCTCAGAAGGAGCCGCAGATGTTTGTCAGGAAGGCATAAAGGCCGCAAGAAAGAAAGGCATTACTGTATCATGTGATCTGAATTTCAGAAAGAACCTGTGGAAATGGGGAAAGGGTGCATCTGAAGTTATGCCATTGCTGGTTGATGGATGTGACATAATCCTTGGAAATGAAGAAGATGCTGAGAATGTTTTTGGTATAAAGTCAGATAAGTCTGATGTAACCAGGGGAGCGGTGACCGGAGCTGATTTTGAACCTGTATGCAAAACTCTGATGAAAAGATTCCCGGGTGCAAAAAAGATTATTATTACCCTTCGCGGGTCAATAAATGCTGATCATAATACGTGGTCAGGAGTTCTTTATAACGGTTCTGAACTTATCGGAGCGCCTGTTTATCAGATAACTCATATCGTCGACAGGGTGGGGGGCGGCGATTCATTCATGGCCGGACTTATTTACGGTCTGCTGACATATCCGGGGGATGATCAGAACGCATTGAATTTTGCTGTTGCTGCTTCGTGTCTCAAGCACACAATACATGGTGATTTCAATCTTGTTTCCGTCGCCGAGGTTGAGCAGCTGATGAAAGGAGATGCTTCGGGAAGGGTTGTTAGGTAAATATATTGAGTTGTATGGGCGTCGCATGCAACGCCCGTACAACTCAGCTCCATAATCTGTCGTGGGAGTGTTTTTCGTTCCATTCAGGTGTAGGATCAAAATAACCGGACTCTTTTCCCAGATGTTTTTTGCACTCTTCCTCATTCAGTTCAATGCCCAGGCCGGGTGCATCGAGAGGAACATTAGCAAATCCTTTTTCTATCATTGACTTGCTTCCGGTCATAGTTACCAGGTTACTCCACCATGGCGAGTCGACACTGTGATGTTCAAGCGCAAGGAAATTTTGTGTGGCTGCGGCACAGTGTACATTTGCCATAAAGCATACAGGCGATCCTGCCATATGCATAGCCATCGCGACTCCGCACTCTTCTGCATAGTCGCCGATTCTTTTTGTTTCGAGAAGCCCTCCTGAGGTACCAAGATCAGGATGTATGATGTCGACTGCGCGTGAATCGAGCAAGGGTTTGAAACCTCCTTTAAGCATATAAATATCTTCACCGGTACAGGTTGGAGTCTCGAGAGCATCGGAAACAGTTCTCCATTGCTCGGTGTAAAACCAGGGAACCATATCTTCGAGCCAGGCCAGCCTGTATTTCTCCATAGCTCTTCCAAAACGTATAGAGTTATTAATATCAAAATGTCCGAAATGGTCGGCGGACAAGGGTATTTCATAGCCGACTGCATTTCTGACAGATTCGACATATTCTGCCAGACCTGCCATTCCTTTGTCGGTAATCTGTACCTGTGTAAACGGATGAAGCGTATTCCCATAGCTCATATAATCCCTTAGATCGTACTGACCTGTTGCCCCGTCCCAGTACCTGGAGTTTACTAGTGCATCCGGAATATTTGCTATGACGTGAATGCCAAGGTCCATTTTAAGCCAGGTAAAACCCTGATCTTCAATTCTCTTCTTCATCATATCGGCGAAAGCCTGAGGATCCTTTGCTCCCGGAGTGTCGGCATATAATCTGATCTTATCACGGTATCTGCCTCCAAGAAGCTGCCATGCCGGAACATTCCAGGCTTTGCCGGTAAGGTCCCAGAGTGCCATTTCAACAGCGCATACACCGCCTCCCTGCCTGCCATGGTATCCATACTGCCTGATGATCTTAAATATCATTTCGACATTACAGGGATTTAAACCAAGGATTCTGCTTTTGAGAAACAATGCATAACGTCCGTCAGCTCCGTCCCTAACCTCACCGAGCCCGTAAATACCCTGGTTAGTATCGATCCTGATGATTGGTTTACCGGCTATCATTGCTATTCGCATATCAGTAATCTTAAGGTCTGACGGACTCGATGCCCGGCTGACGTTGGATGTCGTCTGTGCAATGGTATCCCCGACAGAAAGATGCCTCAGACTTCCCAGTGCTATTCCTCCGAGGGCAGTCTTTTTAAGGAAGTTCCGTCTGCTGTTATCCATTGTAGTATTCCTGATAGATGCTGCCTCTGTAATATCAGGTATCTTATTTTGTTCCAGGAACTGTTCAGTTTTTTTCTTCATGATTTAAGAGTTTTGTTGCTGTTGATCTTCTGCGTATCACCAATTACCAATTACGATCCCTGAAATAGTCATCAAGTTCCTGTTTTGTCATAGGTAGTTTTCCAGGATAATTGTTAAGCCAGTTCATAAAATCTTTTTTGATCTCAACGTTCCACTCACTGTCAATTTCTCCGGGTTTATATTTACCCTCCCGGAGCCTGAGATGTCCGAATTCATCACGCAAAGCAGTCATCTCCGATGTAATCACGAGATCTTCAATAAGATGTGCCGGAATAAAGATTACTCCGTATTTTTTTGCAAGGACGACATCTCCCGGCAGGACAACTGCCCTGCCGATTCTGACAGGAGTATTAATTGAAACCAGGCTCATCTGCATTATATATGAAGGATCCTGTCCTTTAAACCAGCCATTGAATCCTTTTATCTCACTTAATCCTTCCTGGTCTCTGACTGAACCGTTAAAGATGACACCTCGTCTGGATTTCCCATAGATTGAATTACCAAGGTTATCTCCAATGAGAGTTCCGTCAGCTATTTTCCCATAGCTGTCGGCAACATAGACATCACCCTCAACCAGTATGTCTATGGGCCATGAGTTAGTGCCTCCCTGTTGTGTGCGTCCCTCTTCCCTGCCTTTATCCTTTATGTATTTTTCCAGATCGGGTCTGAGCGGCATATATTGTGCTGTGACAACACGTCCTGTCATAACCTGGTCAGGATTTAGTATCTCCCAACCGCTTTCAAACTGATTCTGATAGCCTTTATTTCGCAGAACACCCCATGCTTCCTCAATCTAGATATTTTTAAGTCTCTCCAGCAAGGCATCCGATACTCTTGGCCGGCCGTCAGGCGAACGTTCTCCTTTCCACTCGGAAGTGAGAGCTTTGATATATTCAGGAGAAGAACCAACATTCTGGGATCTGGCTGATACCCATACAAAAAAAATCAATAAAATTGAAACTAACCGTTTACTCATGTCCTTAAGTTATTATTTGTTTTCAGAAATCAATCATAGCTTTCATAACACCATCGCTGTAACCTGCAACAAGATCAAAAGCTTCCCTGGTATTATCGAAGCGGAACCGGTGGGTCACCATATTTCCCACATCAATTTGTCCGGTGCTCATTAACTTCAGTGCTGTTTCGACACAATCCACCTGTCTCCTGATAAATTGTATGGATATTTCACGCCGGCGTGTGTCGTCAACACTTAATGACCATCTCTGGAATTCAGGAATTCCGACAACAATCAGCTTTCCTCCAGGCTTAAGCAGATCAACTGCCTGATCAACAGCTTCCTGTTGTCCGCAACATTCAAAAACGATATCGAGACCCAATGGCTCATGTTTCTTTATAATATCCACTATGTTTCCCCTGGATGGATTGCATGTCAGGGTTGCCTTCTCTCTTTGAGCAATAGAAAGGCGTTCGTCAATTTTGTCAGTTATATATATATTTCCCGGATTGCTCACTTTTGCTGCAAGCATCACACTCATACCAACAGGTCCGAAGCCAAGAATACCGATAGTGGCATTTTTAATCCCGCCAGTTTTTTTGACTGCATATAAGCCTATCGCAAGTGGTTCGGAAATAGAGCCATGGTCAGGATTCAGGTTCTCAGGTAACCGGAAGCAGCTGGCTTCAGGTATAACAATATATTCTGAGAGTGAGCCTTCTGCCTGTCCCGGACAGCCAAGGAATCGGAGGTTCCGGCAGGTATGGTGTCTTCCCGACAGGCACTGGTCGCACCTGCCGCACCACATTGCCGGTTCAACAGCTGCTATGTCACCTTTTTTTACCCGGGATACATCCGGTCCGGTTTCAATGACAATACCTGCACATTCATGACCGACAGTGAAAGGATACTCTACTATCTGTGAACCGATTTTTCCATGAGTGTAATAATGGATATCTGAACCACAGATACCAAGGACACTCAACTTTATCTTAACATCGTTCGGATACTTTAAAACCGGATCGGGAACATCCATCATTTTCATCTCACGGATACCGGTAAGCATCATTGCTTTCATAATAATTTTATTAAAATTGAATCAAATATAGCATCATATTATTGATCCTTTATGTTACTTTGTGATGAACTTAATGCAAATTCGTGGTAGAAATATTTAACCACAAGGGTAACAAAGGATAAAACAAAGTATTCACAAAGGATTATTTAATACTATGAGAAAGATCTACACTATCGGAGAAACACTGTTTGATATAATATTCAAGAATGGTCAGCCACAGGCCGGTAAAGCCGGAGGTGCAATGCTTAACAGTTCAGTTTCACTGGGCAGGATCGGATTACCGGTCTCTCTGATCAGTGAGTACGGCGATGATGATATTGGAAAAATAATTGACACTTTTCTTACAGGGAACGGTGTATCAACCTCATTTGTAGATCATTTCCGGCAGGGTAACACTGCTCTGGCAATTGCAGTGCTGAATGAAAGGAATGATGCGAATTATACCTTTTATAAAAACTATCCGTCCAAAAGACTCGAAATGGATTTCCCGGAAATAGCGAAGGATGATATTATCCTTTGTGGTTCAATTTATGCAATAACCACTGAGATACGGTCAAAATTTGTCAGTTTCGTAACAGGTGCGTCAGCAAATGGAGGATTAGTCTTATATGACCCGAATTTCAGAAAAGCTCACGCTTCCGAATTGAACGAGCTCAGGCCGCTCATAGTTGAAAATATCCGGATGGCCGGTATAATAAGGGGTTCGGATGAAGATTTTTTGAACATATTCGGTGCATCCACTGCTGATCAGGCCTGGGATATGATTAAACAATACTGCAGTTGTATGGTCTATACTGCCAGCTCGGAGGGTGTATATGTGAGAACAACAAATTTTGCAGGCAGATTCCCAGTCAAAAAGATAAAGCCCTTAAGTACTATAGGTGCAGGTGATAACTTCAATGCCGGAATGATAGCCGCGATTTATAAAAATGGCATCACCCGCGATCATCTCGATAAAATGGGAGAAGATGGATGGGGAAAGGTAATTTCAATGGGAATCGGTTTTGCCAGTGACGTGTGTATGAGTTATGAGAATTATATCTCAGAAGAATTTGCAGCGAAGATGAACATTTGAAGAATGATCTTCTATCTGCCTCTCAGAGATCCTCTGTGGAACTTCAGTGTAATTGAAAGAACTTACACAGAGAAGAACGGAACACAAAGAATATTTTAGACAGGTTTTGCGTTGGCCAACAGGTATTTTTCGGCTTCCAGATTCCAGATAAAATCGTTTTTAGAAACTATCCCGTATAATCCTGCATAAAAAGGATCGTTTTTCCCCAGTTCGCCAAGTCTGTATAAAGAGGTGAGGGGCATTGAAATATTTGTATAAATCAGCTTCTTTCCTCCCGGAATATCGGGGAGATTCAAAGTTGTATCAATAACAGCATCAAGACCCCCTACATGTGTAATCATTACTGCCGGATTAATCTTTCCTTCAGCCATGAGTTTAAGCGATTCTCTCATATCATCGGAGTTGCCTCCTGAAGTACCTA
>Ga0209254_10007027_pt1 | contig 10380 bp, 7 predicted proteins | sample FrelakmetDIP11DI_FD_187148 | JGI IMG/M metagenome (GOLD analysis project Ga0209254, IMG submission 187148) | Freshwater lake sediment microbial communities from the University of Notre Dame, USA, for methane emissions studies - DIP11 DI (SPAdes)... | ecosystem: Environmental > Aquatic >... | reverse complement strand
CGGCCATTCGAATCTCACCTATCGCTGCGACGATGCCGCGGGAAACGCATACGTGCTGCGCCGTCCGCCGCTCGGGCACGTGCTCGAAAGTGCCCATGACATGGGCCGGGAACACAAGATCATCGCGGCGCTTGCGAAGACCGCGGTTCCGGTCGCCGCGACCTACGGATTGTGCAACGACGTCGCGGTGAACGGTGCGCCGTTTTACGTCATGAAGTTTGTCGATGGGCTGGTGTTGCACGATTCCGCCGCAGCCAGATCGTTGGCGCCGAGCGAGCGTCACGCGCTGGGCCTCCACGTGATCGATGTGCTGGCGATGCTCCACCAACTCGACCCGGATGCCGTGGGTCTTGGTGATCTCGGACGCAAGGAAGCCTATCTCGAACGGCAATTGAAGCGTTGGAAAAAACAGTGGGAGGCGTCGAAGACGCACGAGGTCGATGCGATGGAGCAAACGCTGCGCCTGCTCGAGGAACGCAAGCCTGCGCAGATCGGCGCGGGCATCGTCCACGGCGACTATCGGCTCGGCAACATGATGGTGCAGGGCGGGCGTATCAAAGCGGTGCTCGACTGGGAGCTGTGCACGTTGGGTGATCCGTTGGCGGATGTAGGTTATCTGATGAACGCGTGGCTCGAACCGAGCGAGGTCGAACCCGCCAACGCCGATCAGGCACCGACCGCCATCGGTGGATTTCCGACGCGTGCCGAATTGTGTGCGCGCTATGAAGCGGCCACTGGCCGTGATCTTTCGGGAATCAACTACTACCGCGCGTTCTCGCACTGGCGCCTCGCGGCGATCGGCCAGGGTGTGTACAAGCGCTACCTGGTCGGCGCCATGGGCGCCAATCGCGACATGGATCTCGACGTGTACAAACAGAGTGTGCAACGTAGGGCGGAAGCGGCGTTGGCGCTGATTTCCGACTAGCGGCTGCCGATCCGCATGCGTCTGGCCTCTATTGTTCGATCGGGAGATCGACCTCGCCGATCACGGTCGCGGCCTCATTGACCACACGAACTCGAATTACGGTCGGGTCGTTAACGCCAACGACCAGACAGGGGTGCGTGACCATCTGGACGAGTATCGCATCAGCGGCAGGGCGTTGTATCCCGACCCTAAGGGTTAGCAGTTGTCCCTTGAGCTCGGCGCCTTCAGATAGCGATATGGCATAGCCCGGTGTTGGGTACGAAGCCGGGACGATTGCGATCAGATGTAGCGGCTTGTTGATCGTCTCTGGTGACTCTGGCATGCCAATCAGATGAGTCGCGCGGAATTCCGCGAGCGCCTTGTAGTCGATGAGGCGGACGCCCACGTCGCTGGTGGCGCAGTTACCGCTTTTCAACACACTCACTACGTCGATGCGGCGTGCGTCGGCGCATCCCAAGAGAAATACTGCGATGACTAGAAGTGCCACGACAAAAGCGACGCGCAAGATCATGGCGATGGCGCCTTTCTGCGCATCGGTTGGATCACCGGAACTGGTTGGATTAAAAATGGTGCAAGCGTAGGGGGCGTGACACTCAAGTTGAACAGATTGACGGGGAATCCACTGATGAAGTCCAGGTCACCCCGATCGGCGTTGACGGTCAAGGTCTCTGGCGCATCGAGGGTCCGGAACGCTCCGCAAGCCTCACCCGGATCGCAGATCAGGTTGTCGTTGTCCGAATCGCTGCCGGCGATGATCTGATATTGGCCGGCACCGACGCCGTCGAAGGTGTAGTCGTACCGGCCGTTATTCGCGCTGACAACCGCGGAATTCGTGACGAGATCGGTGACCACATCGAACAGCAGCACATAGTGCAGTCCGGCGTCGGCGGTCGGGCTGACGCTGAACCTCTGCATCACAACCCTTAAGTCGAGCGTGTTCGCGGTTGACGTTGCCGTTACCAATCCCGTAAACGTGCCATCGCTGTTCAGCACGTTGCGATCGACGGACAAGCGATAGGTGCCGAGTCCGTCGGCATCTACGTTGAACGCCGTTACGTGCAGCCAGGGCTGATTCGGCACAACCGAAACGATGCTGACGCTGCTGCCGCCGGCGTTGCGTAATTCAATGTCGAAGGTGGTATCGAAGGCGCCGAAGTTGATCGAAGCGGGCGAAGCGGCAATTACGGCGTCGACCGGCGTACCGGCGCCGTTGGCAAGCGCGACGGCCTTACTGACGGCTTTCTGGGCGTTGATCTGTCCGTAGCCGAAGTTATCGTCACGCCCCGGCGGGCCGAGATCATCGGTGAGTTCGCCAGCTGCGGTTGCCGCATCGAACTGGCTGGGTGTCAGGCCGGGGAAAACCGACTTCATCAATGCGGCGACGCCGGCTACGTGTGGTGCGGACATCGACGTTCCCGTCAGCGCGGCATAGCCAAAAGCCACGCTGCCATGGGTATCGTCACCGATCGTGCTGACGACTCCATCGCCGATGCCGTCGCCGTTGACGTCGGTTGCAGAACTGCCGCCGGGCGCGGCGACATCGACCGACGGACCGAAGTTCGAGTACGGCGCGCGCGTTCGGGTGATCGTTGTTGCTGCGACCGAGACCACCCCGCTGTAGCCCGCTGGGAATGAAGGTCTGCTAGAAGCGTCGTTGCCTGCTGCAGCGACGACGATCACGCCGGCATTGCGTGCCTGGTCGATCGTGTTCTGCTCGGCTTGCGACGAAGCGCTGGATCCCAGACTGAGATTGATGATGTCCGCGCGCTTCGCCGGCACGGTGTTCGAGTCGTTCGGTAGTCCGGCGGCATAACGTACACACTGAATGATGTCGTAACTGGTGCCGCCGTCTACGCCGAGGGCGCGCAGCGGCATGATGCGGGACCGCCACGCGATCCCTGCAACACCGTCGCCGTTGTCGCTGCGAGCGGCGATCGTTCCTGCGACGTGCGTGCCGTGAAAACTACTCGAACCGCCGAACCCGAGATCACCCGTGTCGTTGGGGTCCGCATCAATGCCGTCACCGTCGCGTGCCCGGGCAGGATCACGAATGAAGTCATAGCCGGCGACGAGTTGTCCGTTGAGATCGGGATGATCGAGCAATACGCCGGTATCGATGACAGCGACGATGACCTGGTCTGAACCCTGGGTTAGATCCCAAGCGAGTGGCAGATTAATGCTCGCATAGTGCCATTGGTAAACATAGAACGGATCGTTGGGCACACGACTCGAACGGCGGACGAAGTTGGGTTCCGCGCGAATGACCGATGGCATTCGTGAGATACGCGCGATCGCGGCCAGCGTTTCGTATTTGCGAGAAATACGCGCCGATACGCGCGCCCCGTTACGTACTCCGTCGATCTTGTTGACTGCCGCGGCACGGGCGTTCGGCATCTCGACGTCGAACAGTGTCGTGCCACCACTGCCGGATCGGCGGCGTATTCCAGGCGCATGTGGATCGTCGCCTTGAACGATCAGTTCTCCGGGCACGAATTCGTCGGATACACGCGCCGGGAATCTAAGACTGTTGCTTGGCACGTTCTGACCGATGTTCAACAGATAAGTCGTCGCGCCGTTTTGAATGTCGAGTTCAATGAAATAGTCGCCGGCGCCGGGCGCCGGCAGCGAGCCGGAGCCGCCACTGACGACCGTGGCATCCATGACGACTTCGTTTGCGTCGAGCAGCAGCATCGAGACATCGACCGTCGGATCGGTGACGGTCAGCAGCACGTTTTCGTTGCCGGCGAAATTGATGCGGAACTTGTCAGTTGGATCGCCACCGTCACGCAGCGCTCCCGATCTGCCCGCGCCTGCCACATTTAAGTACCCGCCGAGACTCACCGGGTTCTGCAGCGGTTGCGCCAGTGCAAAAGTGTTGTTGCGAACCAGCGCAGCCGCCGGGTCGTTTACGTCGGAATCAATTGCGCTGGATGGCAGGATCTGGATGCTGCCGGAGAGCGTGAAGTTGCCGCCTGCTGGAGTCACATTGATGGTCGCAGCGCGCGATGCGCTCAGACCGCGGTTGTCCGTCACGGTCAACGCGGCGGAAAAACTACCGGAGACTGTGAAGACGTGTTCGGATCGGCTGCCGACGGCATCGGCGGTACCGTCGCCAAAGCTCCACGAGTAGTTGACGATGGTGCCGTCGGCGTCATTGGAACTGCTGCCGTCGAAGGTCACGGTCAATGGCGCAGGCCCGCTTGTCGGCGTGACCGTAAATGCCGGCTGGGGCGGCATATTCGCCGCGACGGGTGCGCCGGAGTTGCCACCGGACCCACCCCCACCGCAACCAGCGGCCCCCAGAACGAGCGCTACGGGCAGAAGCAGGAAGCGAGGAGGGCAATGGCGCATGGCGTGGAAGTCTGCCACACACGTGAGCGATCTAGCTGGATCGCCGGCTTCGAGAGAGTGTCGGAAAATTCTGCGCGTTTTTGATCCGAAGAGGCGCGGGTGCTGCCGGGCGGTGCCCAACCCGCATCATCGACCAGTAGAGCCGACTAGCCTCCTCGGCAGGAACTCAAACGAACTCGACGTGGCGGAATAAAAGGGCGTGTCGCCGGCGGTAGCCGACGAAGACAACTTCTCTTCTGGGGGAAGGACACTTGAAAGGGAGGACTGCATCACGAAGTTGTACGCACGCCAGAAACTCAAGTTGAACGCATTATGTACAGTACAGCCTGGATGTCAATAGCTGTTGTATAGCATCTGTATAGATAATCTCACGCTGAAACTTTGCGTGTTTCCATCGCGGCAGCGAGCGCACGCTCGAGCTGCGCGCGCGCGTATGACACGTCTTCCCGTAAACGATCGTATATCTGCGCCTCGCTCGTCTCGGTAAGACACTGGGTTGCGTAATCGACGAATGCGTTTAGCTCAGTGATCAGTGTCACGAGATGGCGTGGCGGGTCGAGGCCTCGGTTGCGGGCGCGGCTGACGATCTCGACGAGCTCGTGGTCGGTGTACCGTCGTGGCGCAGTGCGACCTGCTTGCGCGGTATCGCCCGTCGGCGTCGCACACGCGCGCATCAGATCGAGCCAGGTCAATGGCCACGCGAGTGGTATTGCACCGAGCTGATGGGTCGCCTGGCTCAGGGCATCACGACTGGCGAACTGATATACAACCAACAGTCGACAGTCGGGTGCTGCACGACGAATGCGCAACAGGTTGTCAGCATTTAGACTGGGTATCTGCACGGCGATCACATCCAGCTGCGCTCGCTCGGCAACACGGCTGCCGACGAAGTCCTCGATGCTGACCCAGCGCTGATTCACCTCGGCGAGATCCGAGTCCTGCGCCTCTTGTTCGAGAATCATGAGATTCGGTCCGACTAGGCCGACTTGCGGCAGTCGATGTGGGCTCGCGCGTGGGCGTGTAATGTCGATTCGTGCGTCGAGCTGTTCTTCGGACAATTCCACGAGCGACGATATCGGATGTCCGTCTTCGGTGAGCGCCTTGATCTTCTCGAGGCGCTTGAGTTGGCCGCGGTTGTAATAACGTGTCCGGCCATCACGCTGCGCCGGCTCGAGCCCGTGCCGACGCTCCCAGGCGCGAAGGCATTCCACGCTTATCCCGGTGAGTTTGGCGACGGTGCCAATGCGATACAGTTCCGGTTCAGTCAAAGGACCCTCGGAATCGGCGGGGGGCAACGGATTGTACAGGGCCACCAGAGGCTGTCCAGTACGTAAAATGGATCGAAACGGTACCGTTCAGATTGGGCGAGAGATTGGATATCGGCAGTAAAGATGGCGTGGCGACAGTACCGAAGTACTGTCATCGCGGCGCTGGGAGGAGGGGGAGAGACACGCCGCGCCACGCCATTATGTCGTTCGGAGTGGGGAGACCCCGAAAAACCAGCGAAGCTTACGGTCTTGCCGATTGCGTGCAAAGAACAATTTGGGAATTTTTGTAACACATCTGTTTCGGATACCCGTGTTTACGGGGCGTACCACCCAGGTCGCGGGGAAATGCGCGGAGAAATGAATGAGAATTGGGTTTCGCATCTTGCGCGTGGCGACGACAAACAGGGGAGTGATTTGGCGATGCAGAACAACATTGGTGCGTTCTTGGCCAAGAGGGCACATCTGAGCCCGGATACTGACGCCTACGTTGATGGTAGTTCGGACGTGCGGCTCAGCTTCAAGGCGCTCAACGCGCGCAGCAACCGGTTGGCCAACGCCTTTGTCGCCGCCGGTGTAGCGAAATCTGAACGCGTCGGCTTGTTGTTGATGAACAGTGCCGAATTTATGGAAGCCTACTTCGCCCTGGCGAAAGTCGGCGCGGTGATCGTGCCGCTCAACTGGCGTCTGGTGCCCGATGAACTCGAGTTCATTCTGAAAGACAGTGGTACTTCGCGATTGATTTATGGCGAGGAGTTTCTCGATACGGTCGAAGAACTGCACGCCCGCGGCACAAAGACCGATGTTGTGCAGTGGCTGCAGGTCGAAGATCGAAAGTCCGTCGAGGGGTTCGCGCAAAGCTATCAGCGCTTTCGCGATGCGGCGCCGGACACGGAACCGCCGTTGGCGGCGCGTGACGACGACATGCTCTACATCATGTACACGTCGGGCACGACCGGCCTTCCCAAGGGAGTCGTGCACACGCACAGCACTGCGATGTGGGGAGTGCTGACCATCGCCGCGACGACCTATTACCGTGAGAACGAACGTTACCTCGCGTGTCTGCCGATGTTTCACGTCGGCGCACTGACCCCGCTGACCGTCAACGTCTATCGCGGTGCGACCAGCGTCGTGATGCGCAGTTTCGATCCCGTCCGGGCTTGGCAGCTGATCGAATCCGAACAGATCACGTGCGGGCTCGCGGTTCCTGCAATGTTGAACTTCATGCTGCAGGTAGGGGACCTTGCTCGCTTCGACCACTCGTCATTGCGCTGGTGCTGGTGCGGCGCCGCGCCGGTGCCAGAACCGCTGATCGAGGCGTATGCGCAGCGCGGTATCGAGATCCATCAGATCTATGGACTGACCGAGACTTGCGGCCCCGCGTGCTTGATCGATGCCGAGCACGCGCTCAAAAAGATCGGTTCCACTGGCAAGGCTTTTTTTCACACAGACATCAGGCTCGTCAATGAGGCGGGTATCGATAGTAGAGTCGGGGAATCAGGCGAGGTGCTGGTACGCGGTCCGCACGTGATGCGCGGATACTGGAATCGATCCGATGCCACCGCGGAGACGATCGTCGATGGCTGGTTACACACCGGTGACGTCGCGGTCATGGATGCCGATGGCTACATCTTCATTCAAGACCGGATCAAGGACATGATCATCTCGGGTGGCGAGAACGTGTATCCGGCGGAAGTCGAGAATGTGCTGATGGCCCACCCGGGTATCGCTGAAGCCGCAGTGATCGGTCAGCCGAGCGACAAGTGGGGAGAATCGCCTTTCGCGATCGTGGTGCCCAAAGACGATTCGTTGCGTGAGAAGGATGTGATCGAGTTCTGCCACGGCCGCTTGGCGGGCTACAAGCAGCCGCGTGGTGTCGCGTTCGTCGCGGAGATTCCGCGCAATCCGAGCGGCAAGATATTGAAGCGCATTTTGCGTGAGCGCTTTCCAGGTCCGGCTCCGGTCTAGAGGGGCCGGCGGGATTCACTTCATCATTCGATCGACCGCGATCAGCGACCAGACCACCACGACGGTGCCGAGGCTCAGGAATACCGCGGCTGATCCCATGTCTTTGGCACGCCCGGCGAGTTCGTCGAACTGCGGACTCGTAAGGTCGACCACGGCTTCGATTGCCGAGTTCAACAGTTCTGTAATCAGGACAAATGCAAGTGTCAGCAGCAACAACGCGGTTTCGAGGAGCGAACGTCCTAACCAGAAGGCCGCAGGGGCGAGGAGCACCGCAAGCATCGTCTCCTGGCGGAACGCGGATTCGCCGCGCCACGCTGCGCTCAATCCCTTCACGGTGTAGCCGGTGGCGTCGACGATACGTTTGAGGCCTCTCGCGCCCGGCTTCATTCAGTGGTGGTCGTCATCGGGGCAAGGCCCCTGTTCGACCTGGATGGTGGAGTGATCGATACCGAAGTCCGTCAACAGCACTGCTTTGATGCGGCTGATCGCGTCGTGCGCGTCGGTGCCCTGGGTGAGCGTCGCGTGCAGCGTCAGCAGCGGACGTTCGCTGGTCAACGCCCACGCATGCACGTGGTGGACTTCGATCACATCGCTAACAGTTTCCATGAGTCGCTGTTTTATCTGTTCCAGATCCAGATGTTGCGGCACGCCTTCGAGCAGGATGTGCCCCGCCTCGATGATCACCCGCAGCGCGCCGCGTAGCAGAATCGCCACGATCACGAATGCCAGGATCGGGTCTGCGTAGTTCCAACCCGTCAGCAATGCGATCGCGGCCGCGGCAATCGCCGCGATCGATCCCATGATGTCGCCGATCACGTGGAGTGCGGCCGCGCGCAGATTGATCGAAGTTGCACCCGATTCCTGCAGCATCAGAAATGCGACGAGGTTGACGATCAGGCCGAGCGCGGCGATCACCAGTGCAGGCCCGGCGAGCATCGGCTCCGGTGTTCCCAGTCGACCAATGGCCCGGATGACGATCCAACCGCACAACGCCAGCAGACTCAGACCATTGACGAACGCGGCCAGGACCTGGAATCGATGGTACCCGTACGACAGGTTCGAGTCGGTTTGTCGATGCGACAAACGAACCGCATACCAGGCCAATCCCAATGAAGATGCATCGAGAAACATGTGCCCTGCATCGGCGAGCAACGTCAGCGAATTGACGATCCAACCGCCAACGGCCTCGACAAACATATAGGCAACGATCAGCAGGAACGCCCCCCTCAGGGGCCGTTCTTCCGCAGCGTGGTGATGGTCGTGATGCGCGCCCATGGCAGCGATGCTAACCGAGCCCCGTGGGGGGTGCCATGACGCAATTCCTCTCGAAACTGCTACGCGAGCAGTCGTTTGATCTCAGCGACCGCGGCAATTCCGGTCTCGGGATCGGCGGCAATCGGCATCAGATTGAACAATCGACAACCGGCGTCGCGGTAACGTGCCAGGGTCTCCGTCACCTGTTGTGCCGTGCCATACGGGCTGTATTTTTCGAAGCGCTCGAACGGGATCCGATAGAACCGTTCCATGCCTTTCGCCAAACGTGCGCGCGCCCGGGCCGGATCATCATCGATGCCGATCCATAGTTGGATGCCATTGTGGGCTGGTGCTGGTCGGCCGGCCTCTGAGGCAAGAATCGCAATCTCTCTGAGTGCCTCCACGTAGCGCTGCGGCGAGCACCAGATTCCGAGCCAACCGTCACCATACAGCGCGGTACGACGCATCGCCGCGGAGGCGCGGCCGCCAATCAGAATTGGGATTGATGGCGTGGGTGGTGGCTGAATCCAGGCGCGTTCGAAACTGAAGAACTCGCCGCTATGGCTGACGGGATCGCCTTCCAGCATGTGCCGCAAGACGTGCAGCGATTCGTCGGTTCGGCGTCCACGTGTGCGCGGGTCGACCCCGCACATCGCAATCTCGTTGCGATCCTCGCCCCCGACACCAACGCCGAGCACCAGTTGTCCAGGTGCCGACTCGGCAAGCGTGGCAAGCTGGCGGGCGACGGTCACGGGATGGCGTAGTGCGAGCAGATAAACGCCAACAACAACCTTGAGGGCGGGGTTCAAGGCGGTCAGCGTGGCGGCGTTGATCAACCCATCCATACCCGCGCCGACGTGAAAGCTGACGTGATCGGCGACGAAGACGTGGTCAATGCCGCTGTGGATGATCGAATCGATAAAACGACTGCGTTCACGGTGCGGCGCGCGCAGGATTTCCGGTGCTGCCAGCGTCCCGACACTCAGCGGAATCTGGGTCACGATCGGCGCAGATTGCGCGCCATGCGAAACGCCGATTCCTGGCCGCTGTAGTAACCGGCCAGATAGTCGCGTTCGTGGTAGCCGCGTTCGCGGTAGAACGATCGCGCGCCGGTATTGGCGGCCCGCACTTCGAGTTCGATACGGCTGACGCCGGCGGTGATTGCCGTTTCCTCGAGCCAGTCGAGCAGGTTCGATGCGATGTTGCGGCGGCGTGCGCGCGGCAGTACCGCAAGCAGCATCAGATGTGCGGTTTCGAGGCCGTACGTCATGATGCCGAATCCGAGTACGTCGCCGTAGCGGTACGCTGTCGGGGCAATGGGGTCGTGCTGCCGCAGCGGTTGCGTACGTGCGCACAGGGCTGCTGATTCCTTGTCACGGATCAGCCCGCGTATCTGTGCCGTCTGCCATCGCCAGTTCAAGCCGTGCTCGATGTAGTCACGCGACATCTGCGCAAGCAGCGGCGCTTCGGATACCCGCGCAAGTCCCAGCTCGATCGCTAGTGTCTCAGACATGGGTAGCATTATCGCCGTAGGTTCAAAAGCGCGGCAATAGCGGGAGGCGAAATTGACCGCAATGGAGGCGATAGGTTGGGATGCATTGAGTGTGCTACGACTTG
>Ga0209254_10007026_pt1 | contig 10381 bp, 7 predicted proteins | sample FrelakmetDIP11DI_FD_187148 | JGI IMG/M metagenome (GOLD analysis project Ga0209254, IMG submission 187148) | Freshwater lake sediment microbial communities from the University of Notre Dame, USA, for methane emissions studies - DIP11 DI (SPAdes)... | ecosystem: Environmental > Aquatic >... | reverse complement strand
TGAATCGCGGATCGTACCTTATGTTAATTCACATAAGGGTTCCATAACCATCGAATCGGACGCATGGATTGGAACTGGAGCAGTGATCTTGCCAAATGTAACGATTGGTGAAGGCGCAGTGGTAGGTGCAAATTCTGTCGTCACAAAAAATGTAGCCCCTTATACTATAGTAGGGGGAGTTCCCGCTCATTTTATTAAACAGGTGAACGTTCCCTGGAATAGTCCAGAAGCCCAAGCAAATTGATATCTATATGATGACTCGTTGCGTTCGCTGCCTGATGCCCAGCACTTATCCAGATATTACTTTCAATATCGATGGCGTTTGTAATCATTGTCTTAGCTATAAAAACATAGAACCACTTGGTGAGGAAAATTTTCTACAAAAATTTAACTCCAAGCACGGCTCGCAGTATGACTGCGTATTGGGCATCAGTGGCGGTAAGGATAGTTGTTATGTTGCCTATCTTGTCAAGAAGAAATATGGGTTGCGCGCTCTGGCGGTCACTTATGACTTTCCATTCATGGTCGACCTGGCGCGGGAAAACATTAAAACAGTATGCGAGAATTTGGGACTTGAGCTGCTGGTCGTTAAATCTCGCAACAATCTCGAATATAACCTGTTACGCAGTCACTTAATTTCATTGGCTGCAACTGGCACAACCTGGGGACAGTGTATGTTCTGTCACTATGGCATCGAAGCAGTTCTATATGAAACAGCTCGAAGCAAGGAGATCCCATTTATTCTCAGTGGTGTAACCAATAGTGAAACATGGTGGAATCCTGCTAATCGTATGAGTATTCTAGCAAAACGGCTGAAGAACCTCTCATTAGAGGAGATGGCTCTTTTTGGTCTCTACCAAAGTAAGGCTTATCTGTATTTGGTCGACCAGCGTCGGCAATTTCCTATACCTGGAAATAGCTCTTTTAACGTTTATAAAAGAGCAAATACACCTTCGAATGGCCCAGAAACAATTAAGGTATTTAATTATATAGAATGGAACCAGGAGATCATCGAAAAGACGCTGCAGGAAGAGACAGGTTGGCAGAAACCAGCTAAATCGCTTACCTGGCGGTACGATTGTATTCTCGAACCACTCCTCGATTTTACCTATAAGAGCGAGTTCGGCATTTCTTCTGCGGGTCTCTATCTCTGCGGTTTAATCCGATCTGGGGTGATTAGCCGAGAAGAAGGACTGCATTTATTGGAAGAAAGTGAAGACCAAGAACGGCTTGATACTAGTTTGAAGACAGTTCTGGATTTCTTGGAAATTCCAATCCAAACACAAGAAAAATTCTTTAACGCTCCCAAGGGATGAATTTAATGACGGTTTTATTAAGCGATGGGCGGAAAAATTTAAAAGTTTCCTTTCACCAAATACTTGATACTTTTTTTACAGACATCGATTATTCCCGCGGTGTTTTTATCAAACCTAATATCGTATTTGCTGTTAAGGAAGGAAGTGGTGAAATTACTTCACCCTCATTTGTAAAAACTTTTATTTCAACATTAAGGGAGCGTCATAGCAATATCGATATTATTCTCGGTGAAGGTGTGGCAGCAGGCTGCGATCCGTTAGAAAACTTTCAAATTTCTGGATACAAAGAACTGGCTCATGAACTCAATGTGCCGTTGTTAGATCTTAATTGTGCAGAGCGCAAAACGGTTGCGTGGAAATTTGGAAAATTGGAGCTTCCGACTGTTGCATTGGAACGTACCTATATCAACTTACCGATCCTCAAACCCAGCAGTGCGTGTGTAATATCGGGTGCATTAAAAAATCAGAAGGGTTTATTAACTCCGGCGATGAAAAAGCAATTTCATCGTCTCGGTTTACATGAGCAGATAGCAGAGTTGAATATTGTTGTGCAACCGTCTTTGACCATTATGGATTGTAGCCGTTTCTTTGGTCACAATGTGCTCGTATCCGGCGATAACTGCGGTGAAATCGATGCAACAGCTTGCCATTTATTGGGAATCGACGAACCAGAACATGTACAGTTGTCTAGAAATGCACGATTGTATACAACAGGATACTCTATTGAAGGGGATAAATTTAACCTAAAACGCATATCTAATCGTCCAATGGTGAAAGAGTTTAAACGTCTTGGACGATTGAGGTTGTGGTCTAATCCGCAAGCCTGCACAGGTTGCCGTTACATTTTTCAAGATATTCAGCATAATTCATTAAAACGTCAAAACTTTTTAGCGGGAATTAAATTGCTTCCTCATTCAATAAAAGGGGCTGAAATTATCATGGGATCAAATCCACAATGGCGGAGGGAATATAAAACAGTTATTTGTATAGGTGCTTGCACCCGTCGTTTAGCAAAAGAAGGCGGTTTTATATTTATTCCCGGTTGCCCACCGACATTAGACGATCTTAGAAATAATCTGCCATAATAATATGTTGTCCTCTCAAATGAGTCATATGTCAAGCTACGGCAGTTTTTGGATCTAGGAGTTGCTCTTATTTAACTTTCTGGAGGGAAGAGTGGTTAGAAAAGATTACTCATCACCTTTAAAATCAATTCTGGAAGCGGTAGGAAATACCCCTCTTGTCAAATTAAAGAAAATATCTTCCGGGAATGTGTATGCCAAAGCAGAATTCCTGAATCCCGGTGGAAGTATTAAAGATCGGGTCGCCAAGCATATCCTCGAATCCGCTCAAAGTTTGGGTAAGCTCCGACCCGGGATGATCATCATCGAATCGACCTCTGGGAATACCGGGATTGGGCTGTCTCTGGTTGGCGTCCAGATGGGATACCGGGTTATCTGCGTGATGCCTGAAAATATGAGTGAAGAACGCAAGAAGATCATCAAGGCTTTTGGGGGTGAAATCGTATTAACACCGGCTGCGGAAAGCTTGCCTGGATGCATGAAGACGATGAAGGAAATCACCGCAAAGGAACCGGATAGATATTATGTGGTCAATCAATTTGAGAATCCGTTGAACCCTGAAGTTCACTATCTCCAAACTGGCCCTGAAATCTGGCATGAGTTAATGGGTGAGATTGGGGTGTTCGTCGCTGGCATTGGCAGCGGCGGTACGCTTCAAGGAGTCGGTCAATTCCTTAAGGAACAGGATCCCGGGATTAAGATCGTCGCAGTGGAGCCGAAAAACAGCGCTTCATTATTGGGAAGAGAACCAGGTCTTCACCAAATTCAAGGAATTGGCGATGGTTTCGTACCGGATGTACTGGACATCAATCTTGTTGATATGGTCATTACCGTTTCGGATGATGAAGCCATTGAAACCACACGCCGGCTCGCTTGCGAAGAGGGGTTATTGGTAGGAACATCTTCAGGAGCGAATGTCTTTGCAGCGCTGAGGTTGGACAATGGACACAATAATGTGGTAACTGTTTTGCCAGATCGAGCCGAAAGATACTTTAGTACCGCCTTGATTTAATCGATTGAGTTCCTCAATTATGAAGAACAAAAACTACAGTAAACAAGATGCCGTCCAGATTTTGAATCCCCAGGATGAACACTGGATCGCTTTTGTGGAGTCATTCCCACGAGCTACCATCTTTCACCATCCTGCATGGATAGACCTTCTGGCTGATTGTTATGGCTACCGACCTTTCGTTATTGTCATGAAGGATGAGGGGGACAAAATTATTGCTGGTTTGCCATTTATAGATGTAAACAGCTTCTTGACCGGCAGGCGCTGGACGTCCCTCCCATTTACCGATTATTGTAATCCCCTGTATCGTGACGATGTTGCCTTCAGACAATTATCCGACGAGTTAGTTCAGCTCTTCCAAAATAAACGTAATCCCAATATAGAGGTGCGCTGGGAATTGCCTGCCTGTACCTCCATCCTTACAAATTTCGAATTTGTCCAGCACACTTTGAATCTGGATCAAGGTATCGAGTCAATTTCTAAGACTCTCCACCGCACTCAGCGTCAGAACATTAAAACAGCCGAGAAAAACAATGTCCGCATAGAACGGGGAGAAGATCTGGATTCTCTGCGTGTATTTTATAGCTTGCATTGTCTTACCCGTCAGCGCCAAGGCGTTCCTGTGCAGCCCTGGCGATTCTTTAAGCTTCTTCATGAGAGGCTCATTGCAAGAGGTTTGGGTTTTGTCCTAATCGCATACGCAGGAGATCAATGCCTGGCAGCCGGTTTATTCTTGCATTGGCAGAAGACGCTTATTTACAAATATGCATCCTCCAGTGATAATGGTCAAGACCTGCGACCGAATCATCTGCTAACCTGGACTGCCTTGAATTGGGGATGCGAGCACGGATATAAGCTCTTCGATTTCGGGAGGACGGATGCGGCTAATGAAGGTTTACGAACATTCAAAAATCGTTGGGGCACAATCGAAACTCCTCTTACTTATTCTATCCTATCCGCTAAACCGCAAAATCCTTCGACGGGCAGAATGGAAGCCGTGATGCATAAGATCATTCAGAATTCGCCTGAATGGGTTTGCAGATTGGCTGGTGTTGTGTTATACCGGCATTTCGGATGACGACGAACCTGTGGAGTTCTAACGCACCAGCGAACTTTTGGCTGTGCGAGCCTGAAGTACCAGATGATCAGTGGCGAGCAGCAATCCAGAATGCAATGCCCATTCTGGACTTGTTCTCTCGGCCGGATAATATTGACGAGTTGCTGGCACTTGTTCTGGGCGAGGAGCAGTTTGGGCCTGATCACTGGCAACTCAGCCTGGCAAGGCGTTGGTATTACCGGCTAAAACCCTTATTGCCGCGTACATTCACCCGTCTTCTACGGCGGCTGCAAAGCCCCTCCGCTCGCAGTCATTTTCCCCTTGGTTGGCCGATCGAAGACCGATACGCGCGCTTCCAGTGGGAAGTGATGCGGCAGCTCCTCGTCATAACAGGGCAGCAATCCATAAACTACCATTCTTTTTGGCCAGGTGGACAACGATTTGCATTTGTACTCACTCACGACATCGAGACGGATGAAGGTCAGGCAAATGTACGTGCTGTAGCTGATCTGGAAGAGCGTTACAACTTTCGTTCCTCCTTCAACTTTGTGCCTGAACGTTATCCCCTTGACCTTAAGTTGATAGAGAACCTGCGTGGGAGAGGATTTGAGATTGGCGTTCACGGTCTGAGACATGACGGAAAGCTCTATAATTCATACGCCGAGTTCATGCGACGAGCAAAGCGCATCAATGCATACATGAAAGAATTGAGCGCGGTTGGTTTTCGCTCGCCGCTCACGATGCGCAACCCCGAATGGATGCAAATCCTAGAGGTCGAATACGATCTGTCTTTCTTCGATACCGACCCCTACGAGCCCATACCCGGTGGAACGATGAGCATCTGGCCGTTCATTCTCGGCCGGTTTGTGGAGCTGCCCTACACGCTGGTGCAGGATTGCACACTGACAGCCATCCTCGGCGAGACGACGCCACGGCTTTGGTTGGAGAAAGTGAATTTCATCGAGAGGTACCGGGGGATGGCTCTGGTGAATACACACCCCGATTACCTGTTGGATCCGATAACCTGGCAGGTATATGCTGATTTCTTGCAGATGATGAGAAGCCGAGAGGGGTACTGGCATGCTTTGCCTAGGGAGGTTGCAGCATGGTGGCGTGCCCGTGCCGTCGGGGTTTCGGAACTATGCCTGGAGCAAGTTTCGATTCGCGAGAAAGATGGAGACCTGGAGCTGAGTGGAATCTGATCGGCGGGAAGGTCACGAAAATCCCGGTCTGTTTCAATGGAGCGTAGTGAGATAGGGGTCAGATGTGGGACCTTGTTTGGGATTTGCTTAGGAGATCATGCAAATACAATTTGGGCTCTCCGTTGCTTATGGCCAGTAGAAAAACATACCAGAGGATCAAACTGTAGACCACCGTTTCGCCGCCATCTTCAACGAAATCCAAAACGAAAAGAACCGACGGCCTAAGGTTAATCACATTAGCCAAATCTACAATAATACCAAAGAATATTAAGGCCGCTATAAACAGCAATAAATCCTTAGAGACCTTTCTAAACGTAAGAGAAGAGCGGAAATATGCCCAGGCTGCTATGGTCAACAAGAACATTCCTGCGAACGCTAGAACAGTCAGCTCAAAAAACCGAGGTTGCAAACGAAGGGCATGAGGAAGATAGACACCAAAACTACTTGCGATATGATCACCGAGGTTCTGATGAAGTAGTAAGGCATCGTCAAAAAGAAAATATGTAAACACCAATAACCATGAGCCATAGCCATAACATCTTGTTGATTTAAGGATATAAGTCAACAAAACGATAATCCAGAAAATCTTTATAAAATGGTAGGTGTCTAGATATGCATTGACACGAACATTCCATTCTGAGGAATTCGGAACATAAGCGTGCTTAATAATATGGAGAATAGTGAAGGCAATATCCGCGCTCAAAAGTAGCAGTAGAAACAGAGATGCGCTGTGCTCGTTCATTTTCTTTATATGTTGGAACATTAGTCCCTCGGTGTTCACGAATAAGATCGATCCTATCTTTTTACCAAGTTAATTATATCCTCTCTATAACTCGGAGTAAATTTTATGGGGTGAAGCTTCAATGGACTTGTAAAGAGTGAACCAACTATAAGGAATCGATTATATGAATAGAAAGAAGATCATCATCAGCATTAGCCTTGGAATCCTGGCCTTTCTCTTACTTATAGGGATTTATAAAATAAACCAATTTTATAACAAACCGCAGGCTCCAACACTCAATTTAGTCCTTCCAACTAAAATTAAGGTTACGCTCTCTCCTACAAGTACACCGGTCGTTCAGATTCCACCGACCAACCAAAAAGTCTCAGAACCCGAGTCGACGGCGACACCCACGGAAACTCCTAAAATCGTTCTCAAGGTGACGCCAACTAGTAAGTCCCAAGTATGCGGACAAATAGGAACCTGGACAATTCTAACCCTGGGCAGGTCCACTCGTCACCAGGAGCGTACGAGATCCATTCGACTGCTCAAAGTTGATTTTGACCAGAAGAGTGTGCTTGTCTACTCGTTTCCACCTTATCTTGCATTGGATACACCCGGATTGATTGCTGAATATAATATCAAATACTCCTATCTGGAGGATATTTTTCCAAAGGTTGTGAAAGTGGCTGGGGAAAGTCCTGAAACCGATTTCAAGGCTACCCAGGCGTTGGCTCAAGTCCTCCTGGATAACTTTGGTATTCCAATCGACCATTACATTACCATCCAGGACACTGTGCTGATGGAAGGTGTAGATGCTCTGGGCGGGATTTATATCAACGTAGCGGAGGATTTCACCATGCCTGATGATACGAGTCGCGAGGGAGAGGTGATCAAAGCCGGCATTCGGCTCTTCGATGGCGATATGATCCGTGCTTATGTATCCGATCTTAAGGATAACGAGGATGAGTTTGTACGCCTTGCACGCCAGAATGCAGTTTTGGAGGGGATGCGCAAGAAGATGGTGGACCCGAATACGCTCTTGAAGGTTATTGAATTGTATTCTGTTTATAAAAAGAATGTAGTTACCGACCTAAGCCTCGAACAGATGACCTCTTTGGGATGCCTGGCCAGACTCGTTCCACGTGATCAAATCGTGATGAAAGAGCCTCAAATCGACGAAATCCTATATTGGAAAGACGGCTCAATGCATTTCAAGGATCTGGATGCCACAGCCCAACAGCTACAAGAGTTGTTTAAAGTGACAGGGCCATAGTTTTAAAAACACTCAGAGCGAGCTGAGTGGCAAATCCCTGTTTATATTTCTTGCATTAACTCTCAACGAGCTGGCGGAAGGCACTTTCCTGCCAGCTCTTTTTTAATTTTATTTCTTGGGATCTGGGCCGACAAAAAGAGCCAAAGACTCTAGGGCTGGGGGCGCGTCCAGCGGATTAAGGCAAGCCCCCTGATGGTTCAGCCTTAATCTGTAGACCTCCTGGAGATGAAGCAGGTGACGATTGGCACAGGTCAGGAGGAGGAGTTTCCCCCGATAGAACCAGCCGATTCACCTGAAAAGACCCCGAGCAGAGGCATCCTCTACCTCTCCAGGTTCGCTCTCAATTCCATACTTCAGCTGCAATCTCCACCCAGCAGATTAAAGCTTACCCGTAGGGGGATTTGCCTTAATCCGCCTTTTTCCCTGCTGGAGGAAAGCGGTTCCTGGGGGGGCGCGAGAGTCGCCAGCCGCACAGCCAGGTAGCTCCTGGATGAGAGTCTCGAAGTCAGCGTATCGACTCTCGAGCTTCATGCCACCGGAGGGCTGCTGTCCCCCTCAACTCATACGGATGGGTCATCCGGTATCCCTCCCCGTTCTCAAGCCTGATCCAGCCGTGCACCTAGGGTAGGGCTGGACCATATCCAAACCTTTCCCATTTTTATATTTCGAAGCTGTTCGAGTTTTATCAAATCAAGCCAGGCTTCCCAGGAACTGTTCCTATAGACAAGTTTACTCATCATGATTGATGATATATCCTACTGTCCCTCGCAGCCCCTCTGCGGCCTTCCTGACAAGCCGACGTAAGCGGTCACGTCAGCGTCACGTCAGCGGCGCGTCAGCAGGGCGTAAGCGGCAGGCTATTTATGCCGCTTACGCTCCTTATCCTTGCCTCAGGTTTTTGGAGAATACCTACAGACTTCAAAACCTGGGTTGACTGTCTTCCTATCGGAAGTTCTCCAGCAGTTCGCGCTTCTGGCAAGAATGGATAAACTCGACGATCTTCTATTAAGGTTCACTTCGGGTGATAAACAATACCATCCGCATGAGCTTTCCTATCCTCTCTCAGCCGGCTATCCTTCCATCACCACTACCTGGTTCCGCCCCTGCTGCTTGGAGAGATGCAGGGCTTGCCCGGCGTGATCGATCAGAGCTTCCAGGTCGAGGAGCTGCGGGGTCTTGGCGCACACCCCGATGCTGACCGTGATGCCGGTCTCGCCCTGCTCGGTCTGCACCCGCAGGGCTTCCACCGAGCTGCGCACGCGCTCCGCCACTTCGTTGGCGGCGTGCAGGTCAGCCTCCGGCAGGAGCACGACGAACTCCTCCCCGCCATAGCGCCCGACCAGATCGAACTCACGCAGGTGCAGGCGCAGGCAGCTGGCGAACAGGCGCAGCACCTGGTCGCCCACCGCGTAGCTGTAGGTGTCGTTGAATACCTTGAAATGATCGATATCCAGGAAGAGCGCTACCAGCGGGTGGTTGAAGCGGATTGACCTTTCCAGCTCGCGCTTGCCCAGCTCGAATAAGCCGCGCCGGTTATACAACCCCGTCAGCTCATCCACCACTGCCCGGTGTTGGGTCTCCGCATACAGGCGGGCATTCTCGATGGCGATGGCAGCTTGAGCGACGAAGCTCTGTGCCAGCTCCAGCTCAGCCTTCGTAAACGGGATTCCGCGTTCTTTACGAAACAGCTCCACCATGCCGAAGACTTCCTTCTCCCTGCCAACGATCAGCGGCAGCATCAGGAGTGCTTCGTTCTGGAACTTTCTCATCAATGCCGATTCGGCCGGTTCAACCCCCGGGTCTTCCAGGTTGATGAAAACCGGCTGCCGGTTGTCGATCACTGCCCGCGTCAGGGGATAATCGGCCAGAAGGTAGGTGCTTCCAGGAGGCGCCGGCGGTAAGTCTGGGTCGGTATCGTAGTCCAGGAGGGTCACCAGGCAGTCGCGCACCGGGTCCCAACGTGACACTGTACAGCCATCCACTTTCAAGGCCTTGGTCATATGGCGGACGATGGCCTGCAGGATGGCTTCCGTATCCAGGCCGGCGGTGAAATCGTTCACCGCGGCAACCAGCAGGCGTTCTTTTTCGACGCCTTTCTGCATCTCGGTGAAGATGCGTGCATTCTCGATGGCAACCGCGGCCTGCCCGGCGAAGGCAGCCAGGATGGCGCCGTGCTCGACTTGATAGTAATTCTTCTCGTCCTTGTCCAGGGAAAGAAAGCCGATCACCTCCCCGTGCAGGAGGATGGGCGCTCCCGCCCAGGAATGAAATTCAATGGCGCTGGGGTCGTTCGACCATCCAGGCGCTGCTGAGGTATCGGGTACGACCATGGGTCTGGCTGTCTGCATCATTGTGCGCAAGTTGGATGCGCTGGCGATCTCGAACTCGAGCACCAAGGTCTTCCTCTCCGCATTAAGCATCTCCGGCTGCCGGCTGCTCAGGTGGGTGATACGAGCGCGCTGACGCTCTTCGTCGACCAGCAGTACGCTGGCCCGGTCATAGGCCACCACCGGCCTGACCTCGTCCAGGAGGCGGCTCAGCACTGACTCCAGGTTAAGGCTTTCGCTTAAAGCATTGCCCATCTCGCGCAGGGCTTCAGCCAGCTTGCGCTGTTCGCATTCGGCATTGAACAGGTTGGCGTTGTCGATTGCCACTGCCACCTGCCCGGCGAAGGTGTTCAAGAGCTGCAAATCAGCTTCGGTCAGGGGGAATTCAACC
>Ga0209254_10007025_pt1 | contig 10381 bp, 8 predicted proteins | sample FrelakmetDIP11DI_FD_187148 | JGI IMG/M metagenome (GOLD analysis project Ga0209254, IMG submission 187148) | Freshwater lake sediment microbial communities from the University of Notre Dame, USA, for methane emissions studies - DIP11 DI (SPAdes)... | ecosystem: Environmental > Aquatic >... | reverse complement strand
GTGATTGTCAGCTTGCAGAGTATAGTAGCCCGGAATGTCCCTCCACTAGATACTGCTGTTGTCAGTATTACCACAGTGCACGGTGGAGAAGCTTTCAACATTATACCTCCAGGGGTGGAGATGCAGGGCACCGTTCGAACCTTTAAAACCGATGTTCGCGATATTGTTATAGATCGTGTTCAAAAGATTATCCATGGAACCGCAGAAACCTATGGTTGCCGAGCAAATCTTGAAATTAAATACTTGACTCCTGCCGTGGTCAACGATCCTAAGGTGACACATTTGGTGCAAGCCGTTATTCCAAAAATCTGGTCTGAGTGTGAATTAGATTCTAACAGTCGTAGCATGGGCTCAGAAGACATGGCGTTCATGTTGCAAGAAGTTCCAGGTTGTTATTTCTTTGTTGGATCAGCAGATCAAAGTCGCGGCCTGGATTCTCCTCATCACCATCCGCGTTTTGATTTTGACGAAAAGGTTCTACCTTATGCAGTGGCTTTGATGGCAGCCTCTGCAATTGAACTATCCCATCAATAATTTGAGGTGACTTTGACCGAATCAGGTGGTAATGGTCACCGGGATGCCTTACATTTTCACCACTCGCCAACACGTGTAGTATCGCTCGTTCCTTCCCTGACCGAAAGCATGTTTGACTTAGGTTTAGGAACATCGCTCGTTGGAATCACGGATTACTGTGTTCGTCCTGAAGAAGGGGTAGATAAAATCCCTCGTCTCGGTGGACCTAAAAATCCTCGAATCGATGATATTCTTTCACTTAAACCTGATCTGATTATTACAAATTGGGAAGAAAATCCTCCTCAGGTAGTGGATGCTCTTAGAGATGCAGGTTTTCCTGTCTGGGTTTCCTTCCCGATGACTGTTCGTCAATCATTGGATGTACTTTGGACATTAGTGGGTATTTTCCGGAGTCCTTCTGCAGCTACACGCGTTGAGACATTGGAATTGACCCTGGATTGGGCAATTTCCTCTTCTTCTCAAAGAAAACCCTTGAGTTATTTCTGCCCAATTTGGTATGGAACTAGAGATGGTATTCATTGGTGGATGACATTCAATCAACATACATATTGCTATGATCTGCTGCGGCTGTTGGGTTGTCACAACGTATTTGCAAAACGGATAAGGAATTATCCCTTGGAGGCTGATCTGGGACTGGTGGCTGCCGAGGATCCGGGAGATCGTGACACAAGATACCCTTGTATTGGATTGGAAGAAATGCTTTCCCTTGAACCGGATTTGATCCTGTTACCCAGTGAGCCATTTGCATTTGACGAATCCCATCGAATCCTGCTTTTAGATTTGTTAAAAAGCCTGCCTGCAATTCAACTTGGTCATATCTATCTTGTTGATGGAACCCTTATTACCTGGCATGGAACACGGCTGGCGCATGCGCTTAGAGAGCTACCTGCCCTACTGGATTCAGTTCAATAAAATGCCAAGATCACACTGGAGAAATAATTGCGTGAGCCTGTAAATAGGAGAAAAAATGCCTGATAAGCAGCAGATCGAAACAGGACTATCTATCACCCAGCTCCCCGAAAAAGTGAACGATTTTTCGATCACAATCGGAACAGTAAACGGTTCCGGTAGCCAGACTTCAAATTTGACTATCTTGAGATCCATATTCAAGATGGGTATTCCGGTTTCAGGAAAGAACCTGTTTCCATCCAATATCAAAGGTCTCCCAACTTGGTTCACAATCCGTGTCAGCAAGGATGGATTTATAGCTCTGAGTGACAAACGCGAAATAGTGGTGGCCATGAATCCATCGACTTTTGATGATGACCTGGCAAGTGTATCACCAGGAGGTGTATTTCTTTACTCAGAAGACATCAAATCTCCTGTTGATCGTACCGATATCGTGGTTTACACCATGCCGGTAAAGAGGCTCATCAGTGACGTTGACATCCCTTCGAATCTTCGAGAGTATGTTGCCAATATGGTATACGTAGGTGTTCTAGCCTACCTTTTAGATATTGATATGAAGAGAATCCGACAGGTCTTAGAGCATCATTTCAAGGAGAAGGTTAAACCGGTAGAGATCAATTTTCAAGTAACTGAACATGCTTTCAATTGGGCAGAGCAGAATGTTGAAAAACAGGACCCTCATCGGCTGGAGCCAATGGACACCACCCAAGGGTATATTCTCACGGATGGGAACACCGCCGCAGCATTAGGTTCGATCTATGGTGGGATCCAGTTCGCCTCCTGGTATCCAATCACTCCCGCAACCAGTCTAATCGAATCACTTTTAGAATACCTTCCATTACTTCGGAAGGATCCAAATCATCCTGATAAAAATACCTATGTAATCCTTCAAGCTGAAGATGAGCTAGCTGCTATTGGAATGGCTGTAGGTGCAGGATGGGCAGGATTGCGGTCTATGACCTCAACTTCCGGTCCTGGCTTGAGTCTCATGACTGAGTATGCGGGGATGGCTTATTTTGCAGAAGTTCCTTTAGTGATTTGGGATGTACAACGGGCAGGTCCCAGCACTGGTTTACCCACTCGCACCGCTCAGGGTGATTTAACGTTTGTCAATTTTATCGGACATGGCGATACCCAGCAGATAATCCTGCTGCCGGGATCGGTAAATGAATGTTTTGAATTTGGGTGGAAAGCTTTTGATCTGGCAGAAAGATTTCAAACACCGGTGTTTGTATTGAGCGACCTTGATTTTGGAATGAATCAATGGATGGCAAAACCATTTGATTATCCTGATGTTCCTTTGGACCGGGGAAAAGTCCTTTGGGAAGAGGATCTGGAACGAATAAGCGGTATCTGGGCTCGTTATCGGGATGTTGATGGCGACGGAATTCCTTATAGAACCATTCCAGGTAACCACCACCCACGTGCTGCTTATTTTACTAGAGGGTCTGGTCACGATGAGAACGCAGATTATTCCGAAGATAATATCAACTGGCATGATATGTTATCGCGTTTGAAATATAAATATGAATCTTCTCGGGATTTCCTTCCGCCTCCAGTCCTTCAAATTGTAGAAGGAGCCGATATTGGCGTCATCGGTTTTGGTTCGACCGATCCTGCAATACAGGAAGCACGCTTTCTATTAGAAAGGGACGGGATTAAGACCAGCTATCTACGCATAAGAGCAATTCCATTTGTTGATGAAGTACGACAATTCATTCACCAGCATTCTCAGACCTATGTTATTGAGATGAATCGTGATGGTCAGCTTAATCAACTGCTGTCAATTGAATATCCCGGATTATCAACCAGATGCATTTCGATTGCTTTCACCGATGGATTACCATTGACTGCGAAATTTATATTCGATGCTTTAATCTCACATAAGGAAAAGTAAATATGCCTGAAGATGCAAAATCCCTGCGAATCCAGCTGAATCAAATAGGCTTATCCAAGGCTGATTATCGAGGTAATCCCACCACCCTCTGCCAGGGTTGTGGGCATAATTCAATTGCCAGTCAGATAATCTCTGCCTGCTATGAATTGGATATTCTCCCCGAGGATTTGGTAAAGTTCAGCGGTATTGGCTGCTCCAGTAAAAGTCCTGCCTATTTTCTCAATCGCTCCTTCGGATTCAACGGACTTCATGGGCGAATGCCATCCTTAGCCACCGGAGCGCTGTGTGGTGATCATACCCTTAAGGGAATTGCAGTGAGTGGAGATGGGGACACTGCCAGCATTGGAATGGGTCAGTTCAAACATGTTCTACGAAGAAATTTACGTTTAGTATATATTATTGAAAACAATGGGGTTTATGGCTTGACAAAAGGCCAGTTCTCCGCTACCGCTGACGAAGGGTTATCTCTAAAAAGCCAGGGTACTAATCCTTACATGCCAATAGATATTGCCTGGGAAGCTGTAGTGGGACATGCCACCTTTGTGGCGCGATCCTTTGCAGGAGATCCCAAACAAGTGAAGGAGTTGATAAAAGCTGCGTTGAGCCATGATGGAATTGCCGTTCTAGATATTATTAGCCCCTGTGTGACTTTTAATAACAAGGATGATACAACCCATTCCTATGCCTGGGGAAAAGAGCATGAAGTGGCTTTGCATGAGCTTTCGTATGTACCCCCTGAAGAAGAAATTCTGGTGGAATATGGTGAAGGAGAATTTGAGGAAGTAACCATGTATAATGGCTCAAAGGTGGTTCTCAAAAAAGTAGACCGTGATTACGATCCATGTGATCGAATTGCTGCACTAAACATGTTGGAAGAAGCGAACGCCAATCAATATTTACTTACCGGTTTAATTTACATTGATCAATGTCCACCTTCCTTGATGGAGATTTACAATCTCTCTGAAACGCCCTTGAACCGTTTTACAGAGAAACAAATCAGACCACCGAAAAACTCAATAAAAACTGTCAATCAAATGATGTTTTCAGCATAAAGGTATTCCAAGCAAACCATCCAAAAATCCGAGTTTTCGTAGGTCCAATCTTGTACCCGAAATCAATCAGGATGGCTTTCTATCGGTTTAAGGTTTATTAGTTCGATGGTATAATCCCAACCGGTATTAAATCAATATATTCCCATTTGTCTAATCACCAGAATTAAAATATAAACAGGTAATTAGACAATTGGAGGGATTGAATTTGGCGTTTAGCCCTCTCAACTGGTTATTAGGTTTCTTTTCACTCGATATCGGCATCGATTTGGGTACAGCAAATACCCTTGTTAATGTCCGTGGTAAAGGTATAACCATTAACGAACCATCTTGGGTTGCAATAGACAAACGCACTCGCCAACCCCTGGCAATTGGAGCTGAAGCTCGAGCGATGGTAGGTCGGACGCCCGCTAACGTCATTGCCATAAGACCATTGAGAGATGGAGTGATCTCAGATTTTGAGATTACACAAGCGATGCTAGAATATTTCATTGGAAAAGCACACGAACAGAGCGTTGTACCTGTCCCGCGCCCCAGAGTGGTGGTTGGGATTCCGTCCGGTGTAACGGAAGTAGAAAAGCGGGCGGTTTACGATGCATGTATGTCTGCAGGGGCACGAGAGGTTGGTCTGATCGAAGAACCTATGGCTGCCGCTTTGGGTGCGGGCTTACCCGCCTCTGATGTCAGAGGTAGCATGATCACCGATATTGGGGGAGGCACCTCCGAGGTAGCCATCATTTCGATGGGTGGCATTATCATTTCGCGTTCTTTGCGCGTGGCAGGCGATGAGATGGACCAGGACATAGTCCAATATGTTCGAAATAAATATAACATTCTAGTTGGTGAGCGAATGGCTGAAGAAGTAAAAATTGCGATTGGTTCTGCTTACCATCTTCCTGAAGAGAAATCGATGATGATTCGAGGGCGTAACCTTATTACGGGTCTGCCCGAGACCCTCGAGATCACCTCTGTAGAAATTCGGGAGGCGATATCAAATTCTGTACAAACCATCATTGAGACCATTCGCGATGCGCTGGATGAAGCGCCACCAGAAATAATCTCCGACCTGATGGAATCTGGAATCTGTATGGCGGGAGGTGGGGCACTCCTCCAGGCTTTTGATAAACGCTTAGCAGAAGAATTGCATATACGCTGTTGGGTTGCTGAAGACCCAATGAGCTGTGTTGCGCGTGGTGCGGGGATGATACTTGAGCATTACGACGTGTTGAAGCGCTTTTTGGTCGGTTTAGAGCGTGGTTCTACACGTCACACGTTATGAAATCAACATCCATCAGCTCTTTCCAATTAATTTTCGTGATCCTAGTAATTGGTGGTCTAATAGCCTTGGCTTTGGGTGGTTACTTAGCGCCAGTAATTCGTGTAGTACTTGATCCTTTTGTTAGTGTTCAGACCTGGATTTCTACTCGTTACCAGACCATACAAGACTATATTACCGCTCCTCAAGATATTATTCGTTTACGTACTCGAAACCTGGAGCTGGAGGCAGAAGTCTCCCGCTTACAGTCCGAGATCATTGATTTAAAGCAACAAATCGTTGAAACTCGCATCCTTTCAGCCCTGGTTGAATTTGCACGGATTCACCCTGAATATCGATACGTTGCTGCATCTGCTATTGGTCAAGATCCCAGTCCTTTTGTAAAATATGTCATCATCAACCGAGGTTCAGATGATGATCTGAGGCGAGGTATGCCTGTAGTAACTCAACAGGGACTCGTGGGGCGTATTGCTGCTGTAACTTCTTCTGCTGCAAGGGTGCAACTTATAACCGACCCAGCTTCTTCTATCAACGTGAAGCTAGAACCTTCCGGAGCGCAAGCGGTTCTTCTAGGCAGCTTTACAGGTGATCTCTCATTGGAAATGATCCCTCAGTCTGCTTCTGTACAAATAGGTGACCTGGTTCTAACTTCAGGGTTGGGAGGTAATTTCCCCGGCGATATCCTGGTAGGACAAATTACCAGTGTACGCAGGCGGGAAACTGATCTATCCCAGACGGCTGTAGTTCAACCCGTTGTGGATTTTTCTAAATTACAAATCATGCTGATTATCACCAATTTCCGCCCTCTGGACATCGGTCCGTTAGTCCCTACTCCCGCTGCACCGTAAGATATCTGAAAATGCTTTTATCTTTCGTTCAATTTAGGAATTTAGTATTCTCCTTGTAATTCATGGCTATTGTGATTGCTCTACCCATTCTAAGTTTTCTGCTCGTTCTCCAATCAGCAGTGTTCAGCCGGATTGTTTTGCTTAAGGGAACTGCAGATTTGGTCTTAATCGCTTTAATTGCTTGGGCAGTGCAAAAACGTGTAAAAACAGCCTGGTATTGGTGTATAATTGGTGGGTTGTTAGTCAGTTATGTTTCTGCGCTTCCTCTTGGCGCAGTTTTTATTGGTTATATTCTTGCAGTTGGCTTTGCATTGATTTTACGCCAACAGGTTTGGCAAGTACCTATCTTAGCCATGTTCATTGCAACGATCGTAGGTACTATACTTGTCCAAATGGTTGCCTATGCGTCATTGCGTATCTCCGGCACAGGTATCCCATTTTGGCAATCGATCAACTTGATATTGATCCCCAGTATATTAATCAATACTGTACTGGCAATTCCTTTTTATGCTCTATTCAATGACCTGGCAAAATGGCTCTATCCAGAAGTATTAGAAGTTTAGTTTATTGGTTTATAAATTAATGAGTGGAACCACCTTACCGAGAAATCAAATCGAAACCTGGCGAATTATCGCCTTTTTAATTGTATTAGGGATCCTATTTATTGTTTTTACGCTCAGACTTTTTATTCTTCAGGTCTTGCAAGGAAATAGTTGGGCCCTAAAAGCTGAGGAAAATTACACGCAAGAGGTAAATTTACCCACTCTCCGAGGCATCATTTACGACCGGAACAATGTGATCCTTGCTCGTAATGTGCCTTCCTACAATATCGTAATCACCGCTGCCTTATTACCTGATGATTTGGGAGCTACACAAGAGATTTATCGAGAGCTTTCCCGTTTAACCGGGGCTCCAGTTAATTTGGGAGAGATCACACCTGAAGATCCATACGTTCCCTGCATATCCGAACATGGCATAGCTCAGATTGCAGAATACGGGCAGTTATCTGCACCTTATCAACCTGTAAGCGTGGTCTGCGACATCGACCAGCGAATTGCCATGATAGTCCAAGAGAAGGCGGCTGACTGGCCGGGGGTGAGTATCGAAACCCAATCTCTCCGGGAATACCCAACCGGATCCTTGACGGCTTCCCTTATCGGTTTCCTTGGACCTGTGCCAGCAACTCTGGAAGAGTATTATGTTCAAAGAGGATTTGTTCCAAATCGTGACAAAGTAGGTTATGCTGGTTTAGAGCTCCAATACCAGGATCTTCTGGCTGGTACGAATGGCAGGCGGATTGTGGAGGTTGATGTTGGAGGACAGCTTCTTCGGGATATTTTTCCTATAGTTCCAGCGAGACCCGGTAGAAGTATTCGCCTCACTATAGATACCCGTCTACAACAGGCAGCAGAATCAATACTCAAGTCAGAGTTGCAGGATTGGAACGCATATTTCGGTGAAGAACGTTACACCAGTGGTGTAATCGTAGCTGCTAATCCAAAAACCGGCGAGATTCTGGCCATGATTTCCTATCCATCCTACGAAAACAACCGGATGTCACGTTTCATACCCGCATATTACTACAACCAGCTGATTAATGATCCGACCAATCCTTTATTGAATCATGCGGTCGGGGATGTGTTACCAGCGGGATCAGTGTTCAAATTGGCTACAGGTACCGGCGCTTTAAACGAAGGTGTGGTAACACCTGACCAGATTATTTCCACTCCACCGAAACTCGAAGTCACCGAGAAATATTACGCGAACGATCCTGGGCGAGAACGCGAGTTTGTGGATTGGAACCCGGCAGGTTTTGGTCAATTAGATTTTGTGCATTGTCTTGCTAATTCCAGTAATGTCTGTTTTTATAAGCTTGGCGGTGGTTTTGAAGATGAAATACCCAACGGTGGTTTAGGGATTTGCAGGTTAGGAACATATGCGGCAGCTTTAGGATACGGAGAGAAAGCTGGGATAGGCTTACCCGATGAGGAAAATGGTTTGCTTCCAGATCCCACCTGGAAGCGTATCAACCAGGCGGAAAGTTGGTCTTCGGGAGACACTTATATTGCCAGCGTGGGTCAGGGTTATGTTCTGGCTACCCCAGTTCAGGTGCTGTATTCTGCAATGGTAATTGCTAATGATGGGAAATTCATCCAACCTACATTGCTGAAAGATGCATTGGATAGCGAAGGGAACGTGATTCCAATGTGGCGCGATGAAGAGGAAAATTTCTTAGAGACCTCCACACCGGGAGCGGTTCAGGTTTCGCCATTTCAACCAGTTCTCAAATGGGATATAACTCAAGAACCGATGATTCAGGTTTATGGGGAGACGACTATCCGAGGATGCGAGCCAGTCCCTGGAGAGAAGAAGACAGTGGAGCCTTGGGTGTTAGAGAAGCTAAAAGAAGGAATGCGCTTAGCGGTAACTATGGGCACATTAGCAAAGCAATTCCAGGGTGAAACAATCGGCGCAGCCGGGAAGACAGGTACGGCTGAATACTGTGATAAATATGCAAATGAGAAGAATCGCTGCATCCCTGGAAATTGGCCCACTCATGCCTGGACGGTAGGTTACGCTCCTTTTGATGATCCAGAGATCGCAGTAGTAGCTTTTGTCTACAATGGCGGCGAGGGTGCTAGCGTCGCCGGTCCGATCATCCGCAGGGTAATGGAGGCATATTTCGAGCTAAAAGGGATTGATATGGAGGCAACCACCCCTTAGCAGATGTTTGGGGATGCAAGTTGATGATTGCCAGAGTTTTCCAGACCAGTAACATGCTATAATTGTTCTATTAATAAACAAAGAAAAAAGAAACATCGCTTCATAGGTTCCAGGATTAATGAAGCAAAGGCTTTAGATATCCAAATTAATAATAACAGGTATTATGAATGAATTCCAAAGTGCAAGTAAAGGGGATAAGAGACGGTTTATTAGTTACCCTGGGTGAAGGCGAGTGGGAGGATTTACACAGGACATTCCTGGATCATATTGACCAGCAACGTGATTTCTTGAAAGGTGGCCGACTTGCCTTGAATGTAGGGGTGATTCATCTCAAAGCAAATGATTTGAGCCTATTGGTCGAAGAATTATCTGAGCGCGGACTGATTTTGTGGGCCGTGTTGAGCGATTCACTTCAAACACAGCAGACTGCACATTCGGTTGGATTAGAAACACAGATCAAAAAACCTCATTTTGATGAGGAAGCTGAAACCAGTATCTCTTTATTGCAAGGTGGGGAGGAAGCTGTTCTGGTCAGACGTACTTTGCGCTCTGGGCACAGTCTCCAATATCCTGGACATATTGTCATCATTGGGGATGTAAATCCTGGAGCAGAGATCGTTGCAGCTGGAGATGTAATCGTTTGGGGTCAATTACGTGGGATGGTGCATGCAGGTGCAGAGGGGGATGAGCAGGCAGTGGTTTGCGCATTAGATCTTTCTCCAACCCAGCTGCGCATTGGGAGCCAAATTGCGGTCACCCCAAAAAGAAGGGGAAAACCTCAACCAGAACTTGCTCACCTGGAAAAAGGGCTGGTTGTGGCAGAAACTTGGGACCCTAAGAGAGAGAAACTATGACAGGTAAAGTTGTAACAGTGACCTCGGGTAAAGGCGGAGTCGGAAAGACCACTGCAACGGCTAACATCGGCGCAGCCCTGGCTGAATTAGGTTCAAAAGTTGTTTGCATTGATGCCGATATTGGCTTGCGCAACCTGGATGTTGTCTTAGGTCTGGAGAACCGGATCGTCTACGACCTGGTCGATGTAGTAGAAGGTCGTTGCCGTTTACGCCAGTCGATGATCCGCGACAAACGTCTTCCCGAGCTTTTTTTGATCCCGGCTGCTCAAACACGAGATAAAAGCGCAGTT
>Ga0209254_10007024_pt1 | contig 10382 bp, 10 predicted proteins | sample FrelakmetDIP11DI_FD_187148 | JGI IMG/M metagenome (GOLD analysis project Ga0209254, IMG submission 187148) | Freshwater lake sediment microbial communities from the University of Notre Dame, USA, for methane emissions studies - DIP11 DI (SPAdes)... | ecosystem: Environmental > Aquatic >... | reverse complement strand
CTCAGCGCGCTGCGAGAGGCCACCGGCCCCCTCTCCTCGATTCCATGAAAGGCGCCGTCCGCGCGTCGCTTCCCCGCAAAGGACGTCCCGGGGCGACGGGCAGCGGCTCGGCATCGAACGCGCGGTCGCCTTCGGCGCTTGCGGCCCCGGTGGCGGCAACCGACGCGAAGTCGAAGAGCGCGCGATCCAGGAGGTGCGAGGGCGTGACGCGGCCGAGGCTCGCGAAGACGGTCTCGACGCGCCCCGGGAAGCGCCTCTCCCATTCACGCAGCATCGCTTTTGCCTGCCTCCGCTGCAGGTTCTCCTGCGACCCGCAAAGGTCGCAGGGGATGATCGGAAACGCCCGGATTCGCGCGTAGCGCTCGAGGTCCGTTTCCTTCACATACGCGAGCGGGCGGATGACCACGTGGTTGCCGTCGTCGGATACGAGCTTCGGCGGCATCGCCTTGAGCTTGCCGCCGAAGAACAGGTTCAGGAAGAACGTCTCGAGAATGTCGTCGCGATGGTGACCGAGCGCGATCTTGGTCGCGCCGAGCTCGCCCGCCACGCGGTAGAGGACGCCGCGCCGCAGCCGCGAGCAGAGCGAGCACATGGTCTTGCCCTCGGGAATGACGCGTTTCACGATCGAGTGCGTGTCCTTCACCACGACGCGAAACGGGATCCCGAGGGTCGATAGATAGTCGGGCAAGACGTGCGCGGGATAACCCGGATGGCGCTGGTCGAGGTTGACCGCGACGATTTCGAAGTGAAGCGGCGACGCGTCGCGGAGCCTGAGCAGAAGGTCGAGAAGGCCGTAACTGTCCTTGCCCCCCGAAAGACACACCATCACCCGGTCGCCGCCGCGGATCATGTCGAAGTCGGCGATCGCCTCGCCGACCTGTCGGCGCAGGCGCTTCTCGAGCTTGTTGGCCTCGTAGGCTTCCTTGCGCACGCGGCGCGCGTCGGGCGCGTTCATTGGCAGTGACCGGTGGGTCCGAGGCGCGATTATCCCAGAGGGTGCAGCGCCCGGCTCGGGAACGGACGCAGACGGAGTCAGAGCATGTGGTCCGTCACGGCCTCATAGTGCTCGACTTCCGGCGGATTTTGAAAGAAGCCGCCGATCAGGCCGCGCCACTTCTGGAATTTCGCCGAGCCGCGAAAACTGACGGTGTGCGCCTCGAGCGACTCCCAGCGGACCAGAAGCAGGTATTTTCCGGGCGTCTCGATGCAACGGCGAAGCTCATGCGAGATGTAGCCCGTCGCCGAGGCGATCACCTTCTCCGCTTCGGGAAAGATCGACTCGAACAGCTTGCCCTGCCCCGGCTTCACCGTGATCGTCGCGACTTCCACAATCATCCCTCTCTCCTCGATGTCTCATCCCTGCTCACTGGGCATCACAGGCTCACGCTCCGCCCGCCGTCCACCGCAAGGATCTGCCCGGTGACATAGGGCGCTTCGGCAACGAAAAAGTGGACGGCGCGGGCGACGTCTTCGGGCTCGCCGGCGCGCCTGAGAAGCGTGTGCGCGATCACGCGCTGCCGAGCCACCTCATCGAACGAGCCGTCTTCGGGCCACAGCACCGGCCCCGGCGATACACCGTTCACCCGCACCTCCGGTCCGAGCTCGCGGGCAAGCGAGCGCGTGAGACCCACGAGACCGGCCTTGGCGAGGCAATAGACCACATAGTTCTTGAGCGGCCGCTCGGCGTGGATGTCGGTGATGTTGACGATCGCGCCACCGGTCTTCTTGAGCTGTGGTGCGGCCGCCTGCGAGAGGAAGAGCGGCGCTTTCAGATTGGTTCCGACGAGATCGTCCCACTGCTCGAGTCCGATCTCACCGAGCGGCGTCGGATGAAAGCTGGAGGCGTTGTTGACGAGCACGTCGAGCCGACCGAACCGCGCGACCGTGTTGCGGACGATCTCGGGCAAGCCGGCGATGTCGAGCAGGTCCGCCCGTAACAGCGCGACCGAGTGGGCCCGAACGGCGGTGAGCTCCGACTGTAGTGCCTGCGCGTCCCCCTGCGCGGCACGGTAGTGCAGCATCAGGCTCGCGCCCGACGCGTGCAGCCGGCGCGCGATCGCGGCGCCGACGCGTCTTGCACCGCCGGTGATCAGAACGACCTTGTCTTCGAGCGGTAGCGCCATGAGCCCGAGCACCGAAGTGGTTGCCCATGATGCAGCGGGCCGCGCAGCCCCGTGCACCGAGATGTACTTGCGCCGGGCACGAGACGCGCCGCTGCGCGCGTTCCTGCATGCAAACAGCGCCGTGCACTTCAACGTACGATTGCGAATTCTAGCGGATACGCGCACAGTAACGCGCTTCCCCCTACCGCACCCGTCCCATGGTGCTCCCTGAGCCTGCGCCCGAAGCCCGCGCCCACAGCGAGCGCGTCGTCGCCCGCATCCGGGAAGAGATCGACACCCACCAGGGCTGGATCGCGTTCTCGCGATACATGGAGCTCGCGCTCTACGCGCCGCAGCTCGGCTACTACAGCGCGGGTGCACGCAAGCTCGGGCGCGATGGCGACTTCGTCACCGCACCGGAGATCTCGCCGCTCTTCGGCGAAGCGCTCGCGCGCCAGGCCGCCGACGTACTCGCGCAGGGGTTCGACGCAATCCTCGAGGTGGGCGCAGGGAGCGGCGCGCTCGCGGCCTCGATGCTCGCCGAGCTCGAGCGTCTCGAGCGCTTGCCCGCGCAGTACCTGATCCTCGAGCTCTCGGCGGACCTGCGCGAGCGCAGCCGCGACACGCTCGCGCGACGCGTGCCGCATCTGCTCGATCGCGTGGCGTGGCTCAACCAGCTTCCGCCCTCGTTCGCAGGGTTCGTGATCGGCAACGAAGTGCTCGACGCGATGCCGGTGGAAGTGATCCGTGCGACGCGGACCGGCGTCGAGCAGGCAGGCGTCACGGCGGGCACCGACGGCTTCGCCTGGTCGTGGCGACCCGCGCCCGCAGAGATCGCCGCGGAAGCGACGCGCCTCAACCTTGCCCCCGGCTACACGACCGAGATCGGGCTGGTCGCCCGCGCTTTCGTGCGCACGCTCGGCGCGGTGCTAGAGCGCGGCGTCGCATTGTTCGTCGATTATGGGTTCCCGGAACGCGAGTACTACCATGCCCAGCGCGCTTCCGGGACGCTGCTGTGCCACTACCGCCACCGCGCGCACGACGACCCCTTTTTCCTTCCGGGCTTGCAGGACATCACGGCCCACGTGGACTTCAGTGCGATCGCACGCGCGGCACGCGAAGCGGGGCTCGAGCTCCTGGGCTATGCGACCCAGGCAAGCGTGCTCGTCAACTGCGGCATCACCGAACTGATGCTGCGCACGCCCCCCGAGGACGCGGCGCGCTATCTGCCGCAGGCCGCCGCGGCGCAGAAGCTCCTCTCCCCCGCCGAGATGGGCGAGCTCTTCAAGGCGATCGCGCTCGGCCGCGGCATTGCCGTGCCGTTGTCGGGCTTCTCCTCGGGAGACCGATCGGGCGCGCTCTGACGTGTGGGATCTCGTTGCGATGCACCATGCCGGTAAATGGTCCAGGATCGTCGGGCGCGGCAGCCAGACCGACCCGCGCGAACCGCAGCTGCGTCCCGAAGAAATCGACGCTTGGCTCGCGAAGCACGCGCGCCGGAGCTGAGCGGCGCGCTCACCGCAAACGCCGCAGGCCTTGGCGGTGTGCCGAAAAGCCCGGTTCTCGTCCGTCGCGACCGCGGTCGGCCGCGTGCGGAAGTCAGCGATCAGCGAAGCGTCGTCCGAAGCCACCCGATGATGCGGTCTGCCACAAGCTGCCAGTGGCTGTCGAGCATCATCGCGTGGCCGATCCCCGGCATCACCTCGAACGGGCAGCCGAGGATGCCGGCGCCGATCCGCATCTGCGGGAGCGAGAACAGCGCATCCTTCTCCCCCGCGAGCCACAGCATCGGCGGTTTGGCCATCGACCACGTTCGCGGCAGATTGAAGAGCGTCATGTCCCAGATCGCACGCTGCGACTCGATCTGCGTCTTGCGGTAGTACGCGCGCAGTGCGTCGGGCTCGATGTCGCCGGCGAAAAGCGCCCGGCGGAGCGCGTCGGTGGAGCTGCGCCCGCGCGCGAGCACGGCGTTGAGGTCGGCAAAGAGCGTCGGGTTGCCAAACGCAAGCTGCAGCTGTGACACGAGCAGCCCCTGCGGGGGCGCGCTCGCGAGCAGCACCACTGCAGGTACCCGTTCCTCCTCGAGATACTTCTGCACGACGAAGCCACCCATCGAGTGGCCCACGAGGATCGGCGGTGCGCCGATGTGCGCCACCGCCTCGCGCACATCCTCGACAAAATCGACGATACCGGTGACGGCGAGACGTTCGCGCCCGTGACTGCCGCCGTGACCACGCAGGCTCACGGCGTAGGCGTCGAAGCCGTTCTCGGCGAAGTAGGGCAGGAAGTTCGGCGTCCAACACCAGGCGCCGACAAAAGCACCATGGATGAAGAGCAGCGGATGCCCGAAGGCGCGTTCCCGTGCCCTTGCCTCGATGATCTCCAGCCGATGTCCTGATGGGTCGGGGCTGTGTTGCATGATCAAGCAGGCACCTTCATGCCGCGCGCGACGGCCGGTCGCGCGGAGATCTCTTTGAACCATCGGTGGACGTTCGGGTACTCGGCGAGATCGGTCTTGTGCCACTCGTACCGCGCCACCCACGGGTAGGTCGCGATGTCCGCGATCGTGTACTCGTCACCCGCGAGATAGGGGGCCTGCGCAAGGCGCCGGTCGAGCACGCCGTAAAGGCGATCCTTTTCTTTCGAGTAGCGCTCGATCGCGTAGGGCAACTCCTGTCTTGCCGAGCGGAGGAAATGGTGCACCTGCCCCAACATCGGTCCGATGCTTCCCATCTGGAACATGAGCCACTGCAGCGCGACGTACTTGCCCCGCGTGCTGACAGGCAGGAAGCGTCCGGTCTTGCCCGATAGGTAGACGAGGATCGCGCCCGACTCGAACAGAGCCAGCGGCGAACCGTCGGGCCCCTGAGGATCGACAATCGCAGGAATCTTCGCGTTCGGGCTGATTGCCACGAACTCCGGGCTGAACTGGTCGCCCTTGCCGATGTCGATCGCGTTGACGCGATACGGCAGCGCGCATTCCTCGAGCATCGTCGAGACCTTGCGACCGTTCGGGGTACCCCACGTGTAGAGCTCGATGAACCCCTCTCCCAGAGGGTTTCGTGGGGCGGTGTGCTCCGTGCCCCGCAACGTGCGACGGGCGCGAGAGGAGGGGGATGGCACAAGAGGTGGCCCCGTTGGTTCCGGTTTGTTGTCGGGCGCGCAAGTGTACACTCGAGCACCGCCTCGCCCCAAGAACGAGTGCGAAAGCGGCCAGGTTTGCAGACGGCTCCGGCGCGTGCCGCGCGCGGTCCGCGCTTGGCGCTACCCGTCGTTGCATCGTCGCCCGGAGGCCCTCCGTGCTCAAGTGGCTGCTCACGATCTTCGTCGCGCTCGTCGTGCTCACGGCCGCGACGCCGTGGCTTCGCCGCTTCGGGCTCGGCCGGCTGCCGGGCGATGTGACCGTGCGCGTAGGCAGGCGGGAGGTCTACCTGCCCTTCACGACGACCCTCCTGCTCTCGCTCGTCCTGACGCTGCTCGGGCGTCTCGTATGACTTGACGGACGCGTCAGCCCACTCCGAACGCGGGGCGCGCACACATCGGTGTGCGCCGCGCGATGTCAGCGCGCAGTCGTCAATTGTGCTTCGATCCTCGGCAGGCGCTCCCGGATCGCGCTTCCCACGAACATCTGCGGGCTCGACGGCTTCAGGTCCTCGGCCCGCTCACGCTCCGAGACGCGCGCCCGCGCCGCCTCGAACGCCGCGGCGAAGGAATGCGTGTGCCGCAGCGCTTCGTCGAAGTAGGCCTTGCCAAACCAGGTGAAGTCCCTCCCGTTCTCGCACCCGAACGAACTGCTGTTGTCGTCCGCCGCGGTGATGATCACCGAGTTCTGGTCCTTCAGCGGCTCCAGGTACCCGCCGGAGTAGCATGCCGAGACGACGATCACCTTCCACTTCACGCCGGAGTCCTGCAGCATGCGCCCGAGCGCCGTCGGCGTGAGCGGCTCGAGCTCGAGCGGCGGAAGCTCGAACGTGAGCTCGTGATGCGCATCGCCGTGGCTGGAAAGAAAGAGGAACAGCACGTCCTCCTGCGGGTTCATGATGCTCGCGACCTCGGCGAGGGCGTAACGCAGGTTGGTGGCGGTTGCGATGGGCGTGTCGGCAAGCGTCGTGGGCGAGTTGGCAAGCACCAGCGAGCGCCCGGCGGTGCCGAAGTGCTCGTCGAAAAGCTTGCGCACCGACGCCATTTCCTTCACGAACACGTCCTCGCGCGAGTAGGGCGCGACGCCGACGAAGTAAAGATCGACCTCGCCCGGCCGCTCGGGCGCGAGAGCGTCGAGCTGTTCGTCGAGAAGCGTCTGCTGGCGGTGGAAATACGCCTCCTGCACGATGGAGGGCTCGTCCTCGCCCGCGGCAAGCACGTCGTCGTCGTCCTGCACCCACAAGTCGGCGCGCATGAAGCCGAGCGCGAACACGCCGAACAGCGCCGCGAGCAGGCCAACCCCGTAGACGCTCCTGGGCCGGCGCCACGGCGCGAGCAGCAGCATCGCACGCACCATGGTCGCGAACGCCCACGCAAGATACCCATACGACAACACGCGGAACACGGTTGGGGAAGGGAAGAGCCCGGCGGCAGCGAAAACACTGATGCCCGTGCCGACGATTTCGAAGAGCGCGTCGCCTGCGATCAGCATCGTCGCAAGCGACAGGAGCATGTCGCTGCGGCCGTGCGCGCGCGCGATCGCGAGCGAGAACAGCAGCACCGCGGCAAACTGGGCGAGGATGAGAGGCATTGCCTCGAAATCGAACCGCCCGTCGAGACCGGTGCGGATCACGGCGCAAAGCGTCGTGACGAGCACGTTGAAGGCCGCCAGCACCACGAAGTGCTCCGGCGAGACGCGGAAATCGGCGGGCGAGAGCGGCCGGAAGCCGAGCAACCGGGCGCCGGAGGCGAGATTGCGCCTGAGACCGTCGAGGAGCGCGGAGGTCATGACTCGGGGAGGTACTGCGGCGGAGTGAATGATGATTCTACCGCGGCGAGCCGCGCACGCCGCACGGCGCCCGCCGGATCTTCCGGCGTGAGCGCCACGGCGGCCGCAGCATCGATGCCCCAAGCCGCCTTGAAGCCATGCACGATGCGGCGCTCAGCTGCCGAGTAGTCCTTACGACCGTCCGCGAGCGCCACGCAGTCGACGGCGTCGAGGAGCATCGCGAAGCGATCGGGGCGGCGAAACGCGTCGGTGCCGTAACAAAGTGCGAGGAGCGCCTGCGCTGAGAGCACGCGACCTTCCTCGATCGTCGCCGCGTGCCGCGCGACGAGCCGCGCGAGGTCCAGGCACTCGTGCGGCGCGTTCAGCCGCTCCGCCGCGCTTTCGACCGCTGAACCGGGCGCGTCCGCGAACAGGAGCGCGTAACGGATCGGCAGCGGAAACCCGCGTGCGGCGGCGAAGCCGAGCGCGGCGAGCGCGCGCTTCTCATCGAGGGCGGTCCACTCCGGGAGCACGCGCCGGAGTGCGCCACACTCGCCGAGCACGGCGAACATCCGCGCCGGATGCGCCTCCATGAGCCCCCGTGCGAGTTCCTGCCAGACACGCTCGGGCACCAGCGCGTCCACCTCGCCCGAGTCGACCATTTCGCGCATCAGCGCCATCGTCTCGGGCGCGACCGCGAACTCGAAACGCGCCGCGAACCGCGCGACGCGGAGGATCCGCACCGGGTCCTCCACAAAGGCGCGGCTTACGTGGCGAAGCACCCGCGCCGCGAGATCGCGCGAGCCGCCGTAAGGATCGATCACCCGCCCCGTCTCGTCCCTCGCCATCGCGTTGATCGTGATGTCGCGGCGGGCGAGGTCTTGGTCGAGGGTCACGTCCGGCGCGGCATGGATGGTGAAACCCTTGTAGCCGGGCGCACTCTTGCGCTCGGTGCGCGCGAGTGCGTGCTCCTCGCGCGTCTCGGGATGCAGGAACACCGGGAAGTCCTTGCCCACGGGACGGAACCCCGCGCGCACCATCTCCTCGGGGGTGGCGCCCACCACGACCCAGTCGCGGTCCGTGACCGGGAGGCCGAGCAGCGCATCGCGCACCGCCCCCCCGACCTCGTATCGCTTCACCGTGAGTAGCCTCCGCTCGGCGCGGAGGCTAGAGAGAGAATCGCGGTCAGACCTCGCGTGCCTTGCGTCCGGCGCGATAGCGGAACGTCGAGAAGCGCGAGCGCGGGTACACGCCCTTGAGGTAGACGGGCGCAACCGATTCCAGGGGCGTCGGTTCGACACCGAACGGCAGCTTGGCGTCCGAGGTGGACGGAAGCTTCATCGAATAGTAGTTGTCGCGGCTCATCATCTCGCCGGGTGCGAACTCCATCATCCGTGCCTGCAAGTAGGAGAGACCATCCGAGAGCCCGACTACGGGCCGGGGGTGCCCGCTCGCCCGGCCCGCGTACTCGACGAGCTCCCGGAGCGTATAGGCCGTCGGTCCGACAAGCTCGTAGACACGGCCATGGCTCTCGTCCTCGGGCAGCGAGCGGGCGAAGCACTGCACCACGTCCCCGACGTACACCGGCTGAAACTTCGCGTCCGGGCACGCGAGTAGCATCACCGGGAGATATCGCTGCAGCTTGGCGAAGGTGTTGAGGAAGCTATCTTCCGGCCCGAACACCACCGAGGGCCGGAAGATCGTCACCGCGATTTCGTCGCTCGCGGCGAGCACTGCCGCCTCGCCATCCGCCTTGGAGCGGAGATACTCGCTCGGCGCGTCCTTCGCGGCGCCGAGGCCGCTCATGTGCAGCAAGCGCGCGACGCCCACCTTGCGGCAAGCGGCCACGATCTTGGTCGGCAGGTCGACGTGTGCGCGCTTGAATGCCGCGCTGTACGGGCTCGAGGGCGTCCCGCCTTGAAGGATGCCCACGAGGTTGATGACGGTGTCGGCCCCGCGGCACAGCCGCTCGAGGGTCGGCGGATCACGCACATCGGCCTGGATCACGTCGACCGTGGGGAGGGTGATCAGGTTGCGCTTCGCGCTCTCGCGGTAGCGGGTCGGAACGACCACGAAGTGCTCGCGGCGTACCAGCTCTTCGACGAGATGGCGGCCGATGAAGCCGCTCCCGCCGATGACGACGATCCTGGCCATGGCGAAACCGAAAGTAGAGAAGAGAAATCGCGCGCGGCCGAACCGCGCGCGGGCAGACGCTATTCTACCGGTTCGCCTCGTGCGGCTGCCAAACGGTCGCCGCCGCGGGGCGGGATGACACCCAGCCGCGCCTTGAGGGGACGGGTGTCTCCACCCAGCAGCACGGCGTAGTACATGGTGTTCGACATGACCTTCTTCACATAGTCGCGGGTCTCGTTGAACGGGATCGTTTCGGCGTAGATGGCCCCCTCGAGCGGCCGGGCCGCGCGCCACCTCTGCGCGCGGTTCGGTCCGGCGTTGTACGCGGCCGCCGCGAGCACCGGATTGCCTTCCAGGCCATCGAGCACGTGGCGCAGATACGCCGTGCCCAGCGTCACGTTGGTCGGCACGTCGGTTGTCTGCGAGAGCTTGAAGTCGTTCATGCCGTTTCGCTTTGCGACCCACTTCGCAGTCGCGGGCATGAGCTGCATCAGTCCCATCGCGCCGGCCGAGGACCGGATGTTGGGGTTGAAGCGGCTTTCCTGGCGCACCAGGCCGAGCACCCACGCTTCGTCGAGCCCCTGTGCACCCGCCTGATCGCGGAACACGTCGCGGTAGGGCGAGAGGAAGCGCAGCGAAAAATCATGGAGGCCCTTGGTGCGCTCCGCGGTGTTGATCGCACGATCCCACACCTCGTTCCTGCGTGCGAACTCGGCCACCGCGAGCAGCTGCTGGTCGTCGAGTCCGCGGATCGCCGCGTTCCACTCGCGCACGCCCTCGGGACGCTGATCGAGTCGCAGGAGTGCCAGCGCGCGCTGCAGGCCCGCGTTCGCGGCCATTTCACTCACTTCTGCTGCGCTCGGGGTGAAGCCCTTGCCGGGGATCGCGAGCGGCATGCCGAGCTCCTCCGCAGCGAGCTTGCCGTAGAAGTTGTGCTCGCCCGCGATGCGGCCGAAGAGCGCTTCGCCGGCGGCGCGATCGCCCTGCGCGACGACGGCGCGGCCGAGCCAGTAGACCCAGACCGGATCACCTCGCGACAGCGGCGGCATGCGTTCGATCGCGTCCCGCACCTCGTCCCAGCGCTCCTCGCGAAGCGCCGCGCGAGCCCGCCATGCCAGCTGCTCGTCGGCGAGCGCGTTGGCGTCGGCACTCGCGTACCACGCGAGCGCCTGTGGGTGATGCTGGCGCGCCGCCTGGAAGGCGATCTGCCCCCAGGCGTAGGAAAGGTCGGCCGGCTG